>Ga0105243_10002862_pt1 | contig 14307 bp, 6 predicted proteins | sample KBSM34metaG_FD_81525 | JGI IMG/M metagenome (GOLD analysis project Ga0105243, IMG submission 81525) | Miscanthus rhizosphere microbial communities from Kellogg Biological Station, Michigan, USA - KBS M3-4 metaG | ecosystem: Host-associated > Plants > Roots > Rhizosphere > Soil | place: Michigan...
CTCAAGAGCCGAGCCTCATCGATTCCTGGAGAGCTGATTCTGAGAGCCTCAGTATGGCTCTGGCCCGGAATTACCCCATGTGTGAAAACGAGAAATCTCGCGAAGCGCGGAGAATCGGCTTCTCACATGCAGCGGCGCCGCAGTTCAATATGCTCCTCACGCTCCCGTAGTAGGCTTCGGAAGGAGCACCTTTCTCTGCAATTTGCGCGGCGCTGCGTTTTTACACGGCCAAGACCCAGAGCGGAACTCGCGGCCGGGCCGCCTGTTCTAACGGCCTTGCCGACGCAACCTTACGACGCAGGGTCTGCATTCACCGGCAGTGTGAGCTGAAACGTGGCACCGTGTGGTACGTTTGTCGTGGCCCACAGTCGTCCCTCGTGTGCTTCAACAATTGTGCGGCAGATCGAGAGCCCCATGCCCATGCCGCTGGCTTTGGTGGTGAAGAAGGGGTCGAACAGCCGATCCGCATCCTCGGCGCGGATCCCGACGCCGCAATCTGTCACACTTACGAGCACTTGCTGTGTTTCGTCCAGGCGGGATTGGATAATCAGTTCGCGCGGTCGATCCGCGATCGATTGCATTGCTTCAGTGCCATTCATCACCAGGTTAATAATCACCTGCTGCAGTTGAATCCGATCACCACGCATTATAGGTAGGGCCGGTGCCAACTCCATTCGCAGGGACACCGTGTGCCTGCTCAACTCACCATGCACGAGCGCAATCACTTCCCTGACGACATTATTAATGTCGAGAGGCGCCTTCTCAATGTGAGTTTTTTTCGCGAGCGCGCGCACGCGCCCGATCACTTCAGTTGCCCGATTGCCGTCGTCTATTATCCATTCCACTGAGCGGCGTACTTTGTTCAGGTCGGGAGTTCCGCGATCGAGCCAGCGTAGACAGGCCTCGGCGTTGGTAACGACGCCGGCGAGCGGCTGGTTAACTTCGTGGGCGATGGAAGCCGTCAGTTCGCCCAGCGTCGTCACGCGCGTTACGTGTGCGAGTTCCATCTGGGCATCGAGGAGGCGCTGTTCGCTGGCGCGCAGCCTCTCTTCCGCCCGCTTGCGGTCGGTCATGTCGACGACAAAGGAAACTCCTTCGTCAGGTTTCCACTCGAAAAGCGCGCGGGCGACCAGAACCGGCACGCGGCTGCCGTCTTTACGAAAGTATTCTTTCTCACGCGGTTGAAGGGTTCCTAACGTCTTTAGTTCTGCGATAATTTGGTCGTCGGCGTCGCGCCATTCGGCCGGGCTCAGTTTCGTCCATCGCAGCCGACCCGAAACGAGATCTTCTCGGGCATATCCGACCATATCGAGAAAGGCCTGGTTGGCATCGATGATCCGGCCGTCAAGATCCCAGAACACGATCCCGACGATGTTCGAATCGACCAGTCGCCGGATCTTGGCCTCGCGCTCCTGGAGATCGTTGAACAGACGGGCGTTCTCCAGCGAGATCGCCGCTTGCGATGCCAGCAGTTCCAGCAGCGAGATCCGGGCGGGCGTGAACACGTGCGATGCCAAATTGTTCTCAAGATAGAGCACTCCGATCAGCTTGGACTGCTTCACCAGCGGCACGCAGAGAACGGACCGCGCCCGGCGCTGAAGGAGGTAGAGATCCGCGGCGAACGGGGGCTGAGCGGCGGCGGCGTCATCGAGAATGACGCTCTCGCGGGTACGCATGACGTAATAGAGCACCGACTCCGGCAGCACCGCCACGGTCACCGGCTGGTCGCGCAGCTCGACGACGACTGTGTCGCCGCCAGTCGTGGCTTCGGCCGCGATCCGCGCTTCAGCCCCGTGGGCAACAATCAACAGTCCTCGCTCGGCACCAGCCTGCTCAATGGCCGTGCGCATCAAAGTGTCTATCAGCGTTTCCAGGACGATCTCGCTTGAGACGGCCTGCGACACCTTGATCACGATCGCGAGGTCGAGGTGCTCGACCGGCGCCCCGATCGTACTCGTCGGTGCAGGCGCTGGTTCTTCCTCCCTGAGGTGTGGGTGCATCTCATCGAGTTGCCGCACCTTCCCATCAGCTCCCCAGCGCAGATAGCTGTGGCGGGCGTTCCGCAGATAGACTTGCGCAAATTCGTCGAATTGACGCGCCGTGTAGAAGCGCGCCGCCAATTCGTAGGCTAGTGCCTCATTGTGAATGAGCCCGTTGGCGCGAGCCGAACGGATGGCCTGTTCGTAGAGGCGCATTGCGTCGACGTCTCGCCCGTCGAGGCGAGCAAGCTCGGCGCCGACTAGCGCGTTGGGGCTCTCGAAATTTTCTGGGCAATTCGCCGCCCAGAGCTGGAGCTGCTTGTGATGCGCAGCGATCGCGTCTATGTGCTGGCGCCGCTCGCCAGCTGTCGCGGAATTGCAGGAGGCGGCCTGAGACAGCGCGCAGTAAAAGTGATATTCTGCGGTTTCGAGCATGGAGGACGATGTCCACAACAACCGACGCGCTCTCGACGAGGCCTCGAGGGCCGACGCGTAGTCGCCAGCAAAGAAGCGCGCCTGCAGCTTCCGGATCCAATACCAGCACTCAGCAATCGCCAATTCCGGATTTTCTGAAAACCGGCTCTCGATCCGAGCCTCATCAAACTGCTCATCGTTCAAGGATCCGAATGTTGGCGTCAAGCCGCGCAGCGTCCGGATCACTCCCAATTGTGTGGCAATAACGTCAACTACAGTCCCGAATCCTACCTTTTGCACGAACGCCAGGCCATGCGCGCCTTCGCGTTCCGCCTCGGCAAGCGGATCGCCCGCGACGAGAAAGTTCGTGTTCATTTGGTTGCAGCAGGAGGCGGCGCAAGTGAGATCGCCGACCTTGTTTGCCGCCTCGAACGCGCGGCGCACCAGATCACGGCCCGCCCGGACATGTCTCGTCCACGGCAGAACGCTATTTCCAAAGTCCATATAGGTTCTGGCCTGGAAGCGCGTCAGTCCGCGTCCTTCGACCAGGTCACAGCCGAACTGACCGAAGCGATATACGATGGCCCGATAGTCGCCGAAGATTGGGCCGGCAATCATGGACAACCATACATAGGCGCTGCACGAAGCGTCGCAGTTGCCGCGCTCGAGGCTGAGATTGACCGCTCGGCAGGCGATCAGCCCCAGCAGGTTCGCATCCGTATAGAACGCCGGTGGCCCGATCTTGGCGAGAACGTCCAGCGTCGCAAGCGATGCCGGGTCGCTCATCAAAGGCAGCTCGACCAGAGACTCGATCGTACGGTCCCCGAGTTGCGACCAGATCCGCTCGTATTCGTGGCGCGCTTCCTCTTGCGTCGGGTGGGCTGACCAGTCTATGCCCAGATGCCGGAGGTAGTCGAGACCGACAGCAATCGCGCGGCTGCCCTGATCGAGGGTGGTGTACAGATCTGCGCGCAGGCACGCGACCGTCGCTCGTTCCACCGTATTTGCGGCGCGGCATGACAGCGCCGTAAGGCGCTGCTCCGCGTCACCGAGCCCACCGGTGAGGAACTCGCATTCGCCCCGGTGCAGCGCCAGCGCAAAGGTGAGCTCGTGCCGACATTCCCACGAGTTCTCCGGCAACATGGCCTCACCGGCAGTCAGATAGCTGAGCGCCGAGGCGTAGGCAGTCGTCGCTCTAGCGCGCTTGCCCGCGAGCAGATTGAGTTCGGCCAGCTGCTCACGCTCGTCGCGCGCTGTGATCAACGCGGCGCCGCGGTTGAGCTGATTGACGATTTCGAAGATGCCCTCTTCGCGTTTTTCGGCTGGGGTATGCGCTGTGAGCAGCCTTCCGATGCGGAAGTGCGCCTCGGCACGCAACCGTTCCGGTATGAGCGAATAGGCGGCCTCCTGGACACGGTCGTGGATGAACTTGTACGAACCTTCCAAGTGTTCGATCAGGTCCAGGCGAACGGCATCCCAGAGATCCGAATGGACGTCCTCGATCGATTTCCCGAGAACGATCGAAAGCATCGTGATCTCGGCGACGTTGCCGAGGCAGGCGAGTTGCTGCACCGCGGCTTGGGTCTTGACGGGCAGGCGGGTCAACTTCCCGACCATAAGGTCCACCACATTGTCGGTGTATCCCTTGGCATGAAGGCGATCGAGCTCCCAGCACCAGCGCGCCGCTTCATGATCGAAGCGGAGCAGGCCCTCTTCGGCGAGCGCAGAAATGAACTGAATGGCGAAAAACGGGTTGCCAGCCGTCTTATCGTGAATCAGGCTCGCTAGCGGGGCGGCATCGCCCGGCGCGCAACTCAGCGTATCCGCAATGAGGCGCCCCAGGTCTTCTCGGGCGAGCGGCGCAAGACTGATCTCCTGCACAAACGCTCCCTCGTTGCGGATAGTATCGAGCTTCCGCATCAGCGGATGAGCGGAATCGACCTCGTTATCTCGATAGGCGCCGATCACGAGCAACTGCTGCACGTCCGCCTGGGTCAACAGGTCGGCGAGCATGTCGAGCGTCGCCGCGTCGAGCCATTGCAGATCGTCGAGAAAGAGCGCCAGCGGATGTTCGGGCTGCGCAAAGACGCCGAGAAACCGCCGGAACACCAGCTGGAGACGGCCTTGTGCCTGCTGCGGCGGCAGCTCCACGACCGGGGGCTGCTCTCCGATGAGGAGCTTCAATTCGGGGACAATGTCTGTCATGAGCCGCCCGTTCGGGCCAAGCGCCTCGCGCAGCGCGTGGCGCGTGCCGGTCAGCTCGGCCTCGCTCTTGCCGAGAAGCGGGCGGATCAGCCCCTGCAACGCTTGCACCAGCGTCGCATAGGGGATGTCGCGCTTGTACTGATCAAACTTACCGGAGGCGAAAAGCCCGCGCGGCGGCACCAGCGCCTTGTGCAGCTCATTGACGACGGCGGACTTGCCGATGCCGGAATAGCCGGAGACCAACACCAGCTTTGGCCGGCCACTGGTGACGACGCTGTCGAAGGCAGCGAGCAAGGTTGCGATCTCGCGCTCTCGGCCGTACAGTTTCTCAGGTATCAAAAGCCGGTCGGGCGTGTCTTGTTGGCCGAGCAGGAAGGCATCGATGCTGTGCTGAGCCTCCCATGCGGCAAGGCAGCGCCGGAGGTCGCACTCCAGGCCGGCCGCGGTCTGGTAGCGCTCCTCCGCGGTCTTGGCGAGGAGCTTCAGGATGAGGGCGGAGACTGCAGCCGGGACAGTCGCCAGCCGCTCGCTTGGTGGCACCGGCTTTCTGGCAATGTGGCAGTGGACCCACCCCATGGGGTCGGTCGCGGTAAACGGCAGTGAGCCGGTGAACATCTGGTAAAGTGTGACGCCGAGGGCGTAGAGGTCGCTGCGGGCGTCGATCGAGCGGTTCATGCGTCCGGTCTGTTCGGGCGCCATATAGGCGAGCGTGCCCGCGATCGACTCGGGCGGCGCGGGCGCCTGTCGCTCGCGCGGCAGGCGCGACGCAATACCGAAACCGGTAAGCTTGACCTCTCCGGTCATAGGATTCACGAGGATATTGGCCGGCTTGATGTCCTTGTGGACGAGGCCGCGCCGGTGGACTTGTGTGAGAGCCGCGGCGACCGCCATGGCGATGCGCAGACAGCTTTGCATCTCCATGGGCGTCCCGAGTAATCTGTCCAGCGGCTCGCCGCAGGTGTCCTCGAGCACGAGCATGATCCGATCGCGTTCGCGGACGAGTTCGAGAGGTCGCACTGCCCACGCCCCGTCCAGTTCGTCCTTAAATCCGTATTCGCGAGCAAGGCGCTCGAGGGTGGCAGGTGTCGGATGTTCCGCTGCGGGCAGCACGGCCAGCACCGCGGTCCGATAACCGTTGATCTGGCTCTCTCTTCTACAGAAGACGCGTTCACCATCCTTCCACAAGACCTGGAGGCCACTATCTCCAACCGCGCCGAAATAAGGGGATGGATTCATCTGCGGGTCCGCCGTCAGGTCGGTGGCCGCCATTGAGAATGGTACTCTCAGGGGGGCCAGAGAGGGTCTCTGAATAGGAAGTTATCACTCACGAGGCAGCATGACTATGTCTGTTGTCGTGAGGCGGATGCCAACCCGATGGACAAGCGTCGCCGCGGGCCCGGGGCCGGGCGTCAGCAAGCCTTCAAGAAAGGAACCCGCGAGAGATCAGGTATCGTGCTGCGCGTGACGATTTGAGTGGCGCTGAGGGCCTGGCCGCCTGTGTTCTCCCGCAGGTGCGGCGTCTGGACGAGCCGTGCCGTATGCGGTGGCGGCGGAATGGCCCGTCGATGGGGCCGCAAAATTATGTTGAATGCGATGTTGTCAAGCTTGCTCAAAGGATTAGCATATTGGTCGTGAAAGTGACGGGAGAAAACAGAATTATCGACGATCGCTGATGCGAGGTTTTCGTGGAACTTCCGCCGTATATTGCCTGCGGCGAAAACAGTCTGCCGATACTCGACGATGAGCGGAGGACGCCCATGTCTGGAGACCAGTCTCGTCGCGGTGTGCTGAAATGGGCCGCCCTCGGTGGCGGAACGGCGCTCGCAAAAGGCCTTCTTCCGCGCTCGGCGGGAGCGCAAGACGTTTCGACGCTGACGGTAGGCTGGGGCACCGACATCGACTCACTCGATCCGGCGCAATTCAAGTCGGATGGCGCGTACATCGTTCAATGCAACATTTACGATACCGTACTAAGATGGGGTGCCGAGGCAGTGCCAGGAAGGCCTGGCCTCTTTTCGGCTAAACCTGGCAAATTCCTCGGCGGAGTAGGCGAAAGTTGGGCCTACGAGAACGATGGCAAGACGCTCGTGGTGAAGATTCGCCGGGGCCTGGAATTCCCAAGCGGCAAGCCCGTCGATGCGCAGGCGGTGAAATACCTGTTCGATCGCGGATTGCAATCGCCCGGGTATATGCGGTTGGTTTTTCCAGCAGCGGTGGCTGTCACGCAGCCGGATCAGTTCGAGGTCCGCGACGACACCACTTTCGCAATCAACATGCCCGCGCCGAGCACCATGCTTCTGGATGTGTTGGCGTTATCGAACAACGCTCTGCTCGACCCGGACGTGGTGAAGGCCCACGCGACGACCGACGATCCCTGGGCCTCCGATTGGCTCAAGCGCAACACTGCTGGTCTTGGCCCCTATCGTCTCGTCAGCAACGAACCCAGCGTCGAGGTCGTACTCGAAGTAACGCCCCGCTATTGGGGTCCTGCCCCCTATTTCAAGCGTGTCGTCGCAAAGTACACGCCGAACGAGGCAGATCGCATTCTGCTTCTTAAGCGGAAGGCAATCGACATTGTGATCGGGCCGAACTCAATGTCGGCGAAAACCCTCAAGAGCCTTGAAACCGAGCCCGGGTTGAAGGTGGTGTCGCTGCCTGACACCAACTGTAACTTCGTCAGCATGAATCTCAAAAAGCCGCCCTTCGACAACGTGAAGGTCCGTCAGGCGGTGAATTATGCGATACCGATTCAGGCGATCATTCCGAATGTCCTATACGGCTATGGTGAGCAGATGACGAGCCCAGTACCGAGCCAGACGCCTGGCTATGACGGCTCACTCTCACCATACAAATATGATCTCGCGAAGGCCAAATCGCTGATGCAGCAGGCCGGTATGGGTACCGGTCCTACGCCTGTCAAGCTCGCGGTTCGTGTTGGCTACGAGCCGCACGCGCAGGCGGCGGTTTGGATTCAGCGCGAATTGCAGAAGATAGGCTTCCAGGTACGCATCGAGAAGGAGACCGATGCCGCGTTCCGCCAGCTGTCATCCAACGGCGATCACGAACTATCGATCGAGTCCTGGCAGTCATGGATCAACGATCCAGTTTACCACCTCTACTGGAACTTTCACAGCAGGGCAGTAGGAACAAACAAGGGTTTCTATGCCAATCCGGCGCTCGACAAACTCATCGACGACAATATTCGAGAGGGCGACTTGGTAAAGCGGGCGGCCGGCGTCAAGGAGGCGCAAAGGATCCTCCTTGAGGACGCGGTCTGGGGACTTCTTTGGTACGATAATTGGACGCGCGTGATGCGCTCCGAACTTCTCGGGGTCGAGAAATTGTGGGATTCGCTCGAGCGATTCGACAAGATGAAGTTCGCCTAAAGCGAGACACGGTTCGGCGGGGATCGCTGATAAGATGTCGTTCTTGTTCTTCGTTGTCCGCAGGCTAGCTTTGCTGGCTCCGACGCTCTTCGGCGTAAGCGTGATCGGCTTTCTGCTGGCCTATCTGCTGCCGGGCAATCCCGCTTTGGTGAAGGCAGGCCCCATGGCAACTCCCCAATATGTCGCGGAGATGAAGCACAAAATGGGGCTCGACCAGCCCGTCTATGTTCAATACACACGTTACGTGACCGGGCTCCTCCATGGCGATCTAGGCGAGAGCTCGTCGACCGGACGGCCTGTCCTGGTCGACTTTATGCAACGCCTGCCGGCGACGCTCGAGCTGACTGTGGCAAGTCTTCTTCTTGCCCTTCTCCTTGGCGTCCCGATGGGCGTGCTCTGCGCTATCCATCGCGACACAGTCATCGACCACTTCGGTAGGGTCTTTTGTGTCGCGGGAGTGGCAATGCCCAGCTTTTGGAGCGGGCTCATTCTCATCTATGTCTTTTTCTATCTATTCGGCATCGCGCCGGCTCCGTTGGGACGACTTGGGCCGGGGATCAGTCCACCGGTTCCAATCACCGGCCTATATACCGTCGACTCGCTCGTCAGTGGCAATTGGCGCGCGTTTGAATCGAGCCTCGCGCACCTCGCGTTGCCTTCGCTGACCCTCGCCATCAGCGTGATAGCACCGCTCACACGGATGGTACGAGCCGCGATGCTGGAAACTCTGGAGACCGACTACATCAAGGCGGCGTGGGCCTTCGGCTTGCCGCGCTGGCTCGTCATATACGGAGATGCGCTACACAACGCAATTATTCCAGTGGTCACCGCGCTCGGCGTCGTCTTCGGATTTTTGATGGCGGGCAATGCCGTGGTCGAAAGTGTCTTCGGCTGGCCCGGCATAGGCAACTATGCGGTCAAGGCCCTCATGCTCAAGGATTCGGGTCCCATCCAGTCCTTTGTTCTCTTCGTCGCTCTGATGTGCATCATGGTCAACCTCCTTGTCGATCTGGTTTACAGCCTCGCGGACCCGAGGATTCGGATCGGATGACGATCGATATCGCGAGAGCCGCTTACGCGGATGCGCCGGCCGCTACCGACACGGCCTTCGCTTCCTTCCGCCGGCGGCTACTGCGAAACAAGCTCTCATGCGTCGCTTTCTGTACGATCGTGCTTTTCGTTGTCATCGCTATCCTAGCTCCTTGGATTGCGCCCTTCGATCCGAACGAGCCGGACGCGAACGCCGTCCTGCAGCCACCAAGCTGGGCGCACGTGCTGGGAACAGACGCTTACGGCCGCGACGAGCTCTCCCGGATCATCATCGCCTCGCGAGTCGATCTTCTCGTCCCATTCGTCTCGACCCTCCTGGCGCTCCTGATCGGATCCCTCATCGGCGCCCTCTCTGGCTTTCGCGGCGGCTGGGTGGATCAGATCGTCATGAGGATCGTGGATGCAGTGATGGCCTTCCCCGCCTTCGTGCTCGCGATGGGGCTGACGGCGGCGATCGGAAGCAGCATCACAAATCTCATTCTCGTCATCGCGGTCACGCAAGTTCCAGTTTACCTGCGTCAGTTGCGGGCGGAGATGCTGCGTGAGCGCGAGATGGAGTACGCCCAGGCGGCTCAGACCGTTGGCAATCCAACCTGGCGCATCGTCTTCATCCATCTGTTTCCTAATTGCTTCACCCCCCTTATCGTGCAGGCGACCCTGGCAATGGGCTACGCCGTACTTACACTCGCGGCGCTCTCCTACATCGGTCTCGGCATTCAGCCGCCCGATTCGGAGTGGGGTGAGATGATTTCCGAGGGCGCAAGTTTGATGGTTACGGGGCAATGGTGGCTGTCGCTGTTTCCCGGGATCGCTATTCTGGTCACGGTGCTAATCTTCAATTTGGTCGGCGACGGCCTGCGCGATCTTCTGGACCCGAGGATGCGCGGCAAATGAGAAATCTCCTCGAGGTCGAAAATCTGGTCGTGCATTTCGACACTGATGGCGGGCTGGTTGAGGTGCTCGACGACGTCAACTTCACGATGCGCGCCGGAGAAACTCTCGGGCTCGTCGGTGAGTCCGGCTCGGGCAAGTCGGTGAGTGCGATCGCCGTACTCGGCATGATCCGGCGTCCCGGCCGAATATTGGCCGGATCGATTCGATTCGAGGGCATCGACCTGCTACGTCTCTCGGAGGACGAGATGAGGAGATATCGTGGACGCCGGATCGCAATGATCCCCCAAAGCTACCGTACGGCCCTCAATCCCGTCATATCTGCAGGTCGGCTGATTTCCCGTCTTTTTGAGATCCACGAAGGCTGCTCGCGCGCGGCGGCGAGCCGGCGCGCGCTGGAGCTCCTCGATCTTGTCGGCGTGGCCGATCCCCCACGGTGCATGCAGCAATATCCGCATCAGCTTTCTGGCGGCATGTGCCAGCGCGTCATGATCGCGATGGCGCTCGCTACCTCTCCGCGGCTTCTCATCGCCGACGAGCCAACCACGGGCCTTGACGTTTCGATCGCCGCGCGCATCCTCGAACTGCTCCGCGACCTCAGCAAAAGAACGGGCACGGCGATCCTCCTGATCACCCACGATCTCGGGGTCGTCGCGCAGACCTGCCAGCGGGTCGCTGTTATGCATGCTGGCCAATTGGTGGAGACGGCACCCGTTCGCGAGCTCTTTCGTTCTCCGGCTCATCCCTATACACGGGCGCTCGTCCGCTCGATCCCGCGCATCGACGTCGAGGTGAAACTCGAGCCGGTTCCAGGCACGATCCCTTCGCTTCGTCATCCGCCGACGGGATGCCGGTATCGAAATCGCTGCCCCCACGCCATGGAGATTTGCCAGCACGACAAGCCGCGCCAAGCGGCCGTCGGTCTAGATCACGAAGTTTCGTGTTTCGCATTCGGAGAGCACTGTGACGCCGCTGCTTGAAGTTGCGGGCTTGCGGAAAAGCTTCGCACTGGTGGGACCGAAGACATGGGCCGCCCGGCTACGCGGCGAGCGGCCAGCGGTGCGGGCGGTCGACGGCGTTTCCTTTGCGATCGCAAAGGGTGAAACGCTCGGCCTCGTCGGCGAGTCGGGATGTGGCAAATCGACGGTCGCCCGCTGCCTGCTGCGCGTGATTGAGCCCACAAGTGGCAGTATCCGCTTCGCCGGCGAGGAGATCACCGCGCTCGACGGGCGGCAGCTTCGCAACACACGACGCGCCATGCAGATGGTCTACCAGGACCCAACCGCAGCGCTCAATCCGCGCCTCAACGCGCGACGCACAATCGAAGAGCCGCTCCGGCTGCATTTCAAGATGACGTCCGCCGAACGGCGCGAGCGATTGAACGAAGTCGTAGCCGAGGTAGACTTGGGAGCCGACCTTGTAGAACGATATCCGCACGAGCTTTCCGATGGACAACGGCAACGCGTCAACATTGCACGCGCCATCGCCGCGCACCCGAGCCTCGTCGTCCTCGACGAGCCGACCTCAGCTTTGGACGTCTCGCTACGTTCGCGCATCATCCTTCTTTTCGAGACGCTTCAGAAACGGCTTGGGCTCTCCTATCTTTTCATTTCGCACGACGTCGCCACCGTGAAGTATTTGGCGCACCGCGTCGCCGTCATGTACCTCGGCGTCATTGTTGAGGAGGCAGACAGCGCGTCGCTATTCGCCGCTCCGCATCATCCCTACACGCGCGCGCTCCTGTCATCGGTTCCCGCACCGGACCCAGATTTTCGTGGTGAGCGGCTCATGCTGCATGGCGAAATTCCCAGCCCCACAAATACTTACGCCGGATGCAGGCTGCAAAACCGCTGCCCACTCGCCCAGGCGGGTTGCGCCGAGCCAGTTCCGTGGCGAGAAGTGGCTCCCGGCCACCACGTTCTCTGTCATTTGGCCTAGCGTTTTCTAGCGGAAAATCAGGTTTCAGCCCAAGGATTGAGAAGAACACAGCGATGAAGTGATCGAGACCCACTGACTTCCGGAAATGGCACATCGCTTCATTTCGTTGTGACGCGGATTTTTGTCCTTGTTGACGCATAGCGGACTTTTGCGAAGGCGCCACCCTTCGGCGCACTTTTTCACCACGAAGGCCGGTAGGTTGCGATCTGCCGTGCGGTCATCCTGGCGTATGGGGGTCGACTGCCAGCGGGCAGGTGCGCGCGGCCCAGGACGCCATCTTGCAGCTCACTTTACCGGCGGATAGGGGCCAGTCCGGCGCGATCGGAACCCCAAAATAGGCGTGCCTTATTCAAAGCGAAACTGAGGCGGGCTCTTTAAAACAGAATTTAATGGGTATCGGCGGCTTGCGAACCCACAACAGAAGGGTGCCGAGTCATCCCTTCCGGGCGGTAGGTTCATGGGAGCAATGCGATGCGTACGTCTTTTGGCTTAATCCTGTTGATCACCCTCTCTGCTTCTGCCAGTGCCGCGCCGGTGGATCACGCTAAAGCGCGACATGCCCGTCCAGGCGGGGCCTACGCAGCGCCTCGTTCGCTGGTCCACTACGACGATACCCCGAGCTACAACGATCCATCTAAGTCTGGCTGTTGTAATTAATCCCTAGGGGTCCCGACCATGACCTTGCCTCGTCGTCACCGCCGATTGGATATTCCCCGGGCAAGAAGATGCTAGGAGCACCGATCAGCCTGTGAACAGGCGCGCCATTTGACCCCGATCGGCGTCCAAGGCTAACCCCATTCAAGCGTCAGCATGAGATGCGCAAATTTGTCGTCTGGGCGCCGGTCGCCGGCGGGCAGGCCTACGAGGTGCGCTACACGGCGAGGAAGACTGGGCGGTCGACAGGTTGCGGCGAAGAAGGCGGTCAGGAAGGTCGGCCGCAGCCGAAAGTGGGTAGAGCATCGGCTCGGCCGTTAGGAACGCGAACGAGGGTGGTGGGTTGAAACGATATCGCACCTTCCCCCGAGGTGCGATGCATCAGCCCCAGCAGGGTCTCGACATTGCCGAGCAATCTGCGACTTTGGCGTCCGTCTTTCGATGCTTACCATTGCAGCTTCCGCTTCTTGCGACTCCTAGCCTTTAAAAAAGGATGATGCGCTGATCATCGAGAAGCTCTGCATTTTGGATTTCTATTTGCTTTATCCGTTTCTCTTGCATCGAGCATCCATGCCTAATGAGGTGAAGCGCTCATTTCGCCTGTTGCAAGTTCCATAACCTTCCGATCAGTTTGTCCAGCTACCGAGCGAGAAGAGTCTCTATCGCGAAATCGCAATCCTTCAGAAGCCGCAGCAACCAACCTAGTGGCGAAGGGATTGATATCACGAGAGCCGTTTCTCTCCGGAATAGCTGCGCTTGTCCCTGATTCGATACCCGCAAAGCTACTCGCGGAGGTAGAGAATGCCAATTCGGAAGAAAGTATGTTTATGGACTTCCTGGTAAATCAGTTCGGCGCACTCGACCTAATCGGTCTGCGGGGACTGCGTTCGCTCACTGGTCTTGTTCGGAGGCATTCGCTCATAAGTACCGCGGCGCTCACGCGACGATCTATGACCGCAACACTGTGCTTTCGTGATTGGGCAGCTAAAGGCGCTCGGCCATGACGACAACGCAGGTGTCGCCAATCTTTATCGCAAGCCCGGTGACTACAAGCTTTCGCAAGCTGATACGTGCGCGCCCTGAAAGCAGATCCGAACCATGTGCTGATCTCGCAACTACGGTCTGTGGCAGATGAGCAGGGCAAGCGCGATCAAGCGCAGTATCATTTGAGTGGGATCGCGGCGATCTGCGGGGCGGGCTGTGAAGAGTATCGGCGTTGGCCGCAGCGCTAGACAAACCGCCCGGCACTGTCCCGGCTTATTAGGACGCTTTGCAGCGGCGGTGAGCGCTCGGCGCTAACGCGATGGTTGAGGCCTGTCTGGCACCTTTGCGACGTGCCGAGTGCATTGAGCGATGTCCGCTCTCAGCGGGTAACACGGACATGGCTAGCAGCGAGTTCTTCTCTATCTGACCCCAGGGCGGACCTGGGCTACCGGGTCTGCATGTTCATTTCGGGATCTGGGGGGAGCAGGCGAGATCGAAGGGAGAGTCGCCATCGCTTCCTGATGAGTCCCGCCCTTGCGCTACAGCGCCACGCGTCGGTTGGACCGCGCACTGCGCTGTACCGCACGGTCGAGTCACGATCGATGATGACGGCGGGCATGATGATTCGGGAATGCGTAGGGCGCAGAAGCATATGCGTCGTAGCGGTCGCCGCAGTAAGAGATGCCGCCGCCGGCCGACGCACACGCCCCCTTCAACGCGGGCCAGTCGCGAGAAGCCCTGGCAGCAGGCGTTGGCGCGCCCCCATTCAGAACGTCCAGATTGGGATAATAGAACGCGAACGCGCC
>Ga0105243_10002866_pt1 | contig 14300 bp, 7 predicted proteins | sample KBSM34metaG_FD_81525 | JGI IMG/M metagenome (GOLD analysis project Ga0105243, IMG submission 81525) | Miscanthus rhizosphere microbial communities from Kellogg Biological Station, Michigan, USA - KBS M3-4 metaG | ecosystem: Host-associated > Plants > Roots > Rhizosphere > Soil | place: Michigan...
GCTGCGCGGGGCCGTTCGCCATATCGACCGTCGTGCGTCCGGAGCGGTTGACCGTCTTCACGTCGGCGCCCTTCGAGACGAGGTACTGAATCATCTCGTTGTCGCCGCGGGCCGCCGCGTTGTGGACCGCGGTGTTCCCGTCGGCGTCGGTGGCGTTGACGTCGGCGTGGAGCTCCTCGACCAGGTACTTGACGGCGGCGAGCATCCCGCCCGGCGCGAAGCGGTGGGCGTTGGCGGCAAAGCCTTCCCCGTACCCGGGTCCGGCCGCGGCCAGCAGCGGCGGCACGCCAGGGCCGCCGACCGGCACCGGCGGCAGCGGTGAGATGTCGCGGTCCTCGCGCTCGTTGTCGCCGACGCGTGTCCGCCCTGCCGGCTTGCTGGTCGGCAAGGTCGGGTCGGCGCCGTGGTCGACCAGCAGCTTCATCGCCTCGATGTCGGCCGCGTAAGCAGCCCGCCAGAATGGCGTCGCGCCGATTTCGTCAATCCGCAGCAGATCGAAGTTGAACTGGGTGTACCAGATCTTCTTCCTGAGGCGCTGGTTGGCATCCGCGCCCTTGTCGAGCAGCGCACGCGTCAGATCCATGTACGAGGTGTTCTGCTGCAGGGACGCCCGCGGCTGCGGGTAGAACGCCTTCGGCGCCCATTCCACGTTCAGCACCGCATAGAGCGGCGCCATGCCGGCGTCGCTCGCGAGATTCGGGTCCGCCCCGAGGTCGAGCAGCAGTTTCGCCGTGTCGAAATGGCCGTTGATCGTCGCGATGAGCAGCGGGCTCGTGTGGTCGGCCGGGCTCACCTGGTTGATGTCGGCGCCGGCGTCCGCAAGCGTCTTCACCGTCTCAACGGCGCCCTGCCGCGCCGCGAAGTGGAGGGCGGTCAATCCGCCCTGCTTGCCGATCAACTCGTTGTAGGTGAACGCGCGGTTGACGCCGGCCGTCGTTCCGGCGGCCGGGGTGCCGCGCGGGCGCGGCGCGGGACCTGCGCCGGGAACGGCCTTCGCCGCCGCCTCGGCTGCGGTCTTCGCATTCTGCGCGTCGCGGATTTCCTGCTGCATCTTGTCTTCCGGCGCGATGACGTCCGTGAGGTCGACGACCTTCGAGACGAGGTCAGCCTTGGCGCCGCGCTGGAGCAGCATGCGCACGGCCTCGGCGCGATTCGCGGCGGCGCCGAACATCAGCGCCGTCTGGCCGTTGGCCGACTCGGTCGCGTTCGCGTCGGCGCCGTGCTCGAGCAGCGTCTGGACCACGGCCGAATTGCCTGCCGCGGCGGCCAGCATCAGCGCCGTCGCGCCAGACGACGCGCGGCCGTTGACGTCGGCGCCGCGGCCGACGAGCGCGTCGACGACCGCGCGCGTGCCGGTCTGGCTGGCCAGGTGCAGCGGCGTGTAGCCGCCGAGCCGCGTCGTCGCCCGCACGTTGCCGCCGGCGTAGAGCAGCGTGCCCGCCAGCGCCGCGTCGCCGTGCATCGCGGCCCAGTGGAGCGCCGTCATGCCGTCGCCCTGGGCCGCGTTCACGTCGCCGCCCTGCTTCAGCAGGCTGAGGACCGTGTCCTTGTCCTGTGCCATCGCGGCGTCGGCGACGGTCGTTGCGCCAGGCGCCGCGCCGTGCACGAAGGTGGAGAGCACCAGCGCCGCGATCGCTCCGAAGGCTGTGGTTCGCATCATGTCAATTCCCGACTGAATCGCTCGCTATCCTACGCGACGTTGGTCGCCGCCGGTGCCGCGTTCAGATCCATCGGCGCCGTGCTGTCGCCGAAGCTGTCGATTTCGCACCCGAGCGTCTGGAGCACGGAGAGCATGGCGTTGGCCATCGGCGTGCCGTCCGGCGCCTTCAGGTGCTGGTTGCCTTTGATCGCCCCGCCGCCATGTCCGGCAAACAGCAGCGGACATCGCTTGTGGTTGTGGACGTTCGAGTTGCCCATCGGCGACCCATAGACGATCACGGTGTTGTCGAGCACGGAGCCGCCGGCGTCGGGAGTGTTCTTCAGCTTCTCGAGCAGATACGGCATCAGCCCGACGTGGTAGGCGTTGATCTTCGCGAAATCGAGGATGCGTTCCTCACGGTCCGCGTGGTGCGACGCGATGTGGAAGCCGGTCGTCACGCCGGTCCCGGGGTAGACCCGGTTCGAGACGTCGCGGCTCAACTTGAACGCGAAGACGCGCGTCACGTCCGCGGCCAGCGCCGCCGCCTGCAGGTCGAACATCAGCTTGACGTGGTCTTCATAGGAGTCGGGCACGCCGTTCGGCGCCGTCGGCAGGTCGCGTACTTCGCCGCTGGTGTTGAACGCTTCCACCTTCTGGATGCGCCGCTCGATCTCGCGCACGTCCGAGAGGTAGTCGTCGAGGCGGGCGCGATCGGCGGTGCCGATGGTCGTCTTCAGCTGCGCCACCGATTCGGAGACCCAGTCGAGGATGCTGCGATCGCGCTTTCGCCGCGCCGAGCGCGCGGCCGGCGTCGACCCCACGCCGAACAACTGGTCGAACACGGCACGCGGGTCGCGGATCATCGGCAGCGGCTCGGACGGGGAGGCCCAGCTGATCGAGTCGGTGTACGCGCACGAGTAGCCGTAGAAGCAGCCGCCGGCCTGATCCACGTTCTCGATGCAGAGCTGCATCGACGGGATCGGCGTATCCTGCCCGAACTTCTTGGCGTAGATCTGGTCGAGCGACGTTCCCGCCTGCAGATCCGACCCCTGCGTCTGGTGCGGGTGCGACTGCGTCAGGAACACGGCCGCGGAGCGGAAATGGTCGCCGCCGATTTCCGGCGGCACGAACGCTTCGGCGTTGCGGACGTCGGTGTTGCTGACAATCGTCAGGTAGCCGCGATAGGGCTCGAGTGCCGCGAGGGTGGTGGGGCTCAGATCGAAGCGCGATCCCGCGTCGGCGGGCGACCACAGGTTCTTTTTCAGCCCGAACGCCGTGCTGCCGGCGGCGCCGTGCACCATCTCCATCGCGATCAGCCGAAGCTTGCGCGCCGAGGCGGTGTCTTGCGCCCACGCCGTGCCGGCCGGCGACATCGCGTCGAGAAACGGCAGGGCAATGGTCGCGCCGAGCCCTTTGAGCACCGTGCGGCGATGAATGTGTCGTCTGGTGATGAACATCAGTGCCTTTGGGCGACGGTCTCGGTGACATCCGATCGGGTCATCTGAAACGCGCCGCTGTTGACGATACCCAGGATGAAGGCGGAGATGCGGTTGTCGTTCCTGCCGGCCGCCCGCGCGATCGCGCGAATCGTCGGCATGTCGTAGTACTCGACCCGGCGTCCGAGCGCGTAGGTCATGAGGTTCTCGGTGAACGTCTCGAGGAACACGTCCTTGTGGCTGAGGAGCGCGGCGCGCAGCGTCGCCGGGCCATCCAGCTTCGCGCCGTCGTACATCACGCCGGTCGCATCCACCGGCTTGCCGGCTTCCTTGATGCGCCAGCGGCCGGTCACGTCGAAGTTGTCGAGCGCGAGGCCGAGCGGATCGATGACCCGGTGGCACGAGGCGCAGGCCGGGTTCTTGCGGTGCTCCTCCATGCGCTCGCGGGTGGACAGGATCTTCCCGCCGACGTTCGCATCGGTCTGCTCGAGCGCCGGCACGTCCGGCGGCGGCGGCGGCGGCGGCGAGCCCAGCACCACTTCCATGATCCACTTGCCGCGCATCACCGGCGACGTGCGATCCGCCACCGAGGTGAGCAGCAGCATGCTGCCGTGCCCGAGCAGGCCGCGACGGTACTCGGGCACCTCGACGCGGCGGAAGGCCGTGCCGGTCACGTTCGGGATCCCGTAGTGCCTGGCGACGCGCTCGTTCACGTAGGTATAGTCCGCCGTCAGCAGGTCGAGCACGCTGCGGTCCTCGCGCACGATGCTCTCGAAGAAGAGCTGCGTCTCGCGAATCAGCGAATCGCCGAGCGTACGGTCGAAGTACGGATACAAGATCGCGTCGGGCAGGATGTGGTCGACGTCGTTCAGCCGCAGCCACTGCGTGGCGAACCGCGTCGCGAGCGTGGCCGACCGCGGGTCCGCGAGCATCCGCTTCGCCTGCTTGTCGAGCATGCCGGGCGCGCTCAGACGGCCCTGCGAGGCGACCGTCATCAGCTCGGCATCCGGGGCGGTGTCCCAGAGGAAGAACGACAGGCGCGAGGCGAGATCGAGGTCGGCGACGCGCACCGCTTTGCCGGCGGTCCGCCGCGGCTCGGCCGCTTCGATGCGGAAGAGAAACTGCGGGCTGGCCAGCGTCGCCTCGATGGCCGCGGCGACGCCGTGCTCGAAGTCGCCCTCCGTGCGCCCCTCGTCGTAGAAGCGCATCAGCCGCTGCACATCGCGGTCGGCGACCGGCCGGCGGAAGGCCTGGGTCGCCAGGCTCTTGACGATCTGCGACGCGCACGGGCGCTCTTCGGCCGCCGTCGTCGGACGGCAGGTGAAGATTTTGCGGCGGCTCGCGGTGGACGACACGCCGGTCACGCGTTGCGGGCCGACGACGCTGAGGTCTTTCAGGTGAGGCAGCGTGGTGATGCCGTAGGCCACGCCGATTTGCGTGTCCGCGAGCGTGTGCTCGATCGGCGCAAACAGGTCGTTGACCGGACCATCGGATCGCTGCACGAACGCCGCGGTCACACGCTGGGCGCCGGCCGCCACGCGAATCGGCGGCGTCTTCAGCACCAGGCCGCCCTCGGAGATGTCGGCCATGCGCGGGTCGATGTCGATCATCGCCTTGCGCACGCCCTCGATCGAGACCTCGATCTGCTCGCCTGACGCGGGGCCGCCAAACAGAAAGCCGCACGCGTTGCCGTGCAGTTCCATGCGGAACACGTAGTCGCCGTCGGCCGGGAAGGTGTGCACGACCGACATGCCGCCGCGGGTGCCGAACGGCGCCCCTTCGACGCGCTGCAGCTGCGACGCCGTCTTCGGGACGCGGTAGCGCGCCTCGGTCGCCTCCGCCGCCGCATCGCCGACCGCCAGCGAGGTCACCCGGCTCGCGGCGCGCAGGTAGCCTTCCATCAGGGCCGGCGAAAACGCCTGGACGTCCGCCACGTTGTCGAAGCCCTGGCTGATCGTGTCGGGCGGAAGGAACGCGTTGACGTCGACGTCGAGCGCGAGCAGATCCTTGATCGCGTACTGATACTCGGCGCGGTTGAGCCGCTGAAAGGGACGCCAGCCCGGATTCGGGTTGAGCAGCGCGGCCTTGTCGACGCGCGTCTCGAGCGCGTCGGCCAGCGCGGCCAGCGTCGTGTCCGCCGGACGGCGCGCTCCCGGCGGCGGCATCATGCCCGCGCGGAGCTTGCGAATCATCTTTTCGGCGGCCGGCGCGTGGTCGGCCGCCGCGGCAGCATCGAAGTCGGCGAGCGACAACCCGCCGGCCTTGCCGCGCTCGCTGTGGCACCCCGCGCAATATTGTTTGACGACGGCGGTCTGTGCGGCAGGTCCGGCCGGATCAGGGGTCGTGGGTGCAGGGGGAACAGCGGGTGCGGGAGGAGAGGTGCGTGGGGCCTGGTCGAGGGCTCCCGCCGAGACACCCAACCCGAGAAAAGCGAAGGCCGCTGCGCTCAGGACCCATGTTCGCATCGAGTAACAAGTATACGGTCTTGCCGCGGCTGCAATTGCCACGTATTGTCGCCGCGCCGCGGCTGAGTCCCGCAGAGGGCGGACCGGAAAGGACCGCCCTGCGTGAGCTTGCGCGGCCTCGCTCCGAAGGCGGTTTTCGGCAGTGGAACCAGCGCAATTCGGAATGTTGGATCGCCAGGAAAATGTCCCGCTCCGTGTGTGAGTTGCTGCGAATCGCCGCGCGATCTTGACGGAAGATCGGTTGCCGCGTATTGTGCCGGCACCGCCCCGGTTTCCGAGTGAGATGACCTTTCGAAGGAGACATATGCTTACTTTCAGACGGCTCGTGCTGTGCGGGCTCTGCCTGCTGGCCACGGCGCCCGCGTACGCCCAGGTGCAAACCGGTTCGATCACCGGTACCGTGACCGATTCGAGCAACGCCGTGCTGCCCGGCGCGACCGTCACGGTCAGCGGCGAACGGCTCATCGGTGGCGACCAGTCGGTGGTGACTGATGCCTCCGGCACTTACCGGTTCGACCGCCTCTCGCCCGGCAGCTACAACGTGAAGTTCGAATTGCAGGGCTTCAAGACGGTCATTCAATCCGACATCCGCATCAGCGCGTCGTTTGTCGCGACCGTGAACGCCAAGCTCGATGTTGGCAGCGTCACCGAGTCGATCACGGTCACCGGCGAGTCGCCGACGATCGACACGAAGTCGAACGTGCAGCAGACCGTCATGAACCAGGAGATTCTCGAAGGCGTGCCGACCGGGCGCGATCCGTGGTCGCTGGCGAAGCTGATCCCCGGAGTGCAGGTCGCCACCTATGACGTCGGCGGCACGCAGTCGATTCAGCAGAGCAGCCTGTCGTCGCACGGTTCGAACACCAACGACGTCAGCTACAACATCGACGGCGCGACGGTGAACTGGCCGGGCGGCGGCGGCGGCGCGACGATGCTCTACTACGACCAGGGGATGTTCGAAGAGGTCAACTACATGACCTCGGCAATTCCCGCCGAAGTGCTGGCCGGTGGCGTCTCCATCAACATGGTCACCAAGGACGGCGGTAACAAGTGGCGCGGCAACATGCGCTACTCGTTCGCCAACAACGATCTCCAGTCCGAGAATCACCTCGGCGACGAGCTGCAGTTCCTGCCGAGCGGCGCCCGGACGAACTTCCTCGGCAACCCGACGCAGAAGACCTATGACGCGAACCTGTCGGGCGGCGGCGCGCTGATCCAGAACAAGCTGTGGGTCAACGGCACGATCCGGCGCTGGGTCGTGAACAAGCTCACCAACGCGAAGAACGACGACGGCACGCAGGCGCTCGACGACAACACGCTGAAGAACTACTCGGGCAAGGCGGTCGCGTCGCTGTCGAGCAACAACCGGCTGTCGGTCTCGTACCTGTGGAACAACAAGATTCGCGGCCATCGTCGCGACACGCCACCCGACAACGTGCCCGACATCGCCGCGCTGGTGCAGACCAACCCGGCGCAGACGACGCAGGCGAAGTACACCGGCATCCGCAATCGCCTGGTGTTCGAGTCGAACTTCAGCGTCATGGACGGGCAGACCAACTACAGCTATCAGCCCGGCACGCCGGCCGACGCGATCCGCGTGCAGGACGGGACGCTGTCGACGGCCAACTTCGCGGCGTCGCGCCATGAAGAGCAGCCGAACTCGCGGCACCAGTTCGACAACATCGTGTCGTACAGCAAGAGCGCGAAGGGCGAGCACCTCCTCAAGGGCGGCCTGCAGTGGGGGCGGCTGTACTACGAGTCGCGCTACACCGTGCAGGGCGACTATCACCTGATCTACAACAACAACGTGCCGACCTCCGTGCGCATCTTCAATACGCCCGCGAACCCGAAGAACATCGATCGCATGCTGGGGTTCTTCATCCAGGATGCGTGGTCGATCGCCAGCCGGCTGACGCTCAACGTGGGCATGCGCTACGACAAGAACACTGGCCTCCTCCCGGAACAGTCCAACCCGGGCGGCACCTTCGTCGCCCCCCGCACACAGCCCGAGGCGACGGTGATCGACCAGAACGTCGCCGTGTGGCGCGCCGGCGCGTCGTACGACCTGACGGGAAACGGCCGCACCGCGATCAAGGGCAGCTACAGCCGCTACGGCCTTCAGGTGGGGATCGACCGCGTGACGCGCGTCAACCCGTTGTCGAACTCGTCTCAGGACTGCGGCTGGACCGACCCGAACCGCGACGGCAAGTTCCAGGCCTCTGAGCTTGGCACCTGCCCGGGCTTCGCCAGCATCTCGACCTTCTATCCGGACGCTGACGGTCCGAGCTGGCCGTATTCCGACGAAGTCACAGCCGGGATCGAGCACCAGGTGATGCGCGACATGCGCGTCGGCGCGATGTACTACTACCGCACCAACCGCGACCAACTCGGCGTCCGGAACCGCGCGGTGCCGACCAGTGCGTACACGCCGTTCACGACCACCATCCCGGGCGGGCCCAACGGCTCCACGTCGATGACGGTCTACAACCTGAACCCCGCATTCAACGGGCTGCAGAACAACATCCTCGACAACGATCCGTATCTCGACACCAAGTACACCGGTGTCGAGTTCACCGCGAACAAGCGCCTGTCGAGGAACTGGCAGATGGTGGCGGGGCTCACCATCGGCAAGAACACCGGCGGACTCAACTCCGGCGGCACCAATCCCGGCCAAACCGATTCAGCCACGCTCGCTGGCTTCTCGGGCGGCGACCTGAACGATCCCAACAACACGCGCTTCGCCAACGGCATCATCGGCAACGATTCCGAAGTCGCGTTCCGGCTGTCGGGAAGCTATCGGTTGCCGAAGTCGATCGAGCTGGCGGGGACGCTGATCTCGAACTCGGGTTACCCGTACGTGTCGACCTACTCGGTGACCCGGGCGTCCGTGGCACCGGCCGTCAACCTGACGCGCGCGAGCCAGACGGTGTTTCTCAGCGAGCGTGGCGAGGAGCGATACGACGCGGTGACGATGGTCGACCTGCGGATCTCGCGGCCGATCAGGTTCGGCACGCGCCAGTTCGTGCCGCAGCTCGACATCTTCAACATCGGCAACGCGGCGACGGTGGTTCGCTACAACCCCGCGGTGGGAGCGACGTACCTGGCGCCGGGCGAGATTCTCGCGCCACGGATCATTCGGGTGGGCTTTAGCGTGGACTTCTAAGCACGCGTAAGGCTGTAAGGCGGAAAGGCCGAAAGGCCGGAAGGCAAAAGGTCGAAGGGCAGAAAGGTCCAAAGGCCTTGCAGCCTTCCGGCCCTTCAGCCTTTGGCCTTCCAGCCTTTTTGCCTTCCGGCCTTCCAGCCTTTCACCATCACGCAAACGGCTTGTCGATCGCCGGGCTCGGCTCGGTGAAGAATTTCGCGCCGCCCTCGGTGATGTACAGACAATCCTCCAGCCGGATTCCGAACTCCCCGTAGATCGTCATCATCGGCTCGTCGCTGAAGCACATGCCCGGCTGGAGCGGCGTCTTGTTGCCGCGGACGAAGTTCGTCCACTCGTGGATGTCGAGGCCGATCCCGTGCCCGGTCCGGTGGGGAAGCCCGGGCACCTTGTAGTCGGGGCCGAACCCGGCGTCGGTGATCACCTTGCGCGCGGCGGCATCGACCGCCTCGCACGGCGCGCCCGGCTTCGCGGCGGCGAATGCCGCGGCCTGCGCCCGGTGCTCGAGGTTCCAGATGTCGATCTGCCGCGCGGTCGGCTTGCCGAAGACCACCGTCCGCGTGATGTCCGAGCAGTAGCCGTCGACGGTGCAGCCGTCGTCGATCTGGACGACGTCGCCTTCCTTCAGTTGCTGCGGCGTGATGCTGCCGTGTGGGAAGGCGGTGTACTTGCCGAAGCTGACCATCACGTCGGGGTTGGCGGCGCCGATGGCTTCATAGGCCGCGATGATGTTGTTCGCCAGGTCGCGCTGGGTCATGCCTTCGCGCAGCGTGGCGAGTCCGGCCTTGTAGGCGGCGATCGTCATGTCGTTGGCGCGCTGCATCAACGCGATCTCTGCCGGCGACTTGATCATGCGGCAGCCGGCGGTGACCGGGTCGGCGCTGACGTACTCGAGCGCCGGCGCTTCGGTCTTGACGCCGTTCATGATGAAGAAGCGCAGCCGTTCCTCGACGCCGATGCGGCCGGTCGCGATCCCGCGATCCTTGAAGATCTGGGCGATCGCGCGGTAGGGGCTGTCGTCTTCCTGCCAGGTGCGGATGTCGGTGCCGAACTTGATCAGCTCGCGCGCGCGTGCCTCCTCGAAGCCGGGGCACACCCACGCGAACTCGCCCTTCGCGGGGATGACGGCGACAAAGGGACGCTCGCTCTGGCCCCAGCGCACGCCGGTGAAATAGAACATGCTCGTGCCGCCCTCGACGAGGATGGCGTCGATGCGGTTGTCGGCCATCAGCCGCCGCGCCTTCTCGATGCGCGCGCGCCGCTCGTCGAGCGTGATCGGCACGATCCCCGCGGTCATCGGGCGCAGCGCCGCGATCGGCGATGGCGGCGTGGTGCTCTGCGCCTGCGGTTGCGAGTCCGTGCACGCGGCCGCGCCGGCCGCCAGCCCCGCGGTGGCCGACCATTTCAGAAACTTGCGGCGATGGACTCTCATCGTTGGTCTCCAGCTGACGCGGGTGGGGTGGGTTTGGCGACCGACAGCACACGGACCTCGGGGAGCCGCGTGCGGTCGACGGTGCGGCCGTCCTTGAAGACCATCGAGACCTTGCGAAGATTGCCGATGTCGGCGAGCGGGTCGCCCGTGAGGACGACGAGATCGGCGATCTTTCCCGGTTCGATCGTGCCGAGGTCGGCGAGCCGGCGCGAGGCGATCGCGCCGTTGCGCGTCGCGGCGACGATCGCCTGCGAGTTGGTCATCCCCAGCTCGACGAGCCCTTCGATGGCCATGATCGTGCCGAGGCCGTGGTCCTGTTCCGGCGGCTTCGGGGTGCGCGACAACTCGGGGGCCGCCGCCCAATAGCTGTCGGTGCCGGGGGTCACACGGCAGCCGCCGCGAATCAGCTTCTGCGCATTGGCGCGCCTGGCTTCGAGATCGGCGCCGCGCTCCACCGCTTCCTTCCGCCGCTCCGCGGTCGTCTTGTCGCGCTTCGGCGCCGGGGCGTCCTTCTCCGCCTCGAGCCGTTTCTTCTCCGCTTCGTCTTTCGCTTTCAGGTGCTTCTTCCAGGCGGGTCCGGTGATCGTGCTCGCGAGCATCGAGCAGATCAGGCCGCGGTCCCGGATCGTGGCGACGATGTCGTCCGGCAGCTCGCGGCCGTCGAGCACTTCCGGGTGCTGGATGGCGTCGATGCCGGCGGCGATGGACACGCGAAGCCCTTCGACGCTCGTCGAGTGGGTTTCGGCGGAGCGATTCCGGCGGTGCGCCTCCTCGACGATGACGCGCTGCGCCTCGGCCGAGAAGCCGATGAAGGTCGGTTCGGCGAAATGGCTGGTGCCGCCGAACTTGAGAAAATCGGGGCTCTTGTCGAGATAGGCGGCGATCGCCTGCCGAAGCTCCTCCGGGCTCATCGCCATCAGCTCCTCACCGCCGCCCTGCGCGATGAAGTCGTTCATCTGCTCCTGGAACAGCGTGAGCTGACCCATGACGCGGCTGAACGAGAACGAATACGGTCCGCTCCACCCGAGGATGTTGCCGGCGGCGAGAATCCTCGCGCCGACTTTGTCGCCGCGGTTGACGGCGTCGCGGACCGCCACGAGCGGCAGCAGCGCGCCGTAGCTGTCGCGGACCGTGGTGATCCCGTAGCTGAGATCGATCTGCGCGGCCTCGAGCACGATCTCCTGCTGCCGCGGCTGGTAGCGGACGAGCGACTCGTAGCGGTCGTTCTGCCCGCCGTACAGCGACAGGTGCACGTTGGTGTCGATCATCCCCGGGATGATCCACGTCCCGCGCGCGTCGATCTCGCTCGAGCCCGGAGGAATGGTGACGGCGCGCCGCGGGCCGATCGCGGAGATCTTCCCGGCCGAGAGCAGCACGACCGCATCGGCGATCGGCGGGCCGCCGGTCCCGTCGATGACGGTGCCGCCGACAATCGCCGTCGTCCCCGGCGCGGTCTGCGCTGACAACCGTAGACATATCAAGGCCACCGACGCGAACGTCGCACACGTCTTCAGTTCCGGCATGGGCTAGAGTCTAAAGTAATATGCTCACGCGAGGAGACACTATGAAGAAGGCTTTGTTCCTTGCCGCCACCGCCCTGGTGCCGGCCCTGACGTTTGCGCAGCCCGCCACGCCGGTTGACGTGAAAAACATCGTCGAGCTCGAGTTGCTGACGACGAGCGAGGCGTACGACAAGATTCACAACCAGGGCAAGACCTCCGTCCTGCTCATCACCGGCGGCACCGAGGCGCGCGGGCCGCACAACGTGCTCGGCGGCCACACCATCATGTCGCGTCATCGGGGCGTCGAAATCGCGAAGCGTCTGGGCAACGCCCTGCTCGCGCCGGTGGTGCCGGTGGCCGTCGCCGCGACCGGCGTCACCCCGGGCACCAGGACGCCGGGCGGCTACCAGATTCCTGCCGACGCGTTCAAGGTGCTGCAGCTCGGCCTCATCGAGAGCCTGTCCTACAGCGGCTTCAAGGACATCTTCGTCATGGGCGATCACGGCGGCGGGCAGAAAGAGATGAAGGAAGCCGTCGACGAGATGGACGCCAAGCTGTCGCCGTCGGGCGTGCATGTCTACTACATCAACGACTTCTACCAGAAGACGCACGACGACATCGACATGTACATGTACGACCACAAGCTGCCGATCGGCGGGCATGGCGCGATGATGGAAACCTCGGAGATGCTCTACGAGCAGCCGGTGCCGGACATGTACGTCCGCTCGATCTACAAGACGGTCCCGTTCGATCCCACCGGCCAGACACCGGAGCAGTGGAAGGCGGCGCGTGACGCGCGCGCGGCGCGCCTGGCGGCTGCGGCAGCTGGCGGCGGCGCGGCGGCCGGTGCGGCCGGCGGCGGCGGTGGACGCGGGCGCGGCGCCGACCCGAACGCCCCGCCGCGAGTGAACAACGGCCTGACGGGCGACCCGCATCAGGCCAGCAAGGACATCGGGAAAGACGTGTTCGAGATCGGCGTCAAGAACACGGTGGCCGAGATCAAGAAGCAGACGGCGGAAAAACGCGGCTCGGGGTCCAGGTAGGACGGGTAGGGCAGGTAGGTCAGGTAGGTCAGGTGGGTCAGGTGGGTCGGGTAGGTCGCGTGGGTTGCGTGGTCAGGCAACAGGAGGATCGGATATGCGGAAAGCCCTTATCGTGAACGCCGGCGTGAGCGCGCTGGTTGCCGTGTTGATCGCGAGCGCCTCGGCGCAGAGCCCGTCGAACCCGCGCTATGGCAAGTGGAAGCTCAAGTCGGAGGCGCCGGCGCCGCAAAGCAACGTCATGACCTACGAGCCGCACAACGGCAAGGGCATGAAGATCACCATCGACGCGGTCAGCAAGGAAGGCGTCAAGTCGCAGTGGGGCTACAACACGATGTTCGACGGGAAGGATGAGCCGCTGTACGGCAACCCGGCGACAGACACCGGCTCGGTCCGGATCATCAACGACCGGATCAACGAGATCGTCTACAAGAAGGGCGGCAAGGTCACGCAGGTGTTGACCAACGTGCTTTCGCCGGACGGAACCACGCTCGGCATCATCTACATGCGGATGAGCCCGGAAGGCAAGACCACCGGTGTGACCTTCGCCACCTACGAAAAGATGCCGTAGCCACGCCGGCGGCGGTTGCATGCTGTTTTCGTCGGCGCTGTTCCTCGCGGCCGTCGGCATCCAGGCGGCTGTGGACGATCGTCCGCGCCCGTCGCTTCGCGCCGGCATGCTGACGGACGGACTCCGCGTCGACGGCAGGCTCGACGAGGCGGCGTGGGCCACGGCCGAGTCGATCGCGGATCTGACGATGGTCGAGCCCGTCCAGGGCGCACCGCCGACCGCGCACACCCAGGTCAAAGTGCTCGCCGGGCCGAAAGCGATCGTCTTCGGCATCTTCTGCGAGGATCCACAACCCGGCAACATCGTCAGCTACACGAACGCGCGGGACGCCGACCTCGAAAACGAAGACCACGTCGGCATCGTGCTCGACACCTCGCAGGACGGCCGCTCCGGCTACGTGTTCATCGTCAACCCGCGCGGCGCCCGCTACGATGCGCTCATCGAAGACGGCTCCGGCGAGAACAGCGACTGGGACGGCATCTGGGAAGCGGCGGCGACGATGCTGCCGACGGGATGGTCGGTCGAGATTCGCATCCCGATCACGACCCTGAAGTTCAAGCGCGGGCTCGGCGCGTGGAACTTCAACGTGCAGCGGCGGCTGCAGCGGCTGCAGGAAACCACGCGGTGGGCCAGCCCGGTGGTCGATTACGCCGTCACCCAGATGAGCCGCTCCGGCCTGCTCACCCACCTTCCCTCCTTCGATCTCGGCCGGGGGACCGAGATCCGCCCGGCGATTCGCGGCGGCGGAGGCACGCCGGCGCCAGGCGGCGGGCTCGAGGCGGACCACCAGGCGAGCCTCGACGTGACGCAGCGGCTGGGAGCGAACGTGCTCGGGTCGCTGACGGTCAATACCGATTTTGCGGAGACCGAGGTCGATGCTCGTCGGACGAATCTGACGCGCTTCCCGCTGTTCTTTCCCGAGAAGCGGACGTTCTTTCTCCAGGGCGCCGACATCTTCACCTTCGGCCTCGGGCTCGACGAGGACGTCGTGCCGTTCTTCAGCCGGCGCATCGGCCTTGTCGAAAACACCGCCGTGCCGGTCGGCGTCGGCGGGA
>Ga0105243_10002867_pt1 | contig 14298 bp, 12 predicted proteins | sample KBSM34metaG_FD_81525 | JGI IMG/M metagenome (GOLD analysis project Ga0105243, IMG submission 81525) | Miscanthus rhizosphere microbial communities from Kellogg Biological Station, Michigan, USA - KBS M3-4 metaG | ecosystem: Host-associated > Plants > Roots > Rhizosphere > Soil | place...
GGAACTGCGCCGGGATCTCGGTGACCGCGGCGGTGATGCAGACCACGTCGAAGCGGCGCTCGCTGTGCCAGCCGAACGCGTCGGCGGTCTCGATGCGCACGTTGCTGCCCAGCCCGGCGGCATCCAGGTTGGCGCGCGCGGCGGCGGCCAGGGCCGGCTCGATCTCCAGGCTCACCACCTCGCGGCCGAGCTCGCCCAGGCAGGCGCTGATGAAGCCGCTGCCGGTGCCGATCTCCAGCACGTCCTCGCCCGGCTGCAGGTCCAGCGCCTGCAGCATGCGGCCTTCGATCACCGGCTTCATCATGTACTGGCCGTGCCCCAGCGGGATTTCCAGATCGGCATAGGCCACCGCGCGGTGGCTTTCCGGCACGAAGGTCTCGCGCGGCAGCCGCGCCAGCACGTCGAGCACGCGCAGGTCGAGCACGTCCCAGGGACGCACCTGCTGTTCAACCATCGTTTCGCGGGCTTGGGAGTAGTCGATCGTCATCTGGGGCATCCAACGCGGTGGGTCGCGCATTTTAGCCGGCGCGGAGGCCGTGCGTATGCTGCAGCATCGCCGCAGCGGTGCCGCCGCGCGCAGTGCCGGAAGTCATCGGGCCGCCCGGCCGGCGCGGGCTCAGCGCGCCGCATAGGCGCGCAGGAAGAAATCCACGCTGGCCTCGACATGGGCCTGGATCCGCACCTGGCTGGGATCGCGGCACAGGCCGCACATCATCAGCGAGTGCAGTTCGCCCTTGATCAGGCAGAAGAACTGGGAGGCGGCCAGGCCCAGGTCGGCGATCTCCAGTTCGCCGGCCGCCACGTGCGCCTGCAGCAGCTGCGCCAGGTCCTGCTGGGTGCGTTTGGGACCGGCATTCCAGAACATCTCGCGCACGTGCTCGTCGCCGGTGCCCGGGGCCAGCATCATGCGGTGCGTGGCCATGGCCGCCTCGCTGCTGATCATGGCGAAGAAGGCCAGGCCGATCTCCACCAACTGGGCGCGCAGCGGGCCTTTCAGCGCATGCCCGAACAGGTCGTCGGGCAGCAGCGCCTGGCATTGCGCGCGCACCGCTTCGGCGAACAGGGTCTCCTTGTCGCCGTAATGGCTGTAGACGGTGAGCTTGGACACCCCGGCGCGGGCGGCGATGCCGTCCATGCTGACCCCGCCGAAGCCCAGCTCGGTGAACATGTGCTTGGCCGCTTCCAGGATCGCCGCACGCTTGCCCATGTCCTTCGGACGGCCCGGCCCGGCGGCGCGGGAAGAGGCTTTGGGGGAGGGAACGGGTTTGCTGACCATGGCGGCAATACTAGACCAGTCGGTTCGATATTTATACTATACCGTTAAGTATACTATTTAGTATGTCAGCTTCGCGCGCCGGGACTCCGATTGAGCGGTTCAGCGTGCGGCAGGCTTGGTTCAGGGTTTGGCGCCTGCGCAATGATTTGCTTATGCGCGCCTTACATTCGCCTAACGTTCGGCTCATGGTCGGCTAATCGGCGCCGCCGACGATGCCGCCATGGCCATCGTCCCCGACTCCCCCGCATCCCATTCCCGCTTCGCCAGTGCCGTGCTGATCGGTCTGGGGCATCCCGAGCGCGATGCCGTGGAAGCGTTCATCGCCCGCGTCTACCGCCAGCGCTACGGCGCGGTGCTGCGCGGCTTCCTGCCGCATCTGCTGGCCTACTACGGCGCCGACGGCGGGTTGCGGGCCGCACTGGGGCTGCGCTGCGCCAGCGAAGGCGAGCTGTTCGTCGAGCACTATCTCGAGCGACCGGCCGAACTGGCCATCGCCGAGCGGATGCCGCGGCGGGTGGCGCGCAGCGAGCTGGTGGAGGTGGGCAACTTCGCCGCCGAGCAGGCCGGCGATGCGCGCGCGATGATCCAGGCGCTGACCGGCACCCTGCACGCGGCCGGGCTGCGCTGGGTCCTGTTCGTGGCCACCCGGCAGCTGCGCAATACCTTCGACCGGCTGCATCTGGCGACGGTGGACCTGGGCGAGGCGCGCGGCGAGCGCCTGCGCGGGGATCCCAGCGACTGGGGCGACTATTACGCCGCGCAGCCGCGGCTGACGTTCGGCGACATCGCCGCCGGGCATGCGTTCCTGCAGCGCGCCGCCGCGCCGCGCGCGGACGCGATGTCCCTGTTCCACGCTGGTCCGTTCCAGCCCTGCCTGGCGGGTGCGCCGTGAGCGCGCCGGGTTTCGCCGAGGTGCTCGGCCAGTTGCGCGGCGACCAGGAGCGTCTGCTCACCGGCCACGGCGCGATCCGCGAGGGCGAACTGGCCGACCGGATCCGTGCGCTGGCCGACGCGTTGCAACGGCACGATCTGCACTGCGTCGCCAGCCGCCTGGACAACGGCAGCGACTGGCTGGCGCTGGACCTGGCGATCCGCCTGCGTGGCGGCGTGCACGTGCCGCTGCCGACGTTCTTCAGCGAGGCGCAGGCGCACTACGCGCTGCACAGCAGCGGTGCGCAGTGCCTGGTCGCCGGTGCGGGCATGCCCGCACCGGCGCAGGGCGTGCCGCTGCATCTGCCGCTGTCGGCCCCGGGCCTGGCGTGCTGGCGCCTGGCGCCGATGCCGGTGGCGCTGCCTGCCGGCACCGGCTGCATCACCTATACCTCCGGCACCACCGGCCAGCCCAAGGGGGTGTGCCTGGAGGCGGGCGCGCTGCTGCAGGTGGCCGCGTCCCTGGCCGATGCGGCCTCGGCGCTGGCGCCGCGCCGCCACCTGTGCCTGATGCCGCTGTCCACGTTGCTGGAGAACGTGGCCGGGGTCTACGCCACGCTGTTGTCCGGGGCGCAGATCGCAGTGCCGTCGCTGGCCGAGATCGGCTACAGCGGCGCGGCCGGACTCGACATTCCGACCTTGATCGCCTGCCTGCACCGCTACCAGCCGCACAGCGTGATCCTGGTGCCGCAGCTGCTGCTGGCGCTGGTGATGGCGGCCGAACAGGGCGTGGCGCTGCCGGCCTCGCTGCGCTACCTGGCGGTCGGTGGCGGCCGGGTCGGTCCGGGTCTGCTGCGTCGCGCCGCGGCGCTGCGGTTGCCGGTGTTCGAAGGCTACGGACTGACCGAGTGCGCCTCGGTGGTGGCGCTGAACCGGCCCGAGGCGCAGCGCGCGGGCAGCGTCGGCCGCGCGCTGCCGCATGCGCGGGTCAGCGCGATCGACGGCGAACTGTGGGTCGACGGCGTGCGCTGCCTGGGCTACCTCGGCGCGGAGGGGCCGCCTGCCGGCGCCATCGCCACCGGCGACCTGGGCCATGTCGACGACGAAGGCTTCGTCCACGTCACCGGCCGCCGCAAGCATGTGTTCATCACCGCCTACGGCCGCAACGTGTCGCCGGAGTGGGTGGAAAGCGAACTGTTGCAGCACCCGCACATTGCCCAGGCGGTGGTCTGCGGCGAAGCGCGCGCGCACAACCTGGCGGTGCTGTGGCCGCGCAACCCCGCGCTGGACGATGCGGCGATCGCGCGCGCGCTGGCCGAGGTCAACGCCGGCCTGCCGGACTACGCGCGCGTGTCCGGCTTCGTCCGCGCCAGCGCGCCATTTACCGCCGCCGACGGCCTGCTCACCGGCAACGGCCGCCCGCGCCGCGACGCGATCCTGCAGCGCCATGCCGATGCCATCGCGCAGCGCTACGCCGAACTCGAACCCCTTTCCTCCCACGGAGCTTCCCGATGACCTTCCATGAGCGCTTGCTCGCCGAGACCCAGGCCGAACGCGCCGCCATGATCTCGATCCCGATCATCCAGTCGGCGCTGGCCGGACAGATCGCGCGCGAGGACTACCTGGCCTTCCTCGGCCAGGCCTACCACCACGTGCGCCACACGGTGCCGCTGCTGATGGCCTGCGGCGCGCGCCTGCCGGCGCGGCTGGAGTGGCTGCGCACCGCCGTCGCCGACTACATCGAGGAGGAACTGGGTCACCAGGAATGGATCCTCGACGACCTGGCCGCGTGCGGCGCCGACCGCGCCGCCGCCGCGGCCTCCGAACCGGCCGCCGCGACCGAGCTGATGGTGGCCTACGCCTACGACACCATCGCCCGCGGCAACCCGGTCGGTTTCTTCGGCATGGTGATGGTGCTGGAAGGCACCAGCGTGGCGCTGGCCACGCGCGCGGCCGAGAGCATCGAGACCACGCTGGGCCTGCCGCGCAATGCCTTCAGCTACCTGCGTTCGCACGGCGACCTGGACATCGAGCATGTCGGTTTCTTCGTCGGGTTGATGGACCGGCTCGACGACCCCGACGACCAGCGCGCGGTACTGCACGCGGCCAAGCGCTTTTACGGCCTGTACGGCGACATCTTCCGCAGCCTGCGCGCGCTGCCGGCGCCGCGCATGGCGGAGGCGGCGTGATGGACCTGCGCGGCCGGAGCGTGGTGTTGACCGGTGCCAGCGGCGGCATCGGCGCGGCGTTGTGCGACGAACTGGTCGCCGCCGGCACCCGGGTGCTGGCGGTGGGGCGCGACCCACTGAGGCTGGCGCAGGTGGCCAGCCGCCATCCGCAGGGCCAGGTGCTGGCGTTGCCGGCGGACCTGTGCAACGACAGCGGCCGCGCGCAAGTGCTGGCGGCGGCGCGCGCGCTGCAGGCGCCGCCGTCGCTGCTGCTGATCGCGCATGCGCAGAGCGGCTTCGGTCTGTTCGCCGAACAGTCCGAGCAGGAACTGCGGCGCATGCTCGAAACCAATCTGCTGGCGCCGATGCTGCTGGTGCGCGCACTGCTGCCGTTGCTGCAGGCGCAGCCGCAGGCGGCCGTGGTCGCGGTCGGTTCGACCTTCGGCAGTCTGGGATTTCCGGGCTTCGCCGGTTACAGCGCCAGCAAGTTCGGTCTGCGCGGCCTGTTCGAGGCGCTGGCCCGCGAATACGCCGACAGCCACGTGCGCTTCCAGTACCTGGCGCCGCGCGCCACCCGCACCGCGTTCAACACGGCCCAGGTCGATGCGCTGAACCAGGAACTGAAGGTCGGCGCCGACACGCCCGAGCGGGTGGCGCGCGCCTTGCGCGAGGCGATCGAGCGCGGCGACAGGCGGCTGCAGATCGGTTGGCCGGAAAAACTCTTCGCACGCCTCAACGGCGCCTTGCCCGGTCTGGTCGACCGCAGCCTGAAGGCGCAACTGCCCGTGGTGCGGCGCCATGCCGCCCGGGTTCCTTCCGATCTTGGAGACCTCCGATGAAGACTTGCCGCCGTTGCCTGCTCTTGCTCCTGTCGCTGCTGCCGCTGGCCGCGGCGGCCACGCCGCTGTCGCCCGCGGTCGCCGCGGTGCGCGAGCAATGGGCGCAGGTCGCCTACCAGACGCCCAAGCCGCAGCGCGTGCAGGCCTATGCGGCGTTGGCCACGCATGCGGCGGCGGCCAGGCAGGCTGCGCCGCAGGATCCGGCCGCGCTGATCTGGGAAGGCATCGTGTTGTCGAGCGAAGCCGGCGAGCGCGGCGGCCTCGGCGCGCTGAGCCTGGTCAAGCGCGCCCGCGCCGATTTCGAGCAGGCGCTGAAGCTCGATCCGGCCGCGTTGAACGGCTCGGCCTGCACCAGCCTGGGCGCGCTGTACTACCAGGTGCCGGGCTGGCCGGTCGGTTTCGGCGACGACGCCAAGGCGCGCACGCTGTTGCTGCAGGGCCTGCACTACGACCCCGACGGGATCGACGCGAACTACTTCTACGGCGACTTCCTGCGCGACCAGAAGGACTGGAATGGCGCGGCAGCGGCGCTGAAGAAGGCGTTGGCGGCGCCGCCGCGGCCGGGCCGCGAACTGGCCGACCGTGGCCGCCGCCAGCAGATCCAGGCGGCCCTGCAGGAGCTCGAGCCGCACCTTGCCAGCCATTGAGCGGCCGCCCACACTGACCCACATGCGCATCTTGCTGGTCGAGGACGATCTGTCGCTGGGCGAAGGCATCCGCACCGCGTTGCGCCGCGCCGCCTATTCGGTGGACTGGGTGCAGGACGGCGCGGCGGCGCTGATCGCGATCGGCGACGGCGGTATCGACCTGGTGCTGCTGGACCTGGGCTTGCCGCGCATGGACGGGCTGGAGGTGATCCGGCAATCGCGCCAGGCCGGCGCCGACGTGCCGATCCTGGTACTGAGCGCGCGCGAGCGCCCGGCCGACCGCGCGCTGGGCCTGGACCTGGGCGCCGACGACTACCTCGGCAAGCCGTTCGACACCACCGAACTGCTGGCGCGCACCCGCGCGCTGCTGCGGCGCAGTGCCGGGCGCGCCACGCCGCAATTGGAGATCGGCGCGCTGTACCTGGATCCGGAGCGGCTGGCGGTGCGCTGGCGCGGCCGCGCGCTGGACCTGACCCGGCGCGAATTCGCGCTGCTGTGGCTGCTGGCCGAACGCCACGGCCGCGCCATCGCGCGCGAGGCGATCCAGCAGCGCCTGTACGGCTGGGACGAGGATGTGGCCAGCAATGCGGTCGATGTGCACGTGCACCAGCTGCGGCGCAAGCTCGACCCGGCGCTGATCCGCACCGTGCGCGGGGTCGGCTATGCGCTGGACGAACAGGCCGCGGCCGCGGTGGCGGCGCCATGAGTTCGATGCGGCGGATGCTGCTGGGCGGTCTGCTCGGGGTGGTGACCCTGGTGTTCGCGGTGGCCGCATTGCTCAGCTACCGCGCCGGCCTGCAGGAGGCGGGCGAGATGTTCGATGCCAAGTTGGTGCAGTCCTCGCGGGTGCTGATGAGCCTGGTCGACGAACCGCTGGGCGAGCTGACCCGGCTCGGCCCGGCCGGCGAGCCGATCGTGATCCGCGGCTGGCACGGGCAGGCGCAAGGCGTGGGCGAGGCGCTGGCGTTCCGCACCGGCCATGCCTACGAAAGCAAGCTGGCGTTCCAGGTCCGCGACGACCGCGGCCACCTGCTGCTGCGCTCGGACAGCGGCCCGACCCGGCAGTTGGCCCCGCTGGTCGCCGGCTACGCCGACGTGACCCTGGATGGCCGCCGCTGGCGCACCTTCAGCCTGCACTCGGCGGGCGGGCGCTGGTTCCAGACCGGCGAGCAGGCCGACATCCGCCGCGAGCTGGCCGAAGACATCGCATTGGGCACGGCCTTGCCGCTGCTGTTGGCGCTGCCGGTGCTGGCGCTGCTGGTGTGGGCGGTGGTGAACTGGGCCAGCCGCGCCTTGAGCCGGGTCTCGCAGGCGATCGGCGAGCGCGACCCGCAGCGGCTGGAACCGTTGCCGCTGCATGGCGTGCCGCGCGAGATCCATGGGCTGGTGGTGGCGGTCAACGACCTGATGCGGCGCCTGGAGGCCGCGCTGGCGCGCGAGCGCCGCTTCATCGCCGATGCCGCGCACGAACTGCGTACCCCGATCGCCGCGCTGAAGGTACACGCCGACAATCTGGGCCAGGCCCGCGACGCCGCCGAACGCGACGAATCGCAGCGACACCTGGATGCCAGCGTGCGCCGGGTGGAGCGGCTGGTCGCGCAGTTGCTGACGCTCAGCCGGGTCGAACCGGGCGCCGCCGAGCCCACGCAGGGGCGGCTGGCGCTGGACGGCCTGGTCGCGCTGCAGGTGGACGATGCGCAGCCGCTGGCGGCGCGGCGCCAGCAGCGGCTGCGGATGCTGTGCAACGACCCGGTCATGCTGCTCGGCAACGAGGCGGGCCTGTCCGCGCTGGTGCGCAATCTGATCGACAACGCCCTGCGCTACGCGCCGCCGGGCGGGCAGGTGGAAGTCGCCCTGCGTGGCGACCATGCCTGCGCCTGGTTCACGGTCGAGGATTCCGGCCCCGGTGTCGCCGAGGCGGCGCGCGAGCGCGTGTTCGAGCGCTTCCACCGCGAACTCGGCAGCGGCGTGGAGGGCAGCGGACTGGGTTTGGCGATCGCGCGCGAGGTGGTGAACGCGCACGGCGGCGACATCGTGCTCGATACCTCGCCGACCCTGGGCGGGCTGCGGGTCAGCGTGCGCCTGCCGTTGCGCTGAGTGGTGTGGCGGGACGGCCGCCGTTCGGCAATGTGAGGAACGTCCTGACATCGGCGGCGAACATGTAGTGATAAATTGGCTTCTCGTGCGGTTTGGAAACCGCGTGCTGCCGAGGGCATGATTCGGGAAGCAATGGAGCAGGGGGACCGGCGTCACACTACCATCGGCAGCGCACCTGCGCTGCGCCGACGCCTGCGCGGGCGCATCGGTTTGTTCCTGATGCTGCTGTGCGCCTGCTGCGCGGCAGGTGCTGCCGTGGCCCAGGCAACGCGGCCGGTGACCGCGGGCAGCATCACCGACCGGCCGACGGTGGTGCGCTGGACGATGGACGAAGGCCTGCCGCACAACCTGGTGCATGCGCTGGCGCAGGACCGCGACGGCCTGCTGTGGATCGGCACCTGGGAAGGCGTGGCGCGCTTCGATGGCCGCGCCTTCACCGTGTTCGATCGGCAGAACACGCCGGGCATGGAGATGTCCGGCGTGTTCGCGATCGTGCCCGAACGCGACGGCGGGGTGCTGGTCGGTACCGCCTACGACGGCGTATTCCGCTATGCCGGCGGCGCCTGGGAGCACCTGGGCGATGCGCGTGCGCAGCGGCTGCAGGTGGCGTCGATGCTGCGCGACCGCGACGGTGTGCTGTGGGTCGGCAGCGAGGACGGCCTGTTCCGGATCGAGGCCGATGGCCGCCTGACCGCGGCCGGTGCCGCCGCCGGGCTGCCGAAGACCCGGATCGCGGCGCTGCTGCAGCAGACCGATGGCAGCGTGCTGGTCGGCACCGCGCAGGGGCTGTTCCGCCTCGACCCGGCCACCGGCCGCGCGCGGCATTGGGGGCGGACGGAGGCGATGCGCACGGCGCCGGTACGGCGGCTGAGCCGCGACCGCGACGGCGGGCTGCTGGTCGCCGGCGACGCCGGCGTGTTCTGGCTGCACGCCGACGGCGCGCTGCAGTGGTTGCGCCAGGGCCAGCGCGTGGATGCCGCGTTGCAGGATCGCCAGGGCCAGGTGTGGATGAGCCTGTCCAGCGGCCAGTTGCTGCGGCGCTCGTCGAGCGGGGTCAGCGAGGAGATGCTGTCGATCTCCGGCGTGGTCAGCCCGGCGCTGATCGAGGACCGCGAAGGCCTGATCTGGGCCGGCAGTACCGACGGCCTGTTCCGCATCGCCGTGGGCGATGCCGGCGGCCTGACCCGGCACGACGGCCTCGGCGGCGACTACGTACGCGTGGTGCAGCAGAGCGCCGATGGCGCGGTCTGGATCGGCCATGCCGCCGGCCTCGATCGCTGGCAGCACGGCCGCATCGCCGCGTTGCGCATCGCCGCCGCCGGCCGCGATCCGTCGGTGCTGGCGCTGGCCGCGGCCAACGACGGCGGCATGTGGGTCGGTACCTACAACCAGGGAGTGCTGTTGCTGGCGCCCGACGGTGCGGTCCGGCAACGGCTCGGCACCGAGGCCGGCATCCCGCAGGCCATGGTGCGGGCGCTGTTGCAGGATGCGGACGGCGGGCTGTGGGTCGGCGGCAATGCCGGCCTGGCCTATCGCAACCGTGGCCGCACCCGCCTGTACACCCTGGCCGACGGGCTGCCGGCGCTGCAGGTGCAGGCGCTATACCGCGATCGCGCCGGCGTGCTGTGGATCGGCACCAGCGACGGCATCGCGGCGCTGTCGGCCGACGGCACGCTGCGCCGCTGGCCCGCCGGCGCCGCGTTCCCCGCGCACAACGCGTTCGATTTCCTGGAGGACGCCGACGGCGCGCTGTGGATCGCCAGCGACCGCGGCCTGCTGCGGTTGCGCGACGGCCGCTTCCGCACCTACGACCATCGCGTCGGGCTGCCGCGCGACAAGCTGTTCCGGGTCATCGACGATGGCCAGGGCCATCTGTGGGTGACCAGCAACCAGGGCGTGTTCCGCATCGCCCGCGACAGCATCGCGCAGCTCGATGCCGGGCGCCGCACGCAACTGGCGGTGGACGTGGTCGATCGCAGCGACGGCATGCCCGGCAGCCAGGGCAACGGCAGCAGCGCGCCCGCCGGCTGGCTGAGCCGCGACGGCATCTTGCTGATCCCGACCTCCGCCGGCCTGGCGCTGATCGACCCGGCGCTGCCCAGCCGGCATTCGCTGCGCGCGCCGGCGGTGGTGATCGAGCGGCTGCAGGTCGATGGCCGCGAGCAGCCGCTGCGCGCCGACTACCGCTTGCCCGGCAGCGTCGGCCGGCTCAGCGTCGACTACGCCGGCTTGAGCTTCCGCTCGCCGGACAAGGTGCGCTACCGCTATCGCCTGCATGGCTTCGACCGGCAATGGATCGATGCCGGCAGCAGCGAGGAGGCGGTCTATACCAACCTGCCGCCTGGCGACTACCGGCTGGAAGTGCAGGCGACCACCAATGCGATGGACTGGTCGCGCAGCGATCTGGTGGGGCGCGCCTCGCTGCAGTTGGACGTGGTGCCGCCGTTCTGGCAGCGCGGTCCGTTCGTGGTAATCGCGGCGATCGCGTTCAGCGGCCTGCTGCTGTGGTGGTACCGCGGCCGCAGCCATCGCTACCTGCGCCGCCAGCGCCGGCTCAATCGCATCATCGCCGAGCGCACCCACGAGCTGCGCGCGAAGAATCTGGCGCTGAAGCTGGCCGATTTCGAACGCGAGGAGCTGGTGCGCAAGCTCGCCTACCAGGCCGGCCACGACGCGCTGACCGGCCTGCCGAACCGGCGCACCGCCGATCCGCACCTGACCGCGGCGCTGGAGCACGCGCGGGCCACGCAATCGCCGCTGTGCGTGGCGCTGCTGGACATCGACAACTTCAAGCGGATCAACGACAGCTACGGCCACGAGATCGGCGACGAAGTGCTGCGCCGGGTCGGCGAGGTGCTGCGCGCCACGCTGGGCGAACACGCCTTCGCCGCGCGCCACGGCGGCGAGGAGTTCCTGCTGGTGTTGCCGGGCCTGGACCGCGAACAGGCGCGGGCGCGGCTGGACGACCTGCGCCACCGCGTCGCCGCGATCGTGGTCCACGATGTCGATGGGCGCACGGTGCAGTGCACGGCCAGCGTCGGTTTCGCCTGTGTCAGCCCGGCGCTGCAGAGCCGGCGCGAATTGCTGGTGCTGGCCGACCAACGCCTGTACCAGGCCAAGCACGAAGGCCGCGACCGGGTGGTCGGCTAGGGCGTAAAGCGCAGGTGCACCCTTGCAGGAGCCGCTTCAGCCGCGACACACAGCATGGCGAGCCTGCGGCGCGGAATCCTGTCGGGGCTGAAGCCCCTCCTACAGGAGAGATCCGCGCCGCCCGATGTGAGCGTTCGGCCGCTGCCTATCCGCGCAGTGGCCGAACGCAGTTACCAATCCCCAATCCCTACTCCCGAATCTCGGCTTCCACCGACCCATGCGCCTGCAACTGCTCCACCACCGCGCGCGCGGCCGCATTGGTGGAAATGCCGTGGCCCGGGGCGGCGAGGTCGGCGGTGAAGGCGTGCGCGTTGAGCGCGGCGTCCACCGCCTGCTCGATCGCCTCGGCTTCGGCGTTCAGGCCCAGCGAATGGCGCAGCAGCAGCGCCGCGCTGAGGATGGTGGCGTAGGGATTGGCGATGCCCTTGCCGGCGATGTCCGGGGCCGAGCCGTGGATCGGCTCGTACAGGCCGATTTTGCCTTCGCCCAGCGACGCCGACGGCAGCAGGCCCAGCGAACCGGCGAGCATCGACGCCTCGTCGGTGAGGATGTCGCCGAACATGTTCTCGGTGACGATCACGTCGTACTCGCGCGGCTTGGCCAGCAGGTGCATGGCCATCGAGTCGACCAGCTGGTGCTCCAGGCGCACGTCCGGGAATTCGTCGCGGCCGATGCGCGTGGCCACGTCGCGCCACAGCCGCGAGGTCTCCAGCACGTTGGCCTTGTCCACCGAGGTGACGTGGTTGCGGCGCTGCTGCGCCAGGCGGAACGCGCTGCGCAGGACCCGCTCGATCTCCTCGACGCTGTAGCGGCACAGGTCGCTGGCGTCGGTGGCGGTGCGGGTCTTGTCGCCGAAATAGATGCCGCCGGTCAGCTCGCGCACCACCACGATGTCCACGCCGGTGAGCAGGTGCGGCTTGATCGGCGAGGCGTCCAGCGCTGCCGGATGCGGCTTGACCGGGCGCAGGTTGGCGAACAGGCCCAGGCCGCGGCGGATCGCCAGCAGGCCCTGCTCGGGGCGGATCTTGGCGTTGGGATCGGACCACTTCGGCCCGCCGACCGCGCCCAGCAGCACCGCGTCGGCCTGCTGGCAGGCGGCCAGCGTCGCCGCCGGCAGCGGTTCGCCGTGGCGGTCGATGGCGATGCCGCCGATGTCGTGCTCGTGGAATTCGAAGGTGTGCTGGTAGCGGCGGGCGATGGTGCGCAGCACCGAGACCGCGGCGGCGGCGACTTCGGGGCCGATGCCGTCGCCGGGCAGGACGACGATGTCAGCGTGCATGGGTGGCCTCGTACTGTTCGATGGCGGGTTGGCGCAGCAGCAGGTAGCCGAGTTCGTCGACGCCTTCGAGCAGGCAGGTCTGCGAAAACTCGTCGAGCGGGAACGGATAGACGCGGCCGTCGGGCGTGCGCAGTTCGCGCGCGGCCACGTCCACGGTCAGCGCGTCGTCCGGGCGCTGCATCAGGGTCTGCACGTCGGCCTCGTCCAGCACGATCGGCAGCAGCCCGTTCTTGAGGCTGTTGTTGCGGAAGATGTCGGCGATCTCGCTGCTGACGATGGCGCGCAGGCCCAGGTCGGTCAGCGCCCACGGCGCATGTTCGCGCGAGGAGCCGCAGCCGAAGTTGCGCCCGGCCAGCAGGATCTGGCGGCCGGCGTTGTGCGGCTGGTTGAACGCGAACTCCGGGTTGGGCGTGCCGTCGGCCTGCCAGCGCCAGTCGTTGAACGCGTTGCGGCCGAGGCCGGCGCGCTCGGTGGTGGACAGGAACCGCGCCGGAATGATCTGGTCGGTATCGATGTTGGTCTGGCGCAGCACCACGCTGGCCGAGGTGAGGGCGGCGAATCCGGCCATCAGCAGGTCTCCTGGGACACGGTGGCGGGAGCGGCGACGGCCGCGTCGGGCAGCGATGCCGGCGGCAGCGCCGGCGTGGGGACGTGCGGCGGCAACAGCGGCTTGCCGCGATGCGCGAAGGCGCGGGTGGTGGCGGCGACGAAGGTCAGCGTGGCCGCGAACGCGGCGATGTGCGGCACCATCACGCGACCTCCGCGAACAGCGTGCGCGGGTCGCTGACCTTGCCGTTCACCGCGGCCCAGGCCGCGGTCATCGGCGACGCCAGCAAGGTGCGCGAGCCGGGACCCTGGCGGCCTTCGAAATTGCGGTTGCTGGTGCTCACCGCCAGTTGCCCCGGCGCGACCAGGTCGCCGTTCATGGCGATGCACATCGAGCAGCCGGATTCGCGCCACTCGGCGCCGGCGGCGCGCACCACCTCGTGGATGCCCTCGGCCTCGGCCTGGCGCTTGACGATCTCCGAGCCCGGCACCACCAGCATGCGCACGTTCGGCGCGACGCGGCGGCCGCGCAGCACCTGCGCCACTTCGCGCATGTCGCTGAGCCGGCCGTTGGTGCACGAGCCGACGAACACCACGTCCACCGGGGTGCCGATCAGCGCGTGGCCGGATTCGAAATGCATGTAGTCCAGGCCCTTCTGCGCGGCCGCGTCCTGCGCCGCCGGAATCGGCACGTCCACCGCGATCGCGGTGCCCGGGTGGGTGCCCCAGGTCAGGGTCGGGCGGATGTCGCGCGCGTCGATGCGCACGTCCACGTCGAAGCGCGCGCCCGGATCGCTGCGCAGCTGCGACCAGCGCTGCACCGCGGCGTCGAACTCCGCGCCCTTCGGACCGCGCGGCGTGTTCGCCATCCAGTCGAAGGTGACCTGGTCCGGGGCGACCATGCCGGCGCGCGCGCCGGCCTCGATCGACATGTTGCACAGGGTCATGCGCTGCTCCATGTCCATCGCCTCGATGGTGGAGCCGCGATACTCGAGCACGTGGCCGGTGCCGCCGTTGACCCCGATCACGCCGATGATGTGCAGGATCACGTCCTTGGCGCCGACGCCCGGCGCCAGCGGCCCGTCGACGGTGATCGACATGGTCTTGGCCTTGCGTTGCAGCAGGCATTGCGTGGCCAGCACGTAGCCGACCTCGCTGGTGCCGATGCCGAACGCCAATGCCCCGAAAGCGCCGTGGGTGGAGGTGTGGCTGTCGCCGCAGACGATGGTCATGCCGGGCTGGGTGAAGCCCTGCTCGGGCGCGATCACGTGCACGATGCCGCGATTGTCCGAGGCCATGTCGAACCGCTCGATGCCGTAGTCGGCGCAGTTGCGCGCGAGCATGTCCACCTGCGCCTCGGAGGCCTTGGTGTAGTACGGCAGCTTGCCGTCGGCGCCGCGCGGCAGGGTCGGCGTGGAGTGGTCCA
>Ga0105243_10002868_pt1 | contig 14294 bp, 15 predicted proteins | sample KBSM34metaG_FD_81525 | JGI IMG/M metagenome (GOLD analysis project Ga0105243, IMG submission 81525) | Miscanthus rhizosphere microbial communities from Kellogg Biological Station, Michigan, USA - KBS M3-4 metaG | ecosystem: Host-associated > Plants > Roots > Rhizosphere > Soil | place...
CGCGACCGCAATGACGCCAAAGGCGATTTCCAGGCTCATCTTCACGGTGCGCACGATCTGGGCAACGTCGCTTTCAAGCTTCAGCCGCATGGCGGCAAGTTCCGCTTCAAGCTCCTCCTGGCGTACCGTGCGTGCGGCGCGGTCAAGGGCTTCGATCTGCTGAATCAACCGCTGCTCCAGCTCGGTGCAACGTGCCTCCAGCGTCTTGAGGTCCAAGGTATCCCGGTCGGCAAACGCCTGCGCAACGCTGCCCACGGCACCTGCCAGCTCGCCGCTGGCGCGCAGGCTGCGCAGGTGGGCCTCCATGGCCGCCATCACCTCCTGCCGGGCCTTGGCCAGCGACAGGTAGCTGCCGGCGCTCAGATCAGGAATCGGCCTGGCCAGCCCGTCAACGTCCATGACCGGCAGCAGACGCTGCAGCGAACCCGCCGCCTGGATCAACTCGCCAAACCCGGACTCGACCCCTGACCAGCGCGTGATCCAGGCCAGCGCCTCATGGCACAACGCCAGCTCGGCCGCGCTGTGGCCAGGCCTGCCCGCCATGCCGGCGCTCAGGGCAAACAGCGCGGCCAGCACCCTGTGCATCGGCTCGCCATGCTCCAGCAGGCCGGGCGGCACGGGGGTGTGCTTCACCACAGCCCGGTTGTCCTGCCACAGGAAATTGCTGAACTGCGGCCGCGCCACCATGTCCCAGGCCTCCTCCAGCGCATAAGGGGTGTCGCGCGTGGGGCCGCCGTACAGCGTGAACCGACCCTCCACGGCTTCCACGAAAATGCGCACCCTGCTGAGCTCGTTGTCCGCGTCATGCAGCATGCGCAGAACCGTCGTGCCTTCGGAAACAATGCGGCGGGCAACCACCGTCAGCCGCCGCACCGAACCGTCAAGCCGCCTGTCGAACCCCTCGGGCACCACCACGGTATCGGCATGGATGTCCAGCGCCTGCAGGCCAGCCGCGTCGGCCTCGTCCAGCGACACCTTCAGGTCCACCACCAGATCGGCCACGATGCCGAAGGGATTGAAGCTGCCGTCCGGCGCCCGGCCACCGCTGCAGACCAGCGGCCCTGGCGGCACCAGGCCCTCGGCTCTGTAGCGATCGATCAGGGTTCGCAATTCAATGGGAGTCATCGCGGCAGTGAGCGCGGGAGTCATTGCTGAAGTCATGGCGGGTGGTTCCAGGTAAGGCACTGCACCTGTGCAGCGATTGGACAAAGGCCGGAGCAGACCGCTCAGGCTGCCTTCTTGCTGGCAAGCTCCACCAGTTGGTCCACGCTCTGCGCCTTCTTCGGCGTGCCGCCGAAACGGCGGAAATGGTCTGCCTGTCCGGCAACACGCGCCCAGCCCTTCTTGGCCGTGCCCAGCACCACCGTCAGGCTGAACCAGTTTTCCCCTTGCAGGGACTTGCGGCCGGTGGTGCTCAAGACCTTGTGTATGTTGCCCAGATCGGCAGAAATCGCGCGCCATGCCTCGCCCAGCGTCTTGAGCTTGGGACCCAGGTCTTCAATGCTCTTGCTGATGCTGTCAAAGCGATCATTGCTTCGGTTGTAGTAGCCGATGAATCGCTCGTTCGTGGCCATCGTGGCCTGGATGGTTCTCACCTCATCCACCTTCTCGGCAATCTTCCTGCGCGTGACCGCAAGGTCCGCACCCACACCGATATCCACCCCCGCCAGAATCAGCGGCCCGAAAAGCGGAATCGCCAGATAGGCCGGAGACGTGGACAGCACGATGACTTCATCCTTTTCCTTGCGGCGCAGGGCCTTCAAGTCGTTCTCCAGCTTCTCCACGGCGGCCTTCAGCTTCTGGTTGGCAGCACCCTCGGCGCCCAGAGTGGTCGTGAACTTCTGCTTTTGTCCATTGAATGCGGTCTTGCAGGCATTCAGGCGCATCAGTATTCCGTTGCCGTTGTCAAGAATGGAGTTCTGCAGCGCGAAGGCACGCACCGAGCGCGCATTGGCGTCTTCAATCAACTGCTCCAGCGCGCTGCTGAAATTGCGCTTGATCTGCTCCGACCGCCCGCTGGGCGTATCGCTTTCCCAAACCTTGACCAGGGCCTTCCATTTCGCTTCCACGGCCGGCTCCGCCGATGGGGTGGGCGCCCCCTCCAGATCGAAACGGTCCACCAGCTCGATCAACCTCTCATAGGTGGTTGCCGCCACATCGTTGTACTGAACGATATCGTCGGCAAGGGTCAGCATCTTGTCCTGCACATCGGCCTTGAACTTCTGGCCGACACCCTTGAGCGTGACGAACAGCTCCACCGCTTCGGAAAACTCCGGCCGAAACGCATCCTGCTTCTGCATGCCCAGCATGGCGCGCATCAGCTCCGTGGTGGTCGGGTTGTCGGTGACTGCAGACTCGAAGAACGTCGTCAGCCCGATCCAGTCCTCTGAACTGAGAACGGAGATTCCCTTGTAGATATCGCCAGACGGGGTAAAGGCATTCGTTGAATTTGCAGCGTCGGACATGGCGAAGGCTCCTGATGGTGAAAGGCCGGATTCGGCCTCGAATCGGCGTGCAAACAAGCGGCGGCGTTGAAGAAATGACCGCACCGCAGTCATCGCCCGCCCTCCTTTTGCGCTCCAGTCGACCGGATGCTAGGTAGCCACCATGGCCCTGTATGTCCCCCAAACAAGTGACACAAATTCATACAGCACTGGGGATAAGGACAGCAGCCGGACTGTTCTCTCATGCCCCAAGGAGCCTGTCCCCTGCGCGACCCATGGCAATGAGCACGATCAATTCATTGCCCCAAATGACAAGACAAGGAATTTCGCATACCAGGCATACACCACCTGCTATGCAATCAATAGCGCATTGCACACATTCATCGCCAGCCAGAAGACACCATCAGTGTCAATTTCTCTTGATTTCACCGCACCCATTGGCACAGGAATTCGCCTCACCCATAAATGTTGCAAAATGTTCGGCAATTTGAACGATGGAGGAGCGGGAGTGGCAAGAAAACGAAAGACCAGCACGGCAGAAGACCTCATGGATCTGATCGCCATGCTGCCCTGGTGGGCCGGCATTGCATTGGCACTCACCAGTTACATGGTGCTGCACTCCATTGCCATCCGTCCCCTGCCTGCAGCACAAAGCCCGCAGCAAATCGGCCAATTGGCCACCACCGCCATCTGGCAAGGCCTGGCTATCGGGGGCCAATACATCCTTCCCCTCATCTGCCTGGCCGGCGCGGCCATTTCCGCCGTGCGCAAGCGCCGCCGCAGCCGGTTGTTCGAAACCACCTCGGCTAGCTCCAGCGCGGATGCGCTGCAGAACATGTCATGGCGGGAATTCGAAACATTGGTGGGTGAGGGATTTCGGCGGCGCGGCTACAGCGTCAAGGAAACCGGTGGCGGCGGGCCCGATGGTGGCGTGGACCTGATCCTCTCGAAGGATGGCGAAAAGACACTGGTGCAATGCAAGCAGTGGAAAGCCTTCAAGGTGGGCGTTTCTACCGTGCGCGAACTCTATGGCGTGATGGCGGCCAACGGCGCGGCGGCGGGCATTGTGATGACTTCGGGGAAGTTCACGCAGGAAGCAGAAGCGTTTGCGGCGGGGCGGAATATCCGGCTGATGAATGGGGATGCGTTGATGAAGCTGCTGCGGGAGGCGCGGGTTCAGACCGGGGCTGCGACACGGCCAAGAGCGGTGCATGACGTGGATTTTGCAGATACGGTGGCTGTGGAGGTAGCTACTGCACCGATGCCTTTGGAGCCGCGTGCTGTGCTGCCGCGTGAGCCTGAGTGTCCACAGTGTGGGAAAGGCATGGTTCGGCGGGTGGCCACGCGGGGGAGTTTGGCGGGGAAGGCGTTTTGGGGGTGTTCGGGATTTGGGGCGGGGTGTCGGGGGACTCGGGAGATTGGTTGATGCAAATTTATCAAGCTGCGCAGACGGCTGCTGAAGCCCACAGCATATATCGAATTTGAATCTCCAAAGCGTTTATTTGAGGAAAATTCAAAGCCATACTCCAGCACCGATCGGAGCTTAATGTATATTGGTACGCGCGAAACAGCAGTTCACGGACGGTATGCGGCTATTCAATCTACCTTAGCGATAGATAGGTTCATTTGCCTAAAAATTAATCTTAGGGCAATACAATGCCGGAATTATCCAAAACCATCTAACAGAGTTCATAAAGCCTAAAGCCGCCCGGATCTTTTCTCATGCCTCACATATCACGCCAAATTTATGCCGTTCATCTAAGGGTGAGCATCTGATGAATTATTATTGGCGGCTCTAAATTATTACATTCGGTAGAAATTACGAAAAATCACTTTATTGCAATAATATTTATATATAAATGATGAATCATTCAATTCTAAACACAGCTGCCGAATTAAAGGCAAAAGAGGCCGAAGCTCTGCATGCATTCAGTGGTCTAAATTTACTGCATATCCGCCGGGAAATAACCAAGCTTCTTGGTTTGATTGGGCGTGAAGGCATATTCGATCAATACACTCCTCATGATATTGGTCATATAGAAAAAATGTTACATAGTTTGGACTGGATCATTCCAGAGAAGTCCAAGCAACAAATGAGTACCACTGATTGGTTAATGACTGTATTGGCAATTTATTTTCATGATCTTGGCATGCTTGTCACAAAATCAGAGTTTAACGACAGGCAAAAAACCGATTTTCCAAGATTTGTAGAAGAGAATTTATTCTCTGGGTCGGCCGGCACCGATTACAAAGCGCGAGTTAGTGCAATGGAAAAGGATGCAGCAGAAAGATTTTTATACCAAGAGTTTGTACGAAGCAATCATGCGATCAGAGTAAAAAACTGGGTATCTGGAAAAAATGTAGAAACGCTAGGCGCTGCTGGTAGTTTGGTTGAAGAAATAGACAAATTATTGACGCCACTTGGAAATCAGTTCCGCCGCGACTTTGGCATGATTTGCGAGAGTCATCATCTTAATGATCTTGGTGATCGGAAGAAGTATAAAACTGCGGAGCCTTATGGAAATAGCGATAGTGAAACTGCCAATCTTCAATACTGCGCAGTTTTACTAAGAACTGCTGATTTACTACACATAACATCAGACAGATCGCCTTCAATAGTCTTCAAAGTAATTAACCCGTCAGATCCGATCAGCCAGAATGAGTGGGCTAAACAACAAGCTGTCACACGAGTTCAACCTGCTCCCGCTTTGGATGAAGAGGGAAATGTTGATATTATAAAGGCCAGCGATACAATTAAGGTTAGTGCATACTTTAAACAACCAGATGGTTTTTTTGGCCTAACTTCGTATTTAGCCTACTGCTCCGAGCAGTTGAAGCTCAGCAATCAATGGATTGCTGCAGCAAACGCCGAGGACAAGACTAAGCTTCAATTTCCCTGGCGCAAAATTGACGATACCAATATTCAGACTGAAGGCTTTATTCGAGATACTTTTGAATTCTCACTCGATCAGGGAAAAATCCTCGATCTTTTGACGGGCCATACGCTTTACAACGACACTAAAGTAGTGCTTCGTGAGCTTGTTCAAAATGCGCTAGATGCCATCCGAATTTACAATTACAAGAAGAATTACGAAAAATTGGGGCGTGTAGACATCAAGTGGAATGAGTCAAATAGACTTCTGTCGGTCACTGACAATGGAACGGGGATGACTCAAAAATTCATTTCTAGCTTCTTGTTGAAAGTTGGAACATCTAGGTATCAAGATGCGGATTTCAAAAAACAGTATCCAGAATTTAGTTCAATTAGCAGATTTGGGATCGGCGTTCTTTCTACATTCATGATATCTGACAATGTTGACATTCTAACTTGTCACGAAGATGAGACTGATGCTCGGAGGCTAACGCTGAAATCGGTGCATGGAAAATATCTAATACAGACGTTGGATAAGAATAGTGAAGATGTTATTTCTGTTTATCCGCATGGCACATCATTTCAGTTGAAAATTAGGCCTAGTGTCAACATTGTTGATATTGTAGAAATTGCAAAGAGCTGGATAATTTTTCCGGGCTGCGACGTGCACCTGCATGTCAATTCAAAAGCTCCAGTCAGAATTGGATATACTCGACCTTCGGAGGCAGTAGCTGCTTACTTGGATACTTACGGCATTAAGACGGAAATTGTTGAGTTATCTGCGCCGCTGGAGCAAAATTCGAAATCCACTGTGCGGATTGTTGAGAAATCAGTTAACGGTGTGACGATTGCGTACGCAGTTCAATGGAGTCCTTATTTTAATGAATGGACTTTTCTCTCTAGTCCAGAAAGAAATCGTAGCCGAAGAATTGCGCAAACAGGATTAGGCACATGCATCGAAGGGATAAGGGTTGAATTTTCAACGCCCGGCTACTTCGATAACACAATTGTGGCTATAGCAAATGTGTGTGGCCCTAACGCACCAAAGACTAACGTAGCCAGGTCTGGCATTGAATCCACCGCTGAGCGAGATAAGATGCTACGAACGTTGTACGGGGTATATAAAAATCACATTGCGGATGAAATAACAGAATTGCAAACTTCTCGTTCTTATTCGCTGACGTGGGCTGTAGACGAAGCTAAGTATTTTGCGGCTGCATTATATGGAACAGCAATAAGCAAGCCTCTACTAGATGATTCTCTAAGATCGCTAGAGGTCTTGTTAATTGAGGAGGCTGGCAAGAGATCGGCTATGTCACCTGAAGAATTAGCACGATTGACTAATTTTTGGACGATAGAGTGCACACTCCTTCAGCCAGCCGAGCATTTAATTAGAGAGGCCAAAACGCAAGCCTCTTTAGTGGGTATTGTTGGAGCACTGGGTATTAGCGATTTTAGATTTCCATCTGGGCCAATACTATGCGGCGCCAAGGCTAGTTCAATTTTCGGATCCTACGCCTTCAAAGACAGGGAAGTTGATGTATTGGATGTAAACATTCAGCAACGACGTATTGACCTGCGTTGGACAAATGTTGGTGAAACTCCGCGTTGGCAAACCTTTCCGTCTCCACTTCCAGAAGTTTTGCAGCGAGTTTTTTCAGATCGTTATAGGCGGCAAATTTCCATTAATTCGATATACATCGGCTGTGGAGATATAGAAGTTCGCAATTATACGGGTGCCGTACTATCAACGTCTGATGAAATATTTATTATCCCCAACACTCCTCTAGCCGACTACCTAGCCCCTAAGCTAATGGAATTAAATCGTACGCCAGATGACACGGATTTGGCGCTATCGGTTGCATTTAAGTTAAATGTGGTGCAAATGTGCTTGAATTACTCGGGGAAAATTGCTGACCTCGGAGTAATGATTGAGCGCGAGTATTCTAATTGGCACAACTCTCTTGGAGTGAGCGTTGGCAATAATGGAATCGTTTCCGAATTAACAGATGTTCTTGCAAACATTCATTGGGAGATGTTTGCTCCATCCAAATGGTCGCGCAAAATTATCTTCAACGATCAGGAAGAATATTGATATGCTAGAGAATTTGAGATCTTCTGTTGAAAAATACCGCAAATATGCGCGAATAAATTATTATATTGCCTATATATTGCATTTTGTTTCTTTTTTAGCGAGCGCTTCTGGGGTTCTGCTTGCTTTCCAACCTGACACTCATCGACTGGCGCTCGCATTATTGACTGCCTTGCCTGGATTGATAATACTTCTTAATTCAACGTTTAGGTTCTCAGAACGCGCAAATTGGCATTTTGAGAAGAAAAATAGATTAAATGCATTGTTGAGGGTTTCTGAGGTTAGAGGGCTAGATTGCGCCACCGTAGAGTTCGCAGAAAAATGGAATGCTATTGATGAGGCAATGGAAAAAAAATGGCCTACATTCTCTACTTCGACAGTGTCGAAATCTAAGTCGTAGGTTGTTATGAAATTTTTCAATATCTTGGAAAATTTTTGTATCGAGATTAGTCAATACACTTACTCTATTTAAAGGATCTTCTCTTGGGGTAATTGTATTTAGATGCACATTCCCAAAAAGTCATGGTGCATTCTTCTGCTTAAAACAGGAGAAAGCACTATGGCAATCCGCCTGCATGGCAGCGCCCGCACAACGCCGAGTATCCGCGCAGAGCTCCAGCTAGCGACCGGTTCCCATCGGTCCTTGGCCCAGCTCTACGGCATCAACCCCAAGACCGTGGCCAAGTGGCGTGCGCGCACCTCGGTGCTTGATGAGCCCATGGGTCCTCGGGGCAGAGGAAGCCAGCATCTTTCCCAAGAGCAAGAACACTTGGCGATTGCTTTGCGCAAGCAAGGGCATCTGTCGCTGGACGATCTCATGGGGCAACTCTTGGAGACGGCGCCCAAGCTCAGCCGCAGCGCCTTGCATCGATGCCTGCAGCGTCACGGACTCAGCCGACAGCCCATAACGCATGTGCCACGAAGGCACGGAAAATTTGAAGAAACGACGCTCGGCTTCGTTCACATCGACAGCGCCGAAATGAAGATCTCCGGCGGCAAACAGCACATGTTTGTCGCCATAGACCGCGTCACAAAATTCACGCATGTCGCGTTCTTTGACAGGGCCACGAAAGCCAATGCAGCCCAATTCCTTCGACAGGTGCTTGTGGCCTTCCCGTACCGCATACATACCGTTCTGATGGACAACGGCATGGCCTTTACAGGGCAAGAACGTTTCAGAGGCGGCGTCACCGACACATGCATCGGTCACATCTTCGAGCGCATCTGCAAGTTCAATGACGTTGAGAAAAGGCATACCAAGCCGTACCACCCCTGGACGAACGGCATGGTCGAGCGCATGAACCGGACCATCAAGGAATCCACGATCAAGATCTACGAGTACGAGGGGCTGGAGCAGCTACGGGAGCATGTCCAGGCCTTCGTTCAAAGCTACAACTTCGGCAAGCACTTGAAGGCACTCAGGTGGAAGACACCATTGCGGGCGATTTGCGAGGCATGGGAAAAAGATCCAAGCCGCTTTAGACTTCATCCGCACCATCTCACTGTGGGACTCAACATCTAAAAAGCTTGGCCAATATTTGCGATTGAACCAAAGGATTAAACTCTTCATAAATTTTATTCAACCGAACATTGTTTTTTCGGTGGGTTTTGGAATATGAAAGCTTTCATCTACTATCCACTTCACATTTCTTCCGATCGAAACCAATTGACTGTTGGTTATAATTTTGTCGTCTGAAATTGCACCAATAGCTTTAACAAAAACATCATGACTCCCTGGTGGACATGACTTGATATAGATGATGTCGCCAACTTTCAGTGAGCGTAGCAACTGATGAAATTCGGGGGCGTCGGCGATATCTCAACCCTGCCCAGCTATGTTATTTTTTATAAAATCTTCAATAACATCGCCATCGTAGTATGCACCAACTGCATAAATTGCCATGATTTTCTCCAAATTATGTTGATATCGAATAAAAGTCAGTGTTCTTGAACTAGCACTGTCGACCTGAAGCGGTAGCTTAGAGCACGAAAGGCCTTCGGCGCTGTGTACCGCGCTGTGTGGTTCTTAATTTCCCATCTGCCACCTCATAGAAACCTGCAGCAGCCCAGTGGGGCGCTTTAAAAAAGCGAGAGCTTCTTGAGCCTTTGCGGCGTATCAAACCTCTCTCCACACGCCCCTCCTCCTGAACAACCACCAAACCACACAAACAGCCCACCATCCCATGCGCAGCCGCCCAGCGCTGCCCCCCCATTTACACAGCCCCCCTCACCACCCCGCGCTCACGCACCTCCCCCATCACCCCCTCAAGCGCCTCTTCCTGCGCCTGAATAAACGCAAGCAATTGCCCAGGAGTCACCGGCTCCAAGGCATGCCCCGGGTAGGCGCCAATGATCAAACTGGAAATCAGCCCCAACTGATCCTGCACGCGCCGCAGGCTGTTGTACTCGGGCTCGGAAAGTTGAAAGTACAGCATGGCAACTCCTCAATGAGCACGCTTGGCGGCTGACGCAAAGGAATGCCCAAGTGCTCGAAGCACGGGACCACGCAAAGGATTGGGAGAGGGTTCGGGCATTGATACGCCCGCAAGGAAAGCAGCCATGAGGCCTCCTGTGAGTACGTCCAACTGCTTTCGGGAGTGTGGCGGGACCGCCTGTGAAGGTGTGTTCAGCACCTGGGCGAGATGATACAGCGCTCAGGCGCAGCTCCCGCATCCTTGTGTTGCCCGCCCGCCGCCGCTCAGCCCGGCAAGGCTCCGCGCTCAAAGCCCCCAGCGCCCTCGGAGCACAAGGAAGGCCCCCACGCAAACACATAGCCAGACGCCCACCACCAGAGCGACTCCGGCACGGCTTCGGGGCTTGCGGCCTTGGGCCTGCATCCAGGCCTCGGCCTGCTGGCGGCTGTCGGCCAACACGGCCGGGGGAAGCAGCCGCACGGTGAGCCAGATCAGCACGGGCAGCAGCAGGACGTCATCCACATAGCCCAGCACGGGGATGAAGTCGGGGATCAGATCGATGGGGCTCAGGGCGTAGGCGACCACAAAGGCGCCCAGGGCCTTGGCATACCAGGGCGTCTGCGGGCTCTTGCAGGCAAACCACAGGGTGACGCCATCGCGCTTGATGCGTCGTGCCCAGGCCTTCAATTTTTCACCGGCTGTCATGGATGTGCGAGGTTGTGAACGGGCTGGATGATGGCGGCTTGCCGTTGCCGTTGGTGCTGCGCCGCCAGGCCCGCGCAGCACTCGATGATATGGACCGCCAGCCCGCTGCGCGCGGTTTCCTTGTACCTGGTCTTCATGACGGCATCGCCACGGAGCCGTGCCTGTGGCCGCAAAGGCCCGCAGCACGGCGGTGTCGGCTGGCCTGGGCCCACCAGGGCACATGGGTGCACTGACTGGCAAAGCCTTGTCACCGCCCTCTTCCTCATTCCAAATCCATATCGACTGCACTCAAGGCATGCATCTCGTATATGCATCTAGGAATAATCTGAAAATAATCAGTCACCAGCCTTTCTGCTTGACTTCCAGATACCCAAGAAATCAAATAGCCGGACTCCCACAACGGAATTCCCAGGCCATTGATTGACATTGGCCTTGGGAATGATTGCGAACGCGTAAATCCCACTCTCATACCTTGATCTGACCTGATTTCCCACAGGCCTGATGGGAGGCCTGCGTTTGTGATTTTTCTGGCATTTGGCAAACCACCATTTCCTTATTCATTCCATTAACCATTCGCTTGCAGGCCATGGCAACATCCACAGATCTCACCCGCCCGTATATCAGCTATGAAAAGACCTTCAACAGGCAGATCACCCGTGCCATGGACAGCCAGCAGGTGGACGTGGTGGTACTCACGCCGCAAGAGTTCCTAGGCGTCCTGCAAGACAGGTCGCGCAATGACCCACGCCTGGAGGCCAGCCTGCGCGCCATCCTGGCCCAAAGCGCCCTGGGCCGGTATTGGACGCAGACGGCCAGCCCCAATGCCGGCAAACCCTGGACCATCCCCGCCTCCATGTTGGCCAATGACGCGTACCTGTTCACCAGAACGCTGATTGCATTGCGCCTTGCCGGTGCGCGCACCTATGTCAAGGCGACGCCCAAAGGCACCTATATCATCATCACGGGCCGAGCCGGGTTTCGCGGCAATCTGCTGCAGGGCACGCGCTTTCTCACCACCAATCCCCGCATGGTCCAGATGGGTCTGGGCATGCGCGGCCTTCAAGGCGTGGCCAGAGGGGGCTTCATCTTGAGTTTGGTCGTGGGTATCGGCGTGGAGACATTGGACTTCATCTTCAACGACGAGAAGACCATGCATGACCTGGTGGGAGGGATTGGAGTGGAGGCTGTCAAGGCTGGGTTGGCGACGATGGTTGGTATAGGCGCGGGAATTTTTGTCGCAAGCGTAACCACTATTGCTGTTTTTTCTTTAGGTGCCATGGCCTTAATGGTACTTTTTACCGGGATAGCTTTAAATGGAATCGATAAAAGTTGGGAAATAAAGAAAAATGTTATTACCTCATTGAAAATTTTGACAAACAGCACACCTTCTGGCATATACCGCGTTAATACTGACGCTCTCGTCACAGAACAGTTGAGTGGCAATCATGAAACAACAGAGATCAAAGAAATACCCCAGAACCATCCTAAAAATTTACTATCCCCTATTAATCGCAAAAATTGATTAGTCTTGAAATGGACAAAAGAAATTTAACCGAAATCAGAAAATCACTAATATGGAGTATTCCACTTTTTCTGCTGCTTCTAGCAATGTCAATTTGGAGTATTTTCTATTCTCTATGCGAAACCGTAAATGATTTAAATAAACTCGCACCATCAGTAAGAATCACACCATTTGATCCAATTGCGTTGTGTGTGCCAATAATTTCAATCACAGGAATTATCATTGCAATACAAAAAGCAATCCCTTGCATGGAAGACGCCATAAAAATCCCAACGCGTATTTTTTTATCCGCCATAGCCGCAGGAGTTTTTATTATGTTTTTTTGTATTTTTGCAATTACGCCTTTTCAATACTATGCAATGCCAAAACTTGGCTATACCCGCTGCAACATTCTGGAAGATCATCCCACCATATATTTCACGGACTGGGTAAAGAATCCGGATTGGTGCGTGCGCGGCAAAAGCCGGGAATGGGTCAATGAGCAAGCCCATCTGAAAAAATAAGGCAACCGTACTTTTCTGAACGCGAAGACTGCGGCGACTATATTTGCTGACAATTAGCTCAAATTTACTGATCAGAGACCAAACAGTCTTGCCGTGCAGAACTTGCAGCAAAAATTTGCAACCAGGAATACACAATGCAAGATCGCGTCAAGCACAACAGAAAAAATACTATCTGGATCATTCCTTTTTCCATTGCGCTACTCATTTTCAATGTGTACCTTATACACGAAAGTATCATACCGGATATTAGAGATATCTTTGATCTCTCGCCAGTCATCAGAGTAACACCACTATTTACTCTAGTAATTACCTTCTGGGCAATTCCATTGACAATGGTAGTGGCAGTTATTGCCAACGCAATTCCTTTGAAAAAGCAAGTACTTAAAATTTTTGAATATATTTCCATCTTTTCCGTTGGCGTCAATGTGATTTCTATAGCTATCGCATTTCTTATAATAACGCCTTTGCATTACTACACCATGCCCAAATTAGGCTATACCCGCTGCAACATTCTGGAAGACCACCCCACCATTTATTTTACAGACTGGGTAAAGAATCCCGCCTGGTGTGTGCGTGGCAAAAGCCGCGAATGGGTCAATGAGCAAGCCCGCCTAGACAGTAGCACCGCGCTAAATCCATAAACAGAAAAGTGCAGATCATAAGGCCTACGCCCTTCTTGTCCTATCCGCGTAATGTCGTTGCATGCGTTTAAGAACAACTCTTCGCTGAATACCTAAGCATCATTCCTTTTCAACGCAAACGCCGAGCCAAGCGCTTGACCATGACCGTTCGCCGTGGAGATTTGGCAAATGGTGGTCATGTGCTTTTTCTATGCATACAGAGGTACTGAATCTTAATGACAACGTCAAAATGCCAGAAGATTTTCACTGCAACAGCGAACGAAAAAATAAACATCCCAACCGAAATAGTCAGGCAATTACTTGCACGCTTTTCATCGAATAATTTATTAATCAGTCAGATGAAAGATAGAAGCCTCAGTCTAATCCGCAAATCTTTGATATGGAGTATCCCGTCTTTTTTACTGATGCTGATAATATCAATTTGGAGTATAAAATATTCTCTTCTTGAAACCATATCTGACTTGAGAAATTTATCTCCGATAATAAGAATAACACCATCCGATTTGGTTGCACTATGCGCACCAATTATTTCAATTTCAGGAATTACCATCATGATACAAAAGGCAATTCCATGCAAAGTAGGCATAACAAAAATTCCGGAGCGGTTTTTAGCAACTTCTATATTTTCCGGTATTTTTCTTATGCTTTTTTGTCTTTTTATTATTACTCCTTTGCAGCACTATGCCATGCCAAAACTAGGTTATACCCGTTGCAACATATTAAAAGGCCACCCAAATATTTATTATTCAGATTGGGTGAAAAATCCCGATTGGTGTGTGCGCGGCAAAAGCCGGGAATGGGTCAAAGAGCAAGCCCGTCTTGCCCAATGACCCGATGATTTTCCCGGGTAGGTAAAGAGGGGTCGAATGGCCTACCGGCCCAGGAACAGGCGGGTGGCGCGCAGGCCCAGGGGCGTCCAATGCAGGCCCGGTGACATGGCCTGTACCAGCAACTCATGCTGGGCCGCTGGATCGAGCGTGGGGTAGCGCTGCTCGAAGAGCATCAGGTCGGTGTCCAGTTCCTGCGCGCTGCGGCCCGGGTCCGGTCGCGCGCCACGGGATGTGCGCAGGCGCTCGGCCACGCGAAAGCTCATGCGCCGCG
>Ga0105243_10002875_pt1 | contig 14268 bp, 8 predicted proteins | sample KBSM34metaG_FD_81525 | JGI IMG/M metagenome (GOLD analysis project Ga0105243, IMG submission 81525) | Miscanthus rhizosphere microbial communities from Kellogg Biological Station, Michigan, USA - KBS M3-4 metaG | ecosystem: Host-associated > Plants > Roots > Rhizosphere > Soil | place: Michigan...
GGTATCGCGAACCACGGAATCATTTTCCCCGCGAGCGGGTAGAAGGTTGCGGGCGATGCGTATTTGTAGAGGTTCATGGTCTTTCGATTTACAGGATCTGATCTTGTTAATCTTGAAATTCCTGTAATCCTGTCTCTATTTACGGGTAGTTGTTAGACAAGATTACGAGATTTACATGATTTACAAGATTCAATCCTCATTCCAACGAAATCCTGAGCGCTGCCGCCGTTGCCCAGGGTGAAAAGAGCAGCGAAACGATCGCAAATGCTCCGAGCAGCGACAGGTGCGGTGACGGGCTCACTCCCATGATGCTCGCTTCAACAGCTCCGGCTCCAAAGATCAGCGCCGGAATGTAAAGCGGTAACACCAGGATCGAGATCAAGACGCCGCCGCCACGTAGCCCCAGTGTCAATGCTGCTCCAACCGATCCAATCAAACTCAAAATCGGTGTGCCGAGCAATAAGCTCGCAAAGAGAATCCACAACGTCTCTTTGCTCAGATCGAATTGCACTCCGACGAGTGGAGCAATCAACACCAAAGGCACTTCCGCAACGATCCAGTGTGCCAGCGTCTTTCCCAGCACGACCAAAAACAACGGCTGCGGCGTCAGCAACAACTGTTCGAGTGTGCCGTCCTGATAGTCGTTCGCAAACAGTCTGCCGAGCGAAAGCATTGACGCGAGCAAGGCCGCCACCCAAACAACGCCCGGCGCGATCGTTCGCAACAACTGCGTCTCGGGCCCGATGCCGAGTGGAAACAAACTGACGACGATCACAAAGAAGAAGACCGTCGACAGCATGTCGGCGCGGCGACGCCACGCCAGCATCAGATCGCGCCAAACGATCCAGCGCAACATCGATAAGCTCGAAGGTGCGTTCACGTTGTGAGTTCGAGTCGTTTGGTGCGGCCCGCTGCCAACTCTAATTCCTGATGCGTTGCCACAATCGCAATGCCGCCGCCGTTCAGGTGGTTTTCAATCAAAGATCTAACGAGAGCAACCGCCGACTTGTCCAACGAGGTCAACACCTCATCGAGTAACCAGAGCTTTGTGTTGCACACCAGAAGTCGCGCGAGCGCTACTCGCCGCCGCTGACCTTCTGACAAGAGTCGTGCCGGAAGGGAATCGCGACCGGCCAAACCCATTTGTCCAAGAGCCTCACTAGCGCGTTCTTTGCTCACTTCAATGCCATTCAGGGCATTTGTGATTCGCAAATTTTCAACCGCGCTCAGTTCGTCTTTTATCCCGTGTCGATGACCTAAGTAAGTCACGTCGGCGACATATTCCTCACCTAGTGAGCGAATATTCGCACCGTTCCACGAAACCTCGCCTTCAGCCGGAGGCAGCAATCCGCAGAGAATCCGCAACAAACTTGTTTTGCCGCTTCCATTCGGCCCGGTGAGTTGGACAAAAGTTCCCGGAGACACGGCAAAGTCGAGTCCGCTAAAAAGCCTGCGATCTCCACGCACGCATCCGAGCTTACTGACCTCTAATATTTTCCTCGTCCTCCGCGGCCGATTGTAACACTCAGCCACGGAATCCACAGATTACGCAGATTACGTCTTCGTGCGTGGTTCGACCGGGCCGTTCACTTTCAACCATCCCTGCCAACCACCCTTCAATACGCTCACGCGTTTGAAGCCGCTGGCCTGCAGAATCTGAGCTGCCGCGATGCTCGATTCGTCGTTTGGGCAGGCGCAGTACGTGACGATCTCTCGATCCTTGGACAGATCTTTGAAAGGCGCAAAGGCGAGCCGAGACTTTAGCTTTCTGAGTTTGAAGTGAAGCGCACCTTTAACTGTCTTATTGCTGTTTGCATAACCCTCGGAACTGCGCACGTCGATGATCATGATCGCCTGATTGTCGGTAAGTTTTGTCTTTAGCTCTTCGGCCGAAATCATCTGGATTGCCGGTTCAGTCTGCGCGTGAGCAGCAATCGCAGATAAGCCGATGACGACGAGTGCGAGGATCCAGTATTTCCCAATGTTCATTTCCGTTCTCCTTATGATCGCATCTTGCGTGGTTTATGAAACACGCCGGGAGGTGCTTCCGCGCCCGTAAAGGTCTTGGGGTCGTACCATGAATAGGTTGCTGACGCGTAGTAAAGATAACCGGGCGAGCCCTGAACAGTTTCTCCGATCAGATCACCCTGTGGCAGTGGTAACTTTCTGCCGCTGTTTGCAGTCACAAACTCCTTACCGCTGTGAACCTTCAGATCGTTGCCGACGACATTCTTCAGTACAAAGGTCTGCGTTGCATCCGGATCGCGCCAGTCGTTCGCGCCATAGCCATGAATCACGGCGAGAAGAGTCTCATCTTTTTCGATTTTGAGTGCGACGCGTGGATCGCGTTTCGCACGCGGCTCGCGCACGAGCCAGGGCGGCAATTGCTGATTCATCAAATCAAGCTTCACGGGTTTCAGAATCACTGCAAGATCCTGTGATCCATCGCCATTGAAATCGCCTGCGAGAAAACTCGGATTGTAATTCGTATCGACGACTGCGGCATCCTTGAAGATTCTCTTCACTGCTTCTTGTACTTCAATCGTCTTCGCCGCTGCAGCAGCAGTCAACCGAACCGGAGTCGACTCCGGACTGGGCTGGTATGCGGGTGGAGGCGCCTCCACCACCTGACGTTTTGATAATGAACTACAAGCTGGAACCAAAGAGATCGCTAGCAGTAGAGCAGTCAGTGAGCAGCTTGCGGTCTGTCTCATGATTGGCGTTGACCTCGTTAAATGGGATTGGTTTGAAGGAGACCGAAGCCCGCCGAGAAATTCTCGGCGAGCTTCGGGATAGTGCCTCGTCAATTCGGCTGCCGAATGAACATCATAGCGACAGCACGAAGGCAATGAGATCGTTCCGCTGCGCGGCAGTCAGGGCATTGAAGTTATTTCTGGCTGTCGTTGCCTGACCAGCGTGCAGTTGGATCGAGTCAAAAATAGTGATGTTAAGGCCTTCATGCATTAGCCTGTTGCGTCCGCGAATGCCCCATAGCGGCGCTGTTCGCAATTGGTTTGCCGAGCTCTGACCTGCATTCTGAACAATGCCATCACCCGTGCCGATATTGTGAAGCGCAAAATCGCTGAACGGGTGAATGATCTTGTTACCGAGAGCTGCCGGCACCGTGAATGCTCCGCCATTGATGGAGGTTCCAGGAGCCGCAGTCGTAAACGTGCGGGTATGGCAAACATTGCAACCGACGGAGTTGAATAATGCGTCACCACGTGTCGCAGCCGCCGGAATCGGATTCTGACGACCAGGAGCACGTGTCGCGGCCATGAAGTCGGCGAATGCCAACACGTCGTCGCCATCATCCTCTGGATCCGCAACCGGATCGAAAGGTGACGGGAACGTAACGTTGATCACGCCGTCAGCCGTGCTAGCCGGGTTCTCGTGTGTTCCCGCATCAGCGGCACTGGAACTTCGGCCGCCGAAACCATCGAACGGGTTGGTGATGCCCATTTCATTGAGATAGGCATCACCGGCGAACGAGACAAGACTCGCGTGTTGGGCCTTCCATCCAAACCGGCCGTGTCGAAGCGTATTGTTCGCCTCGGTGACGGGCACGTTGGTGAGAGTTCCACGTTGGGCGACCGGTTGTGCAGCGACGTTGTTTTCAAGTGTTGCATTGGCAATACACTCGACAAAGCCATCGCCCAGGGTGCTGGTCACGATGCGGAATGCTTTGACGGTCTCGGCAGTGGATATGTGCTCCACGATATCCGAATCCGTCGAACGAGCATGAATCAACTGGCCGCCCGGTGCATCCACGAAAGCACCGTTGGTAATGTGACCAGCTCTGAATTCCATTTGCTGACCGAATGCACCGACATCAACTGACTGGTGACATTCAACACAGCCTACGTCGTTGTAGGTTGGTCCAAGACCATCTTCGATGGTCTCGCGTTCCGAGAAGATGAATTTGTTGTCTTCGAACCTGCCGTTGCCGCGCGCGGTGGGTGCAACAGGATCGGCTACGCATTCGTCGATCGGGGTCCCCAATGCGCCGAAACCATTGAACAGGTCATCGGTTTTGGCGTCATTGTCGGTGGTCAGTGCTTCGGTTGCAGCCTGACTTTCGACAACCTGGGGTTCGCTCAGGGGTAAGAAGAGCGCGACCGCGAACAAGATTAAGGTTAGGATAGGTAGAACTTTCCTCATTTAACTTTGACCTCCTAGGAGCTACAAACGGGTTGCGAGACAAAACCTGCAGTCTGCCCGTCGGCAGAATGCACAGTTCTGCTTGAGAGATTTCTAACCCTGCTTGACTTGGACTACAGAGGCAGCTCGAGTCTTCAGGGGGGTATGACCAGAGTTAAAGAGTCCCCTCACGTAAGAAGTAACCAAGGAAAGACCTTAGTTGTGAGAGAGAGGGCAGAGGCGCGGACCCTGCTCGAATAGTAAATCGAATTAGCTGGGCTTGACTGCTTAAGTCGGGAGTGGGCGGCACTCTATGCTGCTTTTTGGGCAATGTCAAGAAAATTATGGATCACGTGATTCCTGAAAATTATTTCCCAACAGGTGAATCGCGAAGCGGCAGTTTCGTTTAAGGGATGGTCGCAGTGATATAAACAGTATCATGCGATATTTGGTCTATGCAGTGATCGCAATTCTACTCGGGTACGGGATTACGCTTTTGTTTTACATGATAGGAGAACCATTAGTGTCGCCGTCATTGTTCTTAGCGCGACAACTGTCATCGGATAGGGGCGGCGATTCCTTGTTACCTGCATTCACCGTCATCAACACTGTGATTTGTGCAATGATCATTTACGGGCTGTTTTTGTGCGTCAACACGTATCGAAAGTAAACCGGTCCTGCGACACTGCTTTCAAGATTCGCGCGGCGAGGGGAGCCAGCTTTGACGGAGAGGAGAATTGATCTCGAAACTTATTGGCCCATGCACTTCCTTCCGTTCCAGGTAACCTCACAATTTCTGCAGCGTCTACACCCGTGGCAGTTGCTCCAAACAATTCTTTTTTAGCACCACGTGTTTCCACTCGCACCAACGCATTTAACACATCGCGCAGTTAATTAAACGGGAGATCGTGCCCACCGTAGTTTGTATTAGCACTGATACGTTCAGGATAGAGCCGCATACTACAGACTTGTCCGTCCGAAGCGTACTCAGGTGTCATCCAGATGTGTTCACTGACTGGGTTCAAACTGGATCGATGAACGGTTGTACGGCAGCGGTTAGTGAGGAGTTGTTGTTGAATTATCCGCCCTTCAAACTAATATATTCGCTGTTTTTACCCCAGCGACTTAATACCCATTGCCGGATCTCGGTTTTCAGTACGATTCTGTCTAGCAATTCTCTCAGCGTCAGATTGGATTCATTCACCAAAGTCTCTTTTGCCAGTTTCGTCATTGAGCCGCTTGCAAGGAAGATCATAGGCTCAACCCCAGCAATAACCAATTTAGACCTAATTTCAGGTAAGTCCATAATGTCGTTATAGATTTGGTATCTACTGGCGGCGCCAATAATCGAAAAGTGGGATATCTTCTCGTCCAGGAGAGTCGCTAGCAAGGTATCGCGTCCACTTACTGGCCATACGTGAATTACGCCTCCTTCCAGCTTCCAGGTGTACCTTGGGTCCTTCTCGATTACTGAATCAAGGAAGTCTTTCAAGTTTGTTTCTTCTAGGTCCAAATTGATCTTTCGGTGTGGAGTGCGTTTCTCATCACCTAACTCAATTCCTACTGGTATGTCGTACTCAGATGCTAGAAGATCCAGTACTTGAGCAATGCTCTCACCCTTTATGGAAGTTGCTTTTATCTGTCGGGTAAGAAGGTCAGGCTCGTTGAAAGCGTTTGCCTCCGGAACGAAGCTAAAAACCAAAAGTGCGGCGAGGCCAACGGTATAGATCTTAATTGTTGCAAGATGCTTTCGTCTCATTTTGGTTGTCCCTTCGGTGCTTTACGACTCAACCCAAGCGCTCATTAAATTCTCATTTCGTCGGGCGAGCACGTGATACTGGCTTACCCTTAGTCGTCGCTACACCTGAATTCGTTAGAGTGTAGTTGTTCTCCAACTTGATTGCAGTTCTGTATTCCCCTCCAAATGCTCCGTACACGGTGAGAGTCTGTGAGAATGTAGCATTCAGATTCGGATTCCGTTGTAAGAAAGTCAGTGAAGCTGGGTTCCGACTAATGGCCCCCAACGTATCTGGAACAATCCCGTTTTCATCGGGGCGCTGTGGCTGCCTTTGCACCTCTGTACGGTTCGATAGCGCGATGGCGTCGGGGTTCGTAGGTTTCACTTGTTCTGTGAGAAGCACGCCTGTAGTCATCGGGTTCCCAACCTGATCACGTATGATGTAGTCTGCAGTCCTTCCAACGCCATAGTTTGGCTCTTCGTCAATGACTATTCCGCTTGGCGATATAACCGGCTCCCCGTTATAGGTCTTATTGTCAGCTTGAACTACTTCAAGAGAAGTCGGCCATGGCTCCTCGCCGGCGGGTAATGGAACTGGCCCCACATCGATTTTGATCGGCCCTGGAGAAACTGGACCACCTGGCGGTGGCGGAGTTCCGGGCGTTGCGGCGGGTTGCTGCGGCTTCTCGTTCGCTGGACCATCGCATGAGAACATCCCAGTTGGATCGATTAGAGTGAGTGGAGAGTTGGTTACATAACTATAACGATTGAGGGTCTGTGGATTTGCGGTGAGGGCACTAGCCATCAGCGGGTCGACGGACGTAAATCGTCCCTGGTTGCTCGAGTAAAACCTGGCATGTGCAAAGTCCAGACCCGTTTCTATATCCCGCTCGTGTCCAGTGAACTTTTTTCTTAATCCATCAGACGAGATTGAGAAGCCCATGCCGATCGTTCGTCCACCCACGCCTGCACCAAGCTCCTCGCCAAACGGCATGTAGTCATGACGACTGATTACACTGGCGCTTGAATTCGTTACCACGCGTGGTGAGCCAAGGTGGTCCGGTGTGGTGTATCGCGTGCCGTTTGAGTTTACTCCTGTCGGCTCGATGGTTGCCAACAAACCGCTGGCGCCATAAACGTATTCTTTAAGCAGCGACCCACTTACGCCGCTAAACTCCGCAATCAATTGTCCACCAATGCCATAGACAAACCTCAAGTTCTCACCAACGAGCTTGCGCACACGCTGTCCCGCACCGTCGTAGATGTAAGCTGAGACTGAGTCCACATCGGTGATCTTATTCTCCGCGTCGTAACTGTACGAATGCGAACCATCGTTAAGTAAGTTGCCGGCGGCGTCGTAACTCCAGCCGGTGATGCGATTATTGGTGGTGTTGAAATAAAGATTCTGACTGCCGCCACCAAGATCAATCCAGCGGTTGCCGTAACGATCGTAGCCGTTCGTTTGTGACCAGCTCGAGCCACTCTCAGCGGACGTGGTGAGACGATTCAAAGGGTCGTAACCAAAGCTCTGCGTATAACTCAGACCGCCGCCATTGTAAGTGTGAGTGAGCACGTTGCCGTTATTGTTGGTGCCGCCGTAACTGTAACCTAACGAAACCACCGAAGTTGGGCTGCCGGCAGTGCCCAGCTTGATCTGCGTAGCTTGCATCCGATTGTTGTAATCGATCCCGTGAATAAGACCGTTGCCGTAGGTTTCGGTATTCAATGCATTGTGAGCAGCGTAGCCAATGCCTGACACGCTCGCGGCTGGAGCATAACTCGTAGCAGTGCTGTTCAACGCACTCAACCGTCCCGCCGGATCATTTGTATAAGTCACCACACGTCGATCACCAGCGCCGGGCACGGCTGGATAAGTTTGCGTATACATAGAACCATTCGCGTAGTAAGTCGCCTCAACGAGATAGTTGATAGAGTCAGTGCGCTGGTACTGTCTCACTACACGTCCCATCTGATCATAACCGCGGTATGTGCCGGCGCTGCTACCCGTGCCGTATGTGACGGCAACAAGACGTCCGGTTGAGTAGCCGCGATCGAAAGTCGGAGCACCGCTCGGTAGACTTTGGGCGTCGTAGTGGTAGTTAATGCTCGGCGTCTGTGGACTATCGTTGTAATTCCTGGAGGCGATGCGATTGATTGCATCGTAAGTCATCGTGGTGGTGATGGAGTTCGCGTCCAGTCGGGTAATTAGATTACCGTTTGGATCGTATCCATAACTTACCGTACCGCTTTCAGGATTGGTTGCGGAGGTCAAACGTTTCAATGAGTCATAGACAAAGGTTCTAGTTTGCACTCCCTGAGTAACGCCGGTCAGATTATCGAGCACATCATAGCCGTAATTCGTTGGTTGATTCGGATTGCTGACGTCTCCCAGACTGTTACTGCTATTAGCTTCATCGACTCGCGTTAGTCGGCCCAAAGCATCAGTGATACTACGGCGCTGCTTGCCCGCCTGATCGGTGATGGTCACTGCGTTGCCGCTATATGCCGTGCTGACGACTGCACTATCCGGAGTTGTCACCGATGTAACCCGACCGAGAGCGTCAAAAACCGTCGTGGTCCAAACAGCACTCTCGCTTAAATACGGTCGATAGGGATTGGAGACCATATAGGCCCGGCCGAGCGCGTCGTATTGCTGTTCTGACCTGATGTAATTCGTCCCGCCCTCGTATTGCCTGGTCTCCTTGCTGCGTCCGAGCCCGTCGTAAACCACCTTGCTGACAAGCATATTATCGTTATTGTTGGTGAGATCGCTGCTGCTGGTAACGATGCGGGCGACATCATCGTAGACGAAAGTGGTTTGATTCTCTGCGCCGGTGCCGATGGCCCGCTTGATCTGCGTTGGTCGATCCAGGCTGTCGTTGTAGGAGCCGCTGGCGACGATGCCATTCGGATCTTCTCCGTTCACCGGTTTGCCGAGGTAATAATCAAACTGTGCATAGGCAATGTGACCAGCAGCGTTCGTCACCTTGGTGGCAAAAGCATAACTGGTTTGTCCGCCCAATTCCGACGGTGCTGTGTTGCCGCGAGCTTCCGTGTCCGGTGCGCCATATCGGTCGGCATACTCAAGAATCGTGGCATAGCCACGCGCATCGATGCCCTTCACGACGTTTCCCGCAACGTCATACTGACGATAGGAATGCAGTGGTGTACTTGACGAGAGAATCCAGTTGGTCGTACGGGTAAGATTCCCGCGCGTTGCGTAGAGAGTATCGAAGCTCGCATCGAAACCGGAGATGTTGGGCCTCGGTTCCAGCTGTGGGTTATTGCCACCGCCATAGTTGTCGTACTCGAAAGTAGTGCGTGCTTTTTCTACGCCCGCCGCGTCGAAGACCTGAGTCTGCGTGGGCAGACTGCGGATGTGAATGTTCGTGGTGGTGTAGTCAGTGCTGTTTACTGGATTGATCTTGAGATAATCGGTGTGTGTGCGCCGGATGAGCGCTCCCGGCGCGCCACTGCCGAAGTCATATTCGTAAACGTCGCTGCGGTTATTGAAGGGAACGCTGTCGTCATAACCAAATGTCTGGCGCGAAACCAGGTTTGGTGTCACATCCGTCAGCGTGGTGGTTGTCTCAGTGATACGCTGATCATTGGGCGGCTCATCGCCGTTACCCGGCCACCAACTCACGGGAGCGCGATTGGCCCAGGTGGTTTCGGAACGACGAAGCATGGTCACACCATCAGCGGCATAGGCTTCGGTTTTATATTCACGTCCTTCGCGATATCCCGGATATAACACTGCGCCGGCATTGAACAATGAATCGACTGGGTTGCCGTCGTAGTAGTGCTTCTCGCGCGCCAATAGAGCGTCACTCGCGTTTCGTTGGTCGACAATAACGGGGTTAACCGTCTCACCGTAAGTCGTGTAGCCTTGAAGATTGGAACCGTCAGGATAAACACGCCGCTCTTTAACCCGGCGGTAAATCTGATAACCATCGCCACCGTTAAGGGCTCCGGAACCAGCCGTGTAGTCGTATTCAATCGCCCCGCCGGTGGGCAGCGTCACGCGCGCCAACTCGGCGAAGCAGTTGTAAAAGAGCTGATACTGTTTGCTGTTTGGTAGCGTGACTGACGAGACAACGTAGGGGTTCCACTGCGTAGTTGAGCTGGCATTATTCAGCTCCGGGAAAAGACCCTTGTAAGTCGTAATCGAATAACGCGGGGCGGGTTCGTTGCGCGGATTGGTGGTGCGCAGTGAATACTGAAGACGCGAGTAGTTCACCAGAAGCGTACGACTTTGGCCGCCAAAGCCTTTGAAGTTGATCTGATCGGAGAAAGTGTTGACAAAGTTGGCATAGGTGAAGGTGATCTGGCGGTTCAGCGGATCCGTAATCGAAGTCACTCTGCCATCGGTGTAGCCGAAAAGCAATTTGTTGCCGTTGCGATCGCGTATCCAACTTACATTGCCGTTATCAATGCGATAACGCGTGCCGTCCCGCAGCATTAAGTACCCGGAGAGATTTACCACGCCACCGCCGCCCATGCTTTGCAGTCTGTCGTAGATGATGGCATCGGAAACGAAGGTCGCTGCGTTTCCATCAGAAGTCACAAACACTGTCCCGCGCGATGCTCCCGTGGTCGCGCACGGGTTAGTCACCGGCGCCGGTTGGCCAGCAGTCAACTGATCCCGGAATTCAAATTCGGTTCCGTCAGCCGCAATGAATGTCAGCCGCGTTAAAGTCTGCTGGTAGATATATCTGGTGCCGCCGCAAGTCTGATCCGGGTACAACCCTGACCGTCGGCCCACCATCTTCCCCGGGCCATAACCGGCTCCCGGTGTCCACGGGTTCGCAGTCGGCGTAAAAACATCAACGGGAAAACCGTTGGCGTCAGTAGTGGCAACATGTTTGACCTTCCAACCCTTTGAGTCGATGCCGAGAATTGAACTCGTTCCAACACCACGCCCACCAATGCTGATCAATGGCAGATGAAAACTGAGATTGCCGTTATACGGGTTCACGTTTTCAAAATCGCTGACTGCATAAGATCCGGCCGGTGAGCCGGGTGAAAGCGGAAGCGGAGTTGTGGCATCCGTCGGACTGGTAGTCTGTGAATTGATTGAAGCTGAAGCCAGTAAAACGAAAAAGACAAGACTCAGCAACCGGAACATGTGGGAGGTTAGGCGAGGCATGAGTTTTCTCCTCGAGAAGTGTTCTGATTCAGTCAACAAGTAACGGCCTGCGGCGCTTGCGAGGAGCGCGTGTTGAAGTGGGGAGGTGAGCGCACTCTACGCCTGGTCCAGCAGAGTGTCAACGGGCAGGCAGCGGTGGGTCTCTTTGGGAATCACAACCTCACTTGGACACGGTCAGAACCACCTCGCGGTAGCGGGTGGGTACGCCGTAGGCACGGTCAGATCGAAAGGCTGCGCACCCACCCGCTACGGCGAGGTGGTTCTGACCGTGTCCAAGAATCTATTTCGAGTAGCCACGGATTGCACAGAATGTAAAATCAGGTAATCTGTGTATTCTGTGGATAGAAACAACCGCAAAAACTACCCTTTCACAGCAATAGTCGGGCAGGAAGAGATGAAGTTGGCCCTGCTGTTGAATGTTGTCGATCCGCTGATCGGCGGCGTCCTGATCATGGGGCACCGAGGGACCGGGAAATCGACTGCGGTAAGAGCGCTCGCCGATCTGTTGCCGAAGATTACGGTCGTTGAGGGTTGTCCTTATAACTGTGATCCGGAAGATCGGAGCAATCGATGTGATCAGTGTGAACAGAGCCGCAAACTCAGTTTGAAGCAGAGTGCCGTGCCTGTCGTCGAACTTCCTTTGGGAGCCACTGAAGATCGCGTTTGTGGGACCATCGATATTGAACGCGCGCTTTCCGCCGGGCGAAAGGCATTCGATCCGGGACTGTTGGCCCGTGCGAACCGGGGATTTCTTTATATCGACGAGGTGAACCTGCTCGAGGACCACCTCGTTGATTTGTTACTGGACGTTGCGGTCACTGGGATAAACAAAGTCGAGCGAGAAGGAGTTTCCGTTGAGCACCCGGCGAGCTTTGTATTGATCGGATCGGGCAATCCGGAAGAAGGCGAACTTAGACCACAGTTACTCGATCGCTTCGGACTGCATGCCGAAGTCATCACGGAAAACTACCTTCAGAATCGAGTCGACATTGTCGAGCGGCGTGAAGGTTACGATCGAGATCGAGACGCGTTCTGTAAATCATATGACGCCGATCAGGAGCAACTGCGGAAGCGAATCACACGCGCGCGCGCAAACCTGTCCAAGACCAATATTGATCGCATCGTGCTCGAGAAGATCGCGCAACTCTGCGCGGATCTGAAAATCGACGGTCATCGAGGTGAACTGACGATCATGCGTGCGGCACGTGCGCTGGCTGCATTCGAGGGCCGGAAGGCTGTCACCGAGGAACACGTGAAAAGAGTTTCGGCGATGGCGCTGCGGCATCGTTTGCGTCGCGATGCACTCGACGAGACGGCGACAAGCGAACAGATTCAGCAGGCAGTCGAGGAAGTTTTTCCAAATCCGGCACCGCCGCAGTCTTCGCGGGGCAATGGTGGTGGTGATACGCAGAATCTCGATCGTCCGGGGAAAGTAAACAAAGATGCTCCGCGACAACGCCGCTCCGCGTCAGGAAGTAGTTCAAGACCAAACGAAACGGACGTCTTGTCGCCACCGGCAGCTGAGAAGAAATCCGGCGAACTGCGACTAGACGAGCAGATGAACACCGAGCGCGGGCAGAAAACGCGCTCGCAGAGCAAGCGTGTGAGCGGCGCAAAGGCGGCGCTTGGCCAACAGCGCGGTCGATACGCGCGTGCAGTAACGCTCAGAAGCGCGGGTGCTCGAATCGCTATCGATGCCACCCTCCGCGCACTCGTCGGATTGGATTCGTCAGTGCGTGATCGACAACTTACGCCAGTCAGTTCAGAAGCGTTGCGCTACAAGATGCTGAAGCACAAGCAAGGCAGATTGTTCATATTTGCAATCGATGCATCCGGCAGCATGGCGGCAAATCGAATCGCGCGCGCGAAGAGCACGATACTCAAGTTGCTGCGGAAGTCGTATCTGAATCGCGACAGTGTTGCAATTGTTTCCTTTCATGGAACGACTGCGAATCTTGACTTGCCTCCGTCGCGAAGTATTCTGCGCGCGCGGCGCGTGCTCGACTCGCTTCGCATGGGTGGCAGTACTCCGCTAGGGCTTGGGCTGGTCACCACGATCGAGTTGTTGGAACTCGTGCGAAATAAATTTGGTGAGACAGTTGTGTTGTTGTTCACCGACGGCCGGTCCAACGTTCCACTGAGACGTGGTGGTCTGAATCTGCGAGCATATCGACAAGTAAAAATCGAATCAGAGCTTCGAGAACTCACCGTGCCGCTCGCAAGAACAAAAGCTCGTGTCGTAGTAGTAGACACACAGAAGGAATTTGAATCCACCGAAGAAACCCGGCGGCTAGCGGGGATTCTGCGCGCCGGATTCGTGAAGATCGTTCCGGCCAATCCGTGAAATCCGTGGCTAATAACGACGCGAAAGTGTTCGCACTTTACGAGCAATTGCTGGAAATCGAACAGCGATTGATCCCGATTGGCCTGCACGTCTTCGGCCGCGCTTCGTCTGCGGGTGAGAAAACGGATCTTTTGAAGATGATCGCTTCGTTCGATCGTCCCGAAGCTGGAACACGTGCGCTTCCTGAGGATCTCGTTGACGAAGCGATGCGAACTTTTGTTGCGCATGGAACAGACGCGGCAATCACTCACTTGCAAGACAAAGGTTTAGACGCTGAAACAACGCGGCCTGTTTTCGCTTTGCTTGAACGGGTTACAGCGAAACTCCAAACCAACAACGAGATCGATTCACTCGTGCGGGCGCTGCGAGGCGAGTTCATAGAGCCTGGACCAGGCGCTGACATCATTCAGAATCCCGACATTCTTCCGACGGGTAGAAACACTCACGCGCTCAATCCTTACGCCGTGCCGTCAGCGGTCGCTTTTGCACGTAGTGAAGCGGTCGCGAATAGTCTGCTCGAACGCTACAAACAGGAGAACGGACGATATCCGGAAGCGATGGCGCTTGTGCTCTGGGGACTCGACAACATCAAGACGCAGGGTGAAGGCGTGGCCCAGGCGCTCTGGCTGCTCGGCACACGTCCCGTTCGCGATGCTCTAAATCGCGCTACGAGCGTTGAAGTGATTCCTTTGAGTGAGCTGGGCCGACCGCGAATTGACGTCGTGATGACGGTGTCCGGAATCTTTCGCGATCTGTTTAGTCCGACGGTCCAACTGCTCGATAAGGCAGTGCGTCTGGTTGCGCAGCTCGATGAACCACCCGATCTCAATTACGTTCGGAAGCACGTCATGGAGCAAGTTGAACAGGAACGTTGCGATCTGGACGACGCGGCAGTAC
>Ga0105243_10002882_pt1 | contig 14248 bp, 11 predicted proteins | sample KBSM34metaG_FD_81525 | JGI IMG/M metagenome (GOLD analysis project Ga0105243, IMG submission 81525) | Miscanthus rhizosphere microbial communities from Kellogg Biological Station, Michigan, USA - KBS M3-4 metaG | ecosystem: Host-associated > Plants > Roots > Rhizosphere > Soil | place...
GGTGGGTGTTCAGCCGTCCGGAGTAGTCGACGGAGCAGCGGGCGATGATGAGACGCACCCGTCAAGTCTCGCAGTCTCTAGGCGCGCCATCGTCGCCGGGGATCCGTCGCCCGGCATCCCAGGGGGTGGAGCTCTCAGAACGGCGGTGCGGTCTCCGTGCGCGGCGGCAGAGATCGCCGTGGAGATCGCGGCGGAGGTGGCGGCGCGGGGCTCACGGCGAAGGCAACGGCGGGGATGGCTGCGTTCTCGCGGTAGACGCGCCCCGTAGGGGAGGTCCATTCGAGTACTCCTCGGGCGCGCTGGCGGACGGTCCAGAGGGTGAACTGCTTCATCGAGTGGTGCCGTTGGCAGAGGTGCGCGAGGTTCCACAGCGCGGTCGGTCCACCCTTCGCGTGGTCGATGGTGTGGTCGATTTCGCAGCGGATCGCAGCGCGGCGGCAGCCGGGAAACCGGCAGTGCTGGTCGCGGGCGCGCAGGAACCGTCGTTGCGGCCACGCGGTGCGATACCGATCCACGGCGAGAACGGTGCCGTCGACGGGATCGGTGAGCACGCGTGTGAGACTCGGCGCGTTGGCCGCGAGGCAGCGTGCGGTGTCGGCATCCACGGGAGTGCGACCGACGAGGTCCGAGGGGCCGTCGTCGGCGCCGAGGAGGGTGAGCACGGGGACGACCACCTGCACGTGCGCACGGATCCCGCCGAGCGCCCCCGGACCGTCGCCGGTGGAGGTCGGATCGAGCGCGGGCGCACCGGTCAGAAGGAGGTCGCTGAGCACATCGGCGCGCACCTGGTCCATCGTGCGCGCATCGTCATCGCCGGACTCGTGGTCGCCGGACTCCTTGTCGCCGGGCTCTCTGGCGTCGACGATGAGCGTCGCCTGCTGTGTCAGTCGGTCGAGGATGCCGTCCGCGATCACGGTCGGCACCGTCGCCACCACATCCGACATCCCGTTCGACCCGGGAACGATCCGTACCCGTCGGCACGCGGCCGCATCACGGTGCCGCTCGGTGAAGGACCGTTCCGCGGCTCGCTCCGCGAGGATCTCCACCGCCGCACGCACGCGGTTGGGGGTGTCCCGCTCGCACAGACCGATCGCGTCGGCCTCGAAGTCTGCCCGCCGCTCGAGCGCGACCACCGCGCCGGCGTCGACGATGACACGCACGTGACCGCGCGTGATGCGCCCCGACTCCCACGCGTCCAACGTTGTCGGGAACCCCTCCACCAGCTCCCGCGCCTCGCCGATGCGCTGCTGCACCGTTCGGTCGGTGACGCGGAGAACCCCACCGAGTTCGGCCGCGATCGAGCGCAGCACCATGTCGTGCTCCCGCACCGACCCGCGCTGCCCGGCTGCCTCGCGCTCGGCGAGCTGACCCGCGCGGGCGAGCACCCGCACCTCGGCCACCTGCGCCGCCGTGACGGCGAGAGCAACGGCGGTGGTGTCGGCGACGACGCCCTCGAGCGCGGTCACATACCCGCCGCCGGCCTCAGCGATGCCCCGCTGCGCGAACCCTGTCATACCTCCATCGTGTCGCGACCCTCGGACATTTGTTCGAGTTTTCCACAGGGGCGGGACACCGCATCCGCATTGGGCGGGGTCGGCCTTCAGTGGTGGCCGGCGCCGACCTTCGACCCGGCGATGGGCTTCGCGGCACCCGACGCCAGCCCGCTCATCGCAATGAGGGCGACGATGATCCAGAGCGTGTTCAGGATGCCGATCTGGTGGCTCACCCAGCCGAGCACCGGCGGACCGCAGAGGAAGGCCACGTAGCCGATCGTCGCGGCCGCCGACACGGAGGCCGCCGCCTTGCGCGGGTCGTCGGCCGCCGCGGACATGCCCAGGGGGAAGCCGAGCGACGCGCCCGCGCCCCAGAGGGCGACGCCGACGAACGCCACGGGCAGGTTGGGCGCGAGAATGAAGACGATGAGCCCCACGCCGGCGGCGATCGAGAGGATGCGGAGCGTCCAGACACGGCCGATGCGGTCGACGAGCGGCCCACCGATGGCGCGGAAGACGGTCATCGACACCGAGAAGACGGTGAGGAAGATCGCGCCCATCGCCTCCGACGCGTCGTGCCCGTCGACGACGGCGATCGTGAGCCAGTCGTTGGCGCTGCCCTCCGCGAACGCCATACCCAGCACGATCGCGCCGATCGCGTACGTGCGCGGGTCGCGCCAGACCTCGAGTGCGGCGTGCACCCTCTCCCGGCGAGAAAGCGGCGCGTCGGACGAGGGCGCAGCCGTCTCCTGCGCCGGGATGAAGCGGAGCGCGTTGAGGGTGATCACGAACCACAGGATCGCGACCGCCCCGAGATGCCAGGATGCACCGACCCCCCACGCGGCCATGGCGACGCCGACGCCGGCACCGGCGACCGTGCCCAGGCTGAAGAACGCGTGGAACAGCGGCATCAGCGTGCGCTCGAAGGCCTGCTCCACCGAGGCCGCTTCGACATTCATCATGACGTCGGTCGCCCCGAAGCACAGCCCGAGGATGGCAAGGCCGATCACCGTGACGGCATACGACGAGAGGACATCCACACCGAGGGCCGCGAGGAACAGACCGATCGCGATGCCGACGATCGTGACCGACAGCCCGCGCTTCGCCCCCCACCTCACGACGATGACGTTGGCCGACATGACGCCCATCAGAGACCCTGCCCCCATCGCGAACAGCAGGATGCCGATCTCGAAGTCGTCGATGCCCAGATTCTGTTTCACCGCCGGGAGCCGCGAAGCCCACGATGCGAAGGTCATGCCGCTGAGGAGGAACAGCGTGAAGATCGACGTGCGCCAGTTGATGAGACTGCGGCGGTCGAGGGTGGTGCGAGTGGTCACTCTTTCACTGTAGCGACCTGCGCCGAAACGATTCGACAGTCGGATCGACGCCGAGTTCGACGCCCCGACCACCCCCGCGACCGAAACGATTCGAATCGCAGGGGCGGGTTACCATCGGGGGGTGACGAACCGACGGGCCACCATCGCCGACGTCGCGCGCGTCGCGGGCGTTTCGCCGTCGACCGCGTCCGTCGTGTTCAGCGGCAAGACACCCGTCTCCGATACGACGCGCATCCGCGTCATCGACGCGGCCGAGTCGCTGGGATACACCGGTCCGGATCCGCGCGCGGCGTCCCTGCGCCTCGGGCGGAGCGGAATCGTCGCGGTCGTCGTGAGCTCGTCGCTCAACTTCATGTTCGTCGACCCCGTGCAACGCCTTCTCATGGACGGCCTGGCCGACGCCGTCGCGCCCCTCGGCGCCGGGCTCCTGCTGCTGCGCCGCGACGCCGAACTCGACATCGAGAACGCGCCCACCCTGACGACGGCATCGATCGATGCGGCCGTGCTCATCGGCTATGACGCGCTCCTGCTCGAGCCGCTGCAGATCATCCGCGCCCGCGGCATCCCCGTCGTGGTCGTCGAGGGCGACGCCGGCGAAGGCATCCCGCGCATCGCGCTGGACAACCGCGTCGCTCAGCGTCGCGCGGCCGAGCACCTCCGCGACCTGGGGCACACGCGCGTCGCCATCGTCACCCTCTGGCAGGATGCCGCGGGCACCGTCGGCTGGCTCGCCCCCGATGCCGCCGTCTCGCTCGACGTCACCCGCGAGCGACTCCTCGGCGCACGCGACGTCTTCCCCGATGCTCCCGCGTTCGCGACCGGCGGCAGCTCGATCGACGACGGTTTCGCCGCGGGGCGCGCGATCTTCGCCGACCCGCTCACGCGGCCCACGGCCGTCATCGCCCAGAGCGATCTTCTCGCCGCCGGCGTCATCCGGGCGGCGGAGGAAGCGGGACTCAGAGTTCCGGCCGACGTGAGCGTCACCGGATTCGACGGCGTCCCCGTGGACGGGTTGGCCCCCTACGAACTGACGACGCTCGTGCAGCCGGCGACGGAGAAGGGGCGTGCTGCCGGAGCCGCGATCGCCGCCATGCTGGACGGTCGAGAACCGGCATCCGTCGACTTCACCTCTACATTCCGACGGGGCAATACAACCGCCCGGGCCGGGGACGGGTGAGCGACCGGTAGACTGGCAACCCGACCCCCGCGACCTGTCAGGAGGCCAGATTGCTCGTGCTCCTGGCTGCGTTCGCGGTTGTTCCGCTGGCGCTGCCGTGGTTGTTCGGGCGTATCGGCTCTCGCGTCTTCCTCGTCGCAGCCGTGCTGCCGATCGTCGCTTTCGTGCACGCCGCACTGCAGACTCCCGCGATCATCGCCGGCGCCGTTCCCTCGGCGTCGGTTCCGTGGATCCCACAGCTCGGCATCGATCTGTCGATGCGGATGGACACGCTCGGGTGGGTGATGACGCTCATCGTCACCGGGGTCGGCGCCCTCGTCCTCATCTACTGCCGCTGGTACTTCGACGGCAAGAAGCAGGGTGTGGGCCTGTTCGCCGCCGTGCTGCTGGGTTTCGCGGGCGCCATGTACGGCCTCGTGCTCACGGACGACATCATCCTGCTCGTGATGCTGTGGGAGATCACCAGCATCCTGTCCTACCTGCTCATCGGCTTCTATCACGCGCGCGGCGCGAGCCGGCGTGCGGCCCTGCAGGCGCTGCTCGTGACGACGCTCGGCGGCCTCGTGATGTTCGTCGGGGCCGTCATGCTGGCGGTGCTCTATGGCACCAACAGCCTGGCCGCGATCATCGGCGGCACCGCCGCGCTCCGACCCGGCTCCGAGGGTCTGCTGAACGTCGCGATCGTCCTTCTCCTGGTGGGCGCGCTCAGCAAGTCGGCGATCTTCCCCTTCCACTTCTGGCTTCCCGGCGCGATGGCCGCGCCGACTCCGGTGAGCGCCTACCTCCACGCGGCCGCGATGGTGAAGGCCGGCATCTACCTGATCGCGCGGTTGGCTCCCGCCTTCGCGCACAGCGAGTTCTGGCGACCGATCGTCATCAGCCTCGGTCTGTTCACGATGCTGCTGGGCGGTCTGCAGGCGCTGCGCGAATCCGACCTCAAGCGCATCCTCGCGTTCGGAACGGTGAGCCAGCTCGGCATGCTGACCGTCGTCCTCGGCTACGGCGAACGCAACTCCGCACTCGCCGGGCTGGCACTGCTGATCGGTCACGCGCTCTTCAAGTCGGCGTTGTTCCTTGTCGTCGGTGTGATCGACCGGCAGCTGTCGACGCGTGACATCGGAGAGCTGTCCGGCGTCGGACGTCAGGCGCCGACTCTCGCCGTCTTCTCGATCATCGCGATCGCCTCGATGGTCGGCCTCGCCCCCACGGTCGGCTTCGTCGCAAAAGAAGCGGTGCTCACCTCGCTCCTCGACGGCGGCGGCCGCCCCGAAGCGCTCGTCCCGCTCATCGGCATCGTGCTGGGCTCGGTGCTCACGACGGCGTACGGTCTGCGGTTCGTCTGGGGGGCGTTCTGGACCAAGAAGGATGCCGCCGGCGATGCCCTCCCGGTGACGGCGTGGCCCGATCCGCCCCTCGGGTTCCTCGCCGCGCCGGTCCTGCTGTCGGGCTTGACCGTCGTCGCCGGCTTCGCCGCCCCGCTGCTGGACGCCGCCTTCTCCGGCTACGCCGATTCGTTCACCGCGGCCGGCGGCGACGCCGACCATCCGTACCACTTGGCCCTCTGGCATGGATGGGAACCGGCGCTGTTCCTGTCGCTCGGAAGCATCGCCGTCGGTGCCGCGCTGTTCTGGGTCGCGCAACGCACCGGACGCGTTCCCCGCCGCCTGCTGCCGTTCACGGCCGCCGAGATCTACAACCTGGTGCTGCGCGTCATCGCCCGCGTCGCGGTCTGGACCACGACCTTCACCCAGCGCGGATCGCTGCCGCTGTACGTCGGCACGATCTTCGTCGTGTTCGTCGCCGCCGAAGGCACCGCACTGCTCGCCAACCCCGACTGGCAGATCTCGCTCGATGCCTGGCAGACCCCGATGCAGGTCGTCGTCGCGCCGATCATGATCGTCGCGGGCATCTTCGCGGTGCGGGCGCGCAAGCGCTACACCGGCGTGGTGCTGGTCTCCGCCACCGGGCTCGGCATGATCGCGCTCTTCGCAACGAGCGGCGCCCCCGACCTCGCCCTCACCCAGATTCTCGTGGAGACCGTCACGCTGGTGGCGTTCGCGCTGGTGCTGCGCCGCATCCCCGCGCGCCTCGGCGAGCACAACGCATCGGTGAAGCCGCTCCTGCGCGCCGTGCTGGCGATCGCGGTCGGCGTCACCATGGCGATGGTCGCCATGGTCGCGACCGGCGCGCGCATCGCCGAGCCGATCTCCACCCGCTTCCCGGAGCTCGCGTACGAGCTCGGCCACGGCAAGAACGTCGTGAACGTCGCGCTCGTCGACTTGCGCGGCTGGGACACGATGGGCGAGCTGTCAGTCCTCATCCTCGCCGCCACCGGCGTGGCATCCCTCGTCTTCGTGACCCATCGCTCCGACCTCATCTCCCGCTCGATCTCGGCGCTGCCGACCGGTGTCACGCGCACGCGGCGCCCGTTGATCGAAACCGCGGAGGGGCCGCGACCGCGGGCGAGCGCGCCGGGCAGCACGCGGCAGACGTGGCTGGTGGGCGGTCAGAAAGTGCGACCCGAGAACCGGTCGATCATGCTCGAAGTGATCGTGCGCATCCTCTTCCACACGATCATCCTCGTATCGATCTACCTGCTCTTCGCCGGCCACAACCTGCCGGGCGGCGGCTTCGCCGGCGGACTCGTCGCCGGCATGGCGCTCGTCATGCGCTACGTCGCCGGCGGTCGTTATGAGCTGGGCGCCGCGGCCCCCACGGATGCCGGACGCCTGCTCGGTGCCGGGATGACGCTCGCGGTCGCTTGCGCGGTGGTGCCGCTGCTGTTCGGGCTCCCGCCCCTGACCAGCTCGTTCTGGGAGGCCGAGATCCCGGTGATCGGCCACGTCGAGTTCGTCACCTCTACCCTCTTCGACATCGGCGTGTACCTCGTCGTCATCGGGCTGGTGCTCGACGTGCTGCGCTCCCTCGGCGGCGAGGTCGACAGTCAGACGCAGGCCCTCCGCGACCGGGGGGTGAGCGTGCCATGACCGTCTCCGCCGTCCTCATCGTGATCATGGCGGCCCTGTTCGCCTGTGGCGTCTACGCCATGCTCGAGCGCAGCCTCACCCGGGTGCTCATCGGCTTCCTGCTGCTCGGCAACGCGACCAATCTCTTCCTCCTCGTCGTGATGGGCCGTCCCGGCGTCGCCGCGTTCTTCGGCGCGGGGGATGTCGAGGGTATGAGCGATCCGCTTCCCCAAGCCCTCACCCTCACCGCCATCGTCATCACGTTCGCCGTCTCGGCGTTCCTCCTCGCCCTCATCTACCGCTCGTGGCAGCTCGGCCAGGCCGACACCGTCGTGGACGACGCCGAGGACATCGCCCTCCGTGACCGGGGAACGGTCGAGGAGGACGAGATGGACGACGAGACCTCGATCGAAGACGAGGACGACGACGTGACCTCCGACTTCATCGGAACGGCGACGGCTCCCATCACCGTGCTGCACCACCGCGATCTCGACGGCATCCGCGACGATGCCCCGACCGATCGCCCGCGGACCTCCGGCCCCGGTGCCGACGGAGGTGATGCGCGGTGAACACCCTGGTCCCGCTCCTCGTCGCCCTCCCGCTGCTGGGCGCCGGCATCGCGCTGGTCTTCGGTCGCCAGCGCCGTGTGCAGGTCGGTGTGTCGGTCGTCACGCTGACCCTCGTGCTGGCGATCTCCGCGGTGCTCCTGTACGCGGTGGACTCCTCCGGTCAGGCGATCGCCGTGTCGGTGGGAGGCTGGCCGGTCCCCTTCGGCATCGTGCTGTACGTCGACCGCCTCGCGGCACTGCTCGTCGTCATCTCCAGCATCGTGCTCCTCGCCGTCCTCCTGTTCTCCGTCGGACAGGGTGCCGCCGACGGCGACGACGACACCCCCGTCACGATCTTCCACCCCTCCTACCTGATCCTCTCGGCGGGCATCTTCAACGCGTTCATCGCGGGCGACCTCTTCAACCTCTATGTCGGATTCGAGATCCTGCTGGTCGCCTCATACGTGCTGATCACCCTCGGGTCGACGGAATCCCGCATCCGCGCGGGCGTCGTCTACATCGTCGTGTCGCTCGTGTCGTCGATCCTCTTCCTGGCGGCGATCGCGGCGATCTACGGAGCCCTCGGCACGGTCAACATCGCTCAGCTCGCGGAGCGGATGAGCCAGCTGCCCGACTCGACCCAGCTCGTCCTGCACCTCATGCTGCTGCTCGCGTTCAGCATCAAGGCGGCGGTGTTCCCGCTCTCGTTCTGGCTGCCGGACTCCTATCCGACCGCGCCCGCCCCGGTCACCGCGGTGTTCGCCGGCTTGCTGACCAAGGTCGGCGTCTACGCGATGATCCGCACCGAGACCCAGATCTTCCGCGACAACGACGTCAACACGCTGTTGCTGATCGTCGCCCTCGCCACGATGATCGTCGGCGTGCTCGGTGCGCTCGCGCAGGCCGAGTTGAAGCGCATCCTGTCGTTCACGCTGGTGAGCCACGTGGGCTACCTCGTGTTCGGGCTCGCGATCGCGACGCCGCTGGCGCTCGGCGCGACCATCTACTACATGGTCCACCACATCATCGTGCAGACCACCCTGTTCCTCGCGGTCGGACTCATCGAGCGCCGCGCCGGGTCCACTTCGATCCTCAAGGTCAAGGGTCTGATGCGCGCCGCGCCCGTCATCGCGGTGCTCTTCTTCATCCCCGCGATCAACCTCGGCGGCCTTCCGCCCTTCTCCGGGTTCATCGGCAAGCTGGCGCTGTTCGATGCGGCGGCCGAGGTCGGCACCCCCCTGATGTACATCCTCATCATCGGCGGCATCGTCACCTCGCTTCTCACCCTCTACACGCTGATGCGTGCGTGGAATCTCGCGTTCTGGCGCGAGGACGACGACGCCACGGAGGAGACGGGAGTCGTGGACCGCATCTCCTACCTCGGCGACGCCCCCGCCGCCGCCGACGAGGGCGCGCGCCGCGTCATCCCGCGCATCATGACCGCCACCACCGCCGGCATGGTCGCGGTGACCGTGGCGCTGACCGTCTTCGCCGGTCCGCTGTACTCGCTGTGCGCCAGCATCGGCGACGCCCTGCTCACCCCCGTGACACTCGTGCAGCTCGATGAGGGAGGCGGATCGTGACCCCGGCAACCACCTCCGTCGCCGCCGCCGTGTGGCGCCAGCTGCCGTTCTTCGTGTGGCTGATCGCCCTGTGGATGCTGCTGTGGGGGCAGTTCACGGTGCTCGCGGCGCTCACCGGGCTGATCGTCGCGGTGTTCGTCACCCGCATCTTCCGCCTTCCGGCGGTCGAGCTGTCGGGGCGTGTGAACGTCTGGTACGGCGCCGTGTTCGTCATCATGTTCTTCCTCGCGCTGATCCGCGGATCCCTGCTCGTCGCGTGGCAGACGCTCAACCCGCGGCGCTATCCGGGAACCGCCGTCATCGCGGTGCCGCTGCGCACGGACGATGACCTCATCATGGCGCACGTCGGCGTCACCGCTTCGCTCATCCCCGGATCGCTCATCGTCGACGTCGATCGCGACCGCCGCATCCTGTACCTGCACGTCATCGGGGTCTCGTCCGACCGTGACGTCGAGAACCAGCGTCGTGCGGTGCAGGGCTGGGAGTCGCGCATCGTGCGTGCGGTCGGGTCTCGCGCGCAACTCGAGACGATTCGCGCCGCGGGTGCCCAGACCCCGCGCGAAGGGGGTGCCGGTCGATGAACGTCCTCGTCGCCCTGATCTACGTCGTCTTTGCCGTCGCGGGCCTGCTGACCCTGTGGCGCATCATCATGGGGCCGTCGATCCTCGACCGTGCCGTGGCATCCGATGTTCTCCTCACGCTCGTGATGTGTGCCCTCGGTGCCGACATGGTCATCAACCACCACACCCGGTCGCTGCCCGCCCTGCTGATCATCGCCGCGGTCGGTGTCTTCGGATCGATCGCGGTCGCCCGCTTCGTCGCACGAAGGGACAACACCCACCGATGAACGACATCCTCGACATCGCGGCCCTCGTGCTGGTCCTGATCGGCGGCCTGCTCTGCATCACCGCCGCCATCGGCCTGCTCCGGTTCCACGACGTGCCCACCCGCCTGCACGCGGCGACGAAGCCGCAGGTGCTCGGCCTCATCCTCATCTGTCTTGCGATCGCGCTGTCGCTGCGGTCGTGGGGGGTCGTCGCGTTCCTGGTTCCGATCGTGATGATGCAGCTGGCCACCGCGCCCCTGTCGGCGCACATGGTCGGGCGGCAGGCGTACCGCAACGGCACGATCGACGAGCGCTCGCTCTACGTCGACGAGCTTGCCGAGGCGCAGCAGACCCCCCCGGCCGCGGGCGGCTGACACCCTTCTCCCCAGCGGGGCAGCGGGCTTGGCATTCGCGGGTTCCTGTGGATAACTCCCTCGGTGCGGGCCGGGTCATCGACACTGGAAGTGCCGGGGGAGCCGGGCGCGGAACTGGGGGGTATCCGGCCCGGCCCCGGCACCTCGGCGGCAGAGGCGTTACGGCGCCAGCGACGGCGTGTGGGGGATGCCGAACTCGTGACGCAGCACGCTGCGCGCGGCGAACCATCCCGACTGGCCGTGCACGCCCGGCCCGGGAACCGTGGATGCTCCACACAGGTAGACGCCGGGCATCGGCGTGCGCCACGGGTCGGTGCTGAGCACCGGCCGCGCGAGCAGCTGTCGCAGGGTGGGGGTGCCGGCGGCGATGTCTCCCCCGATGTAGTTGGGGTTCTCTTCGGCCAGCTCGGCCGCTGTCGAGCTGTGTGACGCGATGACCACATCGCGAAAGCCTGGGGCGAACTCTTCGATTGCTCGTGTGACCGCCTCGGTCTGGTCGACGTGCGAATCGGTCGGCACGTGCGTGTACGCCCAGAGCGCGTGCTGGCCGGCCGGTGCACGTGACGGGTCGAAGACCGAGGGCTGTGACACCAGCACGTACGGTGAGGTGGCGTGCCGGCCCGCCAGCACCTCGCGCTCGCCGGCGGCGATCCGCTCACGGGTGCCGCCGATGTGGACGGTGCCGGCGCGGGCGATCCGCTCGTCGGCCCACGGCACCGGACCCGACAGCGCGAACTGCACTTTCGCCGACCCGCTGCCGTAGCGGAAGCTCTCGAGCCGCTGCCGGTAGCGCTGCGGCATCCGCTCGCCGGACAGCCGCACGAGGGCCCGTGGCGTGACATCGAGCACGACGGCGCGTGCCGCCATCTCGTCGAGGGAACGCACTTCGTGGTCGGTCACGATCTCGCCGCCGTGCGCGCGGAGGTCGTCGGCGAGCGCGTCGGAGATGGCTTGCGAACCACCGAGCGGGATCGCCCACCCGGCGGCGTGCGCGTGCGTCTGCAGCGCGAGTCCCGCCGCGGCGCCGACGATGCTGGGCTGGGGTGCGATCGCGTGCGCCGCCACGCCGGTGATCATCGCGGGGGCGACCGCGCCGGAGAAGCCGGCGTTCCACGCGGGGCTGCCCTGCAGCAGGGCACGAAGTCCGAAACGGGCGGTCACGACCGGATGCGGCGGCACGCGCAGAAGCGATGACCCGGTCATGCGCGCGACCTCGCGGGCATGACTCGACAGCGGTGCCAGCAGTCGGCGATACGCATCGCCGTCACGTCCGAGCTCGGCGGCCGTGCGGTCGAGGTCGCGGTAGGCGATGCCCGATCCGCCGTCCGCGGCACTGAGGGGGTGGGCGAACGAGATCTCCGGAATGACGAACTCGACACGTCGCCGCAGGCCGAACGCGCGGAAGAACGGCGATGCCAGCGCAAGCGGATGCACCGCCGAGCACGTGTCATGGAGAAAGCCCGGGGCGACCACCTGGGCGGTGCGTGCTCCACCGCCCACCTGACTCATCCGCTCGAAGACCCGCACCGACAGGCCCGCGCGGGCGAGCGTGACGGCGGCCGCGAGTCCGTTCGGGCCCGATCCGACGATCGCGACGTCGGTCATGCGTCGGCCTCACCCGCGGGCGCGGCCGCGGCGGTCGCCTCCGTCGCCTCGGCGCCGTCGGCCACGGCATCCGCGTCGGGCGTGCCCTCGGCGGGAGCGGGCACCCCGGGCCGAGACGTCTGCTCGGCCGCGTCATCCGCGGGTGACGCGTCGCGCTCGAGGCGTCGACCCTCGGACAGGTAGCGCAGGCGTCGGATCGTCTCCTCGTTGCGGAGGTGCAGCAGCGGCGCCCAGAGGAATCGGGGCAGCCGGCCGGCGCCGCCCACGGGCTCCTCGGCCAGGCGGACGACGCAGCCGTCGCCGCGGGGACGCACCTCGATCACGACGACGGCGCGGCCCAACGGTCCCGCCTTCGCGCGCAGTCGGATGCGACGCGGCGGCGTCCACTCGATGATCTGCGTATCGTCGTCGATGAGCACGGGCCAGACGCCGAGGGAGTGGTGGATGCGGGCGCCCTCGGCGGGCCACTCCGGGTCGACGGCGCGCATACGCGATGCGCCCACCACCCATGCGGGATACACCCACCCGTCGCCGAGGACGGCGAAGACATCGTCGGGTGTGCAGTCGAACTGTCGGACGCTGGCGGTCGCCATGGGGTCTCCTCCGGGTCCCTTCCGATCGTAGGCGCCCGTTGCGGTGCGCCGAGGGGGTTGACACGCGCTGCACGTCGCGAGGGTGGCGCGGGGCGTTTCGACTCGCTGCGCTCGCTCAACGACCGGTGGGTGGGTGCGGGGTGGCGTGCCGTGCTCTTCGTGTTCCGTATTCAGTCTTTGCGGAGCCGGTTGCGGCTGCCCGGCCCGGAATCTCGCGGGTGGGGACGGGTGCCGCGACTGATCTGGCTGAATACGGGACGGGCGCGGGGCGTTTCGACTCGCTGCGCTCGCTCAACGACCGGGGGTGGGCACGGCGGCGAGGAGCGCAGCGACGAGTCGAAACGCAGACGAGTCGAAACGCTGTGGCTAGCCGATGAGGCTCGGTTGCAGGTCTCGGAGCGTGCGGCGGTGGGTCATCCGCGTCACGCCCAGAGCGGCCAACGCGAGCGCACCACCGAGCCACAGGAGCAGCACGCCGATGTCGCCGCTCACGCGGGCCAGATCGCCGCCGTACATGAGCTGGCGCATCGCGTCGACGACGTACCCCATCGGCAGGATGTGATGCAGCCACGCCAGCGGCGCGGGCAGCGTCTGCCAGGGGAAGGTGCCGCCGGCGGTCACGAGCTGCAGCACCATCAGCACGAGACCGACGAACTGCCCGACCGACCCGAGCCACACGTTCAGCGCGAGGATGATCGCCGCATAGGTGAAGGAGGCGAGCATCAGGATGCCGAGAGTGCCGAACGGATTGGCGAATCGGAAGCCGAGTGCGAACGACAGCACACCGAACAGGGCCACCATCCCGACACTGCCCAGGAATGCCGGCGTGAGCCAGCCGGCGATCGTCACCCGGACGGGGGAGCGGAGCGCGGTCACCGCGCGCCGGGAGATCGGCTTCACGATGAGAAACAGCGCGTAGATGCCGATCCAGCCCGCGAGCGCGGCGAAGAACGGCGCGAGACCGGCACCGTACTCGCCCGCGGAGGTCTCGGCGCTGGAGCTCACCGCGACCGGGTCGGAGATGACTTTGGCCTGGGCGTCGCGGGTCGCGGCATCCGTGTCGGGGATCGCCTGGACGCCCTTGCCGAGACCGTCCCGCAGCTGCGCGGCGCCACCGGCCACCTGGCTCGCACCGGAGGCGAGCGTCTGCGCACCCGTCGCCGCCTGGTTCGCACCGTCGGTGAGCGTGCCGGCTCCCGACGCCACTTGGGACGCACCACTGGACACCTGCACCGCACCGGAGGCGACCTGTGCCGCGCCGGCCGCGAGTTCGTCGACCTGCGCCACCGCCGACTGCAGTCGCGCATTTCCGGTGGTGGCGGCCTCCCCGATCGGGTCGAGGGCGGCGAGCACGCGATCGATCGTGGCCTGCTCGACGCCCTGCTCCGCCAGGAGGTCGGCGATGTCGGCGCGCGCCTGCGGCAGGCTGTCGACGACGCGCTGCCCGGCGGACGCCGCGCGGTCGGCGTAGCCGTCGAGCGTGGCCGTGCCGTCCGAGACCTGGGCGGCTCCGGATGCGACCTGCGCCGCCCCGTCGGCGACCTGCATCGCACCGGTCGTGAGCGTTCCCGCGCCCTGGGCCAAGGATGCGGTGCCTTGGGCGAGCGTCGCGCTGCCGTCGGCCACCTGCGACGCACCGTCGGTGAGCGTGGTGGCGCCGTCGGTCGCGGTCACGAGCTGGGCGCGGATGTCGCTCAGGCCTGTCAGGAGACGGGATGCCGCTTCCTGGCCGACCAGTTCGGCGAC
>Ga0105243_10002883_pt1 | contig 14248 bp, 6 predicted proteins | sample KBSM34metaG_FD_81525 | JGI IMG/M metagenome (GOLD analysis project Ga0105243, IMG submission 81525) | Miscanthus rhizosphere microbial communities from Kellogg Biological Station, Michigan, USA - KBS M3-4 metaG | ecosystem: Host-associated > Plants > Roots > Rhizosphere > Soil | place: Michigan...
CCTGGTCTACGCGAAATTGGGAGACAAAGACGCGGCGCAAAAGATGTTTGACCGTGCCGAGGACTTACGCAAACGTCAGCATGACGAGGAAAGAATAATTCTCAAGCTGATCGACGAGCCACAGCCGTAACCTTAAAAGCGGCATCGGCAGGGCCATTGACCTTTGGTTCAAAAGTCCTGAGAGACTGTTGGCCAACCTTCCGAGTCCCAATGAAGAGTTGAAATCCGCAGCGTGGGGACACCACGCCACTCTGTGTCGTAGGCGTGATAGACGAGATGGTCACCTTCCCTTTCCTGTAAAACCGCACAGTGACCTGGTCCTGCCCACCGGCCTGCGCCTCCCACGACCAATGTCCCGCCACCTTCAATCATGGCTTTTCCGCTGCGGTCTATGTATGGGCCAGTGAGACGCCGCGCACGGCCGACACGAATGTTGTAGGTGCTGTTCGCTCCACGACAACAGAGGTCGAAAGAAACGAAGAGATAGTAGTAATCATTTTTCCGAATAATGTTCGGTGCTTCAATTGCACCGGGTGAACTTGACGTTCGCGGCCGACTTGCTAGTGAGTACAAATTTTGATCTTGAGAAGAGAGCTTGCCTGTTGCCTGTTCCAACTTACGCAGTTTGATGCCACCCCAAAAACTACCAAACGCCAACCAAGGTTGATGGTGTTCGTCAAACACCACGTTTGGATCGATCGCGTTCCAATCATCATCGATGTTGGAGCCGATCACCTTGCCCTGATCAACCCATCTGTACTTGTCACTCGAGGGATCCAGCGTCTCATTCGTCGCCAGGCCGATGCTGGAATGATTACTGCCAAAGGTGGACGCAGAATAGTAAAGGTAGTACCTGCCATTGAAGTACGACACGTCCGGAGCCCACAAGCCTCTCAGACCCGGCACGTCCTTCACGGCCCATTCGGGGAGATGAGCGAACACGTCACCGCACAGCTGCCAGTGAATTAGATCTTTCGAACATCTGATCGCGATACCTGCTCTCGTCGAAAAAACATAGTAGGTATTCCCCTCCTTGATAATGCTTGGATCGTGGACCTGACGGATGTCACCCTTGGATTGTCCGTCTGTGACAGGAAGTCGTTGCTGTGGCCATGCAAGCGCGCCGACTTTGAGGAGTATCCATAATGACAACAGAAAATTCACCGCACCCGACCTGTTAATGAACATGAATTGCTCCTGTTAAATCGAAAGGCGAGATCGATCTGGTACATCCTGCACCTTTGACCCAGATACTTCTTGACTTCGTGTTCATTTCCAGTATAAATGAGCAAATCCCCCGAAATAGTTCCTTCTTACATTTTAGTTGGCTCACTCCCCCAAAAACGATTTGCGATCAGGACTGCAACCCTGTCCGCATAATTGCCGATAAATCAAATTTCTTGCTTACGTCCTGTTTTCCTGGGAGGTACGAATGAGAGTCTCTAAGTTGACTATCGCTCGGTTGTTTGTACTCATCTTCATATGTGTTTCATCTGCTCTTGCTCAAAGCGATCGCGGCGGAATAACCGGGAGAGTGATCGACTCGAACGGTGCCGTAGTTGCGGGCGCAAAGGTAACGGTTTTGAACGCAGAAACCGGAGAAACTCGCGAATCGCGCACAAATGAAGAAGGCCACTACACCATCCCACAATTACCGGCAGTAATTTATACCTTGAAGGTCGAGGCACAGGGCTTCAAAACCGCGTCGGTCGAAAGAATAAAGATCGCCGTCCAGGTAATTCGCACTGTCGATGTCACACTTGAAGTGGGTGAGATAGCAAACACTGTATTGGTGTCGGGTGATGCGACACCAGTCCTGCAAACGGAAAGTCCGGCGCAACAACTCAACGTTAGTGAGCGTCAAGTGCGCGAACTACCATTGCTAGTCGCCTCTGAAAGTGGAGGTCGCTCGCCACTGTCATTCATCTTTTTGGACAGTAGTGTGGTTTCGAATGATCGCACTCCGACCGGAGCCACCTCCGGCAGCACAGGAACAAACGCTACTAACTTCCGTATCAACGGCGGACAAGGACTCGGAGCAGACGTTCTGATCGACGGAGCCCAAACGCGGCGCGGTGAGAACGGAACGTTCTTCTCAGAAGTTGCGCCTGGCCCAAATGCATTTCAGGAATTCACGCTTTCAACGAGCAGCTACTCAGCTGAGTTTGGTAATTCTTCAGGGGGTGTAGTTAACTTCACGATCAAAACCGGCAGCAAAGACTTTCACGGCGAAGCCTATCTCTTTCACATAAACGACGCTCTCAACGCAAACATAGATCGTAATCGGATCCTGGGTCTTGATAAGCCTCTCGATCGACAGTTCGATTATGGTTTCAGTGTGGGCGGACCGGTGTACCTGCCGCATTTCGGCGAAGGCGGGCCATTACTTTGGGACACCAACAAAAAGACGTTCTTCTTCTTTAACTATGGAGGGTATAGAACGTCGCAGTCCGAAACAGTTCAGCTAACAGTACCGACCGCACGCATGCGCAACGGAGACTTCGGCGAATTGCTGACTGATCCTTACGTACTCCAGTTCTTCGGTGGACCAGTCCAGATCTTTGATCCAGCTCAACCCGCAGGCGCACGTACAGCCATCCCGGGAAACCGATTGGATCAGTATCTTGCTGGCGCACGTATCTCCTCGATCGGCAAGAATTTCCTTAATCTCTTTCCAATGCCAACCCAGGCCGGAGTGTTTCGCAATTACCTCGCCTCGACCAACGCCTCGGCAAGAACGAATTACTATGTAACTAAGATCACGCAGAACCTTACGGATCGGCAAACGCTCAACTTTAGTTATACATTTCGAAAGCTGCCGAGTGTGAAAGGCGGTTTCCCGCGCTTTCCAGAGCCTTTTGTTGCGCAGGGAGTTTGGAACCAAATCTTTAAGTCATACTACGCGCGCTTGCAACACGACTGGACTCTAACCCCAACTCTCATCAACCACTTCAACGCAGGCTTTTCGCGTTCCGACGTTCAGAACCGTAATTTCTCCCGCGGTATTCCAGTTAGCACACTCGGTCTTGATCCGCAGGCAACACAGAATTTCGGCCTGCCGCTGGTTGGATTTCCCGGATACGGCGATGCTGTCACCTCAACTGACCCGCGCGCCTTACAGCCTGGCGGTTCCAGTTTCTTCGACAATAGAGTTCGCGATAACTCCGAACACTTCAGCGACACTGCAACCCTTATCCGAGGCATCCACACGGTCAGATTCGGCAGCGAATTGCGCATACAACAATTGAATAACGCCGCTCACTTTGATATCGGAGGCAACTTCAACTTCCGCAGCAACCAGACCGCCAACACAAACGACTTTAACCAGGGTTGGCCGATCGCTAGTCTAATTACAGGGAGACCGGAGTTTTCCTTCAATAGCAATCAGACAATTGACCCGGCCCTGAGATTTTTTTCCTACGCGTTCTTTGCGCAGGACGACGTCAAGGTTACGCCGAAACTCACTGTCAACATCGGGGTCAGATATGACTACGGTCGTCCTCGAGAGGAAGCGAGAGGATTTCTGCGTGGGTTCGATCCTGACACGCCAAATCCCGCTGCCGGGGGACGACGCGGTGCGATCGTCGGGGCGATTGGACAGGGAGGACTCCAGGCTGCCAACTTCGGACTCGTCAATCCCGATCGAACTAATTTTGGACCACGACTCGGCTTCGCCTACTCATTGAATGACAAGACCGTCGTCCGCGGGGGCTACGGGATCTACTACGCCCCAGTTATTTATAACGACTTCGGTAACACAGGGTTTCTTGGTTACAGTCCAGGTTCTGTCAACATTAATGGCGGTCTCGATGCGTTTATCACACTCGAAAACTACCCACATGTACCGCTGGCCAATCCAAACGACCAGGCAGTGGGCCAACTCGACCGCACCGATCTGGATTTCTTTGACACGAATTTCAAAACCGGTCGCACTGTGCAGTACAGCCTCGACCTCCAGCGTCAATTGCCCCACAACTTTGCAGTTCAAGTCAGTTACATCGGAAGCAAGGGCACTCGACTACGTTCGAACTTCGATCCAATCAACAAAATCCCGCTCAACGCGTTAAAGCTTGGCCTACCATTACTACAAAAGCCCTTGGCAGCTGTGACTCCGCTCGAACGCTCGTTCGCGGCAAGTGTGGGTGTTCCGTTGGCGGCAACTCCTAATGACGTCTATCCTGGCTTCGCTACTCAGGGAGGAGCATTCGCCGGCTCAGTGGCTCAATCACTTCGAAAGTTTCCGCAGTACGGCATTATTAACAACCGCCTGGAGAGCCAAGGACAGAGTTTCTATAACGCGGGTAAGGTTGATGTGACGCGGCGCTTCTCGAACGGGATTCAGGCTGGACTGTCTTACACATTCGCTAAATTAATCACCGATGCAGGCGAAGACATTTTCGGCGACTCGCCACTAAATGGAGTGATCCAGAACCCGTTTGATCGCGGGCCACTGCGTTCAGTCTCGCCTAACATTCCGCCTCACTCACTTGTCTTCAACTACATCATCGAGCTGCCCTTTGGTAAAGGCCGGCGATACCTGAATGAGGGTGGCTTAGTTGATCGTCTGGTGGGTGGGTTCCAGATAACAGGCATTCACCGCTACCGAAGCGGTCCTGCACTGACACCGTTTCTCGCAGGAGGACAACGCGACTTCCTTCAACTCGCCGGTTATAACGGCAACTTACGGCCGAACATTACTGGACAGAGTTTCTATACCGACATACCCGCTGGTGGTGTGAACTATCGATATCTCAATCCGGCAGCGTTTTCACGTCCGGTAGATTTCCGCAACGCACCTCCCTTCTCGCTCGACGGCGTCACGGTGAATCCGGCGTATACCGCGTATTATTCCGATCCGCTTCGATTCTTCGGAAACGCTGCACCGACCTATGGTGGTTTGCGAGCACAGCCTTTCTTCACCGAGGATTTCAGCGTGATGAAGAAGACTAAAGTTACCGAAACAACTTATTTCGAGATACGTGCTGAATTCTTTAACCTTTTCAATCGCGGGCGCTTCGGAGCAGCCAACGTCAATGTTGACGATGTGAACTTCGGTATCTCTGCTCGTAATGCGGACATCTTTCAGCCGCGTCGCATACAAGTAGGCGGAAGGTTCGTCTTTTAGTTAGGGTTGGTCAGCACAATAACGCGGTAGCGTTTGCCTGCGTGTCGAGATTAAGATCTGGTGGTAATGATCGTCACCAAACGGACTATTTGTGACCACGAGAGGACGCCATCTGAAAACAGAACCATACGCTACCGCGTTATGGTTCTGACCATAAGCCTGCTTCTCGCTTGCACGCCTGCATACCCTCAACAAGTAAAACAATTTGTTGACGAAGGCTTGGCCGCGTTCGACCGTGGTGACACTACAGCCGCGCGCAACTCATTTGAAAAGGCCCTCAGTATTAAACAGGATGAAGTCACTGCGCACACTTACCTGGGGATAATCGCGGACCGTGCCGGTGACTTGATAGGTGCTGAACGACATTTCGCAGCAGCGGTCAAAGCCGACCCTAACCGTGCATCAGCGAGAAACAACTACGGCGCGATCCTCATGCGCACGGGGCGAACAAATCTCGCTGCGGTTGAATTCGAAACGTCGTTGAAGCTGGATCCCAATCAACCGAACGCATTAGTGAATCTCGCACAAATTTGTTTCGCCAGAGGTACGCGAGGGAATCTGCAAGCATCTGCCGAGTTGTTCAAGCGCGCATTAGCGATAAAGCCTGACGTCGAAATTGCCCGCGCTCTGACGGTCATCTCGCTCCAGTTGAAAGATGATTCAGCCGCATCAACCTACTATCAGAACTATTCAGCAGCTTTGGCCGCGGAGAGTGGAACACCGGCGCACGCTCCGGCAGCGCGTGCGGAACTTGGCAAGGCACTATTTGAAGCCAGACTATTGAAGGAAGCTGAAGCGGAGTTGAGTGCGGCGGTCAGTCTAAATCCAACCGACACGGACTCGGTTGTACTTCTGGCCCAAGTGTATCTCGCGGGCAAAAACATACCGGCGGCAGGCCGCACGCTCGAAGCATCGGTTGCACGCGGTAACGATCCGGCTCCCGTGTACGCTTTGCTGGCAGAAGTCTACGAGCAAAGCGGTCACTTAGAAAACGCGATCCCAGCAATGCGCCTGGCCATTCAGCGGGATCCTCAATCGGAGAAATACCGTTTTGAGTACGCAGTTTTGTTGACCAACTCCAACGCGCCTGGCGCCGCTGTCATTCGCCTTGAGGAAGCGCTCCAGTCATTTCCTTCAGCCTCGCGTTTATGGTTCGCCCTTGGCTTTGCAAACTTTAAGCTCGACAAAACTGAAGAGGCCGAGCGAGCTTTGAGAAAAGCAATTGATCTCGATCCAAAATTTGCACCGGCGTTCGCGTATCTCGGTTTGATTCAAGCAAGAACTGGTGTCTACAGCGAAGCGATCTCACTCTACGAGAGTGCATTGCGCAGCGATCCGAAGCTTGCAGTCGTGCATCACCTGATCGCCGACGCGATGCTAAAAATGAATGCCGATCCGCGCATGATCGAGAGACATCTGCGTCAAGCTATCGAAATGGATCCAACCTTTGCTTCAGCGCGTCTGGCCCTCGGCAAGCTCTTCATGCGCTCGCAACGATGGGCCGATGCTGTTTCTGAACTTGAGCAGACCATTAAGCTCGACCCTGGTGTGTACGAAGGCTATTACCAGCTTGGTCTTGCCTATGGTCGACTCAAACGAACGAAAGATGCAGAGGCAGCGATGGCCACTTTCAAACGGTTGAGCGATGCGCAGAAGAAGCACGACGACGACGAGTTGCGCGAAGTCGTGAAGAGATTAAGCAACGTGCGCTTCTAATAAGGTCAGTACCATAACGCGGTAGCGTACGGCTTCACGGTCGACACAGACATTGCTGTGGTAAGTCATGATCCTAATGAGCCATACGCTACCGCGTATTTACTGACGTTTAGTGTAGAAAGGTCGCTGTTAATGTCTTCAATAAGAAGGTCAGTTCAGTTAATCGTCACACTCCTTTTGCTTTCACTTACGGTCGTCGCTCAAGCAGGGAGATGGTCCGAGCAACAGGCGCGCGAGTGGTACGCTAAGCAGCCATGGCTAGTCGGCAGCAACTACAATCCTGCTAGCGCAATCAACCAACTCGAGATGTGGCAGGCTGACTCTTTTGACCCGAAGCGAATCGATCTAGAGCTCGGCTGGGCGGAAGTTCTCGGCATGAACACAATGCGAGTTTTCCTTCATGACCTGCTTTGGCAGCAAGACCCGGAAGGTTTCAAGCGGCGACTCGATCAGTTTCTAACCATTGCTGCTAAACACAAGATCAAACCAATGTTCGTGCTCTTCGATTCCGTCTGGGATCCCGATGCGAAACTTGGAAAACAACGTGCGCCTCGACCAGGAGTACACAACTCTGGCTGGATGCAGAGTCCTAACCGCACGACGCTGCAGGACCCCTCGATGTATCCGCATCTTGAATCGTATGTGAAAGGAGTTGTCGGTGCGTTTGCTCACGATCAGCGCGTCCTCGCGTGGGACATCTGGAACGAGCCTGACAACACTAACGGTGGGAGTTATGGCCAACTCGAACCGAAGAATAAGGTCCAGCTCGTGTTGGCACTTCTGCCACGCGCATTCGCATGGGCACGTGAAGCTAAACCGGAGCAACCGCTTACTGCTGGCGTGTGGAAGGGCGACTGGTCTACGCCAGAAAAAATGACTGAGATGGATCGCCTGGAGATAGATCTCTCAGATGTGATCACCTTCCATAACTACGACTCGCCGACGGAGTTGGAAAAACGGATTAACTGGCTCATGCGCTATAACCGCCCGATGATTTGCTCGGAATACATGGCGCGTGGAAACGGTAGTTTCTTTTTTGGTTCGCTGCCAGTCGGTAAGGTGCACAAAGTTGGAATGATCAATTGGGGTTTCGCGCAAGGCAAAACACAAACACACTTGCCCTGGGATTCGTGGCAGCGGCCTTACGTTGATCGCGAACCAACCGTCTGGTTTCACGAAATCTTTCGCAACGACGGCACGCCTTATATCGTCGAAGAAGTTGAGTTCATTCAACGAATGACGGGCAAGACAAAAGCGCCAGTACGACGTGGGGGCGAATAACTCGACGTGGAAACTTACACCAGCGAACATTAAGCAAATGAAGTCAAGAACAATTACCACTCGTCACAGGCTTAAGACTCTCATCGTCCTGCTCGCGCTCGCACTTGCTCACACTCAAGTCGCTTTCTCACAATCGAGAAAGATAACCGTGCAGGTCGACAAGCCAGGTGCCGCAATTCCAAACACACTCTTCGGTCTCTTCTTCGAGGATATCAACTTCGGCGCTGATGGCGGTCTCTATCCGGAACGACTTAAGAACCGCTCCTTCGAGTTTCCAAATCCTATGATGGGCTGGAAGCAGTTGGACCGCGGTGATGGCAAGGGACAGCTTCAAATCTTCGATCACAGCTCGATCAACGATACGCCAAACTCTCACTACCTCCGGATCAAATCATCAGGTAACGGTAAAGGCTTTGGTGTTTCCAACGAGGGCTTTCGGGGAATAGGCGTTCAGAAGAATTCGGACTACCGATTCTCGATCCGGGTACGACGCATCGACGGCTCACCACTTAGCCTGCGCGTTGAAGTGGAAGATGGTGATCGCTTGATCGGTGAAACACAAGTCGAAGGGTTTACGAATGCCTGGAAGACATATACGTCGACACTCAAGCCCACTGAGACCAGCACGAAGGCTCACTTCAATCTCTTGTTGCAAGGAAATGGCACTGTTGAGATCGATCTTGTATCGCTTTATCCCCAAGACACCTGGCAGAACCGGCCAAACGGATTACGCAGCGATCTCGTAAAACTTCTGAAAGAGATGAAGCCTGGCTTTTTGCGATTTCCGGGAGGGTGCATTGTCGAAGGCAGGACCCTGGACCAACGTTATCAATGGAAGACTACCATCGGAGATCTCGCTGAACGCCAGCTCATCATCAATCGTTGGAACACTGAATTTAACTGGCGGCTAACACCTGATTACTTTCAATCATTCGGTCTTGGCTACTATGAATATTTCCAGTTAAGCGAAGACATCGGGGCGGAGCCTTTGCCGATAATGAATTGCGGCATGGCCTGTCAATTCAACTCAAGAGAACTGGCTCCACTTGAAGATCTCGATCACTTCATCCAGGACGCAATCGATCTGATCGAATTCGCTAATGCTCCAGTCAATACAAAGTGGGGACGGAAGCGCGCCGAGATGGGCCATCCCAAGCCGTTCAACTTGAAGATGATCGGCATTGGCAACGAACAGTGGGGACCACAGTATGTTGAGCGGTACGAAGTGTTCGCCAAGGTTCTTAAGCAGAAATATCCAAACATTTCACTCGTAACGAGCGCCGGGCCGTCGCCCTCGGGCGAGCGGTTTGATTTTCTCTGGCAAAAGATGCGTGAGTTGAATGCCGACCTGATCGACGAGCACTACTACATGGCGCCACAGTGGTTTCGGGAGAATTCCGGACGTTATGACAATTATCCACGCACTGGTCCGAAAGTTTTCGCGGGCGAATATGCAGCACAGAGTGTCGGCATCGCGAGCGCTGATAACCGCAACAACTGGGAGTGCGCATTATCAGAAGCCGCTTTCATTACCGGGCTTGAGCGCAATTCCGACGTCGTGCGGATGTCGTCCTACGCGCCGCTGTTCGGTCATGTAGATGCCTGGCAATGGACGCCGAACATGATCTGGTTTGACAACCTACGCTCCTACGGGACGCCAAACTACTACGTCCAAAAAATGTTTAGTGTGAACAAGGGTACGCGGCGGTTAGCGATCTTGATCGACGACTCACCGAAGAACGGACAATCTGAACTTTATGCAAGTGGGTCGCTTGATGAAGGCACTGGAGAAGTAATTCTAAAGATAGTGAATACTGGTTCCGCGTCGAAGGAAGTACAAATCACATTGGCTGGTGCGAAAAATGTTCGGCAATCCGGAAAAGCATTGGTTTTGCAGACTGAAGACTTGAAAACGGAAAACAGTTTGGATCATCCGACTCGACTCGCGCCGGTTGAGAAGCAGTTGCAAGTCTCTGGCAATGACTTTTCATATTCAATCTTACCGCGTTCGTTTACAGTGCTGCGCATTCCACTGAGGTGATTCGTTTAACCTCGTGACGATGGAGTCAGTACCGAGACGTGGTAGCGCCGGCTCATGCAACAATTTTGCGCAACAATTTTCAAGCGGAGCCGGCGCTACCGCGTTTCGGTACTGACCTCATCGTTATTAAGTGACCCTTTCAGAACCGTGGAGTCAACGGTAAATCGCCGACTACAACAAAAGACATCAAGACTGTGGCTGAGGTGTCTGTGTCTTGTTGTGATCTGCGTCTCACAAGTCACGAGCATCTCGGCCCAGTCTAATTCAACAGCCTCCATCTCCATTGATGCCCGCAAAGTGGAGAACAGCATTAGTCCCCTGCTCTATGGACAGTTTCTCGAGTTCATGTTCGAAGGAATTAAGGGTGGGCTGCACGCCGAGCTAATTCGGAATCGCAGTTTTGAAGAAGCGGCTAACGCCAACGGTCTTTCGCGAAACTGGGATCGTTATCCAGACGATCGAAATGACGATTACGCTCTTTCCTTCGCTTGGGACGATCAATCCTCTTATCCGCAGCGAAACAACGAGCACTCACTGAGCGTCAGGGTCGGCGACGGCGTCATTACTCGGCACGGGGTCTATCAATCGCGAATTCCTGTGCGTGCGGGAATCGAATATCGAGGTTACATCTGGCTAAGGACGGCAGATTACGATGGGCGCGTCACAGTTGCGCTTGAATCAGATGTGAGTGTCGGTCAGATTTACGCTGCTTCCGATCTCAGTCAGATCACGAAAGGCGATTGGCGTCGTTATGATTTCAGACTAAAGCCGAAGACGAGTGATCCACTTTCACGTTTTGCGATCCTCTTTCAAGGAAAAGGCACCGTGAGGATCGATCAAGTGTCGCTGATGCCCGGTGACTCGGCGCCAGGGGATGTGCGAGGCGATGTCTTCGAAAAGATCAAATTAGTCAAACCTGCATTCATTCGTTGGCCCGGCGGCAACGTAGCCCAGGATTATCACTGGTCATGGGGAGTTGGTCCGCGTGACGAACGCGTTACCTGGACCAATCTCTCTTGGAAGAACGAACCAGAGCCGAGCGATTTCGGCACTGACGAATTCGTTGCTTTCGCGCGCTCTGTAGGCGCTGAACCTTCGATCACGGTGAACGTTGAGGGACGAGGCGCGACTGTCGAAGAAGCGGCTGCCTGGGTTGAATACTGTAATGGACCCGCAACTTCGAAGTACGGCGCGATGCGTGCTGCCAACGGGCATCCGGCACCATTTGCCGTCAAGTTTTGGGAGATTGGAAACGAGATCTGGGGTGACTGGGTGCGCGGTCATTCAGACGCCGACACATATGCCCACAATTACAGCCGTTACGCGAAGGCGATGCGCGCGATTGATCCTTCGATCAAACTAATCGCTGTTGGCGATAACGACATGAAATGGAACCGCACGGTGTTGCGCGCGGTGGGTGACCAGGTCGACTACCTTGCGGTTCACCACTACTACGGACGACACGAGGCCGGTAATGATCTTTCGAAGCTATTGGCGCGGCCATTGTTTTTTGAAAACTTCTACAAGGATGTGGCGAAGTTGCTACGCGAGCTCGGGCTGGACGGCCGCGTCAAGTTGGCAATAAATGAGTGGGGACTGGATCTTCCCATGGAGCGACAGTATTCAATCGAAGCGGCGCTCTACGCTGCGCGGTTGATGAATGTATTTGAAAGATCCGGTGAACTCGTTGCGATGAGCGCCGTTTCTGATCTTGTTAACGGCTGGCCCGGAGGAATTATTCAGGCATCGAGACATGGTGTTTTCGTCACACCGATATACATGGTCAACCAACTCTACAGTGAGCATCGCGGTGATGTGCGGCTCGCGGCGAGCGTCAGTGTTCCTTACCTTGACGCGACCGCAAGTCGAGGTGGCAACTGGATATTTATCAAGGCAGTCAATACGGGTACGACGAACCTGTTAACTACCATAAACGTCGAAGGCTTCGCTCTGAGAGGGCGAGCGGAGTTGAACAGCATTACCGGTCGAGTGCCGAAAGTGGAGAACAGATCGTTTGCTGCCGAGCAGCGTTTTGTTGTCACCCTACCAAAGCAATCAGTGTCAGTGATCACAATCAAAGGATCCGCTCTCAATTAATTATCTTAAAGAGCAATTTGGGGGAAAAGCGAAACTCACAAGCGCAGTTGATGTCCGATATGCTTTAGCTTGTCGTCTCATTCGCAAGAGGGTTCTTAGCAGCAATTTGACGCGGCGACGTCGACAAGCTAAAGCATATCGGACATCAATACGCTTTGTTGAGTTCAGCTTTGAGTCAGGCATTTGTGGAGCGAGCATTCAATCGCGATATTTATTGCGACTCTTCATTGATTCGCAGGTAACGATCTATAGCCGGGTTCTCGACTGTCTGAACACGACCGCTTGGCCAACGCACCTCAACCGATTTAACTGCTTTTGCACTTCCCAACCCAAAAACAATCCGCGGATCGCTAGAAGATAAGTAACTCCCAGCGCTAGTTACATCCTGAATTTGTTTCTGTCCGGCAAACTTCGTCACAGTTACTCGCGCACCGATTCCGCTTCGATTCGATTTGGTTCCCACAAGTGATATCCCGAGCCAATGGTTTATTGTTCCATTGTTCTTCAAGATCACCGGCACATCGTCAAGTACAGCTACCACTGCGTCCACTTGGCCATCATTGTTTAGATCACCAAACGCCGCGCCGCGTGCCGCAAGCGGTAGAGTGAACGCTGCTCCCGCAGTCGCAGAGATATTCACAAATCCTTTTCCGGTGTTGCGCATCAGAAGTAGAGACTGTTTGTACTTTAAATAAGCAGTCGATTTTTCCACCGTATCAAGCACATGCCCCTGGGTCACGAACAGATCGCGAAATCCGTCATTGTCTTCGTCGACAAAACGCACGCCCCAACCCGCATTTAGTAAAGTGATTTGGCCAATTCCCGACGTGTTTGTCGCATAGGTAAAGTTCAGATCGCCATTGTTCCTATACAACGCGTACTTCTCGTTCGAGAGGTTCGTAACCAGGATGTCCATGTATCCATCGTTGTCGTAATCGGCACAATCGACACCCATACCGGCGAAGGTCTTTCCGTCTTCGTCATACGCAACCCCGGCGATAACCGCGACATCTTCGAATGTGCCGTCGCCTTTGTTTCGATACAACGATTGGCGCACGCTGTCGTTCGCCACGAAGACATCTGTCCAGCCGTCGTTGTCGAAATCACTGAAGGCAACACCCAGACTTTTACCTGATGGATCAGCTACTCCTGCGGACTTACTTACATCTTCGAAAGTCCCATCAGCGCGTTGATGAAAAAGAAGATTGGCCGCACCTTTGAAGTTGTCGGGATGACAATAGGCGCGTTGAGCGGACGTCGGTCCACCGCAAAACAGCGATCCATTTTCAAAATCCCAATCCATGTATCGGGCTACGAACAAATCGAGACGACCGTCTCGATCGTAGTCGAACCAGCCGGCACTAGTGGACCAGCCTTTATCGACTCCTGGTAGCTTGTTAGAGACGTCGCTAAAGGTACCATCTCCGTTATTTCGGTAGAGACGATCCGTCTTGTACCCGGTAACAAATAGATCGACGAACCCATCGTTATCGTAGTCACCAGCGGCGGCGCCCATGCTGTAACCAACACCTTTGAGACTGGCGCGTTGCGTCACGTCTGTGAAAGTTCCGTCTGAATTTTGTTGATAAAGACGATTCCAATATCTCGACTCTGTCTTATCCGGAACTTCGTCTTTCGACATCCCTTCTTTCAATGCCGCACCGTTGGTGAAGAAAAGATCCATGCGTCCATCGTTATTAAAGTCGAACATACAAACACCGCCACCCATCGTCTCGAGTAGGTACTTGAAAGATGTTTTTGAAGCAGCGTGAGTGAACGCGATGTTTGGTTGCCTGGTGAAAGTCAGTGGTGAACGCGCCTGAGGGCCGGGTGGCGGTGGAGTTTTTGATAGCACACCCGTCGAGTATGAACGGCCCGTCCTTTCGGGAGAAGGGCTCGGTGAAGGTTGCTGCGGGAAAGCATCAATAGTTAGCGAAGAGAGAAGTAAGATGATCGAGGCAACAAGCATCAGGTGCATTTCATTGGCA
>Ga0105243_10002884_pt1 | contig 14246 bp, 13 predicted proteins | sample KBSM34metaG_FD_81525 | JGI IMG/M metagenome (GOLD analysis project Ga0105243, IMG submission 81525) | Miscanthus rhizosphere microbial communities from Kellogg Biological Station, Michigan, USA - KBS M3-4 metaG | ecosystem: Host-associated > Plants > Roots > Rhizosphere > Soil | place...
GCCAGTCCTCGATGGGGTCGACGGTGCAGGTCGAGACCGAGTGGGGCCAGCGGACCGCCACGGTCGTCGAGATGCCGTTCGTCGATCCGAACAAGACGATCCCGGTCTCGTAATAGCGCCGGCTTGGGTCGACCCATCAAGGAACTGGATTCTGTGCACCCTGTTGCCTATCGTTCCGCCCGACGACGGGCGAAGGAGGCGACGTGATCGCGGCCGAAGGCATCATGATCGTGCTCAGGATCTTCCACATCCTGGCGGGTGTGCTGTGGGTGGGATCGGCGTTCTTCTTCGTGGCCTTCCTCGGCCCGGCGTCCGGGATGGTCGCTCCCGAGGTGTCGGGGCCGTTCTTCCAGGTGCTCGTCAACAAGATGCGGGTGCCGAAGGTGATCACGGGGCTCGCGACGGTCACGGTGACGTTCGGGTGGTTGCTCTGGCTGAAGGACCTCCACGACTACAGCGACTGGTCGCTCAGCAACTGGGTCCTGCATCAGCCCAACCACATGGGCCTCGTCCTCACGATCGGGGGGATCTTGGCGACGCTGGCTTTCTTCGAGGGCTACCTCGGGGTGGGCAAGAACGTCGAACGGCTGACCGAGATGGGCGGGAAGATCGCCGCCTCGGGCGCGCCGCCGACCCCGGAGCAGCAGGCCACGATGGGGAAGATCCAGGCCAGCCTCAGGAAGCACGGGCAGCAGGACCTGGTGATCCTGCTGCTCGCGGTGGTCGCGATGTCGACCGCCCGCTACTGGTAGCGCGTCAGTCGGCCACGCCGCCGCCGTCGACCGGCAGCGCTGCACCCGTGATGTACGAGGATTCGTCGCTCGCGAGGAACAGCACCGCGCGCGCGATCTCCTGGGGGGTCGCCATCCGCTCGATGGGCTGACCACCGACGGTGGAACGGACGTAGTCCTCCCAGTTCAGGCCCTGCGCCCTGGCGTCCTCGTGCTCCATCGGCGTGTCGGTGTCGCCCGGGCACACCGCGTTCACCCGGATGCCCTGCGGGCCGTGGTCGATCGCCATCGCCTTGGTCATCACGACCATGCCGCCCTTCGCCGCGCAGTAGGCGACCGCCTTCGCGCCTCCGACCAGTCCCCACCCGGACGCACAGTTCACGATCGAGCCGGCGCCCGCCTCGATCATGTGCGGCAGAGCGAACTTCGACATCAGGAAGGTCCCCTTCAAGCTTGTGTCGACCTGGTCGTCCCACTCCTCCTCCGAGCAGGCGACGGTGTCGTTCGCGACGTAGGTCCCGGCGTTGTTGAACAGCACGTCGAGCCGCCCGTACGCCTGCGTGGTGAGCTCGACCGCGTGCTGGCACTCCTCGGCCTTGCGGACGTCGGCCTGCACGAAGATCGCGCTGCCTCCCTCGCCGCGGATGCGGTCGGCGACGGCGTCGCCGCGCTCGACGTTGCGACCGACCACGGCGACGCTCGCGCCTTCACGCGCGAAGAGCATGGCGGTCGCTTCGCCGATCCCCGAGGTGCCACCCGTGATCAGCGCCGCTCGATCTTTCAGTCGCATCGCTCGACCTCCTTTGCGATCTAGGACGAAACGAACGTGGCCCGAACGCTCTCCGCGGTCCACGGTCCGGAGCCGTACGGATGCAGGACGCCGACACGATTGAGCTCGTCGGCCATCTCCTGCAAGGATCGGTGTTCCTTGATCATCCGCGTGACGCGATCGCGCCAGGCGAAGTCCTCACGGTTGCAGAGCTTGTGCGCGAGACGCACGTTCCACGGCTCCTTGTGCCCGCCGTTCGACTTCAGGATGGGATAGTGATCCAGCGTCGGATCCCAGTCGGAGTCGGGGATCGGCGGTTTCGGGAAGAAGTCGCGGCCCTGCTCGCAGTAGCACTTCGGCGTCTCGCACGTGAGCTCGAGCAGCTGGCCGTCACGCGCCATCACGTGGAAGACGCCCTCCTCGATGCCGATCGCGATCAGTCCGTCGACGATCGCCTGGCGCCGCCGCGCCTCGTCCTCGGAGATGTCGTGACCGTCCATCTGCCCTCACTGCAGGTGCCGGGGCGTCGTGCGTTGCCAGGATCGGTGCGCGATCGACTCGCCGTCCTCGAAGACGTCAAGCTCGAGCTCCAGGTACCAGTTGGTCTCGTCCGTGCGAAGGGTGCCTCGTGACTCGGTCCGCACGGTGACGTCCGGCCAGGCCAGCTCGTAGGTCGTGCCGCCTCGACCCCACGCGGTGGCGGGTGCGTCGCCTTGCACGCCGACCTCGCCCCCGTATGCGTCCAAGATCCCGACGCCACTTGCTCCTTGCCCACGCACACCGCCGTGATCGATCACGACCCGTTTCTCGCCGGTGACCACGTCCTCGCGGATCTCCCAGAGCACTCGCTCCGGGTGGTGAGGGTCGGGGTCGCCCGGCGCGAAGACCGGCGGATCGAGGGATGCCGGCGGCACGACGGGAAGGAGCAGGCGCGAGCTCGACGGATCGACGGTCGTGGTGCCCGCGTCGGGTGGGGGCCAGCTGGACGCGAAGTCGCTCCCGGCCAGGTCCAGGCGGATCGTGCTCCCGGGGGGGAACGCGAACGCCGTGGCGTCCAGGTCGAACGCCACGGTGACGGGCTCGTCGGGCACGAGCGCCTCGACGGCGTCATGTCCGTCCCGATGGGTCAGGTTCAAGATGCCGCGCGTGACGAGCTCGGATGCACCATCGGCGTGCACGCAGCACAGCTTCGCGCTCAGGAACGCGACGGCCGTCGACGGCGTCACCGTCACCTCGACGCGTGGATACCCGAGGATCTCCAGCTCGGCGTCAGCGGGTGTCGACCACTCGTAGACGAGCGAGCGTGCCTCGTCGCCCCGCTGGTCCCACGGGGTGCCGAAGGGCAGGTCGGCGGCGCACCAGATCGAGCCGGCGACACCCACGTCGCCGCGCACGGCAAGGACGTCTCCGTTCGGCGCGGTGGCGTCGGCCAGCTCGAGACGCTCGACGCCGGCGCCCGCCGGAGGCCACGTCTGCTCGGTCCGCCATCGACCACGGAACGCGTCGAGGTCGGCTCGCGGCGGTGTGGGCTCGCGCTCGAAGATCCGCACCATCGGCTCGCGATCCACGCCGTTGTCCTCGTCGGCCAACCAGCGCCGCCACCACCGGATCATCTCCGGGACGTGGTCGATCCGGGGACCCGGCAACGAGTTGCGAGGACTCATATGGCTCCACGGCCCGAACAGGAGCTGCTTGGGTGCGCGCAGGCGCTCGAGCCCCCGGAACGCCATGTTCCGGTAGCCGTCCGCGTGTCCCGAGATGATCATCGTCGCGGCCTCGATCTGTTCGAGCCCATCGAACCAGACGGAGCCGTGCTGCCAGTACGGCTGCTCGTCCTGCTCTTCGAACCACCGGAGCTCCCAGGGCTCGTTGGTCTCGATCCGCCGGCGCCACTCGTCGCGCCATCCGTCCCCGAAGACGTCGGGGACGGGCGGGAGGGCGTTCATCGCGACCATGATCAGCGGGTAGTCCAGGAAGTCGATGCATCGCCGTACGCCGCCGCCGAAGTGGACATCGTCCGTGTACCGGCGATCGGTGGCATAGATAGGGATGATCGCCTTCAACGCGGGCGGCCGCAGCGCCGCCACCTGCAGCGAGTTGAAGCCGCTGTAGGACGTGCCGTACATGCCGACGGACCCGTTCGACCACTCCTGCTCGGCGAGCCAGGCGATCACGAAGAGCCAGTCGTCCCATTCCCGTTGGGTGTACTCGTCGGCGGCAACCCCTTCCGAGGAGCCCGTTCCACGAACGTCGACACGGCACACCGCGAGCCCGCCTTCGTCGCACAGCCGCCGGTAGATCGCGGTCGCGTCGGAGATGTCGTCCTTCCGGTAGGGCCTCGCCTCGAACACGACCGGCCACGGCGCCGGCACGTGATCAGGGAAGTGCAGCGTGAGGGCGATCCGCACCCCGTCGTCCATCGCCAGGAACAGACGTTCGTCGGTCATCGCATCGCCCCTTCGCTCCGCTCACACATGGTCACGAGGAACCCTTCTCACCCACGATCGGGCGAACACCCGTCGCCCGTCTTCGAACGCTTCCAGGCTGTCGTCGATCAGGAAGGTCTCCGCGTCGGCGGTCATCCGGCTCCGCGTTTCGACCGCGACATCCCAGTCACCTCGGCGTCGTCCCATCCGGCGCTCACAGAAGACCTCCGCCGACAGCGGGTCGCCTTCCCGGATCGTCCAGCGGTCGAGGAGCTGTACCTCCATCTCGAGGTCGGCGTCGTCGAGCCGGACGCGCTCGTTCCCACCCTGGTTGATCGAGAGCACGTACGTGTCGGTCACCGTGTCGTGCACGATGCGACGGTAGGGCGGCTCGCCTGCCTCGGTCGTCGTGGCCAGCGGCGAGGCCTCCTCGGGCGGTCCGAACACCACGGGCTCGGCCTTCTCGTCGGAGACGCGCACCGGCAGGTCGAGGAAGGAATCCTCTCCCGTGTGCAGCGTGAGGGTCGTGACCTCCGGTGACGGCCACGCCAGGGGCCACGAGGTCGTGGACACCGCCAGGCGGAGCCGGTGGCCCGCGGGGATCGCCTGACCGAGGACGTTGAGGTCGATCTCGACGATGTAGCGCTCACCGGGAACGACCGGCGACAGCTCCTCGTGTCCGCCGCGGTGGGTGAGGTTGAGGAAACCGGTGCTCAGCAAGGTCGACACGCCGTCGGGGGAGACGTCGCACAGCCGCGCGGTGACGATCCCGAGCGGCCGATCGCAGGACACCTCGAGCCCGAGGCGAGGTCGTCCAAGGAGCTCGACGCGTTCGTCCAACGGCGGGGAATCGAACAGCAGGCAGAGCGCATCCTCCGCCCGCTGATCGGACGGGAAGTCAGCGGCAGGGCCGTAGGGGCACCAGGCACCGGACAGCAGCCCGTGGTGCTCGGCTCCGCGATGCTGGAGCCCGGCTGGGGCGGCCGAGGTCTCGCGCAACCCATCGGGGGTGAGGTATCGACGCGAGGCGGTAACGTCGGGGGAGGGCCATCGCTCCTCCGCGACCCACCTCCCGGGTCGATCGCCCCGCGCGCTCATCGGCGTGAGCGCCTCCTGCATCCACACCTGGAGGATCGGCTCGTCCTCGATCCCGTTGGCTTCGTCCTTCAGCCATCGGTCCCACCACCGCAGGCATTCCTGCAGGAACCCGATCCGCGGCCCGGGGGTGGCATGCTGAGGCCACGCGTGCGGCCACGGTCCGATCAAGCCCTTGCGGATCCCTTCGTGGCCCTCCAGGAATCGAGGGACGGCGTTCGTGTAGCCGTCGGCCCAGCCGCCGACCATGTACACGGGGCACTCGATCGCGGCGTAGTCCTCGCAGACCGAGCCGTGCTTCCAATAGTCATCGCGTCGCTGGTGCTCGATCCACCGGTCGATGAAGGGGGGCGTTCGCTCCAGGCGATCGAGCCAGGTCGATCGCCATCCATCCCCGACCGTCTTCGGATCCGGCGGGAGCCCGTTGATCGCGAGCATGTAGCTCGCCCACGGGAGCATCTCGATACCGAGCAGGCAGCCGCCGAGGTAGTGGACGTCGTCGGCGTAGCGATCATCCGTGGAGCACATGCTGATGACCGCCTTGAGCTGCGGCGGTCGCCGCGCGGCGATCTGCAGACCGTTGAACCCGCCCCAGGAGATCCCGATCATCCCGACCGAGCCCGTACACCACGGCGTCTCGGCGATCCACGCGATCACCTCGAGCGCATCGTCCTGTTCGATCGGCGCGTACTCGTCCTCGATGATCCCGTCGGAGTCGCCGGTCCCGCGGATGTCGACCCGCACGTAGGCGTACCCGTGCTCGGCGAAGTACGCCGCGACGGACTCGTCCCGCGCCGCGGTGGCGTCCCCCTTGCGGTACGGCAGGTACTCGAGGATCGCGGGGACCGGGTCGCGCTCGGCGGTCGCTGGACGCCAGACCCGCGCCGCCAGGCGGCATCCGTCAGCGAGCGTGATCCAGACGTTCGCGTCGGTCACGACGCGGGGCGGCGCGTCCGTCACGATCGGCCGCTACCCCTTGGCCGAGACCTTGAACTCGGTCCAGATGTCTTGCCACAGCTGATCGGTCTCCGACGAGAGCTCGGAGATGAACTGACCCTTGTCGAAGTCCTCCGGTCCGACGATCGTCGTCTCGAGGTTGTCCGGGATGTAGCCCCGTGACAGCCACTCCGCCTTGTCGACGCCGGTGAGCGGCGGTTGGTACCCCTCGTAGCTGAAGTTGTCCAGCGCGTTGTCGCGGTCATAGAGGAAGTCGATGAACTGGTGGGCGAGCACCGGGTGCTGCGCCTTAGAGGACACGACGATGATGTCGTTGCCGACGACGCCTCCAGCCGGGTAGTAGAAGCCGAGCACATCGGTGGGCGTCCCCTCAGGCAGGTAGTACCGCGCGTAGTTCATGTTCCCCGACCACGAGACGTGCATCGCCCGGGTCCCTTCGGCGATCACCTGATAGTCGGGCGTCGCGGAGGTCGAGATCTTGACGTTCGTCGTGTCGACCCAGTCGTGCATCGCCTGGGTGGCAGCGTCCAGGATCGACGGGTCGGAGCTATTGACGTCGCCGACGCCGTTGCGGAGCAGGACGGTCGCGATCACGTCCCGGTACTCGTCCAAGACGCCGACCAGATCTTTGTACTTCGGGTCCCAGAGGATGTCGAAGGCGTCGACCAGGCCCCCGGAGGGCGCGGGATCCACCATGTCTCGCCGGTAGCCGACGCCCGTCTTCCAGGTGAGATAGGGGACGGTGTACTGCGATCCCTGGTCGTAGAAGGGGTCCTGGATCGACGGCCATGCGTTCGCGGTGAAGTTCGGCACGTAGCTCAGGTTGAGCGGCTGGATCCGCTTCGCGAGCACGAGGCTGCGGAGATGGTCGGGGGTCGGGAAGAAGAGATCGAACTCTAAGGTGTCGTTCTGGATCTTGGAGATCGCCTCGGACATGCCCGTGAACTGCGTGTACTTGATCTCGATCCCGGTTTCGGACTCCCAGCGCTTCAGGACCTTCTTGTAGATGTAGTCATTCCAGTTGTAGATGAGCAGCGGGCCTTCTTCCGCGCTCAGTCCATCGGCGATCGCCGCGTTGTCGTCGTAGAGGGGGAGCGTCACCGGGCTGTCGGGCCGCGCGAGCGGAACGTCCGACGCGCCGGACGCGCCTTCGGCGGCCGATCGTCGCTGACAGGCGGCGAGGATCGCGCTCAAGCTCGAGAACGCCAGCGCGGCGCCTGCGGATCGACCGAGGAACTCGCGCCGGCCGAGTGGATGGGAGCCGGGTCGGCGCTCCATCGGTTGCTGCATCACCAACCACCCTCTCTCGATCTTGGATCGCGTTCAGGGCGCCCGGAATGTCGCGCGACCGCCGCACGTCGTCAAGGCGAGCACGCTGACCTTCAGTCACGGTCGGCACCGTCCCAACCCTTCGCCGGCGCGACCGCGCCGGAGTAACGTCTGCCGCGCTGCGCACGGCACCCCCGGGAGCTCGAAGAGATGAGGCTGAGACGAACCCGTTCGAGCACCGGAACGGGTGACGGCGGGATCGAGCGCCTGTATCCGCGAGGGTTCTGGTCGACGATGGCACTCCCGGGCGTCGTGTGGATCGTCGCGTTGTTCCTGGTTCCGTTCTACGCGATCGTGGCAACCGGCGCGGGCGGTGTCGACCCGATCTTCGGGACGGCTCGACCCGAGTGGAACCCGATCTACTGGCAGCCGGACAACTTCCTCTGGGTGCTGCGGGACCCGAACGGGATCGTGACGCCGGTGTTCATCCGGACGATCTGGTACGTGGTCGCGGCGGTCCTCGCGTGTGTCCTGGCCGGCTACCCGGTCGCCTATTACATGTCTCGCCTCACCGGACGCAGACGCAACATCTTCCTCATCCTGATGGTGCTGCCGTTCTGGGTGAGCTATCTGATGCGCATCCTGGCGTGGGTGAACCTGCTGCAGAACGACGGTCTGGTGAACAGGCTCATCTCGATGACGGGTCTCCTCCAACCGCAGGAGTGGTTGTCGGGTCGATCGAGCACGGTCGTGCTCGGACTCGTCTACGGCTACATCCCGTTCTTCATCCTGCCGCTCTACGCGGCGCTCGAGCGGATCGACAAGGATCTGGTGAAGTCGGCGCTCGATCTGGGAGCGAGTCCCGCCGATGCGTTCCGTCGCGTCACGCTGCCGCTGTCCAAGCAGGGGATCTTGGCGGGCGTCGTGATCATCATGCTGCCGATGTTCGGCGACTTCTTCACCGCGGATCTCCTCGGGACGTCGAAGAACGCGATGATCGGCAGCCTCGTGAACCTGTATGTCACGACGTTCACGCAGGGAGCGAGCCAGGGGCGTGGCGCGGCGCTCGTGATCGTGCTCTCGCTCGTGGTCTCGGTCCTGACCCTGTACTACCTGATCAATACCGCACGGGCGAGCCGGGAGGCGCGAGCGTGACCGTCCAGGCGGCCGCTACGAAGCCGGTCCCGTTCCTCGCTCGCGTGCGCGGCTGGTTGGCGAACCCCTGGCGGACGCCGCGGTTCCTGGCGGTCTATTCCTGGCTCTTCCTCGCGTGGGCGATCGTTCCGGTCGGCATCGCGGTGCTGTTCTCGTTCAACGCTGGTCGATCCCGCAGCTCGTGGCAGGGGCTCTCGTTGCGCTGGTACATCACCGACCCCGATCAATCCGTGCTCCACGACCCCCTGCTGCACAGCGCGGTGCTGCAGAGCTTGAAGCTGGCCGCCCTCACCATGGCGATCGCGACACCGATCGGGGTTGCGCTCGCGCTCGGGCTGACGCGGTGGCGTGGTCGTGTCTCGAGCGGCACGAACTTCCTGATGCTGCTGCCGCTCGTCACGCCGGAGATCGTGCTGGCCTCGGGGCTGCTCCTCGTGTTCGCGCACCTCTACACGTTCGGGAGCGTGACCCTCTTCGGGACGCCCGCGCAGCTGATGGGCCACGTCACGTGGTCGATCCCGTACGTCGTCGTCGTGATGCGTGGCCGGCTCTTCGGGATCGGCCCGGAGTACGAGGAGGCGGCGATGGACCTGGGGGCCAAACCGATCGAAGCGCTGCGCCGGGTGATGCTGCCGTTGCTGGCGCCCGCGATCTTCGCCGCATTCATGATCGTGTTCGCCCTGTCGATCGATGACTTCGTGACGAGCCAATTCCTCTTCAAGGACCAGACCACGATCACGATCCCGATGCTGATCTACGGGACTGGACGCACGGGCCTGAACCCGTCGCTGAACGCCGTCGCGACGATCATGTTGACGCTGTCGCTCACCGCGATCGGGATCGCGGCGGTGGTGCTGCAGCGCATCGGCCGTCGTCGGGGGAGCGCCGAGGCCAGCGCAGCCCACGAGCTCGTCCGGTTCGAGCTGTAACGCCAGAGCGCGGCGCTCAGGCGGCGGGGACCTTCTTTTGCGGGTCGATGAACGGGATCGCCGCGGTCGTGCCGGTCCGCTCGCCCTCATCGGTCTCGATGTCGAGGCGGTTGCCCGGTGCGGCGAGGCCGATCGGCACCCAGACGTAGCCGATGTTCTTCTCCAGGCGGGGTGACCAGGTGGCGTCGGTGACGTGACCGACGTGCTCGCCGTCTCGCGACGCGGGCCAGTGCTTCGACGGCTGGTCCACCGGTGGCCCATCGAGCTCGATCCCGACCAGCTTGCGTGACACGCCTTCGCGCCGGATCCGCTCGAGCGCCTCCTTGCCGACGTAGTCGGCATCCTGCGCCTCAACGAGTCGCTCGAGCCCGGTGACCTCGAACGGATTGGTCTCCAGCCCGAAGTCGGACCCCCAGTCGAAGATGCCGGCCTCGATCCGTCGCGGGTCCGACGACGGCGTGACGCGGATGTCGTAGGGCTTGCCGGCGTCCAGGATCCGGTCCCACAGGTCGTCGCCGCGGCTCGGGTCGCGCAGGTAGATCTCGTAGCCGACGACGGCGGTCCAGCCGGTGCGGCTGATCACGACGGGGATGCCGTCGAGGTCGGTCTCGTCGCACCAGTAGTACTTCATGTCGAGCACCCAGTCGCCGAACAGGTCGCGCATCACGTCTTTGGCCTTCGGTCCCTGGACCTGCACGGGGTAGACGTCGGGATGGCCGACGTGGACGTCCATACCGGAGTTGACCGCGACGCCCATCGCGTAGAGCCCAGCATCGGAGTCGGCGAGCGCGAGCCACCACCGGTTCTCCTCGATGCGCAGTAGCACCGGATCGTTCACGATGCCGCCGTCCTCGGCGGTGACCAACATGTACTTGCCCTGCTTCACCGCGCACTTCGTGAGGTCGCGACACGTGAGGAGGTTGGTGAACGCGGTCGCGTCGGGGCCGGTGATCTCGACGATGCGCTCAACGCTCACATCCCACAACGTCACGTCGTTGATGAGCGACCAGTACTCCTCGACGGGATCGCCGTAAGTGTTCGGGTGATACATGTGCTGATACACGTCGTAGGCGGAGCAGCCTGCGCGCAGCGTCGCCTCGAAGAACGGCGAGCGGCGGTACCACGGTCCGAAGTTGAGCGTGGTGCTGGTCGGTGTGGGCACGGTTCGCGACCTCCGTTGTCGTGGGAGCGCGATGCTATCCGGGAAGGCAGCGCAAGCGTTACGAGGACTACGATCGGCCGATCGAGGGAAGGACGGTGCCATGGGTCAGACAGCCGGTACGGGCTACGTGCTCCTACCCGGGGAGGGAAGGGCGATCGACCTCGGCAACTTCGCGATGCAGGTCAAGGCGACCGACCAGGACAGCGGTGGGGCGTTCACGCTGCTGGAGGCCACGGAGCCGCCGGACTTCGGCCCGCCGATGCACATCCACCATGACGCCGCCGAGGCGTTCTACGTCCTGGAAGGGGAGTACCTGATCTTCATCGAGGACGAAGAGTTCCGGTGTCCGACCGGTTCGTTCGTGTACATCCCGGCGGAGATCCGCCACGGTTTCCGTGTCGGCAAGGTCGCGAGTCGCAAGTTGAACGTCTATCTGCCGGCGGCGATGGTCGGCTACTTCGACGATCTGAGCGGCGCCATGAGCAGAGGCGAGGCCGATGAGCGCGAACTCGCCGAGATCGCGCAACGGCACGCGGTCGAGGTCGTCGGTCAGGTGCCAGAAGGCTATCTGTGACGAGGAGGCGTCGATGACCGAGGACGAGCTGATCCAGATGCTCCAGGAGCGACAGAACAACGGCAGGACGGCGTACGTGACGTTCGGCGACCTGGTGGCGATGGTGCCCTCGGAGCAGACGGACGAGTGGCGGGCGGTGCTCGCGAAGGTGCGGGCCGCCGACGCGGCGAGGAACGCAGCCGAGGACGCGGACTAGAGACTGCCGGCGGCCTCGCGGTCGACGATCGCGAGCTGGTCCGGAGTCGTGACGCGTGCTGCGGGGATCGACGGGTCTCGTGCGACCAGCGTGCGGAGCGGTTCGGCCTTCGGCGCTCCCGTGGCGATCCAGAGGATCCGAAGCGCTCGATCGAGTACCCGGAAGGTCAACGTCATCCTGCGGCGGCCGCGATAGACGCCCGTGATCGCGACGTCGCGATCGCGAACCTCGAGCACGGGATCACCAGGTGCGAGCGAGGCCGTGTGGCCGTCGTCGCCGAGCCCGAGGTGGATCACATCGAACGCGTCGGGTAGCGTGGCCGAGTACGCGGACGCTGCGGCCTCGCAAGCGACGTCGTCCGATGGATCGAGGCCGTCCACCGGCATCGCGACGATCCGGCTTCGCGCATCATCCGGGAGCGACGCGTCGAGGTGCGTCAGCCCGCGGTCGTCGTGACCGCGCGGCGCGATCCGTTCGTCCACCTGCCAGATCCCGACGGCATCCCACGGGACGTCGTGGTCGGACAGGGCTCGGAACATCGCCCACGGCGTCGTGCCTCCCGACACGGCAATCGCGAACGAGCCGTTGGCGTCGACCGCCGTGCGAGCCGCTTGCGCGATCTCCACGGCGCCCCTCCGAGCCGCCGCCTCCGCGTCGCGCTCCACCTCGACACGGAGCGATCCCGACGTCACGCAGGCTTCTCCGCGTGCCCCCCGAACTCCTTCCGCATCGCGGACAACACCCGGTTGGCGAAGTCGGCCTCGCCGCGCGAGGCGAACCGTGCGAACAGGGCCGCCGACAGCACGGGTGCGGGCACGCCTTCCTCGATCGCGGCCACCGACGTCCACCGTCCCTCGCCCGAGTCGCTCACGCGGCCCGTGAACCCCTCCAACGAGGGTGAATCGTGCAGCGCCGCTGCTGCGAGATCGAGCAGCCACGACGAGACGACGCTGCCGCGCCGCCACACCTCGGTGACCTCGGCGACGTCGATGTCGAATCGATACCGCTCGGGGTGCTCCAGCGGCGCCGTCTCTGCGTCGGCTTCCCGCGCCAGCGCCCCCGCGTCGGCGTGATGCAACACGTTGAGCCCCTCGGCGAGCGCCGCCATCAGCCCGTACTCGATGCCGTTATGCACCATCTTCACGAAGTGGCCCGCCCCGACCGGGCCGCAGTGCAGATACCCCATCTCTGCCGCTGACGGGTCGCCGTCGCGGCCGCGCGTTCGCGCGGCCGCGTCCACCCCCGGGGCGAGCGACACGAAGATCGGTTCCAGCCGCGCGAAGACCTCGTCCTCGGCGCCCACCATCAGACAGAAGCCACGATCGAGCCCGAACACGCCGCCCGAGACGCCGACGTCGGCGTAGTGGATACCGTTGGCCGCGAGCTCCTCCCCGCGCCGAAGGTCGTCGACGTAGTGCGTGTTGCCGCCGTCGATGATCGCGTCGCCAGGAGCCAGAAGCGCGGCGAGGCCGTCCACCGCCTGCTCAGTGATCTCGCCCGCCGGCAGCATCAGCCACACGTTCCGTGGGGTGGGGAGCGCCGCGACCAGCTCCTCGAGGGACGCGACGCCCGTGGCCCCCTCGCCGCGGAGGGTCTCCACCGCGGCGGGCTGCACGTCGAAGGCCACGCACGGGTGCCCGTCGCGCATCAGCCGGCGCACGAGGTTGGATCCCATGCGCCCGAGCCCCACCATGCCCAGGTGCGTCGGTCGGTCGGTCGTCACGGCGGCTCCTCTCAGGCGGTCGGCCCCATCGTAGAGGCCGGGTAGCCTTGGACGATGGCCCGCCGATCGACCAACGCCGATGCGCTGGTGCTGTTCGGTATCACCGGCGACCTCGCCTACCAGAAGATCTTCCCGGCGCTGCAGGCGATGGTCCGTCACAAGAACCTCGACATGCCGGTCGTCGGCGTCGCGAGATCGGGCTGGAGCCGCGACAAGCTGCTGATCCGGATGCGCGCGAGCCTGGAGGAGCACGGCGGGGTCGACGAGACGGCCTTCGCCGACCTGGAGTCCCGCTTCGAGTACGTCGACGGCGACTACACCGACCCTGCCACGTTCCAGCGCGTGAAGGAGGCGCTCGGCGACGCCCGACGCCCTCTCCATTACCTGGCGATCCCGCCTTCGCTGTTCGAGCAGGTGATCAAGCATCTCGAGGCCTCCGGGTGCGCGGACAACGCGCGCGTCGTGATCGAGAAACCGTTCGGGCGTGACCTCGCATCGGCGCGAGAGCTCAACGCGGTGCTACGGAAGACCTTCCCCGAGGACGCGATCTTCCGGATCGATCACTTCCTGGGCAAGGAGCCGGTGCAGAACCTCGCGTACTTCCGGTTCGCGAACGCGTTCCTCGAGCCGATCTGGAACCGGAACTTCGTCGACAGCGTGCAGATCACGATGGCGGAGAAGTTCGGTGTGCGGAAGCGCGGTCGCTTCTACGACCAGGTCGGCGCGATCCGCGACGTCGTCCAGAACCACCTGTTGCAGGTGCTCGCGCTCGTCGCGATGGAACCGCCGAGCGGCTTCGATCGCGGGGTCTTCCTGACGGAGCGGATCCGGTTGCTGCAAGCCATCCGTCCGCTGCAGCCCGAGGACGTCGTGCGCGGGCAGTTCATCGGGTACCGCGACCTGGACGGCGTGGACCCGCTCTCGACCGCGGAGACCTTCGTCGCGGCGCGGTTCGCGGTGGAGACCTGGCGGTGGGCGGGCGTGCCGTTCTACATCCGGGCGGGGAAGCGGATGGCGGTCACCGCGACCGAGGTCCTTGTGGAGCTGAAGCCGCCGCCACGGGATGTCTTCAGCGAGCGGACCGACGCGCACCCGAACCACGTGGTGTTCCGATTGGGGCCTGACATGGACATCTCGCTGGCGGCGCGGACGAAGCGGCGCGGCGGTCGGATGGTCGGCGAGGAGGTCGAGCTGGTCGCCTCGCACCGGCCGGGCGATGAGTTGTCACCGTACGAGCGGCTCCTGACCGACGCGATCGAA
>Ga0105243_10002886_pt1 | contig 14242 bp, 12 predicted proteins | sample KBSM34metaG_FD_81525 | JGI IMG/M metagenome (GOLD analysis project Ga0105243, IMG submission 81525) | Miscanthus rhizosphere microbial communities from Kellogg Biological Station, Michigan, USA - KBS M3-4 metaG | ecosystem: Host-associated > Plants > Roots > Rhizosphere > Soil | place...
GTGCGTGTCCTCGACTTCGGCCTTGCGCAGTTCGACGAGGCCGACACGCTGACCGCCGTCGGCGACGTCCCCGGCACCCTGGCATACATCGCCCCCGAGCGCCTCGGCGGCGACGAGGCCTCCGAGCGGAGCGACGTCTGGGCGGTCGGCGTGATCCTCTGGGAGGCCCTCGCCGGCTCCCACCCGTTCTGGGGGGTGCCGCTGCCGCAGGTTGCCTCGACGATCGCGTCCGGGGCGCCCCCGCTCTCGGCTCGCCGGGGCGACCTTCCGCGCCGGCTCCTCGCCGCGATCGACCTCGCGCTCTCGATCGATCCGGCCAGGCGTCCAACGGCCGCGCGTCTCGCGGCGGACCTGCGCGAGGCGTTCGTCGTGCCGCTCGCGCGGCCGAGACCCGAACGTCGCCCGCCGACCCGTGCCGCACGCGTGAAGAAGACGCCGAAGCCGCGTGTCCAGGCCGTTCCGGTCCCTCGCTGGCAGAGGCTCGCCCCGGCGGGGCTTGCCGCGCTCGCCACCGCGGTCGGCGGCTCGATCCTGCCCTTCTGGCCCGGCGCTCTGATCGCCGCGCTCGCGCTCGTCGTGGCGCTTGTCACGTTTCGCGCCCCGCGGCTCGGCCTGGCCCTCGCGCTCGCCGCTCCGGTGTTCCCGCTCGGCAACGTCGCACAGGCGGCGGCAGTCGTGTACGGCGTCCTGGCGCTCGGCTGGCTTGCCGTGACCTGGCGCGATCCACGCGCGGGCCTGCTCTTCTGGGCGGGGCCGCTGCTCGCGCCGCTCGGACTGCTTGCGCTCCTGCCCCTCGCCGTCCAGCCGGCAAGCGGCTGGTGGCGCCGCGGCCTCCAGGCCGGGGCGGGAGTCCTTGCCGCCGCCGCTACGGCGGGGCTTGCCGGAGATACCCTGCCGCTGACAGGCGCGACGGTTCCGGGGCTAGGCGTCTCCGGAAGCGAACGACCGACCGACGTGATCCACGCCGTCGGCACCGTCCTCGGCGACAGCACGGCGGTCGCCACGACCGCGCTCGCGCTCGGCATCGTCGCCGCGCTGCTCCCGTGGGCGGCTTCACGCGGACGCCTCGGCATCGCGTGCCTCGGAGGCCTCCAGCTTGCGCTCGTACTCGCGTGGGCGCCGTCCGTCCCGCTCGTGAGCCTGGTCCTCGGCACGGGGTTGCTCTGCGGGCTGCTCGTTGCGCGGCCCTATCTCGTCGCGGTTTCGCGACGGGGCGGCGGCTAGACTCGGGAGGGGGAGGCGCCCCGCATCATGAGCGTCCTTCGCGCAATCGAGAGCAAGATCGAGGGCCTCTTCGAAGGGGTGTTCGGGCGTGCGTTCCGGACGCACGTGCAACCCGTCGAGCTCGCGCGGAAGCTCGCGAAGGAGATGGACGAGCACCGCTCGGTCTCGGTCTCGCGCGTCTACGTGCCGAACGAGTACACCCTCTACCTGTCGCCCTCGGACCGGTCGCAGTTCGCGGCGTACGAGGGCTCGCTCGTGGGCGAGCTCCAGGAGTACCTCGCCGAGCACGCCCGCAGGGAGGGGTACGCGCTCCTCACGCCGCCGCGGGTCATCCTGGAGAGCGACGGAGACCTCGCGATGGGCGAGTTCGGGATCGCGACGCGCGTGACGCAGCCCGACGAGGCTCTCGTCGCCGTGGCGGCTCCTCTGCCGGCGACGGCCGTGCCGGCTCCGGTCCCCCCGATCCCGGTCGAGGCGCCGGCTGCGACGATGGTGTACCGGCCCGAGGTCCCTCTCGCCGCGGACGACGGCCCGCCCGAGGAGGTCGTGCGGGAGCAGGTGACGCTGACCGTCGACGGTCGGACGATTCCCCTTACGTCGGGCCGCGTCGTCGTTGGACGCTCGCGCGAGTGCGACATCCGAATCGACGACGGGAACGTCTCCCGCCGTCATTTCGAGCTCGTGCAGGAGGGGCCCACCGCGTGGGCCGTCGCGGATCTCGGCTCGACGAACGGCACCGAGGTCAACGGCCGGAGGGTGTCGGGGCGCAAGCGCCTGGACGACGGCGACCGCATCAGCGCCGGCGGCACCGAGCTCGTCTTCGGTCGCAGCCTCCGGTGAGCGCCGTCACGGTCGACGAGGCGCTCCTCGGGCTGAAGGTCGCGTTCCTGGTGCTGCTGTACCTCTTCATCTGGCTCGTCGTGCGCTCCGCGACGCGTGGGCTCACCGTCGGAGCCCCGCAGGAGAGCATCCTCATCCCGGCGGCGGAGGCGACGGCCCTTCGGGCCGCCGCCGGCATCCGGCCGAGGCGGGTGGTCGTCCTCCAGAGCCCCGCGCTCCAGGCGGGGACCGCGATCGAGCTCACGAACGGGGCACGGGTCGGGCGTGGTGTCGAGAACACGATCCGCCTCGACGCGGACACGACCGTCTCGAACAGGCACGCGACGATCGAGAGCCGCGCAGACGGGCTCTGGGTGGAGGACTCGGGGTCGACCAACGGCACGTTCGTCAACGGCGCCCGCGTGACGAGCGCCCGGCTTCTCCACCCGGGCGACGTGATCCGGATCGGGCACACCGACCTACTCGTCGAGGAGCACGCGTGATCGTCGGGCGGGCAGCGGGGCTCACGGACACGGGTCGGCGCCGACGCCAGAACGAGGACGCCTTCGTCTGCGACCCGCCGCTCTTCGCGATCGCGGACGGCATGGGCGGCGCGCAGGCCGGTGAGCTTGCCTCGCGTCTCGCGGCGACCGCGATCGAGGAGGCAGGCGCCGCTGTGGCGGACGGGGAAGGCGTCGTCGGCGCGGTGCGCGCCGCGAACGCCCGGATCTTCGAGCGCTCCCTCACCGATCCGGCGGTCGCCGGGATGGGGACGACGGCGACCGTCGCGCTCGTCGACGAGCAGTCGGGGACGATGACCCTCGCCCACGTCGGCGACTCGCGCGCGTACCGCTACCGGGACGGCGAGCTCGAGCAGCTCACCACGGACCACTCGCTCGTCGCCGAGCTCGTGCGTACGGGCCGGCTGACCGAGGCCGAGGCGGCCGTGCACCCCCACCGGTCGGTGATCACGCGCGCGCTCGGGACCGAGGCCGACGTCGAGGTCGACACCCGGACGCTCGATCTCGCTGCGGGCGATGTCGTGCTCCTCTGCTCGGACGGGCTCAGCGCGATGGTGCGCGACGACGAGATCGCCCGCCTGCTCGAGGGCGCAGGCGGCGATCCGTACCTCGCCGCCGAGACACTCGTCCAGGCGGCGAACGCCGCCGGTGGGGACGACAACGTCACGGTGGTGCTGTTCGAGGTCGTCGAAGGGTCGCCGCGGCCGCAACCGCCGCCTCCAGACGAGCTCGCCGCGGAGCGTGTGGGCCCGGACGACGTCACGAGCGAGGCCGTCCTGGACGACGTCCGCCGCCACGGCGCGGGGAAGGGCAGCCGCTGGCCCGCCCTCTTGTTCGTCCTCGCCATCCTGGCGGCGGCGGCCATCGTGCTGTGGTGGAGCTTCCTGCGGTGAGCGCTCGCAACCGCGAGCTCGCGACGCTCCTGCTGGCGGGGATCATCGCATCGACGGCGTTCGCGAGCGCGTGGATCTCCGGTCTTGCGGCCATCGACTACGGCTGGCTCCCCTGGGCTGCCGTGTTCGGGGCGATGGTCATCGTCGCCCATGCCGTCGCGCGGTGGACGGTGCCCGACGCGGACCCGACGCTCCTCCCGCTCGTCGCGTTGATCTCCGCCATCGGCCTCGTCTTCGTCTACCGGATCAACCCCGACGACGGGCGTCGCCAGCTCGTGTGGATCGCGGTCGGCTTCACCGTGTTCTGCCTCGCGCTCGTATGGCTGCGCTACGACTACCGGGTCCTCGAGCGCTACAAGTACGTCTTCGGCGTCTCGGCGATCGTGCTCCTCATGCTGCCGTCCGTGCCCGGGCTGGGGCAGGAGGTCAACGGCGTCAAGCTGTGGGTCGACGTCGGGCCGCTGCGCTTCCAGCCGGGAGAGATCGCCAAGATCTTCCTCGTCATCTTCCTGGCCGGGTACCTGCGCGACAAGCGCGAGGCGCTGGCCCGGGGACGCCTCAAGGACTTCGGGCCGCTGCTCGTGATCTGGGGCGCCGCAATGCTCGTGCTCGTCCAGACGAGCGATCTCGGCTCGGCCCTGCTGAACTTCGGGATCTTCCTCGCGATGGTCTACGCGGCGACCGCGCGCTTCTCGTTCGTCCTCGCCGGGCTCGTCCTGTTCGCGGGCGGCGCGGCGGTCCTCTATGACTCGCTCTCCCGCGTCCAGCAGCGCGTGACGGTGTGGCTGCAGCCGTGGACGGACGAGAAGGTCGTCTGTTCGATCAACGGGCGGCTCGAGTATCGGCAGAACTGCGACTCGTACCAGCTCGTCAAGAGCCTCTACTCGATCGCGAACGGCGGCTACGGCGGCACAGGCATCGGCCGCGGGACGTTCGAGACGGTGGACGGGACGCCGTTGATCCCGTACCTCCAGACCGACTTCGTCTACTCCGCGATCGCCCAGGAGCTGGGGCTGATCGGAGCCGCGGCCGTCCTCCTCCTCTTCCTCGCCGTCGTGGCCCGGGGGATGCGGGTCGCACTCATTGCCCACGACGGGTTCTCGAAGCTCCTCGCCACCGGGCTCGCCTTCGGGTTCGCGCTGCAGACGTTCATCATCGTCGGAGGCGTCCTCCGCCTCGTCCCGCTCACCGGCATCACGCTGCCGTTCGTCTCGTACGGCGGCTCGAGCGTCGTCTCGAACTTCCTCCTGCTCGCGCTCCTCCTGCTCGTCTCCCATCGCGCCGTGCGGACGGCGCCGTCGTGAACCGCCAGGTGACCCGTGTCGCGTGGACCGCGATGGCGTTGATCGTCGCGCTGATCCTCGGGACGACCTACTGGCAGACATGGGCGCGTCCAGGTCTCGCGGCACGACAGGACAACGAGATCCAGCGGGTCGCCGAGTTCCAGGTGCGGCGCGGGCTCATCCTCGCGCCCGGTCGCGTGCTCGCGCGAAACCGCGCGGTGAAGCGCAACGGAAAGACCCTCTACTTCCGCCGCTACCCGCAGGGGAAGCTGACCGCGAACGTCGTCGGCTACTCCACGGCCGCCCGGAGCCGCGCCGGACTCGAGAAGTCGATGAACGGCGTGCTGACCGGGACGCAGCAGAACCTCTCGTCGCTCGTCGAGCGTCAGCTCGACGAGGCCCGCGGAAAGCCGATCGTCGGCGACACGGTCGTGACGACGCTCGACGTCCACGCGCAGCAGGTCGCCCTCGAGCAGCTGGGCCGCACGTGCGGGGCCGTGGTCGCGCTCGATCCGCGCAGCGGGAAGCTGCTCGTGATGGCGTCGTCCCCGAGCTACAACCCGAACTTCGTCGAGACGCAGTTCTCGAAGGTCGGGAAGATCACCGCCAACTGCCGACCCGCCGCGCCGCTCGTCAACCGCGCGTCGCAGGGCCTCTACCCACCGGGCTCGACGTTCAAGGTGGTGACGGCCTCGGCGGCCCTCGAATCGAACCGCTTCGCCCCCGACTCCGAGTTTGTCGATCCCGGCTACTGCATCGCGTACGGCAAGCGGGTCAACAACTTCGACACGGAACGCCCCTTCGGCCGTCTCGACCTCGCGACCGCGCTCAAGTACTCGGTGAACTCGGTGTTCTGCAACATCGGGAAGGCGCTCGGCGCGAAGCGGATCCTCGAGCAGGCGAAGAAGTTCGGCTTCTACGAGCGCCCGCCGCTCGAGACGCCCGACGGGGAGCGGTACCCGAGCGGCCTCTACCGGAACGGCGAGCTCTGGTATCCGACGCACGACTCCGACGTCGACGCGGGCCGCATGGCATTCGGTCAGGAGCGCCTGCTCGTCACGCCGATGCAGATGGCGATGGTCGCCGGCGCCATCGGCAACGCCGGGATCCTCATGCGCCCCTACGTCGTCGACAGGATCGTCTCGCCGCGCGGGACGACGGTGTCGCGGACCGAGCCGGAGCGACTCGACCGACCGGTCGGGCCGCTGAACGCACGGGACATCGGCGACATGATGGTGAGCGCCGTCCAGGGCGGCACCGGAACAGCCGCCCAGATCCCGGGGTACCGCATCGGCGGCAAGACAGGCACCGCCGAGACGGGGGTCGCGGGCCTCAACACGACGTGGTTCATCGCCTTCGCCGGCAAGCCGAATGCCCGGCCGGAGGTCGCGATCGCCGTGGCGCTCGAGCGCCAGAGCCTGACGGGGGGCGCGACGGCGGCCCCGATCGCACGCGCTGTGATGGAGGCGATCCTGTCCGCGAGGGGGAACCCTTGAGCACACGTGCCCGGCCGGTCCCGCGCACCCGGATTCTCCCGATTCAGCATCTACCCTTGGAGACCTGATGGCGACGATCGACGAACGGCGGGGCTCGATCTTCGCGGGCCGCTACCGGCTCGAGCGCAAGCTCGGCGGCGGCGGGATGGCCGACGTGTGGCTCGCGGAGGACCAGGAGCTCGGCCGGAAGGTCGCGATCAAGATCCTCCACGACCGCTACGCGAACGACACGCAGTTCGTAGAGCGGTTCCGGCGCGAGGCGACGCATGCGGCCGGTCTCTCGCATCCGAACGTCGTCTCGATCTTCGACCGCGGCGAGGCAGAGGGCTCGTACTACATCGTCATGGAGTACGTCGAGGGTCGCACGCTCAAGGAGCTCATCGTCACGCGCGGGCCGTGCCCCGTCCCGGTCGCGATCTCGTACGTCCGTCAGGTGCTCGCGGCTCTCCGGTACGCGCACCGGAACGGCATCGTCCATCGCGACATCAAGCCGCACAACGTGCTCGTCGACCACGAGGGGCGCGTCAAGGTGGCCGACTTCGGGATCGCAAGGGCGGGCTCGAGCCAGATGACCGAGGCAGGCTCGATCATCGGGACCGCCCAGTACCTCTCCCCGGAGCAGGCGCGCGGCGCGCCGGTCGATGAGTCGTCCGACCTCTACTCGACCGGGATCGTCCTCTTCGAGCTCCTCACCGGCCTGGTGCCGTTCACCGGCGAGACGCCCGTGGAGATCGCGATGAAGCACCTTTCGCAGGTCCCGCCGGCGCCGTCGTCGATCCGGCCCGAGATCCCCCACGACCTCGACCTCGTCGTCATCCGAGCGCTCGCGAAGGAGCCCGCCGAGCGGTACCGCTCGGCGAAGGAGATGGACCGAGACCTCGAGCTCGTCGGCCGGGGCGACGCGGTCGGCCCGGAGACCGAGGAGGCCGCCACGATGGTGCTCCGCGGTGAGTCGACCGCGGCGACAACCGTGCAGCGGCCGGCCGGGTACGGAGGCGACGAGCGGTACCGCTCCTACGAGGGACAGGTCAAGACCGGCCGGGCATGGTGGCCCTGGCTTCTCGCCGCGCTCGTGGCGATTCTGCTCGGGCTCGGCGGCTGGCTCCTCTACGACAACATCCGCGACCAGATCGACGCCAACGAGCCCGTTGCGGTCGGCCTCTACACGGGCATCCTCGAGAAGAACGCGGTCGCGCTGATCACCCAGGACGGCTTCGAGCACAACGTGCGTCGCCTGCCGAACGCAAAGGTCCAGCCGGGGTACGTCTACGAGCAGGACCCGGAGGCGGGGACGAAGCTGCAGAAGGGGTCGATCGTCACGATCCTCGTCTCGAGCGGCAAGCCGAAGGTGACCGTGCCCGCGCTCGTGGGCAAGTCGCGCGACGCGGCGGTAGCCGAGCTGACGCAGCGCGATCTGGTGGCGAACGTCGTGCAGGTGAGCTCGGCGAAGCCCGCGAACCAGGTGACTGCACAGAACCCGCAGCCGGGCGTCGTCGTGCTCGCCGGCGCGTCCGTGCGGATCAACGTCTCGTCTGGCCCCAAGCCCGTGGCCGTCCCGAGCGTGATCGGGCTCAGCTACGACTCGGCCGCTGCTCAGCTCCAGTCCGCCGGCTTCACCGTCGGGCGCGCCGACGTGGACAGCGATCAACCGGCGGGCCAGGTCGTCGATCAGAGCCCGCCGGGCAACTCGACGGCCTCGAAGGGCTCGCCCGTGACGCTGTCGGTTTCGAAGGGCCCGACCACGGTGACCGTCCCGGACGTCTCGCTCCAGACTGCCCCCGACGCGCGCGCGACGCTCAGAGCGGCCGGCTTCAGGGTCACCGTCGTCAGGCAGGAGACGGACGACCCGTCGCTCGACGGGCTCGTGATGTCCCAGGCGCCGGCGGGGAACGCGCAGGCCGACCCCAAGTCGGTGGTGACGCTCACCGTCGGGACGTACGTCCCTCCGCCCGACGTGACGCCGCCCCCGCCCACCGACACGGGCACGACGACCGACACGACGACGACCACGGACAGCACGACAACGCAGACGAACCCGTGACGCAGCGCGTCCGGCTCGCCGTCCTTGCCGGCGGCCGGTCGAGCGAGCACGAGATCTCCCTTGCCTCAGCCCGGTCGGTGGCCGCCGCACTCGATCCCGCGCGGTACGACGTCCGGACGATCGAGATCGGCCGTGACGGCCGCTGGTCGCTGCCCCCGGGCGATCCCCGCGCAGCTCTCCGAGGGACGAAGACCGTCGAGACGCTCCCGGCGCCGGCGGATTCGGCCCCGGCGACGCTCGGAAGCGTCGACGTCGTGCTCCCCATCCTGCACGGCCCCTTCGGAGAGGACGGCACGGTGCAGGGTCTTTGCGAGCTGGCGGGCGTCGCCTACGTCGGTCCCGGCGTGCTGGCCTCCTCCGTGTGCATGGACAAGGACGTCTTCAAGACGCTCATGCGCGGTGCCGGCGTCCCCGTCGCGCGTCACGTCGCGCTCCGGCTCGGCGACCGGGTCGAGAACCCCTTCGGCTACCCCGTCTTCGTGAAGCCGGCGAACATGGGCTCGTCGGTCGGGATCTCGAAGGTGCGCGAGGAGGCGGAGCTGGAGGCCGCCGTCGGGCTCGCCCGCCGCCACGACGAGAAGGTCATGATCGAGGAGTTCGTGGACGGGACGGAGGTCGAGGTCGGGGTGCTCGGCAACCTCCCGCGCCCGATCGCCTCGCTCCCGGGCGAGGTGATCGCGCACAACTCCGACTGGTACGACTACTCGTCGAAGTACGACGAGGGCGGCTCCGAGCTCGTGGTGCCACCGCCGGGGCTGACCGATGCCCAGATCGAACGCGCCCGCGAGCTCGCGCTCAGCGCGTTCGTCGCCACGTCGTGCGAGGGCATGGCGCGGGCCGACTTCTTCGTACGGGCCTCCGACGGAGAGGTGCTGATGAACGAGCTGAACACGATCCCGGGGTTCACGTCCACGAGCTTCTACGCCCGCCTGTTCGCCGCCTCGGGGATCGCGTACGGCGAGCTGCTCGACCGCCTGATCGAGCTGGCGCTGGAGCGCCACGACCGGCGCCGCGGGCTCGAGTACTGAGGAGCCGGCGCCTCGAGGCGCCCTGGCTCGGGGCCTCTCAGGCGAGGACGGACGCCAGAGCGTCCTCCCAGACGCCGAGTGCCTCCTCGAGGACGGCGTCTTCGATCGTCAGCGGGCACAGGACGCGGATGCAGTTCCCGTGGATCCCCGCCTTGAGCAGGATCAGCCCTCCCTGCAGCGCGGCGTCGATGACGGCGCGCGCGACCTCGGGTGCGGGTTCCTTCGTGACAGGATCGTGGACGAGTTCGATCGCGAGCATTGCGCCGAGGCCGCGGACGTCGCCGATCGACCGCCACCGCCGCTGCCATCCGAGCATCCGGTTGCGGATGCGCTCGCCGATGAACTCGGCGCGTGCGACGAGCTCCTCCTCCTCGAATACGTCGAGCACGGCGAGCGCCGCCGCCTGTGCGACGGGATTGCCGATGTACGTCCCGCCGATCGCGCCGTCGTGCGCGCCGTCCATGATCGCGGCCCGGCCGATCACGCCCGAGAGTGGCAACCCCGCCGCGATCGACTTGGCGACCGTCATCAGGTCGGGCTCGACGTCGAAGTGCTCCATCGCGAACATCCGGCCCGTGCGGCCGAACCCGGTCTGCACCTCGTCCGCGACGAGCACGATGCCGTGCCGGTCGCAGATCGCGCGGAGCCCCTCCATGTACGGGCGCGACGCGGGAACGAACCCGCCCTCTCCGAGCTGCGGCTCGATCACGACGGCCGCCACGTGCTCCGGCGCGACGTGGGTCTCGAACATCCGCTCGAGCTGCGCGAGCGCCTCCCTGGCGTCCGGCCCGCGGTACGCGTCCGGGTAGGGGGCGCGGTAGACCTCGGGGGCGTACGGCCCCATCCCCGCCTTGTAGGGGTGGAACTTCGACGTCATCGTCATCGACAGCAGCGTGCGGCCGTGGAACGCACCCTCGAACGCGATCACGCCCGCGCGGCCTGTGTGCAGGCGCGCCAGCTTGACCGCGTTCTCGACCGCCTCCGTGCCGGCGTTGAAGAACGCAGCGCGCTTCTCGCCCGAGATCGGCGCCAGCGCGCAGAGGCGCTCGGCGAGCTCGACCGCAGGCTCGTAGGGGACGACCGTGAAGTCCGTGTGGAGGAATCGCGCGGCCTGCTCCACGACGGCCTCGACGATCCGTGGGTGCCCGTGCCCCGCGTTCACCACGCCGACGCCGCCGGCGAAGTCGACGAACACGTTCCCGTCGACATCGGTGATGGTGGCATTCTCCGCCCGCTCGGCGAAGATCGGAAGATGGACGAGGAGCGGCCGGGCGATCACGTGCGCCTCCCGCTCGGCGAGCGCGCGCGAGCGCGGGCCGGGGATCGCCGTACGAATGTCGATCGTCCTCGTGGCGGCCATCGCCTCTGAGCGTATCCGAGCGTCGCGACAGTATTCGGCTCGATGGACGAATGGCTGGACGGGCTCGGCAGAGATCCGCACGCGGTCCTCGCGCGGTGGCTCGCGGAGGCCCGGGCCGCGGAGCTCTTCGAGCCCGAGGCCGCGGCGCTCGCCACCGCGACCGCCGGCGGACGCCCGTCGGCGCGGATGGTCCTCGTCCGCGGCGTGGAGGAAGGCGATCTCCGCTTCTACACGAACCACGAGAGCCGAAAGGCGGCGGAGCTCGCGGCCAATCCCCATGCGGCCCTCGTCTTCCACTGGGGCCCGCCACTTCGGCGACAGGCCCGCGTCGAGGGGACGGTCGCGCGGCTCGGCGAGGACGAGGCGGTTGCGTACTTCGAGACGCGCGACCGGGAGAGCCGGATCGGGGCGTGGGCCTCGCCCCAGTCGAGGCCGCTCGCGAGCCGGTCCGAGCTCGAGCTGCGGGTCGCGGACGCCGAGGCGCGTTTCGCCGGGGAGTCCGAGGTTGCATTGCCGCCGTTCTGGGGCGGCTATCGGGTCGTCGCCGACGCCGTCGAGCTCTGGCAGAACCGCCAGAGCCGCCTCCACGATCGCGTGCGCTTCGAGCGTTCGACCGCGGGCTGGGGCGGCACGCGCCTCGCACCCTGAGGGCCGCGGTCAGGAGGGAGGGGCGAGTGCGCTTTTCGTGTAGATGCCCGAGGCGTTCCAGAGCAGGAAGCCCTTCGCGCCCTGGAGCCGCGCGGCGCGGATCTGCTGCATCACCTGCTCGGGCCGGTAGCTCCAGTCCTGCACCCAGGGCACGATCTGCGCGCCGCTGCCCTTCGTCTCGCGGCGGAAGTCGATCAGCGTTCGGAAGACGGTCTCGCCGGGCTCGGCGCTCGGCGTGACGATGCCCAGCTCACCGCCGCCGTACAGGGCGGGATAGGACATCGGGTGGACCTGGTCGACGTGCTGCGCGATCCAGCGGGGCACCTGACCGATTCCCATGTCGCGGGTGGCCGAGAGCCCGAAGAGCGCGGTCGAGACCCGGACGCCGAGCGGCGAGAGCCGATCGTGGGCGTACTCGGCGAAGTTGGCGATGAGCCGCCCCTTGGGGACGCTCGTCCGACCCGGGTAGACGGCGGCGCCGACGTCCCCGTCGGACGGGAACCGGACGTAGTCGAGCATGATCTCGTCGAAGCCGGCCCGGGCTGCTGCCTCTGCGACGGAGACGGCGTAGTCCCACACCCGCCGGTCGTACGGATTCACCCACTCGAGGCCCTGGGTCGTCGCCCAGATCGAGCCGTCGGGGCGACGGATCGACATGTCCGGTCGGGCGCGCGCGAGGTACGGGTCCTGGAATACGACGACGCGGCCGATGAGGTAGATCCCCTTGCGGTGCATCTCGGCCGCGACCTTGCGCGGGTCGTAGTACTCGCGGACCGCGCCCGCCTTCTTCGCGAGCGGGAGCCCCGCCGGGTTGAAGGCGATCTCGCCGCCCTCGTCCTTCACATCGAGCTCGATCGTGTTCAGCCCGACCTTCGTCAGTGCCTCGTACTCCGCGAGCTTCCCGGGGATCGAGGCGAGCGGCCCGGTGACGTGGACACCCCGGATCTCGACGGGCAGCGGCCGCGGGCGGAGCGCGACCTGGAGCGTCGCTGCCGCGTGGGAAGCCGCCCGCGGCGCGGTCCCGGCACCGGCCTTGCCGCCCTTCCCAGCGAGCGTCATGCCGCCTGCGAGCGCGAGCACCATCAGGAGGAGGATCCCGGCGACGATGGCCCGGCGGCGCCGCTTCCGGCGACGGGTTGCCTCCCGGCGCCCGCGAAAGCGCTCGTTCGGGTCGAGCGAGGGATACAGCATGGACACCGGACCCCCGAGTGTAGGCGATCGAGACGGTCCGCACGGCGTGCTGCGGTCTACGATCCGCGTCGATGGTGCTCTCCGACCGCGCCATCCGGCGTCTGATCGAGGCGGGCCGGATCGGCATCGACCCCTACGAGCCCGCGCTCATGCAGCCGTCGAGCCTCGACGTGCGCGTCGACCGCCTGTTTCGCGTGTTCCGCAACTCGCGCTACCCCTTCATCGACGTCAAGGCGGAGCAGGAGGGCCTCACGGAGCTCGTCGAGGTCGAGAACGACGAGCCGTTCATCCTCCACCCGGGGGAGTTCGTCCTCGGCTCGACCCTGGAGCGGGTCAGGCTGCCCGACGACCTCGTCGCGAGACTCGAGGGGAAGTCGTCATTGGGCAGGCTGGGGCTGCTGATCCACTCGACGGCCGGGTTCATCGACCCCGGCTTCGACGGGCACGTGACGCTCGAGCTGTCGAACGTCGCCAACCTGCCGATCACGATCTACCCGGCGATGAAGATCGGCCAGCTCTCGTTCGTGCAGATGTCCGAGCCCGCGGAGGTGCCGTACGGCTCGGGTGCCCTCGGCTCGAAGTACCAGGGGCAGCGGGGTCCGACTCCCAGCCGCTACTGGCAGAACTTCACGGACGAGCGATGATCCTCGTCACCGGGGCAAGCGGCTTCGTCGGTCACCACGTCGTGCGCGAGCTTGCCGAGGCCGGCATGCGTGTGAGGGCGATGGTGCGGAGCGCGCGTGGTGCGCAGGCCCTCGAGGGCGTCGACTGCGAGCTCGTTCGCGGCGACGTCACCGACCCTGCATCGCTCCGCGCCGCGGCCCGAGGCATGCGCACGATCGTGCACCTCGTCGCGATCCTCGAGGGCTCGCCCGCCGCGTTCGAGCGCGTGATGGCGGTCGGCACCGGCAATCTCGTCGAGGCGGCCCGCGAGAGCGATGTCCGCCGGATCGTCCTCATGAGCGCGCTCGGGACCGGGCCGGGCGCGACCGTCCCGTACTTCCGCGCCAAATGGGCGGCCGAACAGGCGGTCGCGTCGTCCGGTGTCGACCACGCGGTGCTCCGCCCGAGCTTCGTCTTCGGGGTCGACGGGGGCGCTCTCCCGCGCCTGCTGCGCGTCGCACGGCTTGCTCCGGTGACGCCGGTGATCGGCCCGGGGACCCAGCGGATTCAGCCCATCTGGATCGACGATCTCGCCCGCGGCGTACGGATCGCGGTCGAGGCGGAGGGGACCGCGGCGCCGTTCGAACTCGGTGGGCCGGAGACGGTCACGTGGAGCGAGTTCTGGCGCCGGCTCAAGACGTCGCTCGGCACCCGGCGGCCAACGGTGCACGTTCCCTTCTGGCTCGCGCGCGGGCCCGCCGCGCTGCTCGAGCGGATCCCACCGACGCTCCTGACGCGCGACCAGCTACGGATGCTCGAGGGACCGGATAACGCGGTCACCGACGGCGGCGCATCGATGCGCCGCCTCGGGCTCGACGGGCTGGTCGGACTGGATGAGCAGCTCCGCCGCGCCGTTGCCTCGAAGACGTCCTGACAGGGGGGTCGCCGCCGACCTGTCGCAGGACGGGCACCGGCGCGTCGCAGGAGATGAACTGCCAGGGGCCGCCTCGTCGAGGCGGCCCCTGGCGTTGCGGTAACCAGCGTTGGATTTGGTAGAGGCGCTTCCTGGCTGACCGAGGTGGTCGGCGGCGCGAGAGCGCGAGTCCCCTACGCGTGGCTATGGCGATTCCCCGTA
>Ga0105243_10002890_pt1 | contig 14235 bp, 15 predicted proteins | sample KBSM34metaG_FD_81525 | JGI IMG/M metagenome (GOLD analysis project Ga0105243, IMG submission 81525) | Miscanthus rhizosphere microbial communities from Kellogg Biological Station, Michigan, USA - KBS M3-4 metaG | ecosystem: Host-associated > Plants > Roots > Rhizosphere > Soil | place...
ACGTTGTTGGCGTCGGCGGAGGACCGTGGCCAGACCCACCTGTATCGCGTGCCCGTCGACGGTGCCGCGCCGACGGCCGTCCCCTCGGGTGCGATCTCCGTCAACTCGTTCGACGCCGCGGGCGGAACCATCGCCTACGCGGCTGGAGGCGTCGATGCGATGAGCGACATCTTCGTCGTCGGCGACGGCGAACCGCGGCGCGTCACCAACTTCGCCGAGAGCTATCGGGACCGCGCCAAGCCCAACACCTGGGAGCGGTTCGCCGTCCCGTGCGCCGACGGCAGCGACGAGATCGACGCGTGGATCATGCGACCGACCGGATTCGATGCCGCAAAGAAGTACCCGGTGCTCCTCAATGTCCATGGCGGCCCTCACACGCAATACGGCGAGACGTTCTTCGACGAGGCCCAGGTTCAGTCGGCGGCCGGATTCGTGGTCATCATGAGCAACCCGCGTGGCGGCTCCGGTCGCGAGGAGGCGTGGGGTCAATCGATCCTCGGACCGAAGCACAAGGTGCCGGGAACCAGTTGGGGATCGGTCGATGTCGACGACGTGTTGTCCGTGCTCGACACCTCGCTCGAGCGCTATCCGTTCTGCGACGCCGACCGCGTCGGAATGCTCGGCGGAAGCTACGGCGGTTACATGGCCACCTGGCTCGCCGGCACCCACGGCGACCGGTTCAAGGCGATCTGCAGCGAACGCGCCGTCAACAACATGCTGACCGAAGAGTTCACCAGCGACATCTCCACGGCATTCCGCGTGCAGATCGGACCGAGCCCGATCGACGACCCGGAGGAGTACGCCAGCCTGTCGCCCATCCGATTCGTGCGCGACATCAACGTTCCGATGTTGATCATCCACAGCGAGGAGGACTATCGCTGCCCGATCAGTCAGGCCGAGGAGCTCTTCGTGGCCATGCGCCTGCTGGGCAAGGACGTCACCTTCTATCGCTTTCCGGGCGAAGGGCACGAACTGTCGCGCAGCGGTTCGCCGATCCACCGCCGTCAGCGAGCCGAGATCATCCTCGACTTCTTCTCACAGCACCTGGCGGCTTAGCCGAGAAGCCACGAATCGATCAGCTTGCGGGCGATCGAGATCGGAGGCGGGATCGCCGGGACCTCGTCGCGGCTGAACCATCGCGCGTCGACGATCTCGGTCGGGTCGATGTCGATCTCGCCCGACTTCCATTTCGCGGTGAAGCCGACCATCAGGCTGTGCGGAAAGGGCCACGGTTGACTCCCCCAGTACTGCACCTCGTCGACTTCGACACCGACCTCCTCGCGCACCTCGCGCACGACCGCACCCTCCAGTGACTCACCCGGTTCGACGAATCCGGCGAGGCAGCTGTAGGTGGCGGCGCGGAAGTTCACGCCGTGCGCCAGCAGCGCCCGATCGTCGCGCGTCACGAGGGTGATCATGGCCGGCGCGAGGCGGGGGAACGCCAGAAGCCCGCACGCCGGGCACTTCATCGCCCGCTCACCCGGTTGCTGTTGGGTGGGCGTGCCGCAGCGACCGCAGAACCTGTGGGTGCGTGCCCACTCGACGAGTTGCACGGCACGGCCGGCCACCAACCACTCGACCTCGCCGGATCGTCCGAAGAACGAGTAGAGGTCGAGGGCGGCACCGTCCGCCGGATCGTCGCCGGCCGGCACGTCGATACCCCAACAGGCCTCGTCGCCGAGCATGCCGAGGAAGTGCGCGGGCCATCCGGATTCGTGCGGCACGTCGCTGACCCACACGGACGTGCCGACGACATGGAAGTAGCGGTGACGCGACACGGTCGCAGGGACAGATTGCGAAGGGATGAACGTCGCCATTGCCATCACCGTATGTGCGATGCGACCGATAGAACACAGCGGATGCGCACGATCCTCGTCTGCATCGCGGTGCTGGCCACCGCCTGCCAGGCCGACGCGTCGGCGACCACCGCTGCGCCGACGGCAATGGCGGTCAACGCGACGATGATCTCCGTCGTGGACGGCGACACGATCGACGTGGCCATCGGGGGCCATCGTGAGCGCGTGCGCCTGATCGGCATCGACACTCCGGAGACGAAGAAGCCCAATACTCCGGTGCAGTGCTATGGCCCGGAGGCCACCAAGTACACCAAGTCGCTGCTGCCGGAAGGGACGCAGCTGCATCTCGAACGCGATGTCGTGGCCCGAGACGACTTCGGTCGGATGTTGGCGTACGTGTACACGGCCGGCGACGGCAGCTTCGTCAACATGACCATCATTCGACAGGGGTACGCGAGACCCTTGACGATTCCGCCGAACGCCACTCACGCCGGCGAATTCGTCGACGCCGCGCAGGCCGCCCAACGAGAACACATCGGTCTGTGGGCGAGATGTTCCGGATAGCCTCCGCTTTCGATGGCCACCCTCGCCCGACGTCTCGGCTACGACGACGATGCCAAGTTGGTCATCATCTCCTGTGACGATCTCGGTGCCTGCCATGCCGCGAACGTCGGTGTCTACGGTGCGTTGCGCGATGGGATCGCCACGTGCGCGTCGATCATGGTCCCGGCGCCGTGGGCCCGCGACGCCGCGCTGCGGTACCAGACGGGCGACGACATCGGGGTGCACCTCACACTCAACTGCGAGTACGAGGCGTACCGCTTCGGGCCGATCACGCACGCGCCGTCATTGCACAGCGGCGAAGCGGGGTTCCCGCGCCGCATCGCCGATCTGTGGGAGCACGCCGATCCGGAGGAGGTGTTGCGTGAATGTCGGGCGCAGATCGAGCGGGCGATCGCGTGGGGCATCGACGCTACCCACCTCACGCCTCACCTCACCGCCATCACGTTGCGGCCTGAGTTCTTCGACGTCTACCTGGAACTGGCAGTCGAGTTCCGGCTGCCGATCCGCCTGCCGTCGACGATCTCCTCCGATCAGGCCGGCTTCCCGTTCCGCCACCTGGCCGAGGAGGAGGGCGTGGTCTTCCCCGATCACTTCAATCACGATTGGCGAGCCGGCAGTCGCGAGCGCGTGTACGAGGAGATCCGCACCCTGCAACCGGGCGTCACCGAGATCCACGTGCAGCCGGCCATCGACACACCCGAGGTGCGCGCCCTCACCGATGCCGCACCGGGTTGGATCGACGACTACGCGCTGGTCACCGATGATCCGAAACTTCGGCAGTTGATCTCCGAGAGCGGCGCGGTGCTGATCGGCTTCCGACAGCTCAGGGACGCGATGCGAGCCGGCTGATCGCCGCGCCCGCCTCGCCGTTGCGCAGCACCTCGATCAACGCCGCCGTCGACCCGGTCGACTTCAGCTTGCCCTGCATGAACGCCACCGTCGGATCGAGGTGCGCGTCGGCAACGGCGATCGTGACGACGACGTCGGCATCGTCGGGCCCCTCGACCGCTTCGTCCTTCTTGCCGTGGGCCACCCGGTACTGGATGGTCACGGCGACACCGGAGCACGGATGCCGGCGAACATGTCGGTCTCGAGCTCGCCCGGCGGCGGAGTTCCGACCAACGAGCGGGCCAGGATCCAGTCCTCCCACGGGTAGACGTCGGCCAGCTCCTGGTCAGTCAGACCGAACCACCACGGCTCGGTCGGATCGACCTGGGTCGCGTGCGCCCGCAGGGCGCCGCTGCGCGCCCACAGGAAGTTGCCGACGTCGAGGCGGGTGGTGATCCGATGATCGTGCCCCGGGCGATCCAGCCAGTCCTTGTCGTACGGTGACTCACCGCGCAGGTCGATCATCGCCTGATGGATTGCCGTGAGGCGAGCCTTCGCCCACACGGTGTAGTACAGCTTCTTCGGCTGGTAGGGCTCGCCGAGCTCGGGATACCAGGCTGGATCGCCGGCACGCTCCCAGGCGAGCACCGAGATGTCGTGGACCTTGAGGTGGTCGGGATGCGGATAGCCGCTCTGGTCGTCCCCGTAGGTGATGATGACGTCGGCACGTTGGGCCCGGATCACCGCGACCAACCTCCCGACTGCTTCGTCGATCGGCGCCTGGTTGAACGACTCGGGGTGATGGTTGGGGTCGGTGTCGACCATCCCGGAATCGCGGTAGCCGAGCATGACGACCTCATCGAACCCGATGATCTCGGCGGACCGGGCCAGCTCGTCCGGGCGCAGTTCGGCAAGGCGGGCCTTCTCCTCCTCGGGCGTCAGCCCGTGGAACGGTTGGCCGGGTTCGCGCAGCGCCGGGTTCTGCAGATCGCCTTCCTCGCCACCGGTGCAACACACGAGAACGGTGTGCACGCCCTGGGACTTGTACATCGCCATCGTCGGCGCGCCCTTCGACGCTTCGTCGTCGGGATGGGCGTGCACGGTGAGCAGACAGAGCCGTTCGTTCACGAGCGTGAACGATATCGACCGAACCCGCCGCGTAGGCTCCACCGTCGTGCGTCGCCTCGTTGCCATCCCGATCTCACTCGCCGCGCTCGCACTGCTGGCATCGGGCTGCCGTCACGACGGCCGCACGCTGCGACCTGCACTACCCAGCCAGAACGGCAGCGTCAGCACCAGCGTCGCCTCCACGGTTCCCGAGACCGAGGACGACTTCTTCAACACCCAGGCCAGCCAGGGTGTCGCTCCGGGCGGACCCATCGAGGTGTCCACGACCAACACCGGTGTGACCATCGTGTCGGCCAGTGCAGCCCTCACCGTGACTGCGCCGTGGCGCGACGGCGCCCCCATCGACCCGCGCTACACGTGCAAGGGCGCCAACGTGGCACCGGCGTTGAGTTGGAGTCCCGCTCCGGCGGGCACACAAGAGATCGCCGTCACGATGATCGACGAGGACGCCGACTTCGATCATTGGACGATGGCGGGTATCAAGCCCGACGTCACGTCGATGGCGGAGAACACCCCGCCCGAAGGCGCCGTGGCCGCGCTGAACGGCTCCGGCAAGGCTGCGTACACGGGTCCGTGCCCGCCCAGCGGCACGCACACGTATCGCATCACGGTGTACTACCTGGACCATCCACTGCTGTTGTCGTCGGGCGGTTCGACCGACGCGATGCGGGCCGCGATCGCCGACGCGACGATCGACACGGCCGAGGTGACCGGAACGTTCAGTAGCTGACGGCGAGCTCGTCGAGGTAGCCCGCGTACTTCTCCAGTGCGGCGGCGCGCCGAGTGGGGATGTGCTCGATCGGCGGATCCGACGGGCGGTAGCCCTTCAACACCTGGCGGGCGACAGTGACCTTGTGCACCTCGTCGGGACCGTCGTAGATGCGCGCCGCGCGTGCAGCGCGATACATGGACTCGAGCGGGAGGTCGGTGGTGTAGCCGAGTGAACCGTGGATCTGGATCGCCCGATCGATGACGTTGTACATCACCCGGGCACCCCAGAACTTGATCACCGCGATGTCGATGCGGGCATCGCTGTAGTGCTTGCCCGCGGCGTGCAACTGATCCATCTTCCACGCGGCCTGCAGTGTGAGAAGACGGGCCGCGTTCATCTCGGCATAGCTCTCGGCGATCCAATCCTGGACCATCTGCTTCTCGGCGAGGATCGAGCCGTGCGTGTAGCGGGTGAGGGCGCGCTCGCACAGCATGTCGAAGGCGCGGCGGCTCTGGCCGAGCCAGCGCATTGCGTGATGGATACGACCCGGGCCGAGTCGCTTCTGGGCGAGAGCGAAGCCCTGACCGATCCCTGCCTCGCCACCGACGATGTTCTCGAACGGCACGTGCACGTCGTTGTAGAGGATCTCGGCGTGCCCGCCGGGCTCACCCGTGCGGTGATCGGGCTCGCCCATCGTCGGCACATCGCGGAGGATGTTGACTCCGGGCGTGTTGGTCGGGACGATGATCATCGAATAGTTCTTGTACGGCATCTCGAAGTCGCCGGTCTTGACCATCACGATCAGGAAGTCGCTGATCGACGCGTTCGACGAGAACCACTTGTGGCCGTTGATCACCCACTCGTCGCCGTCACGGACCGCCGACGTCTTCAACAGCGTGGGATCCGCGCCTGCACCCGGCTCGGTCATCGAAAAGCAACTGCGCACCTTGCCGTCGAGCAACGGCTGCATCCACTGCTCGCGCTGCGCGTCGGTGCCGCCGACTGCGATCAGTTCGGCATTCCCACTGTCGGGAGCGTTGTTGCCGAAGATGCTCGGGGCGTAGGCGCACTGCCCGAGCACCTCGTGCATGAGGCCCAGCTTCACCTGTCCGAAACCTTGGCCGCCCATGTCGGGCGGAAGGTGGGCGGCCCACAAACCCTGGCGACGCACCTCCTCCTTCAACGGGTCGGTGATCTGACGGAACGCGGCGCGGCCCTCCGGCGATCGCCATCGCTCGGCCAGCGTCTCCAAGGGGATGATCTCGTCGCGCACGAACTGTCGCATCCACTCCAACTTGGCCTCGAACTCGGGCTCTGTCTCGAAATCCCACGCCATCGCGTACCCCTTGCTGTTGTTCGACGCTCGTTGCGGCCGAACAGGCTCTGACCGTGCCGACCGTACACTTACGCCGTGAGCGACCGACTGTCGAACGTGCTCAGCGTCGCGGTTCTCACCGTCGTCGGGATCCGTCTGGTCCAGGCGGTGACGGTGTCTCGTACACGCGACGGACGTTCGTTGAGCCGCGTGATCTGGACCAACATCCGCTGGCGACACGTGTGGCCGGTCCCGTTCGTGCTCACCGGCGTTCTGCTGGTCGCGATTCCGCTCCTGATGATCCCGCCGCTGCGTTGGGGCTGGTGGTCGGCGATCGGCGGCGACGGCAACCCGATCTTCGGCTCGAACAACACCACCCAGGGCACGTTCTGGGCCTGGCTGATCCCACTGGTCTTCATGGTGCTGGTCGTGTTCGCGCTCCCGCTGTTCGCCAACGCCGAGGAGCGAATGTTCCGCGCCGGCGCAGAGAACTGGAGCAAGCGCCGTCGGGTTCTGAAGGTGTTGCAGTTCGGTTCGATTCACGCGCTGATCGGCATCCCCATCGGCGTGGCACTCGCCTTGTCCGTCGGCGGCGCCTACTTCATGGCCGTCTACTTACGGGCGTACAAGCGGACCTCCAGCGCGATCGCCGCGACCCTGGAGTCGACCAGAGCACACACCGCCTACAACGCCCTCATCATCACCCTGGTGGCGTTCGCGATCGCCTATGACGCCGTCCACTGACTGCGGCCCGTCGATAACCTGAACGACGATGTCGTCGCTGCCTCCGCCGCCGCTGCCCCCGCCGCCGGTCATCGAGTACTGCTACCGCCACCCCACTCGGGAGACGGGCCGGAAATGCACGCGCTGCGGCAAGCCGGCGTGCGGCGACTGCCTGGTGCAGGTGTCCGTGGGATCGCACTGCCTCGACTGCGTCAAGGCGGCACGCCCCGACGTCAAGACCCGGGCGAGGTTCTGGAACGCCCGCCAACCGACGCTGGTCACGTACGCGCTGATCGCGATCAACGCGGTCGTCTACTTCTGGACGGCGTCGGCGCCGCGCAACGAGGTCAAGCTGGCGCTGTACAAGCCGTTCATCGCCGACGGCGAGTACTACCGCCTGGTGACGTCGGGGTTCTTGCACTTCAGCATCTTCCACATCGGCATGAACATGCTGCTGCTGTTCCAACTCGGCCAACTCCTCGAGCCGGCGATCGGACGCGTGCGCTTCGGCCTTCTGTACTTCGCCGCCCTGTTGGCCGGCTCGCTCGGCGCACTCATGGTGCAGCCGTTCGGGCTCACCGGCGGGGCGTCGGGTGCCGTGTTCGGGCTGATGGCCGCGGCGGCAATCGGGATGCACCGCCGCGGCGTCAACATCTTCCAGACCGGCATCGGAATGGTGCTGGTGCTCAACCTGGTGCTGACGTTCACCATCCCTGGCATCTCGATCGGCGGTCACGTGGGCGGTGCGATCGCCGGAGCACTGTGCGGGTTCGTGCTCCTTGCTCCGCGTCACGCACCACTGCCCAACTGGGCGTCGTATGCCATGCCGGTCGGCATCATCATCGTCGCGGTGATGGGAAGCCTGGCGATCGCCGCGTAGCTGTGCTCACCGTCGTCTTGGTCTGGTGAACCGCAACCGAGGGATCTGCAGCTGGCCGATCCGGTCACTCGACCACTTCGCCGGTGGCGCCATCGTCAACGCACACAGCCGCACGAGGACCTCGTCGTAATTGACCCGCCAGCCGGCGAAATCCCGCCACGCCTGATCGAGGTCGGCCTTGAGGGGAACGCCGTAGCTCTGCAGTTCTGCGCAGAGTCGATCGAACTCGTCGCGCCCGACGGTGATGGGATCCGAAGGAGCCGGATCAGGGTCATACGAGACCCCGAACAGGTCGGCGATCCGGCGCAGGCACAAGAAGCCGGTGCGGATCACGATGTCACAGCTGGCGTTGTACGGCCTGTCGATGGTGGAGCTGACGATCGCCGCCGTGTCGAGCACGCAGCCGCCGGCCGTGATCCAACTTCGTTGCGGATGCGGCGAGCGGAAGAAACTCAACGACGGCTGGCTGGTGTGGCTCTCCTCGACGTCGATGAACCACGCCTCCCATCGCTCGAACAGATCCTCGTCGATCTTGTCGAGCCAGCCGATCCGCACGTAGCGGGTCAACAGCTGGGCGGGGCTCGGTGGCAGCCCGGCACGGACCTCGAGCATGCCGACCAACGCCTCACGTCGGCTGAACGCTCCGTAGATCGTCGGCAGGTACGAGATCATCAGCGAGATCAACCCCAGGCCGATCCCGGCCTCGATGAAGACGAGCGTGATGCGAGCCGTTTCGCCCGGATGCAGAAAGCCGAGTGTGAACAGCGACGACCCGCTCGTGGCGAACGCCTCCGTGAGCGGCTGGACACCGGCTCCCCAGAAGATGGCGGTGAAGCCGACCAGAACGAGAACGGCCCAGACAGCCGGAAGGGTCACCAGCGCGAGGGGCGCATACAGCGCCAACACCCTGTCGCGAGTCTCGTACGGCCTGCTCGGGCCGGCGAAGATGTTGAACAACTTGCGGATCGACACGAAGTGGACACGCGTGATCGATGGGATCACACCTCGTGGAACGACCACCGACTTCACGGCCGACGCCAATGTCCAGCCCACCACCAGCGTTCCTGCCACCACCGCAACCACCTGCGCCACGATCACCCGGTTACTGTGTCACACCCCCTCGCGATGATGGCGCTATGACCAAGCGTCCGGCTCACCACCCCGAATCCGAGCAACTCACGCTGCTGCCCGTCTCGGAGCAGCCTGTTCAGTTCCGGCTCGATCAGCGAACCCGCGAACGGGGCCTCGCCCACATCGCGGCCATCCGCCGCCAACTCGCCGCCAAGGCCACCGGTCCCGTCGACGGTTCGAGCGATTTCGACCACGACCACGGCCACCGCGCCGCCTGAGCGGTGTCTATGCACTCGGCGCCAACGACCGCACCGCGTCCTGGAACTTCACTTCGGGGTCCAGTCCCAGGATGGCCAACGACGTCGTGGTCACGCCGTTGTCGAAATAGGTCTGGATCTTCGCTCGGCATTCGCTCGGCGATCCGTGAACGACCAGTTCGTCGATCAACGTCTCGGGTATCGCCGCCACCGCGGCCTTTCGATCGCCGGCCCTCCACGCGTCCCACATCGGCTGCAGCTGTTCGCCGCGCCCCAACCACTCGTGAAATGCCGCGTACACCGGCACGTTCAGGTACGCCGCGATGGCGAATCGGGCTCCTGCTCGAACCACTTCACTGTTCTCGCTCGGGCAGACGAAGATCCGGCAGACGATCTCCTTGTCGTCGCCTCCTCCGGCTTCGCGCACGACCCCGGCCACCTTGACGACGTCGGCCGGCGACAACCAGTTGATGATCGCGCCATCTGCTTCACGGGCCGCGAGCCGCAGCATCCCTTCGCGCAGCGCAGCCACCAGGATCGGCGGCTTCTGCTCGGGTCGCACGCCCAGGCGGAACCCTTGCACCTCGAACGTGTCGTAGGCCTTCGACACCTTCTCGCCGTCGAGCGCGTCACGCAGGAATCGCACGACGTCGCGCACCTTCTTGTACGGCTCGACGAACGGCACGCCGTTCCACCGTTCGACGATCACGTTGCTACTCGAGCCGATGCCGATCGCGAATCGGCCCGGTGCGGCGTCGGCCATCGACGCAACCGACTGGGCGAAGCAGGCCGGCGAGCGGGTGAAGGCCGGCACGATCGCTGTCCCCAGACGGAGCCGTGGCTCCCACGCCGCCGCCAGCGCCAACGGCGTGAACGCGTCGGCGCCGTCGGATTCGGCGGACCAGATGTCGGTGTATCCGAGGTCGGCCAGTTCGGCCAGCTTCTCCCGGTGGCTGTGCAGCGGGCCGGGCAGGGGAACCGTCATCCCGGGTCGGACGGGAAGCGCCATTTCGTGTCTCCTTGATCCGCGGGTGACGCACGTCGCCCAGCAGCGGCTACACATTGCCATAGCCTGTTTCGTCGTGAGATCATCGTCCATGACCGGCGGCCGGCTTCGTTGCCCACGTCATCAGGGCGTGAGAGGATTCGCCCGATGACCACCCACGTGGCCGACGAGACGCGAATCGATGAGCCGCCGCGTATACAGACGACGGTGTTCGAGACCGACGCGCAGCTCAAGAAGCACCTCGATCGCACCCCGGCCTCGATCAAGCAGCTCATCGTCCGCTTCGGGATCGGTGCGGTCGCCGCGCTGACGCTGGTCAGCGTCTTCACCGCGTACGCCAGCCGCCGGGTCGGCACTGATCAAGCAATCGCAGACGCCCGGATCGCCACGGAGTACATCGCCAAGGGCGTGATCGAGACCAACCTCACCGACGCGATGATCAACGGTGACGAGGTCGCACTCTCACGGTTCAACAACAAGATCCAAAAGGCAGTGATCGACGAGTCGTTGGTTCGGGTCAAGATCTGGAATTCGGACGGCAAGATCGTCTACTCCAACGAGGAGAATTTGGTCGGCCAGACGTTTCCTCTCGACGACGACAAGAAGGAGATGTTCGCCAATAGCGACGAGAATCCGAAAGCCGAGGTCAGCGACCTGTCGGCTCCGGAGAACAAGTACGAACAACAGTTCACCAAACTGCTCGAGGTGTACCAGCTCACCCATACAACGGGCGGCACGCCAGTGATCTTCGAGGCGTACTTCAAATACAGCCGGGTCACCCAGGTCGGCCGCACCCTCTGGAAGCAGTTCGCGCCGATCGCCATCGGCGCGTTGATCGCCCTCGAACTGATCCAGATCCCGATCTTCATCACACTTGCCCGCCGCCTGCGGGCTGCGCAGCTGCAACGTGAGCGTCTCCTGCGCCACGCCATCCAGGCGTCCGAGGCCGAGCGCCGGCGCATCGCCAGCGACCTGCACGATGGCGTCGTACAGGAGTTGACGGGCGTGTCACTGAGCCTCGCTGCAGCCAGTCGCAGCGACAGCCCCGACGCATCGCGCATGGGTGAGGCCTCGGCGAGCCTGCGCGGCAGCATCAAGTCGCTGCGCTCGCTGCTCGTCGAGATCTATCCGCCGAACCTCCACGAGGAGGGTCTCGAGTTCGCCCTCGGCGACCTCCTCGGAAGCGTGTCCAATCGCGGCATCGCCGTGAAGCTCGACGTCGAGCTCGGCAAGGCCAAGCTGTCGAGCTCCACCGTCGGACTGATGTACCGCAGCGCCCAGGAGGCCCTGCGCAACGTGATCAGCCACTCGGCCGCCAGCCACGTTCGCCTCGTCGCGCGCACCAGCGGCAACGACGCCATCATCGTCGTCGACGACGACGGGCGCGGGTTCACACCGGGTCAGATCGAGAGCAAGACCAGCGACGGACACTTCGGCCTCCGTGCCCTGGCCGGATTGATCGCCGATGCCGGTGGCAAGTTGTCCGTGCTTTCTGCGCCGGGAGCAGGCACACGTGTCGAGGTTCGTCTGCCCATCGTTCCAGTCGGGGCCCAGTTGTGATTCGTCTTGCAGTCGTCGACGACCACGTCATCGTGCGCAACGGTCTCGAGCAGTTGCTGGCGACCACGGACGACATCGAACTGGTCGGCATGGCCGCCAACGGGCTCGAAGCACTCGATCTCGTGGCCACGACCAACCCGGATGTGGTGCTGATGGATCTGTCGATGCCCGATATGGACGGCGTCGAAGCGACGCGGCGCATCACGGCCAGCCACCCGGAGGTGCGGATCCTCGTACTGACCTCGTTCAGCGAACAGAGTCGCATCATGGATGCCCTGCGCGCCGGCGCCGAGGGCTACCTGCTGAAGCACTCCGAGCCCGACGAGATCGCCGCCGCGGTCCGAGCGGTGTACGAGGGCGGTTCGCCACTGGATCCGAAAGCCGCCCGAGTGCTACTGGATTCGCGTCGCACGTCGGCGGATTCCGACACCCTCACCGATCGCGAACGGGAGGTGCTGATGCTGGTACGGGCCGGGATGGCCAACAAGCAGATCGCTCGACAGCTCGGCATCAGCGAACGCACGGTGAAGGCCCATCTGACGAACGTGTTCCAACGCCTCGGCGTCACCGACCGCACGCAAGCGGCCCTGTGGGCCAGTGAACACCTGACCTGACGAGCAGGCGCTTTCGACACCTACGGAGATGTCGGGTGGTCCCCGCCGCCTCCGCCGCCACTGTCGCCGCCGCCACCGCCACCTTTGCCCTTGCCGCTGTTGTCGGGGACCGTGGTGCCGGGTGCGTTGGGATCGGGTGTCGTCGTAGCCGTGGTGACCGGATCGTCGTTGTGCGGCACGCTCGTCGGCGAGGTCGCCTGAGGATCGTGATCGTCGACTGTGGTACCAGGCCCGGGACCGCGGTTCGGGTTGTCGTCGACGGTCGTGTTGGGCCCGGTCTGGGTGCCGGGTCCGTGGCTGTCGATCGAGCTGCCGGGCCCTTCGTTGGACACGGAGGGAACGGTCGCGTCGTCGATCGACGTCGCAGTGACAGTGGGGTCCGTTTCCGCCAGCACCACCTGTTCGAAGACGTCGGTGCCAGGGACAGGGGTCGAGTTGTGCTCGGTGGTCTCGTCCGCAGCGATGGTGTTGCCCCACACCTTGTTGGGAGTGGGGGCACTACCGAGCGCCGGGAACAACGCGTCGTGCACGGTGAACGCGGCGGCCGTGCCACCGACGGCGACACCGCAGTAGATCAACCATCCGACCAGGGCCTTCGTGCGACGGCGCGGCGGACGCTTGGCAGCGGCGGGCACACCTCGCAACACGGCGCGGACCGAGACACGATCGGCGCCCCGGGTGGAGGAACCCTTGATCATCGGGCGAAGGCCTTCGCCGCCCCCATGACCACGTTCCAACCAATCTCCGTCTGCCACGTCGCCAGTGTGCTGAAGTCCGCAGCGAAAGACAACAGTACAAAGGTGCTACGACCAGGTCGCCGAGGGGTTGGCGCGCCGGGGCGACCACGCCCAGTAGCTCAGCGATACAGTGCCGGGCATGGGGGATACACCGTGGCAAGGCGACGCCTGCTCGCTGGTCGAAGAGTTCCGCAGCGGTCGTCGATCACCACTCGAAGAGCTCGACGCGAGCTACGCGGCCATCGACGCCAGCTCGCTCAACGCGTTCTCGTATCTACCCCGTGAGCAGGCCCGACGCGCCGCCGAGACCGCGGATGTGAGCAAGCCGTTCGGCGGTGTGCCGATCGGCGTCAAAGAGCTCGACGCCGTCGAGGGTTGGCCGGAGACCCACGCGTCGGTCCCGTTCCGTGACCGGATCGCGGAGTACACCGGGGTGATGGTGCAGCGAATCCGCGACGTCGGAGGCGCTGTTCTGGCTGGTCAGACCACTGCGAGTGAGTTCGGCGGGGTCAACCTCACTCGGACGGTTCTTCACGGCACTACGCACAATCCGTGGCAATTCGAGCGCACTCCGGGAGGCAGCTCGGGTGGAACCGCTGCCGCGGTCTCTGGTGGCTTGGTCACGATCGCGACCGGCGGCGACGGTGGAGGCTCGATTCGCATTCCCGCCGGCTTCACCGGGCTGGTCGGCCTGAAGGCGACGATCGGCCGCATTCCGCTCGGTCCGCGCGCCCAGTACGGCAATCTCACGGTCACGATCGGATGCCTGTCGCGGTCCGTGCGCGACACGGCGCGGTGGTTCGACGTGAGCAACGGATTCGACGCACGCGACCCACTCAGCCTGCCTCGCGTCGAGGGTTGGGAAGCCGAGCTCGGATCACATCTCGATGCGCTGCGCGGGGCTCGCGTCGCGGTCGTGCCGACGTGGGGCAACTCCACCGTGTCGCCCGTGATGTGGGAGTTGCTCGACGAGGCGGCGACCTTGTTGATCGCCGACAACGGAATGGTCCGCGTCGACGAGGTCGATACGGAGCTGCCGCGCAT
>Ga0105243_10002900_pt1 | contig 14194 bp, 15 predicted proteins | sample KBSM34metaG_FD_81525 | JGI IMG/M metagenome (GOLD analysis project Ga0105243, IMG submission 81525) | Miscanthus rhizosphere microbial communities from Kellogg Biological Station, Michigan, USA - KBS M3-4 metaG | ecosystem: Host-associated > Plants > Roots > Rhizosphere > Soil | place...
GTGCCGACCTTCGTCGCCCGCCGGATCGAGATCACCGACTGAGCGCCGGCCCGCCCGTGTTCGCGGCGGTGGCGCAGGGCCCGGGATTGACAGCTGCCTTGAGCGTGCAGTAGAGGGGCGAGATGGCGTAGCGGCGCCGGGGATCGCCCGAGCTTCCCCCGGCGAGGTCGGTGAGCCCGGCATTGAAACCCCGGTCGCGACGGCCGGCGGGGTCCACGTTCTCGGCGCCGGCCCACTGGTAGACGTACAGCCGTGTGATGCGCGGGCTCACGGCCACGCAGTCGTCGAGGACGAACGCCAGATCGCCGTCCGCTCGCGCGACGAGCGTGCGCCGGGAGACGGACCGCCCATCGGGGTCGGCGTTGAAGTGCTGGCTGACGACGCCGCCGGCCTCCGTGAGCCAGATCAACGGATCGTCGGGACTCGCCGCGCCGTCGGAGCGCGCGGCGGTGAGCGCTGCGAAGGCGCGCACGCCCGTCGTGTCGCGGCGATACCCGCAGCTGTACGGGTGGATCGCCCAGGCGAGCGGACGGTACCCGCAGCGGCCGTCGCGCCGGCCGTCCATGCCGTCGCAGTAGGCCTGGAAGTACCGGCCGAAGGCCGCGGCGTCCGCCGGGGTCGCCGACTGCTCGGCGAAGTCCCCGGCGGCGACCGAGCAACGGCGGACGCACCAGGTCGCGAGCGCGCGGAAGAACTGGCCGGCGCGGAATCCGTCGGCTGCGGTCGGCTGGGTGCGGTTGTTCGGCTCGTTCCACGCCGTGAACCGGCGCAGACGCGGGTAGTCCTCCCCGGCGCCGCCGGCGGCCTCCAGCCGCCCGACGTACTCGACGAACCCGGCGACCGCGGCGATGTACTCCGCCGGGCTCGGCAGCGGCTGCGAGGGGACACGGGCGTTCGTCCGGAAGTCGCGCTGGCGCTCGAAGGAGATGAGCGGGTCGTTGAATCCGCCCTGCTTCATCGCCCGCAGGATGCGGAGCGACCGGTCGAGATCGCGGCCCGCGCGCGTCGCGGTCGATGCGGGCGCCGCGGCGTTGGCCGCCTTCGCGCGCGCGTACGCGTTCCACGGCACGACGAGCCGGCCCTCGCGCAGGCGCAGGCCGCGTGTGCTCGTCGCGCGCGGATCGCGCCAGGGATCCACGACGGCGGGGTCGTTCTGGTCGGAGAGGCCCACCGTCGACATCGCGTCCTCGATCGCCGACTGCGAGCCCGCGCCGACGCCGGCCAATGTCCGGGCCACCGGGGGCTCGGATCGCAGCGCCGCGGCCTCGGGCGCCGCCGCGTCGAGCGCGCCGCAGTACGTCGTCCCCGTGTCGGGGTCGGGTGCGCACCCGCCGTCGTAGCGTCCGGCGGCGATCTGAACGGGATCGTCGAGCGCCGCGCCCGCGCGGGTCGGCGGCGCGGCCGGCGCCGCCTCGGCCGCTGCCGCTGCCACGACGAACGTCGCCAGCGTCACGGCGACCGCGACGCGCGCGCGTGTCCGCGGCGGCAGCGCCGGCCCGCGAGCGCCGCCGCCGGGTGATGGCCGCGAGGCGCGATCGTCGTGGACGGGACGGATCGGCGGAAGGGGTCGCACGACGACAGCGAACCGCGCCAGCACCTCTCAGCAACAAACACCACCGCTCAACGGAACGGAAGCCGCGATGGCGCCGCCGCAGCGGTGCGAGCGCGATAGGCGGACCCACTCGCCCGGCAGCCACGCCCTATCGCGGGCGGCCCGGGAGCCGCCAGGCTTGTCGGCATGACCAGCGATCGAGCGAAGGCGTACCGGCGCGTCGTCAGGACGGTGCGTGACATGGGCCCGGCGAAGCTGTGGCCGTCCGAGCAGGCGTGCATCCGCGAGGCCGCGGACACGCTGCTCTTCTGCCACGACCTCGAGGGCGCGGATGCCCGCATGGCGTTCGCCGCCGCCGCAACGCTGACGGACGGTCTGATCGACGGGGGGCGGTGGACCAGCTCGCGCGCACGCGCGCTCCTCGACGACATCTGGGCCTGCGGCCCGGGCGCGGTGTTGCTGGAGGCCGTCGCGGCATGACGGCAGGCGGACGGCGAGCGGTGTCGCGGTCGCGCGTTGCGCCGCGTCGCGACGTCGCGGACCGGTGGTGTCGTGCCGCGGCGAGCCTGGCCGTCGCCGCGGCTCCGGCGCTCCGCGCGCTTCTCGACCACGCCTGCGATGCGCGGTCCGCAGTCCGCTGACGCGGACCGGGCGGTGCCGCCGCCCGCGCACCCGCCGGCGCGGCGATCGGCGCGCACCGCACGCCGAACGGACGCCGACCAGCGCCTGTTACGCGTCCACGCACGGTCGCCGTCGCCGCAGACCCGCGAGGCGCTCGCGCGACGCTACCTGCCGATGGCGCACGCGATCGCGAGCCGATACGCGTTCGGCACGGAGCTCTGGGACGACCTCTTCCAGGTCGCCTGCATCGGGCTCGTGCACGCGATCGACCGCTACGACCCCGACCGGCGCGCCTCGTTCTCGAGCTTCGCGTACCCGACGATCCGGGGCGAGTTGCTGCGCCACCTCCGCGACCGCTGCTTCGTGGTCCGCCCGACCCGCGCGATGGTGGATCTCGCGCCGCGGGTCCAGGCGGCGCGGCAGAGGCTCGCCGCCGAGAATGGACGCGCACCGACGGACACTGAGGTCGCGGACGCGCTCGGCGTCGGGCCGGAGGCCGTCCGGCGGGCGCTCCAGGTGCGCCACCTGCGGTCCGTCGAACCGCTGTCTCCGGATGGGGAGGTCTCGTCCCACGGCGCGGAGGACTCCGGGTACGAGCGCGCGGAGGCGCGCGCGGTCCTGCATTCGCTGCTCAAGACCCTCAGCCCTCGCGACCGCCGCATCGTCGCCATGCGCTTCATCGAGGATCGCACGCAGCAGGAGATCGCCCAGGCGGTCGGCATCTCGCAGATGCACGTCTCGCGCCTCCTCACCCGCGCGCTCGAGCGGATGGGCGCGGCCGCGCTGCCGCCGGCGGCCTGATCGCGCCCTCGGCGTTCGCGCCGAGATGGCACAGCGCACCGCCCGCGCCGGGAGGGAGGGAGGGCGCGGGCGGCGCTGTGCGCGGCCCGGTCGGTCTCCGGGCCGTCCGTGTCGCCGGGGAGGACACGAACGCAGCCAGTCCGCGGTCCGGAAGCCGCCCCAGGGCGCCCCACGCCCCAGGCGGCGTCACCGACGATCTGACTGCCCGGCCAGACTAGGGCTGCGCCTGCGCTCGCTCGACAGCGTCCGCCGACCGGCCGATCGGACTTCGTTCTCAGCCGGAGCGAGGCCGCGGCTGGTCCTGCAGATACGCCAGGACGGCGTGCACCCGGCGGTGCTCGGTCGCCGTCGGTCCGAGGCCCAGCTTCTGGAAGATGCCGGTGACGTGCTTCTCGACCGCGGCCTCCGTGACGACGAGGGCCTGGGCGATTCCCTGGTTCGACTTGCCCTCGGCCATCGCGGCGAGGACGTCGCGCTCCCGCGGGCTCAGCTGCTCCAGCGGCCCGCCGCCGCGACGGCGACCGAGCATCCGTCCGACCACCTCCGGGTCCAGGGCGCTCCCGCCGGCGGCGACGCGCGCGACCGCCTGGATGAACGCCTCCACGTCGCCCACCCGTTCCTTGAGCAGATACCCGACCCCTTCGGGCCGGTCGCCGATGAGCTCGAGGGCGTAGTCCTCCTCGTAGTACTGGGAGAGGATCAGCACTCCGACGTCGGGCAGGCGCCGGCGGACCTCGAGCGCCGCGCGCAGCCCGTCGTCGCCGTGACCGGGCGGCATCTGCACATCGGCGACGAGCACGTCGGGATGATGCGCGAGGGTCTTGCGCGTCAGGTCATCCGCGTCGCCGGCCAGCGCCACGACCTCGAGCCCGGCCTCGGACAGCAGTCGCGCGATCCCCTCGCGGAAGAGCACGTCGTCCTCGCCGACCACCACGCGCACGGCACCAGACACAGCCAGACCGTACCTGACCGCCCTCGGCCCGCTCGCGCTCTTCAGTCACCCACCAGGATCCGCACGAGCGGGGCGTTGGGCAGGTCGTGCTTGGCGACGAAGGTCTCGGCGCCGGAGCGACGCACGTCCTCGGCGGTCGCCGCGTCGGGATCCGTCGAGGTCAGCATGATGCGCGGGCGCCACGGCAGCACCGAGAGGTGGCCGGCGAGCGCGATCCCGTTGCCGTCCGGGAGCCCCACGTCGACCAGCACGGCATCGGGCCGTACGGCGTGCGCGACGGCGATCGCGCGCGCGACGGTGTCGGCCTCCGCAACGACCACGAAGCCCTCCGCGGCGAGAACGCGGCGAGCGAGATCACGGAACACCGGGTCGTCGTCGACGACCAGCACGGAGGGGGCCATACACACGCGATCATCGCAGCGCCTCGAAGGGGTCGTTGTGGGGCTGACCCGACATCTTCCCCCGATGTAGGGCCAACCCCACGCCGACGTCCGGGTCGCCCGCACACGGTTTGTGGCGGGACCGCCTGTCCGCTCCGCCCTCGTCGCGGGACCGTGTGTGCATGAGGGCGAGCGTCAACGCGACAGCCGTGACGGACCGGGCCGGCATCACCGTCCCCCGGGCCGGCGCCGCCGCGATCATGCGCACGGACAGCGCGCCGTCCGACCTCATCCGCGCGCTGACGCTCTCGGCCGCGGACGACCCCTGCGCCCGCGCCGATGTGGTCCGGGGCGCCATTCCTCGGAGGTATCCATGCAATTGCCCAAGGTGATCGAGATCAGGCGAGGATCCGCCCACGGCCGGACCGTCAGGCCGTCGGCGGCCGTGGCCGGACCGAGCACGCGCCTCGTCGGAGGTCTGCGGTGGAACTCCGGCACCTGAGGTACTTCGTCGCGGTCGCGGAGGAGCTGCACTTCCGCCGCGCCGCCGAGCGTCTGCATGTCGCCCAGCCCGCGGTCAGCGAGCAGGTGCGCAAGCTCGAGGTCGACCTCGGCGTCCAGCTCTTCGAACGCACGCACCGCAGCGTGGTGCTCACCGACGCCGGCGGTGCGCTGCTCGACGAGGCGCGGCGCGTCCTGCGCCAGGCCGAGGTTGCCCGGCAGGCGGCGCGCAACGCAGCAGAGCGCGCGACGCTGCGGCTGCGCATCGGCTACCTGCCCGACGCGCTGCCGACGGCCGTGCCCCGCGCCCTGCGGCACGTGGCGGCGTCGCTTCCCGCGGTCGACGTCGATCTGCAGACCGGCCCGGCGCTCCGTCTCGTCGACGACGTCCGCGCCGGTCGCCTCGATGCCGCCGTCACCTGCCTTCCGGCGCCCACGAACGGCCTGCGCGTGCTTCGCATCGGCGAGCAGGGCGGTGTCGTCGCGCTGCCCGCGATGCACCCAGACGCGGTCGGGCTCGAGATCGCCATCGCGCGGCTCGCGCCCGAGCGCATCGTCGTGCTGCCCCGCGAGGCGAACCCCTCGTTCCGCAACGCCATCGCGGCGATGTTCCACGCGGAGGGTCTCGCGCCGGCGTTGATCGAGGTCGCGGAGCCCCGCGTCGAGCATGTCCTGCTCGCCGTCGCCGCGGGAGCCGGCCCGGCGATCCTGCCCGAGTCCGTGGCCGAGCGCTACGCGACGCCCGGCGTCCGGTTCGTGCCCCTCGCCGATGACCGCGCGACGCTCCAGAACGTCGTCGTGACGCAGCCGGACAACGGCAGCCTCGCGACCGCGGCCTTCGTGCGCGCGGTCGACCGTGCGTCGCGGACGCGGCCGGCGGCGCCGTCACGCGACCTCGTCGCCGTCGCGGGCTGAGAGCGGGATCGACGCGGCTATCAGCGTGCCGCCGCCCCCCGGGCTCTCCACATGCAGACGCCCGCCGAGGGCGGCGAGCCGGTCGCTGAGGCCGACGAGCCCGCTGCCGCCGGCCTGAGCGCCGCCCACGCCGTCGTCGCGCACCTGGAGCCGCAGGGTCCGGTCCGCGACGGCCGCCGTGACGGCGGCGCGGCTCGCCCGCGCGTGCTTGACGACGTTCGTGAGCGCCTCGGCGACGACGAAGTAGGCGGTCGCCTCGACCGCGCCGGGCAGGCGGTCCACCGTCACATCGATGTCGACCGGGATCGACATCGAGGCGGCGAGCTCGGTCACCGCGCCGCCAAGCCCTCCGCGCGTCAGCGCCGAGGGGAGGATTCCGCGGGCCAGCGCGCGGACCTCCTCGGTCGCCCGCTTTGCGTGCGCCAGCGGCTCGTCGAGGAGCGCGGCCGCTTCCCGCCCATGACGTTCCAGGCCGGCGCGCGCCAGATTCAGCGTCACGATCGTGTGCACGAGCCGGGCCTGGGCCCCGTCGTGGAGGTCGCGCACGAGGCGGCGACGCTCCTCGTCGGCCGCCGCAGCTATGCGCGCCCGGGACGCGGCGACGTCCGCCCGCGCCTCGACGTTCGAGATCGCGGTGGCGACGAGCTCGGCGAACTGGGCGATGCGCCCCTCGGTGTCGGCCGACATCGGGTGGGTCTCGGACGCGGCGGCGTCGATCGCGCCCCACATCCGCCCGTTCACGACGATCGGGCAGGCGACCTCGGCGGTCAACGCGACGGTCCGCGCCCGCGCCCCGATCGCGCCCGAGGTCATCTCCTCGACGTCGATCCGCGCCGGCCTGCGCGTGCGGTGGACCTGCCTGATCACGTCCTCGCCCGTCAGCGCGGAGCGGAACCCCGCGGGCAGCGTGTCGGCGGGCTCACCCCAGCTGGCCACGACGGTCGCGTGCGCGTCGGAGTCGTAGCGCCAGATCGCCGTCGTATGGAGGTGGAGGACGACGCCGACCTCCTCGGCGACCTTGGCGAGCAGGTCCTCGGGCGGCGCCTCACCGGCGACCATCGTCGCGACGCGCCGCAACGCCGCCTGCTCCTCCGCCAGGCGTTCGATCTCCTCCCGCGCGTCGGCGTTCGCGACCGCCATGCCGATCAGCTCGGTGAACGTCTCGAGGCGCTCCTCGACGGCGGCCGGCAGCGTCTCGTCGCTCGACGAGACGACGACCGCGCCCCAGAGCGCCCCCTGCACGACGATCGGGCTCGCGACCACGGAGCGCGGGCGCCCGCGTCCGCCCGCCTCGGCGAGCGCCAGGCTCTTTGACGACCACTCCTTCCCGTCGCGGCGCACCGAGCGGCCGGTCCGGTACACCGCCGCCGCCGCCATGGCGTCGTCGAGCTCAACGCGCGTCCCGACCGGCAGGAGGCTGCTCGCGACCACGACCACCACGGTGCCGTCGGCCTCGAACCGCACGACGTCGGCAGCCGCGCCGATCACGCGCACGACCTCGTCGCGCACGGCGCCGAAGACGTCCGCGGGACCGACACCGCGCGCCACGAGCGTCGCCACGCGGCGGAGGGCGGTCTGCTCCTCGACGAGGCGGCCGAGCTCGCGGATCTCGGCCTCGTGGTGGGCAGACGCCGACGCCCGCATCCCGATGTCGCCCCAGCGGAGCGTGGCTTCGATGAACTCGAGCAGGACGTCCGTCGAGATCCGCAGGTCGGCGGCGACCGGGTGCGCGCTCTCGCGGACGCTCTCGAGCCCGATCCGCCAGGCGTTGAGCATCTCGTCGCTTGTGATGCCCTGCCGCGCGCGCGTCTCTCCGGACGTCCGGTAGGCCATGCGCTCGCGGCCCACGTCGCGGTCGGGGTTCCGGATCGCCTCGAGCACGTTCCGCACGTTCGTCGTCGTGACGGGGAGCAGGTCCTCGGGCGGCACACGCGCGTAGGAGGGCAGGAGCTCCTGCATGCGCGCCACGCTGCGGTGCGCGATCGCGTCGACGTCGAGGAGCAGCGCCTCGGCGAGCCGTCGCACCTCGGGGGAGACGTCGTCGGCGCTCACAGCGGCATCGTCGGCAAGGGAAGGGAACGGGGCGAGCGGGGACCGCGACGTGAGGCGTCGTGGTCGGCCGTCGCCGGCCACCCCCCGGACTCAGGCCGAGGCGGGCATCGCGGTCCCCGGCGGGGACGCGCGCTCGGCGAGGGCTCGGGCCGCGCTGGCCTCGCGCGCGAGCGCCGCGCGGTACGAACGATACGCCCACCCGCGGTGCTCTCGCGGCGCGCCCCACCAGGCGCGCAGCGCGAGCCCCGACTCCAGGTGGGCCACGGTCCACACGCCCCAGAGCTGCGCGGTCGTGAGCGTGTGTGCCGCCTCGAGCTCGAAGCCGCCAGGCGGCACGCGCGCGGCCGGTGACCGCGGCGCCGGCAGGTGACGCCCGATCCTCCGCGCGAGGCGCCTGACCCTGCCGAGGCGCGCACGAGCGGCGGCGCCCACCGGTCGGCGCACCGGGAAGCGCCCGACGCGTCGCAGACGGTCGAGGGCGATCCGGGAGGCGAGGGCGTCGCTCATCATGCCGTCGTCACGCGGTTCGAGGATGGGCGACGCAGCCCGGCGGCCGAGAGGCGCGAACGAGTGCGTGATCGGGTTCCGCGATCGCGCGCCTCGGCGGAGCGGCTCGACGCAACGATCGCACGGCGGACGGCCGCGCTCAGCCGGCGGCGGCGGACGGCGGCGGCCGCCGGCCGCGGAATGCCCGCCGCCGATCCGGTGATCGCCGACGACGATTGAGCGGGTGACATGCCGCGCTCGAATGAGGGAACGCCGCCACGCCACACCGCGTGCGGCCGCCGTTCCCACCGAGCTGACAGGAGCCATCTGCATGCGCGAGCACCTGGACGACGCGCCATACGGCACGTTCGCCGAGGGCCAGGCCGACCCCGGCCGCTATTCCGACGACGACCGGGCCGGGAGCTTCGGCGACGGCCAGGCCGCACTGCCCGTCGATCTCGATCCCGGGCGCTTCAGCGTGGGGATGGAGGAACTCGGCGACGACGACCCCGAGAAGCGGGCGATCGGCAGCTTCGGCGACGAGGAGCCCCCGTCCTGATGCTCGACCGCGCGCGGATCTCCGCGGTCGAGTGGGCGCTTCACCCGATCGACCGGGAGACCGTCATCCGTCAACACACCAGAGGAGTTCCTCGATGAGCAACGACCGCCGTCCGCCCACGACCACCACCGATTCGGGCGCCCCGGCCGCGAGCGACGAACGCTCGCTGACGGTCGGCCCGAACGGCCCGACCGTGCTGCACGACCACTACCTGGTCCAGAAGATGCAGCATTTCAACCGCGAGCGGATCCCCGAGCGCGTCGTGCACGCCAAGGGCAGCGGCGCGCACGGCTTCTTCGAGGTGACCGCGGACGTCACGCAATGGACGAGCGCCGCGTTCCTCTCGAAGGTCGGCAAGCGCACGCCCATGTTCGCGCGGTTCTCGCAGGTCGCCGGTGAGATGGGCAGCGCCGACACGGTCCGCGACCCGCGCGGCTTCGCGCTGAAGTTCTACACCGACGAGGGCAACTACGACCTCGTCGGCAACAACACCCCGACGTTCTTCGTTCGCGACGCGAGCAAGTTCGAGGACTTCATCCACTCGCAGAAGCGTCGCGCGGACACGGGCATGCGCGACAACGACATGCAGTGGGACTTCTGGACGCTCTCACCCGAGACCGCGCACCAGGTCACGATCCTCTTCTCGGACCGCGGCACCCCGCGCTCGTACCGGCACATGAACGGCTACAGCAGCCACACGTACTCGTGGATGAACGCGGAGGGCGAGCGGTTCTGGGTGAAGTACCACTTCAAGACGGTCCAGGGCGTCGAGAACTTCACGCTGGCGGAGGCCGACGCGATGGTGTCCGAGGACCCCGACTTCCTCCGGCGTGACCTGTTCGACGCCATCGCCGCGGGCGAGGCGCCCGAGTGGCGGCTCGAGATGCAGATCATGCCCTTCGAGGAGGCCGCGGAGTACCGCTTCAACCCGTTCGACCTCACCAAGGTGTGGCCGCACGCCGACTACCCGCCGATCACGGTCGGGCGGATGGTGCTCGACCGCAACCCCGCGAACCACTTCGCCGAGGTGGAGCAGGCCGGCTTCGCCCCGGCGCGACTCGTGCCCGGCATCGGGCTCAGCCCCGACAAGATGCTCATGGGCCGCGTGTTCTCCTATCACGACACCCACCTGCACCGGATCGGCGCGAACTACGAGCAGTTGCCGATCAACGCCCCGCGCTGCCCCGTGCACTCCTACAACAAGGACGGCGCGATGACCTTCGCCGCCGGCACCGACCCGGTGTACGCGCCGAACTCCTACGGCGGCCCGGTGGCCGACGCGTCCAAGGAGCCGCCCACCTGGTGGGTCGAGGCGGGCGAACTCGGCCGGTACGTCGCCGACCGCCACCGCGACGACGACGACTTCGTCCAGCCGCGCACCTTGTACCGCGACGTCATGACGGACACCGACCGCGACCACCTCGTCACGAACATCGTCAGCCACGCCTCGGCGGGGGTCTCGGAGGCGACGCAGGACCGCGTCGTGGCGTACTGGACGAGCGTCGACACCGACCTGGGCGCGCGTGTCGCGGCCGGACTGGGCGCTCGCAACGGCCACACCAACGGCGCCGGCGCCCGTGCCGACGCCGGTTCGGATCGCGCGGGCCGGCGATGACCCTCTCGCGCAAGCTCGTCGTCGAGCTCATCGGGACGTTCTTCCTGATGCTCACGGTCGGCCTCGCCGTCGCGACGGCGGGCCGCCTCGCGCCGCTGGCGATCGGCGGGGCGCTCATGGTCATGGTCTTCGCGGGGGCCCATGTCTCCGGCGCGCACTACAACCCGGCCGTCAGCACCGCCGCGCTGGTGCGCGGCAGGCTGCCCGGCCGCGAGTACGCCCCGTACGTCGCGGCGCAGGCCGTGGCCGCGGTCCTGGCCGCGCTGGTCGTCCGGGGGCTCGGGTACGCCCCGGACCACGCGGTCGCGGTCGCGGGGACCGGCCCGATGCTCGTCGCCGAGTTCCTCTTCACGTTCGCGCTCGCCTACGTGGTCCTCAACGTCGCGATGGCGAAGGACACGGAGGGCAACTCGTTCTACGGCCTGGCCATCGGCTTCACGCTGGCGACCGGCGCGTTCGCCGCGGGCTCCGTGTGCGGCGGCGCGTTCAACCCGGCCGTGGCGCTCGGCGCCTCCGTGCTCGGGATGTTCCCGTGGAGCAACCTCTGGATCTACCTCCTCGCCGAGATGGCCGGCGGCGTCGCCGCCGCGGTCGCGTTCGTGCTCGTGCAACCGGCCGAGGCGCCGGAGCAGCCCGCGCGCGTCGCGCACCAGGATGGCGAGGCCGTCCGGCCCTCGGGTGACCGCGCGCAGCGTCGCGTCTCGCCGACCACCACCTGATCCACCGGGCCCGCCGCCGTGACGGAGGTCCTCCACCTGGTCGCGGTCGGGCTCGACCACACGACCGCCGGAGTCGAGCTGCGCGAGCGGCTCGCGTTCAGCGCCGCCGAGATCCCGGCGGCGCTTCGGCGTCTCACCGATCCGGCCGATCCGCTGGTCGAGCAGGCCGCGATCCTGTCGACGTGCAACCGCGTCGAGCTGTACGGCGCCGCTCGCTCGCGCGGCGCCGCGGACGCGCTCGCGTCGTTTCTCGCCGGCCGCGGGCTCCACGGATCCGAGCTCGCGAGCGCCCTGCGCGTCCAGCGGGGCGACGAGGTCCTGCGCCACCTCGCGGCGACGGCCGCCGGGATGCACTCGCTCGTGCTCGGCGAGGCGCAGATCCAGGGGCAGGTGCGCACCGCGCTCGAGCAGGCGATGGCCGCGGGCACGGCCGGCCCCGAGCTGCGCCGCATGTTCGAGGCCGCGATCTCGGCCGGGCGCCGCGTGCGCGCCGACACGGGCCTCGGGCGCGGGCTGACGAGCGTCCCGCACGCGAGCGTCGAGTTCGCGCGTCGACGCCTCGGGACGCTGCGCCACTCCACCGTGCTGCTGATCGGCGCCGGGCGCGTCGGCGAGCTGGCGGCCGGCCAGATCGCGCGGCACGGAGCGCGCGGCCTGCTCGTCGTCGGGCGCGACGTCGCCCGCGCGGAGCGTCTGGCGCGGCGGCACGGCGGCCGCGCCGTCGTGTCGGACCGTCTCGGCGACGCCGTCGCCGCGGCGGACGTGGTCATCAGCTCCACCGGCGCGCCGCGGCCGGTCGTGGAGCGGCGTCACGTCGAGCGCGCGGCGGCGCGCCGGAGCGCGGATGCGCCGCCGCTGCTCCTGATCGACCTCGCCGTCCCGCGGGACATCGATCCGGCGGTGGGCGGGCTGCGCGGCGTCGAGTTGCACACGCTCGACGACCTTCGCCCGGTGGTCGACCGCGCGCTGGCGCAGCGCCACGACCACCTTCCGGCGGCGCACGCGATCGTCCGCGCCGAGGCGGCGCGGTTCACGCGGTGGCTGACCCGCCGGGCCGCCGAGGCGGCCCGGCGGGCCGAGGGCATCAGACCCGAGCCGCGCGCCGTCGCGGGCTGAGCTGCGCCGCGGGCGGCCACGGAAGGCGTCGGGATCTCCGCGAACGGAGGAGCGCGGCACGGCGCACGATCGGCGCCGCCGTTCGCGCGATCGCCGCTGCCTCTCGGCCGGCCCGGGTCGTGCGGCTCAATGGGGTCATGGAACGCACGCAGCTCGAGACCACCCGCCTCGGAGCGACCGACCTCGAGATCACCCGCGTCGGGCTCGGCGCCTGGGCGATCGGCGGCGGTGGCTGGGAGTTCGGCTGGGGCCCGCAGGAGGACGCCGAGTCGCTCGCCGCCATCGACCGCGCCCTCGAGCTCGGGGTGAACTGGATCGACACCGCCGCCGCGTACGGCTTCGGCCACTCGGAGCGCGTCGTCGGCGCCGCGCTCGCGGGGCTCGACCCGAGGCCGTACGTCTTCACGAAGGCGTCGCTGCTCGAAGGTCCTGGCCGGCGCGTCATCCACAGCCTCAAGCGCGACTCGATCCTGCGCGAGGCGCACGCCAGCCTCGACCGGCTCCGCGTCGACGCGATCGACCTCTACCAGATCCACTGGCCCGTTCCCGACGAGGACATCGAGGAGGGCTGGGCCGCGCTCGCAGAGCTGAAGGAGCAGGGGCTCGTGCGCCACATCGGCGTCTCGAACTTCGACGTCGCCCAGCTGCGGCGGATCCAGGCGATCGCTCCGGTGGAGACGCTGCAGCCGCAGTACTCGCTGGTCGAGCGCGCCGCCGAGGACGAGATCCTGCCGTTCTGCGAGCGGGAGGGCATCGGCGTCATCGTCTACTCGCCGATGGGCTCGGGGCTGCTCACCGGGGGGATGACGCGCGAGCGCATCGCCGGCCTGCCGGACGACGACTGGCGCAGGCACGACGCCCGCTTCACCGAGCCGCAGCTGTCGCGCCACCTCGCGCTCGTCGAACGCCTCGAGGCCGTGGCCGAGCGCCGCGACACGACCCCCGGCGCGGTCGCCGTGGCGTGGGCCCTGCTCCACCCGGCGGTCGACGGCGCGATCGTCGGCTTCCGGCGGCCCGACCAGGTCGACCCGATCGTCGCCGCCGCCGGGCTCGAGCTCGACGCCTTGGACATCGCGATGATCCGGGGTGCCTGAGATGCCGCACGACACGCGGCCCGCGGTCGGCTTCGTCGGTCTGGGCCACATGGGCGGCAACATGGCCGCACGACTGCTCGGCGCCGGCTACGAGGTCTTCGGCACGGCGCGCCGCGAGCCGGCCGCGCGCTGGCTCGTCGAGCAGGGGCTGCACTGGCGCGACACGCCGCGCGAGGTCGCGGAGGCGACCGCCATCGTCTTCACCTCGCTGCCCGACGACGCCGTCGTCGAGACCGTGGCGGACGGGCCCGACGGCATCCTCGTCGGCCTGAGCGCGGGCCAGGTGTGGGCCGACACCAGCACGATCAGCCCGCGCACCGCGCGAGCGCTCGCCGCCCGCGTGCGGTCGCGCGGCGCGATGATGCTCGACACGCCGGTCTCGGGCAGCGTCCCGCAGGTGCGGAGCGGCTCGCTCACGATCCTGGTCGGCGGCGACGCCGCCGCGTACGACCGTGTGGCCCCGGTCCTCCGCGAGCTCGGGACCGCGACGCGGATCGGCGACAACGGCCAGGGACTCGTCCTCAAGCTGGCGATCAACGTCAGCCTCGGCGTCCAGATGCTCGCGTTCTCGGAGGGCGTCCTGCTCGCCGAGCGCGCGGGGATCGACCGGACGCTCGCAGTCGACGTCATGGCGGGAAGCGCGATCGGCTCGCCCATGCTCAAGGCTCGCGCCCCGCTGATCATCGACCCGGCGGACGACACCTGGTCCTCGATGCGGCTCATGCGCAAGGACATCGGCCTCGCGCTCGCGACCGCTCGCGACGAGGGCGTCGCGCTCCCGTCGGCGGCCGTCGCGGACGATGTGCTGCGGCGCGCGGACGACCTCGGCTA
>Ga0105243_10002902_pt1 | contig 14191 bp, 7 predicted proteins | sample KBSM34metaG_FD_81525 | JGI IMG/M metagenome (GOLD analysis project Ga0105243, IMG submission 81525) | Miscanthus rhizosphere microbial communities from Kellogg Biological Station, Michigan, USA - KBS M3-4 metaG | ecosystem: Host-associated > Plants > Roots > Rhizosphere > Soil | place: Michigan...
CTCGATATCGAACACCATGCGCTTGCCGCTGCCGCCCTGGTTCGGCATCACGATGACGTCGTAGGCACCCTTCAGGCCGCCCTGCTTCACCCGCTCCTTGTAGATCAGGTCGTACGGCACCTCGAACTTGTCGAGCGCGTAGCGGACCCAGCCGACGTCCTGTGTCGCGTTGCCGCTCCACAGGCTGTAGATCGCGAGGCGCGGCAGATCCAGGTCGTGCACCGCCACGTCCGGACGCGAGCTCAGCGCGAGCGCCGTCAGCCCCAGCGATTCGACCGCCGATCGCACCTTGGCTGGATCGCCGGACACGAGGAACGATCCGGCCGGGAAGGTGACGTTGCCCTGCTTGAACTCTTTCTCCGTCGCCTCGATCTTCGCGTCCTTGAGCCTGTAGCGCAGCGTGATCATGTTGTTCGATCCGTAGTGCGCGACGGCGACGAGCGATCCGGCGCCGCCGACAGTGCCGGCGAGGCGGATCTCCTTCTCCTTCACGGGATCAACAGCGAGGTCGAGAATCTTCTTGTCGGCGATCTCCCTGACCTCCACGTGGCTCATCAGCCCCATCGTCCACGACGCGTCGTCGTAGGTACGGAGATTCGGATCCGGGTAGACCTGCTTCTCGAGCAGCGTCTTGGCGAGCCGGCTGTACGGCTGGTCGCGCTTGATGATGAACGAGCCGGCGGGGAAGGTGCCCTCCTGGAGCTTCACCTCCGCGGTGGCGCGGCCGATCTCGATGCCCTGCATCCGCAGCAGGTTGACGAGGCGCTCGACGCGCGTCATGTCGCGCTGGCTGCCGGGAATCACGTATCCGGCCACGGTCTCCTTGCGGCCGGTCTCCACAGAGTTGCGTGATTTCACGTAGAAGTTCTCGAGGATGATCTTCCCGAACTGCGAGGTGTACTGGAGCGCGGTGATGACACCGGTCTGGCCGTAGTTGGTGTTGTTGCGCAGCGACCAGTCGAACTCCCCGGTCGCCGGCCACGGCCGGAACCATTCGCGCTGCGCCTGATTGCTGCGCCCGCCGGTGACGGCTGCGGCGTCAGGCGCCGCGCCTCTTGCCCCACCAGACCCACCAGACCCACCAGGCCCACCTGACCCACCTGACCCACTTGCCCCACCAGACCCATTCGCCCCGGTGCCGTTCGGGTTGCCCAGCCGCACCTTCTGCGTGTTGGCGCCGCCGAAGCCCTGGATTTCGTACATGCGGATCATGCCGTTGTGATTCGACGACATGAACGCCAGGTATCCGGGCGACCACATGTCGACGAAGCCGTGCGTCCACACGCCCGGCATGCCGTACTTCGTCATCTGCGACATCTCGAAGTTCGCCATCATCGGCAGCTCGCCGTAGAGGATCGGATCGAGATTCGGGTTCTGGGGCGCCTGGCCGCTGAAGGTGTACATCAGGGTCTGGGCCTGATGCAGGTCGTGCATGATCGGCGGGTGATACTGGAAATACCAGTCGAGCAGCGACCGCATCTCGACCTGCGAGTAGTTGATGTCGCGGTTGTCGTCGTGGAAGACGTACTTGCCCCAGTACGGGACGCCCGCGCCGGTCGGCCGGCCTTCGGTTTCGTTGATGCCGTATTTGTAATACCAGTCGACGTTGCGATCGCGGCCGTCAGGATCGGCCACGGGCGTGATCGACACGATCACGTTGTCGCGGATCTGGTTGATGATCGGCGAGTCCTCGGCGACGAGGCGATAGGCGAGCTCCATCAGCATTTCCGAGGGACCCACCTCTCCGCTATGGAGCCCGCCCGACAAATGGTAGAGCGGCTTCGCCTTCGCGATGATCTCGGAGGCCTGCCTCGGCGTCACGGTCCGGGGGTCGGCCAGCTGACCGAGGTAGGTGCGGTACTGCTCGAGATTGCCGATCGATTCGTCCGATCCGACGAAGACGACAACGAGGTCGCGTCCTTCGTGGCTCTGGCCGATGGTGAGCACTTTCACGCGCGGGCTTGCCGCCGCTAAAGCGCGATAGTAGCGGAGGATATCGGCGTAGTAGGTCAGCTTCTTCGGCTCGCCGATATGGTGGCCCAGGATGTCTTTGGGCGACGGCAGGCCAGGCACCTTGGGCAGATGGTCTACGAGCGGGCTGCTGAAATCGGGCCGCGTGGTCCATTCCTTCACGAGCCGTGCGAACTCAGGGTCGTCGCCCGCAACTGCTTCCTTTACAGTCGTTTGCGCCAACATCCCGGACGAGGCTCCGAGGAGCAGCAACAACGATGCGAGAAGCCGTGCAGGGCGTCTCCACTGAGGCATGACAGAACTCCTTATTTAAGAGATACTTAGCTAGGTCGTTGGCGGGTCGACCATCGAAGGTCTGGTCGTCGCGGCGAAAAAATCGTTGAGATGGTTACCAATCGGTCGGTACAATCTGTCACTTTTGACTGTCACTGAGTCGGGCCCACTCACCCGACCTGCCCGGCGCGGACCCAGAAACCTATGATCAACGTAGCCGCTATCCGCATGCAGCAATTCGGCGTGCAATTCTACCAAGCTTCGCTGACGGCGAGTGACATCGACAAGCTCGTTCGATTCGAGGTGCTGAGTTACGGCGACAACGCGCAACCGGGTGTGCGGGGCAAGCACCGGCCGGGCATGCCGGCACCGTCGAAAGTGAACTGGGACTTTCTCGAACGGCGGATCGCGTCGAGCGACAAGGCCTACCAGCGGCAGATCATCAGAAAAAAGATCGACGAGCTCGTGCAGTACTACGAGCAGTGCCGCCAGGCGCGCGATCTGCCGTCGATCCCCGGCGCGGTCATCATCTCCTGCGATGAGAAGCTGACGTTTCAGCCGGCCGAGACCGACGCGCGCGTCGGCATCCTCAAGGTCCCGGAGCGTGAAGGGATCCTGCGCGCGATCGACGGCCAGCACCGGCTGCTCGCGCTGCACGCCGACATCGACCGCTTCGAGGGCGAGGATTTCGCGGTGCCCGCGATCATCTTCGACCGGCTGCCTGAAGATCACGTCGTGCAGATGTTCGTGACGATCAACGCCAAGCACACGCGCCTGAACGCGTCGCACCTGGTCAGCCTGTCGGGGCGGCAGCTCTATCGCGACGAGGCGCTGGCGACCGGCCACGATGTCGCGCGCGCGCTCAACGACCGCGAGGACTCGCCGCTCTACGACGAAATCAAGCTGCTCGGCGTCGGCCGCGGCCGCGTCGCCCAGGCGCCGCTCGCCCAGGAGCTCAAGAAGCTGTTCGCCGACGATGGCGTGTTCGCGAGCCGGCGCTCGGGCGATGTCCACGAGGAAGCGAAGAAGTTTTTCGTGAACTACTTCAAGCAGATCGCGCTCGTCTTCGGCGGCGCGTGGAACGGCCGCAAGTACAGCATCCGCTCGGCGTCGGCGCTGCGCGCGTTCATCCGCGTCGCGCCGGACGTGATCCGGCGGCTCGATCAGGAACACGCCGACCGGTCGGATTTCCGCGCCATCGGCCGGGTGCTGGCGCCGTGGGGCCGCCGCATCGGCGATTTGCGCTTCGAGACCGAGGGCGCGTGGAAGCGCGGCGGCACGACGGTCGACTCGCTCGCCAAGGAGCTGCGGCTCGCGCTGATGTACCCGGAAGGAGCATCTGTTTAACCACCGAGCTCGCTGAGCGCGCAGAGACAACCCTTGCTCTGCGGTGCGCTGCGCTCTCCGCGGTTGCGGTCTTACCGTGGGCACCCTTCTCATCACCGGTGGCGCCGGGTTCATCGGCTCCAACCTCGTACGCTACGCCCTCGACCACACCAGAGACCGTGTGGTCGTGTTCGACAAGCTGACCTACGCGGGCAGCCTGCTAAGCCTCGCCGATCCGCTCGACGATCCGCGCGTGGTCTTCGTCCGCGGCGACATCGCCGATCGCGACGCCGTCGCGCGCGTCTTCGCCGACCATCAGCCGACCGCCGTCCTCAACCTGGCCGCGGAGACGCACGTCGATCGGTCGATCGACGGGCCGCGCCCCTTCATCGATACGAACATCGTCGGCACCTTCGTGCTGCTGGACGCCGCGCGGAGCTTCGCCGCCGGGCTCGACGGCGCGGCGCGCGACGCGTTTCGCTTCCTGCACGTGTCCACCGATGAGGTCTACGGCACGCTCGGTGCCGGCGGACTGTTCAGCGAGGAGACGCCCTACGCGCCGAATTCGCCGTACGCGGCGAGCAAGGCGGCGGCCGATCATCTGGTGCGCGCCTACTTCCACACCTACGGCCTGCCGGTGCTGGTCACCAACTGCTCGAACAACTACGGGCCGTATCAGTTTCCGGAGAAGCTGATTCCGCTGATGCTCCTGAACGCGCTCGAAGGAAAACCGCTGCCGATTTACGGCGACGGCGGCAACGTGCGCGACTGGCTGCACGTCGAGGATCACTGCGCGGGGATCCTGCTCGTCCTGGCGACGGGGCGTCCCGGTGAGAAGTACAACATCGGCGGCGGCAACGAGCGCACCAACCTCGAGATCGTCGACCGCGTCTGCGATGCGGTCGAGGCGATGATTCCCGCGTCGACCAACCCCGCGCTCAAGGGCGGGGGATACCGCGACCTGAAGACGTTCGTGCCCGATCGCCCCGGGCACGATCGCCGCTACGCGATCGATGCGACCAGGATCCGGCGCGAGCTCGGCTGGGCCCCGCGCCACACGTTCGAGCAGGGACTCGGCGCCACCGCGCTGTGGTACTTCGAGCACCGCGAGTGGTGCGAGCAGGTGCAGGCCGGGCGGTACGATAGACAGAGGCTGGGCCTTGCGTAAACGCACGATGACTTACGCCGACGGGACCACGAAAACACGAAATCACGAAGCCAAACACGAAGAAGACCTATTCTTCTTCGTGTCCTTGTTCGTGTCTTCGTGCTTTCGTGGTTGCATTTGTTCTCCATGCTGAAAGGCATCATCCTCGCCGGCGGCTCGGGCTCGCGGCTGCATCCGTTGACGAAAGGCGTCAGCAAGCAGCTGATGCCGATCTACAACAAGCCGATGGTCTACTACCCGCTGTCGACCCTGATGCTGTCCGGCGTCCGCGACGTCCTCGTGATCACGACGCCGCACGAGCAGGACGGCTTCCGGCGGCTGCTCGGCGACGGCACCGAGATCGGGCTGCGGATTCAGTACGCCGCGCAGCCCAGCCCGGACGGCCTCGCGCAGGCCTTCATCATCGGCCGCGAGTTCGTCGGCCCGGATCGCGTCGTCCTCGCGCTCGGCGACAATATCTTTTACGGCGCGCATTTCTCCGACTACCTGCGCAGCGCCGCCGCCCGTCAGACCGGCGCGACGGTCTTCGGCTACCAGGTGCGCGATCCCGAACGCTACGGCGTGGTCGAGTTCGACGAGAGCGGCCGCGCGCTGAGCCTCGAGGAGAAGCCGGCGAGGCCGAGGTCGTCGTTCGCGGTGACCGGCCTGTACTTCTACGATCACGACGTGCTCGACATCGCGGCGGCGTTGAAGCCCTCGCCGCGCGGCGAGCTCGAGATCACCGACGTCAACCGCCAGTACCTGGAGCGGGGCGATCTGACCGTGGAGAAGCTTGCGCGCGGCATCGCGTGGCTCGACACGGGAACCCACGATTCGCTGATGCAGGCATCCAACTTCATCCACGCCATCGAAGAGCGGCAGGGGCTGATGGTGGCGTGCCTCGAGGAGATTGCCTACCGGATGGGCTACATCACCGCAGCCGAGCTGACCGGCCTTGCACGCAAGATGGAGACGAGCGCCTACGGGCAGTATCTCTTCCGCGTCCTCGAGCACGAGTCCTGACCGTGCGTGTCGTCCCCACCGAGATCCCGGGCGTCCTCATCATCGAGCCGGAGGTGTTTGCCGACGGCCGCGGGTTCTTCATGGAGACCTATCACGCCGCCCGCTACCGCGAGCACGGCATCGAGGGGCCGTTCGTCCAGGACAACCACTCGCGATCGGTCGCGGGGACGCTTAGGGGGCTGCACCTGCAGGTCAGGCGGCCCCAGGGCAAGCTTGTCCGCGTCATCGAGGGTGAGGTCTACGACGTCTGCGTGGACGTCAGGCGTGGCTCGCCAACCTTCGGGCGGTGGGTCGGGGTGACGCTCACCGCGGAAAACGTCCGGCAATGCTATGTGCCGCCCGGGTTTGCGCACGGCTTCTGCGTCCTGACGCCTGTGGCCCAGGTCGAATACAAGTGCACCGACCTGTACGATCCTGGAGGCGAGCTCGGCGTCGCCTGGAACGACCCCGCCCTGGCGATCTCCTGGCCGGTCAGCGATCCCGTCCTGTCGGCGCGGGACAGAGCGCATCCCACCCTGGCTGAGCTGGGCGACAAGCTTCCGGAGTGGCACCGCTAAAGCGGCGCTGCATCGTGTCCGCCCCCGTACGTGGGGCAACGCTTAGCGGTGCCATCCCACGATCAACAGATTCGTAAGATCGGCGACAGAGTCGTTAGATCGCCCAAGCCTCCCACTGCGGATCCTGCCCGTTTTCCGAATAAATCAGTCGGCATACCGCTTGCCCTTCAAGGTGTCAGGTTCGTTGGTCTGATTACGGCAGGGCGCCGTGAATGCTGGGGGAGCCAGACCAACGAGGCAATGGGGCATCGCAATCACGCGATGCCCTTTTGTTTGTACAGGCGATAAAATCCCCATCGAACCTCAATCCTGGTCCTGAACCGAGGGAGGCTTGCGATGGGGAAGTGGCTGGTTGGCATTTCGCTGTTCGTGTTCTTCCTGGTGTTGGCGCCGTCCGCCTTCGCCCAGAACGCGCAGATTACCGGCACTGTGAAGGATTCGAGCGGCGGGATGATTCCCGGCGCGACCATCACCGCGAGGAACGTGGACACCGGTCTGGCGCGCGTGGCCGTGACTGACCCGAACGGCGATTTCCGCCTGCCATCGCTGCCGCCCGGGCGCTACTCCGTGTCGACCGAACTGAGCGGGTTCAGTACCGAGACCCGGCCCGACATCGTCCTCATCATCGACCAGACCGCCGTCATCAACTTCTCGCTGAAGCCGGCGGCGCTTTCCGAGACCATCACCGTCACCGGCGAGTCGCCGATCGTCGACGTCAGCCGCTCGGACGTGGCGACGTCGGTGTCGACGCAGCAGATCCAGGATCTGCCGGTGGCCTCGCGCCGCTGGATCGACCTCGCGATGCTGACGCCCGGCACCTCGCAGGACAACATCCGCGGGTTCTTCTATCGCGGCAACGTGAACCTCGGCGCGGGCACGCGCGAGTATTCCAACGGCTTCGTCGTCGACGGCGTGAACAACACATGGGCGGAGATGGGCGAGCCTCGCCAGAACTTCGCGATGGACGCGATCCAGGAGTTCAAGGTCTCGACCTCGACCTACAAGGCCGAATACGGGCTCGCCACCGGCGGGGTGCTGTCCGTGGTCACCAAGTCGGGCACGAACCAGTTTCACGGGTCGGGCCTGGTGTTCTTTCGCGACGCGTCGATTACCGCGAAGGAATTCTTCCAAACGACCAAGCCCGATTACCGGCGGTATCAGTACGGCGGCACCTTCGGCGGGCCGATCGTCAAGAACAAGACCCACTACTTCTTCGCGTACGAAGGCACGAACGAGAGCCAGTTCCTGACGGTGAACGCGCGCGGCTTGTGGCCGCAGTACGAAGGCACGTTCGAGAGCGCGCAGGAACGATGGACGTACAACGTCAAGGTCAATCACCAGATCACCTCGAGCCAGAGCATTTTCGTCCGCTACGGCGCCGAGGACGAATACCGGCCGATCATCACCACCGGGGGACGGACCACGCCGAGCGCCAGCTTCGACTTCGCGGTCCCGCGCCGGTCAGCCGTCGTCGGCCATTCGGCGGTGCTGAGCGATCGCGTGCTGAACGATGTCCGGTTCCAGTACGCGTACGCGAAATACGAAGTGTCGCCGCCCTACAGCCATGGCGACTGGGCGCCGGCGGATTTCACGGCGCGTCTGCCGTACTGCACCCCTGTCTTCAACTACCCGAACATCCAGGTGGGCGGCTGCGGCAACGCGCAGATGGGGCCCGAAGGGCGCTGGCAGCTGAAGGACGACTTCTCATACCTGATGCGCAAATTCGGCGGGACCCACCAGTGGAAGATGGGCGGCGACTTCAGCTACATCCCGTTCGAGGGGGACAACACCGGCACGCCGCCTGGCAGCTGGACGTTCCCGCGGGACGTCCCGTATGACGCCAGCGATCGCACGACGTGGCCGACCTTGTACACCAGCTCGCTGCCGACCTACGCGAACATCCCGGTGAAGACCTACGCCGCGTATCTGCAGGACGACTGGCAGGTGGCTTCCGGCCTGACGTTGAACCTCGGCATCCGCTACGACCTGCAGACCGGCTCCTTCAACGAGGACGTGCCGGAGCTGCTCGCGAAGATTGAGGACAAGCTCGGGCGGGACGGCGCGTTCCCCTTCGACGTCTCGATCTTTCCGCAGCCGCGCGCGACCCGCGGCGACCGCAACAACTTTGGCCCGCGAGTCGGCGTCGCCTGGGATCCGGCGAACAATGGCGTGACCAACATCCACGCCGGGTACGGGTTGTTCTACGACAACATGCGGACGCTGCAGAACTTCAACGAGCTGACCTGGCCGCAGGCAAAGACGATCACGATCCAGAACCCGTCCTATCCCGACCCCTTCGGCGGCCGCTCGCGCGAGACGTTCCTGAGCCCGACGACGCCGCCAACCGTCACGGTGGGGAGCAATGGCCAGGTCAACATGTACGCGCACCAGTACAACGTCGGGCTGAACCGGCTGCTGACCCGCGAGCTGGCGCTCTCGGCCGACTTCACGACGGTCCTCCGTTACGGTGATCGCGACACGATCGAGATCAACATCCCCGACCAGGTGACGCGGCTGCGCCCGTACCCGGGGTTTGTCCGCGTGAACTTCTGGGAGCCGAGCGCGGACAACACCTACAAGGCGCTGCTGCTGAAGGTCGAGAAGCGGATGTCGCGCCGCTATCAGGCGCTGGTGTCGTACACGCTCAGCAAGGCGGACGACGACACGTTGACATCGGCGCTCTCGGATCACTACGGCTACACGAAGGTGAATCGCCCGGGCGTCGCCGACCGCCGCCACCGGGTCGTGGCCAGCGGCATCGTCGTGCTCCCGTTCGACATGCAGTTGTCGGCGATCGGTGACTTTCGCTCGAGCCTGCCGTTCGGGCCGATCACCTCCGGCCTCGACCTGAACAACGACACGCTGTCCGGGACGTCGGTGGCGCCCGCGAACTCCGATCTGCCGGCGGGTGTGCTGCCGCTGTCGGGCTGCCGTTCGCTGAATCTCGACGCGATCAACCAGTTCAGGACGCAGCGCAATCTGACGCCCGTGTCCGAGGTCGATTGTCCGGTCTTCGCGAATCTCGATCTGCGGTTCTCGAAGTTCTTCCGCATCGGCGGCTCGGTCCGGGCCGAATTCATCGCGCAGCTGTTCAACATCTTCAATCGCGCGAACTTCGCGACGCCGAACAACAACATCGGCAGCGCCAACGACGCCACCGGCCGGCCGCTGTTCGGCACGAGCACGTCGCTGCTCCCGAACATCAACGCGCCGTCACGGCAGGCCGAATTCGCGGTGCGGCTGCAGTTCTGACGCCCTGTTCATGGCTGATGGCTAAGGGCTGTTGGCTTTCCGAAACCGCTCCTTTCGGCCATCGACCATATGCTCTTTAGCGATGAGCCATCAGCCATGAAGAAGCTCTCTGTCCTCGGCCTCGTCCTCATTGCCGCCGGCGCCATCGGCCGCACCGCGCCGGCCGAGACCACCCCCGCCTCATTGTCCGAGCTGTTCAAGCCCGGCGTGATGTTCCAGGATACGAACGGCGACGGCGCGATCGACTTCGTCGACGCGCGCCTCGTGCTGCCCGATCAGCCTGACGCCGCCGAGCTCGCCGCGGCAGGCAACATCGCCGCGCGCCTCGGGTTCGAGACGTCGGCGATGAACATCCCGGTCGCGCGAGCCGATCAAACCCGATCCGATGGAGCGCGAGGCTTTCAGCCGAGCGAAACGGGGACAACGATCTTCATCGGCGCGAAGTCGCTCGCCGCCGCCGAGGTGACCGCCGAATCGATCGGCGCCGCCCGCCTGAAACCGGGCGATGGCGTCGTGACGGCGTTCACGTTGTCGGGCAAGCCGGCCGTAGCCGTCCTCGGCGGTGACGAGGCGGGCCTCGAGGCCGCGTCGGTGATGCTCGCCGGCCACCTCCCGCAGGTCTGGGATCAGAAGGGTCCGACCGCCGACAAGATCGCCGACGATGTGAAGCTGTTCCTGGCCGGGAAAGGCGTCACTCCCTCGGTGGCCGTGGCGCATGCGGTGTTTGTCCGCGCCGGCGCGACCGCAGCCGACAGCGTCGACCGCGTCATCGTCGCGCTGCAGATGGCGAACGGCGGCGACGTGATCAAAGGACAGGTCGCGTTGAGTCAGTTCAAGGCCACCACCGGGCGCGACCCGAAGCGGCCGCTCTCCTACTCCAGCGTCGGTTCCGTCCTGGTAAGGATGAGGGCGCCCGGCATGGGCGTTGTCGCGGTCGATTTGCCGCGGGCCGCGGCGGCCGAAGCGGTCGCGTCAACATCGTCGCCGCCGGCCCGGCGCCCCGGCGGCGGCGCGAAAGAGAATTTCGATCTCTCCACCTTCTACGCGAACGAAGGCGCGCTCGGTGACTCCGACAACAACCTGATTCCCGATCGCGTCGACGTCCTGCTCAGCGCCGACGGCGCCGGCACGGACGGGGTCGTCGATCTGAGCGCGCGCCTGGGCCTGGAATCGACCGGCGTGTCGCTGCCGATCGCCAGGACCGCGAAGTCGATCACGGCGCCGGACGGCGAGCCGATCCTGGTGCTCATCGGCAGCTCGCATCCTGTCGTCGAGCAGTTGATCAAGAGCAGGAAATGGGACGCGCCGGTGCTGCAGCCTGGCGAAGGGCTCATCCAGCTCGTGAAGAAAGCGTTCGGCGAGAAAAGCGCGCTCATCGTCACGGGCGGAGACGCCGCGGGCGTGGCGCGCGCGGTGCGCCAGCTGGCCGCGACATTTCCGCACCTCTGGCAGCGCGGCAAGGATCGCACGACGCTCGACGATGTCGAGGACGACGTCAGAAAGTTCGTCGCGGGACGGTCGCCGGCCGGGCAGGCGGCGATGGCCCTCTACAAGCTGCAGAAGGTCGCGGACCAGCTGAAAGGCAAAGCGCTGGCCTCGGCGCACGTGAAGGTCTTCGTCGAGAAAGCGGCGGACGGGCTCCTCGATGTCGTCAAGCGCGATGCCGCATCGGCGTTCGGCGCGGCGCCGTTGACCGTCGACGTGCAGAACCTCGACGTCCAGAAGGGACGGTCGCTCATCAACGATGAGTTCGAGATCCCATCCGAGGTCGACGAGTTCTGGTCGAAGCTGCGGACGAAGGTGATCCCCGGGCTCAGGAAACGGCCGGCGGTTGCCGTGCACGCGCGGCTCAGCGAGCCGCCCGAGGTCCGCCAGCAGATCGAGCAGCAGGCGCGCGCCGAACTGATCAAGGCCGGCGCCGACGAGAAGGCGACCACGGTCACGGTCCTCTCGGCGTACAAGCAGGGCTACAGCTGGCTGTACGACGTCGTCCGGCCGGCGCTGGCCGGCAAGCCGGTCGATCGCATCACGATCAAGTTCGCGGAGATCGGGCCGCCGTCAGGCTGGAAGCAGCAGGGCATGTATGCGCCGACGCGCTGGCTGCTCGAGCTGTACCCGATCGACGAGATTCTCGCCTCCGAGCTGAAGGTGGACCTCGCGAACATCCGCTTCGAGATGATGCCGATTGGCGCGCCGGCGTACGAAGTCATCGCCACGGCGGCGGGCGGTGGGGAACTGCTGCGCCAGACCTTCGAACCGGCGATCGTCGAGCGTCCGTTCTTCGATCGTTTTCCCGACTACGAGCGTGTGCGCGTCACCACCGGGTGGATCAAGGCCGAGGTCGCCGGACGCACGACGATCGACGAGCGCATCGCCACCGATCCGGAGCGGTTCTGGGATCGGTTCCAGTCGAAAACGCTGCCGGCCCTCTACGATCACGTAATGGCGCTCGGCAAGGGGAAGCCGCGCCCTGAAGACGCCCCGTTCTTCGGCGAGCTGACGGTCGACCTGACGATGAGCGAGCCGGAATACCGGCTGCCGGTCGACGAGGAGCAGATCTCCACGATGGAGGCGCTCCATGAAGAGATCTACTTCAACACGCTGCATTTTTTCGACGTGATGGGCCGCTTCACCCGCGGCGCCAGCCTGGCGTATCCGGGCCGCGTGATTCCGCTGGTGCATGCGAAGGCCGACGGCAAGCCCGGCCGCGCGAAGATTTCGGTGACCGGCTTCGACGCGCCACGTCCCTCGGTGGTCGTCGAATACGTCGAGCGGGATGGGCGGAAGGGGGAAGCGAGGCTCGACATTCCGAAGATCGCGGTCGATCGGCCGCAGACGCTGGCGGCCGCCGTGCGTGACGGGCGCGACGGCGTCGAACGGCTGGATCTGCGCGTGAAGGTCGACACCGAGAAGGACGAGCGCGAAGAGCTGGTCAAGCGGACCGACGAGACGCGTGTCGATCGAACGATGCTGTCCGCCGAGCAGGTCTCGGCGGTGCTCGGGAACCTTGGCCGGCTCCGCGCGGCCGGCCTCTATCGCGACGCCCTGGCGTTTCACGATCTGGGTGGCCTGCGCATCACCGCCGGCTGGGAGCACGAGAGCCAGCCCGCCACCGAGGTCGTCGCCACGGTCGAGCCGAACGGCGCGCCGTCGCCGTTTCCAGACATCAGGAAAGCCGGAGCTCCAGGGCTTCAGCCCGGCGATCCCCTCGTCCAATGGGACACGCCGATCCCGCCGTCCGAGGCCTATGAAATCCTCGCGAAGATGTCGGCGTTCAAGGAGGCGACCGTCTACAAAGTGGGGCAGTCCTACCTCGGGAAAGATGTGTGGGCGATGGATCTGATGCCGCCGGTGACGGCGTCACACTGGTCGCACGCGAAGCAGACGACGATGAAGCCGACGATCGTCTACTCGGCGCGCCAGCACGCGAACGAAGTGTCGTCCACGAGCCACGTGCTGAAGCTGGCGGAGCTGCTCCTGACCGACCCCGTCTATCGCGAAAAGCTCAACAAAGTGAACGTCGTCATCCACCCGATCACGAATGCCGACGGCGCGCAGCTCGCCTACGACCTCCAGAAGGTCAACCCGACCCACATGCTGCACGCCGGCTATCTCGGGTCGCTCGGCGTCGACGTCACCAGCGCGCAGTGGGACCCGGATCCGCTGTATCCCGAGAGCGGCATCCGCCCGAAGATCTGGCGGACGTGGCTCCCCGACATCTTCCTGAACCCGCACGGTTATCCCTCGCACGAGTGGGTGCAGATCTTTTCGGAGTACGCGGCGTGGGTCCGGACCCGCTCGGTCGAAACCCGCGACTACTGGACGATGCGCGGCTGGTGGATGCCGGGGTTCGCGTGGCTGGACGACGCGCGCTACCCGCGGCACAAGGCGGAGCAGATGAAGCTGCTCGACATGATCACCGAGTACGCGAAGGCCGCGCCCGGCACCGTCGCGCTGAACGCCCGCGCCTACGACCGCTACAAGCGATACAGCTTCGATTTCGACCAGAAGAACTTCAAGCTCGATTTCACGAACGGGGTGCTGATCTACAAGTCGGTGAAGGGCGCGCGCGCCAACCCGCAGAGCCAGGATTTCATGACGCGCCAGCCGAACGTGACGATCTGGGAAGGCGTGACCGAGGCGCCCGACGAAACGGCGCGCGGCGACTGGCTGAAGCTGGTCGCGAACGCCGGCCTGCAGTGGGACAAAGGCATCCTCGAATACCTCGTGCAGGGCCGCCACGAGGTGGAGCGCAAGGTCGACATGTTCTGGAACGGCGTCACGCTGACCATGAACCGGCCGCGCCCGCCAAAGCCGGGGAAAACGGCCGACGACAAGAGCACGACCGGGCAGGGGAAGTAAGGGCAGGTAGGGCAGGCAGGTCGACCCACCTGACCCACCTGACCCACCCGACCGTTAATCGTCCAGTGTGAAAGTCACGAGCATGTTCACCTGATACTCGCTGATCTTCCCGCCGGTGACGCGCACCTGCTGCTCCTTGATCCACAGGCTCTTGATGTTGCGGATCGTTTTGTTCGCCCGCGCGAGGCCCTGCTGGATCGCGTCTTCGAAGCTGGTCTTCGACGTCGAGCTGATTTCCGATACCTTGGCGACGCTCATGTGACACTCCTTCGGCGCGCGC
>Ga0105243_10002905_pt1 | contig 14188 bp, 17 predicted proteins | sample KBSM34metaG_FD_81525 | JGI IMG/M metagenome (GOLD analysis project Ga0105243, IMG submission 81525) | Miscanthus rhizosphere microbial communities from Kellogg Biological Station, Michigan, USA - KBS M3-4 metaG | ecosystem: Host-associated > Plants > Roots > Rhizosphere > Soil | place...
GAGGTAGAACTCCGGGGACAGCAGGATGTAGGCCTCGCAGCCGGGCCATCCACTGGCCAGTCCCACGGTCATCGGGATACGGACGATGCCGCACCGACCGATGTCGTCCGACACCGCCCACGTGTCAAGGGCCCGCGCCGGTACCGGTGCCGCGCCTGCCGTTCCGACGCCGAACATCATCGTTGTGGCCAGTGCGGCCACGACGATCGCGCTGCGACCCCTGATGAGTTTCCTCATGCTGTTCCTCCCCCGTTCCGTGCTGAGCAGCACGACTGATACCGATCGTCCTTCAGCGCCAACAGCCAGTGCGGTCACCGCGAACAGTCGCCTGATCAGCGAGGCCCACATGCCGGATTGACCTACCGGTGTGTCTGTTTCCTCCCGCCGCGCGTTACGGAGCTCGGCCATGTTCCGGGTTGCCCCGCTGCTTCCCCGGAGTCGACCACACCGCAGGTCGGGTCCTCGGGAATTGCCAACAACATTGGTGATTCGCGTCCGACGACGACAACAACGGCGACGGCTGCGAACGGGCACCGTGGTTGGCAGTTGGTCACCCAGGCTCCTCGCGGCCACCGGAGCCCGCTCACAAGCCCGGGGAGCGCAACTCAGTCGCTCACCACGTAACCTCCGCCCATGACCGACGATCCGTCCCAGTGCCGCTGCATCCTGTGTCATGACTACGGCGACCGAGACGAAGCAGACCAGGCTGAGCTGACGATCATCGACAATGTGCGGCAGCACGGATGGCACGTCGTCATGGTTCCCGAGGACGAGATCGGTCCTGGTTTCGCCTACACGATCGGTCTGTCCCACACCCACGGTGTACCGGAACTCGCGATGTTCGGGATCGATGTCCACGCCATGCACAGCATCCTCAATACGCTCGGGGAGATGGCCGCCGCAGGCACCGTACCGGCCGACGGCCAGAAGCATACTGACGTCATAGTCGACCGCCACGTCGCGCTCAGGCAGGTTGATCCCCGCTGGTACCGGACCTACTTCGGGCAGGCCATCAACTTCTACCGGAGGACGCCTTTCCCTGCGCTGCAAGTTGCGTGGCCCGACGTGTATGACCGGTTCCACTGGGAAGCCCAGGCCGAGGAGAGGCATCGGGGGTCGCAGCCACAGTTGTGGCTGCCGCCCAGCGAGCACCCTGCCGGATGCTGGACGGCAGAACTTTGATCCCAGCTTCGGGGCAGGGCGAGGGGTTTGCCACCCTCGCCGCGTATGTGAAGGACTACCGCGCCGGTGGCTACGCCGTCGACACCGTCACCGAGTCGGTGTGCGCTGGATGCGGCGGACGAGCCTTCGCGATAGGTGTGGACGACGAGGCAGGTTGCGCCGAACGGCTGTGCGTGGCCTGCGACGACGCCGTCCTGATCGCCGACAGCGTGGACCAGTGGCCCGAGGCCGAACCGGTCCAGTGCGAATGCCCATGCGGCGGGGAGGAGTTCGCCATCGCCGTCGGCTTCGCCTCAGTCGGCGACGGGAGCGACGACGTGCGCTGGGTGAGCATCGGGCTTCGGTGTCTGCGAGACGGGACGCTCGGCGTGTACACGGACTGGAAGATCGACTACAGCCCCTCGGGCCAGCTGCGAGGCATGGCGTAGGCGGGACACCCCGAAGGTCACCGCCGGTCCGAGTGTCGCGCCCGGTCGCAGGACGTCTGGGCTCAGCTGTGGAGAGTGACGCTGGGCATCGGGCGGCCACCAGCGTCGAACAACGCGGCTCCGCAATCACAGCGCTCGTCGGCCAGGGTCTCCGTCGCCGGCAGCTCCCAGACCAGCATCTCCGAGCAGTCCGGGCAGTTCAGGCTGACCATGGTCTCTTCGGGTTCCGAGCCCCAGGCCCGCACCGGGAGGCCCTCGTGCGTCAGTTTGGTCAGCCCACGCTCACCGGTCAACGCGACCAGCACCTCGTAGGTATCGGTGCCGTTGTCCCGCACCGCGAGCGTGCAGCCGAGATTTGCCAGCACACCGGAGAGATGATCGAGCTGGCGGACCGGGAAATCGCCGCGGCGCAGAGTCGGGTCGGACTCGGCCGCGCGGTAGACGACGTCGGTGTCGATGTCCGTCGGCTCCGCCCCGAAGGCCCGTACCCGACCGGCCACGAACGCCGCCAGCTGGCCTTGGTGGTCCTCACCAGTCCAGTCCATCCTGAACATCACACTGTCGACTCGGACCCCCTGGGCCCGCTCACCGGGAGTCAGGACCAGGTCTTCCAGATCAGTCACGACGATCACGCTACCAACTGCCGGTGGGCAGGCCTGGGGTTGTTGTGTCGTTGTCACGCGTGACCAACGCCGGCCCCGCGGAAATCTGCGCGACCTCCAGGCCACCCGCCATTCCACTTGCCGGGGTGTTGGTTTCACTCGCAGTCGGCGAACCCGCCGGCGCGATGGCGCAGCCTGACCAATTGCCGACTACAGATGAACGACAACACCGTTGGCGACTGCCCGCGCTAGGGGTCTTCCCCCAATTCGGTCTCAGGGGTGCGCCCGGATGTGCCCCGGTGCTGGCGAAACTAGCGTTCAGTTCATGACTTCGACCAAGCGAATGCACCTCGCGGTGACACTCGGTGTCGCGACGATTCTCGTCGCCGGGGTGGCCGCCGCCGTCGTCCATTCCGCCGGTGACTCGTCTGTGGAGCAGTTGCGCCAGGACACCGAGGCGATCCATGCCCTCGGTGTCAGCGGGGTGCAGGCGCGAGTGATCGAGCCTGACGGTCAGCAGTCGGTCGCCACCAGCGGCACCGCCGACCGGAACACCGGCAGCCCCGTCAATTCCGACGGCTACTTTCGCATGGCCAGCACGTCCAAGACGCTGGTCGCCACCGTGATCCTCCAACTGGAGGCCGAGGACGGGCTGTCCCTGGACGACACCGTCGACCACTGGCTACCAGAAGTGTTGCAGGGCAACGGCAACGACGGCAGCCGGATCACCATCCGCCAACTGCTCCAGCACACCAGCGGCATCCACGACGACCTGCCCGGATACACAACGCCGGAGGAGTACTACCAGCAGCGCCACGACCTCTATGAACCCGAGCAGCTGGTTGCCCGCGCCGTGGCGCACGCTCCTGCCTTCCCGCCCGGCGAGGGCTGGGAGTACTCCAACACCGGCTACGTCCTGCTCGACATGATCATCGAGAAGGCCACCGGTCAACCCGGCCACCAGGAGATCGACGACCGTATCCTGCGCCCACTCGGCCTAGACCAGACCCGATGGATGGGCACTTCGCCCACCCTGCCCCAGCCGCACGCCCGGGCCTACCAGTTCTTCGGCCCCGATTCGGTGGTGGACGTCACCGATCAGATACCAGTGTCCGAGAACCTCTCGTGGGTGACGACCACGAGCGACGAGAACGACTTCTTCCGCGCGCTGCTCGCGGGCCGCCTGCTGCCGGCCCGGCAACTGGACGAGATGAAGCAGACCGTCCCCGTGAGCGCGGAGGTCCAACAAATGTGGCCAGACGGCCGATACGGCCTCGGCCTGGTCGAACGCCCCCTGAGCTGCGGACGAACCTACTGGAGCCACGAGGGTGGGGACGGCGGCTACATCACCCTCAACGGCGTGACCGACGACGGCAAGCGCAGCGCCGTGGTATCCATGTCCGAGGCACGCGGCGACACCCTGGAGCACATACAGCAGCAAACGATCACGGCCAGCACCCTGATCGACCACGCATTGTGCGCCGGAGGCCCCAGCACCCCGTAAGCCGAGGCGTCGTTGCGGTGAGCGGTGATCTCCACGATCAGATCACTGGCGGGCCAGCCACTCCGACAGTGATGTCTGCGCCAGCTCTGCGCCGCTGCCGGGCAGCAGGCTCTCGGGTCCCAGCACCGCCCCGAAGTACCGCGCCTGAGGATCGGTGACCACCGTGCGCGGATCGGAACGCGCGGCCAGCACGGTGCGGATCCACTGGTCCATGCCGAACACTTCCGGACCCGCGACCTCGACGGTGCCGTTCAGCGGGGTGCCCACCGCCGCGCGGCCAACGGCCGGTGCCACCTCGTCCGCGGCAATGGGCTGGACGCCGGCGCCCGGGAGCCGCACCTCGCCGTCGACGGTCGCGGAATCGGCTATGCCACCAGCGAATTCGAAGAACTGCGTCGCATGCACCAGCGAGTATGGCAGGCCCGATCCTGTGATCAGCTCCTCCTGCGCCGCCTTCGCCCGCAGGTACCCGGACTCCGGCAGCCGATCCGCGCCGACCACCGACAGGGCGACGTAGTGTCCGACGCCGGCCGCGGCGGCGACCTCGAGCAGGTTCGTGGTGGAGGTCCGGAAGAAGTTCATGACATTGTCGTCGGCGAACGACGGCGAATTGGAGACATCGACCACCACATTCGCACCCCGCAGCACGTCTTGGACTCCCTCACCTGTGAGGGTGTTCACGCCCGTGCTGGGTGCGGCCGGAACTGCCTGGTGGCCATCCGCACTCAATCGAGCGACGAGCTTCGAGCCGATCAGCCCGGTGCCGCCGATCACAACAATCCTCATCCTCATTCCTCCTACCTCGTCAGACACTCACATGCGCCGTCGTGCGCGGGGTCTGGTCCACTCGGTCCAAGGCAAGGCGGGTGGCTACGTCGACACGCACGCACCGCAGGATTGACGGTACCCGGCATCGTGTCCTCAGCCGGGGCGCCTGGTTCCGATCACGACGGTGGCGCCGGACTCCTCCGAGCGGGCGACCCGGGGAGTCAGTCCACCGCGGGCGAAGGCGTCGACCGTGAGCGGCGCCTGCCGTTCGCTGGTCTCGATCAACAGGTGTCCGTCCGGCGCCAGCCAGCGGGTGGCACCGGCGGCGACCTTGCGCTGGATGTCGACACCGTCGGTCCCACCGTCGAGCGCCAGCATCGGCTCGTGGACGCGGGCCTCCGGCGGCAACATCCCGATCGAGCCGGTGGGCACGTAGGGCGCGTTGGCCACCAGGACGTCGACCCGACCGCGCAGGGACCGGGGCAGCGGATCGTAGAGATCGCCCTCGTACACCCGGGCTCCGGCGGCATTGCGGCGCGCGCAGCGGACGGCGGCCGGATCGACGTCGACCGCGTGCAGTTCGATGTCACCCCCGGCCGCGGTCAGCGCGACGCCCACCGCACCGGACCCACAACAGAGATCGAGGACAACCGCCCGGCGGTGGGCGACGGCCGCCGCCTGACGGGCGAGGAACTCGGTGCGGCGGCGGGGTACGAAGACCCCGGGGTCAACGGCGATGCGCAGCCCGCAGAACTCGGCCCAGCCGAGGATCTGCTCGAGGGGCAGGCCGGCGACGCGGCGGTCCACCATGGCCTCGAGGTGGTCGGGGGTCGCGGCGGCGGCGGCGAGCAGGCGCGCCTCGTCCTCCGCGAAGACGCAGCCGGCGGCGCGCAACCGGGCGACGATGGGGATTTGCGGGCACAGCGATGAGATAGCAGACATGGGAACGCCTTTCGGGAAATTCCGATGGGCGCTCTCGCGATCACCTACGCCGGTCGGACCGCACACGGTGAGAGCACCCGGGTTGCCAAAACGGACACCGGTCTCACCTCCTCGGCCGGACGACTACTGCGGACGCGAACGATACCCGAGCCACAACCACCCGGCCACCGATATTTCGAGGGTCGTTTGAGCCGCATCACACTTGGTTGTGCACAACTTAGCCGTGCACTACCTTCATTCTCGTGACCGATGAACTCGCCCTCGACCGGCAGGTGTGCTTCGCCCTCTACTCGGCCTCGCGCGCCGCCACCGCTGCGTATCGCCCACTCCTGGAGGATCTCGGCCTCACCTACCCGCAGTACCTGGTGATGCTGACGCTCTGGGAGCGCGACGGCCGCGGGGTCCGCGAGATCTGCACGGAGCTCGGCCTGGACACCGGCACACTCTCGCCCCTACTCAAGAGACTGGAGGGCCTCGGGCTCATCGAACGCCGACGCCTGAGCACCGACGAGCGCCGCGTGGAGATCCACCTGACCACCACCGGACGGGCCCTCCGCGACCGCGCGCAGGGCATCCCACGGCGGCTCGCCGATTCCACCGGGATGTCCGAGCCGGAGCTGGCCACCCTCCGGGAGGCCCTGGTCCGGGTCACCGGCGCACTCCAGGACTCGACCCGATCCTGAACCCCACCAACCCATTCCCTGGCACCACCGAAGGAGAAATGATGAAGACGCTCTACACCGCAGAGGCCCTCGCCACCGGCGACGGACGCAACGGCCACGCCCGCTCCTCGGACGGCAGGCTGGACTTCGATCTCGCCATCCCGACCGCTATGGGCGGCACCGGCGACGGCACCAACCCCGAGCAGCTCTTCGCGGCCGGCTACGCGGCCTGCTTCCACTCCGCGCTGCAGCTGGTCGCCCGCCAGGCCAAGGCGAACGTCGCCGACTCGGCGGTCGGCGCCAGGGTCGGCATCGGCTCGCTCGACGGCGGCGGATTCGGTCTCGAGGTCACCCTCGAGGTGTCGCTACCGCACCTGGCTCGCGCCGAGGCAGAGGACCTGACGGCGAAGGCTCACCAGGTCTGCCCGTACTCGAACGCCACCCGCGGCAACATCGAGGTCACCCTCGTGGTGGCCGAGGCCGACGAATAGGTCTCGCCGACAAGGAGATCAGGACCGGCGGGCGAAGATCCGTTCCCACACGGCGGGATCGGTGCGCGGACCGCTCGGGGTCTCCGGCCCGTACCTCTCGATCTCGCCGTCGATGTCGAGGGGGCGGGTCGGCGGCATGCCCGGCACCAGCTCCTCCTCCACCCGGTCGTCCGGAACGAGCCAGCACACCTCGAACTCGATACCGTCCGGATCCCTGGCGTACAGGGCCTTGGTCGACCCGTGATTACTCGCACCGGTCAGCGCCCCCGCCTCGATGAGCTTCTCGCGCATCGAGGCCAGATCGGTGAGGGTGTCCACCTCCCAGGCGAGGTGATAGAGCCCCACGTCGCCCTGGCGGGCGCGGCTCGGCCCACTCGGGCTCTGGAACAGGCCCAGGTCGTGGTCGTTTGCCGAGTTCGCGGCCTGCAGGAAGGCCGCGCCCGGAAATCCCCCCGGGAGCGAACGGAATCCGAGCACGTCCTGGTAGAACGCCAGGCTGCGCTCGAGGTCGGCCACGAACAACACGGCATGGTTCAGTCGGCGAATCGACATCTGTGTGCTCAGCTTTCGAATGAGTAGGTGACGCCGGTCAGCCGCTCGGACTCGCCCCACAGCGCCCGGGCCACCGTCTTGTCCCGCGACTTCGACGAGGAGCCGACCACCTTGGGGTAGCCGCGCTGCTCGAAGGGCCCGTCGGGCCCGAAGTAGGTGCCGCCCGCCACGTCGGCGGCCGTCGCGGCGTACAGCTCGGGCAGGGCGCCCATCTCCGCGCTCTGCGCCATCAGGTCACCGATACCCATCAGTCGGTCCCAGATGGACTCGGTGTGCCCCTGCAGGCCGGTGGACGCGTATCCGGGGTGGGCAGCAACGGATTTCACGCTCGATCCCACCTGGCTCAGTCGACGGTCGAGCTCGTAGGCGAACATCAGGTTGGCCAGCTTCGACTGTCCATACGCCGGCCAGCGGCGGTAGGTGCGGCGCTGGTAGTTCGGGTCGTCGAGATCGATGCTGCCGAGCCGGTGGAAGAGGCTCGACATCGTGACGACGCGATCGGAGATCCGGTCGAGCAGCAACCCGGTCAACGCGAAGTGACCCAGGTGGTTCGTGCCGAACTGCGTCTCGAACCCGTCGGCGGTGGCGCCCTTCGGCACGGCCATCACCCCCGCGTTGTTGATCAACACGTCGACCTTCTCGACGCCGGCGGCGAACTCGCGCACCGATGCCAGGTCGGCCAGATCGAGGCGGCGCACCTGCGCGTTCTCCCCGATCTGGGCGGCCACGGCACCGCCCTTGTCGACGTTGCGGCACGCCAGGATCACGGTGGCTCCCGCCGCCCCCAGAGCGCGGGCGGCGACCGCACCCAGCCCGCTGTTGGCGCCGGTCACCACGAAGGTGCGGCCCTGCTGATCGGCAATGTCCTGTGCGGTCCACTTCACCATCAACCCAGCTTACGACGAGTGTGGGCGCGGACCCGATGGATCCGCGCCCACACCCGTGGTGCCGCTGTGCTACTACATGCCGCTCTTGAAGCCACCCGTGAAGGACTTGATCAAGGCCGCGAGGTCAAGCGCGTCGCTCGAACCGAACCCGCAATCGTCATCGTCCGTGGGGGTCTGGTTCGTGCTGTCGCACGTCTGTGCCGGGGGCGGGGTCGGGGTCGCATTGGCGACCGCCGGTGCGGCCATGAGGCCTGCGCCGACGAGGAACAGGCACGCGATAGAACGCCGAGTCATTCGTACTCCTGTGCAATAACATCCGGCCACCACGACGGTGCCGGCTCTCGATGCGCGAGACCCTACATACTGGACGCTCGGTTCATCGCAATTTCAACGAATATTGCCTCAGCCCAGCTATCGGCTCAGACCAGCGGACCTCGACGGCCGCTAGAGGCCGCTCTTGATACCGCCCGTGAAGGACTCGATCAAGGAAGCGAGGTCCTCGATAGCCTCGAAGTCGAAGCCGCTGGAGCTGTTGCCGGCGTCCGCCGCGGTCGGCTTGACCTGAGTCGATCCGTTCGAGCAGCTGTTGCCCCCGTCCGTCTGGGTCTCACCCGGCCCACAGATCACGGTCTCCGCATGTGCGGCCGCGGGCGCCATCAAGATTCCTGCGGTGACGAACATGAGGGTCGCAACAAAACGCCGATTCATTTCCCAATCTCCAATGCTGTCATCTCCGGCGCCCAGACCGGCACCGGCACTCGATTTCGTGGACGCTACAGCAGCCGTCAATCACCCATGACTATTTTGAATAGCGTTATGCTGCAAACGATCTAAGCGTCATACGGTACGCGTGACGCCTGGTCCACCGTCGGACAACATTCCGCCGGACCTCCCATCAGTTACATCGGATAACTACCAACTACGGACAAGGACACACATGACGGACAAGACACTTGGGCTGGCCGTGATCGGGACCGGCTTCGGCTGCATCACCCACGTACCGGCGTTCCGGGATGCCGGGTTCGAGGTCCGCGCCCTCGTCGGCCGCGATCGGGAACGAACCGTGGACCGCGCCGAGCGCATGGGGATACCGCACGCCGCGACCTCCCTCGACGAGGCCCTCTCGGTCACGGACATCGACGCAGTCACCATCGCGACGCCGCCACACACCCATGCCGCCCTGGCCGTCGAGGCGGCCGAGCGAGGGCTGCATGTGGTGTGTGAGAAGCCGTTCGCGGCAGACCTGAGCGAGGCTCGGGCGATGCTGGCCGCCGCCGAGAAGTCCGACGTCGTGCACATGGTCGGCACTGAGTTCCGCTACGCGAGCCCCCAGGCGCTGCTCGCCCGGCAGATCCGCCGCGGGGCGATCGGCGCCCCGCGGCTCGCCACCTTCCTCATGCACCTGCCGCTGTTCGCCGCCGAGGGCAGCGAAGCGCCCGGCTGGTGGACCGACGCGAACAGTGGCGGCGGCTGGCTCGGCGCGCAGGGCACCCACATGATCGACCAGATCCGTAGCACCCTGGGCGAATTCGAGATGGTCAGCGCCGGGCTGCCGGTCGTCGCCGACCGTGGGCAGAGCGCGGAGGACTCCTTCACCGTGCACTTCCGCACCACGACCGGAGTCGACGGCGTGCTGCAGAGCACGGTCGGCGCGTGGGGACCACTGCTGATGACCACCCGCATCGCGGGCACGCTCGGCACCCTGTCGATCAACGGCGACAGGGTTTTTCACGCCGACGCGACCGGCGAGCACGAGGTACCGATGCCGGCCGACCTGACCATCCCTGCCCCGCAACCGCCGCCGCACGACCTCTTCCAGACCACCTACGACTGGATGCACTCGACCGGGCTCGATCGCGCCCCGTATGCCCGGCTCGCCGATGCATTCCGCAGGCGCATTCTCGGGCAGGCCCCCGACCCGAACGAGCCCCCGGCGGCGACCTTCCGGGACGGCGTCGCCGGACAGGCTGTGCTGGACGCCATTCGCCGCTCGGCACACGAGGGGCGGTCCGTGCGGGTGGAGGCCCCCTAGGCCGGCCGATTCTGGCCTCGGCCGGGGGCGACCGCCTACCCTCCGAGGTGTGTCCGCCGCCCCGCTCCCCGTCCGCGACGGCCTCAACCCCACCCGGCTGAGGCTGCCCGAACGCGGCCCGTGGACCACGGTGATGGAGTACCTGCTCGCCCGGTTCCCCGACGATGCGTCGCGGCTCCGGGAGAAGGTCGCACTGGCAGAGGTGATGGGCGGGAACGGGGTGCCGGTCACCAGCGAGACCGCGTTCGCGCCGCGCTCGTTCGTGTACCTCTACCGAGACCCGCCGGTCGAGGCGCGGGTGCCGTTCGAGATCGAGATCCTGCACCGGGACCGGGACCTGCTGGTCGTGGACAAGCCGCACTTTCTCGCCAGCACGCCGCGGGGCAGGCACATCGTCGAGTCGGCGCTGGTCCGGCTGCGCCGCGACCTGGACCTTCCCGAGCTCACCCCCGCACATCGCCTGGACCGCGTGACGGCAGGCGTGCTGGTGTTCACGGTCCGGCAGGAGGCCAGGCGGGCGTACCAACTGTTGTTCGAACAGCGGCTGGTGACCAAGGAGTACGAGGCGATCGCCGGATTCGATCCGGCGCTGACACTGCCACGGACCGTGCACAGCCGCATCATCAAGGAACGCGGAATGCTGCAGTGCATCGAGGCACCGGGGGAACCGAACGCCCACACCCGCATCGAGCTGTTCGAGGCACGCAGCGATCTGGCGCGCTATCGACTGCTCCCGAGCACCGGGAGAATGCACCAGCTGCGGGTTCACCTGAACTCACTCGGCATCCCGATCGTCGGCGACAGCTTCTATCCACGACTGTATGACGTTGCACCGGAGGACTATTCGAGTCCACTGCAACTGCTGGCCCGCTCGATTGAATTCGCTGACCCACACACAGGCAAGCCGCGGCGCTTCGTGAGCGAGCGACGCCTGTCCGCCTGGGAGCGGACCAGCAATCCCAACCCTTAGCGAATTGCCAAGGAGCGCACACCGTGCGCTCACAGATCTCCGTCACCATCGGTATATCGGAAAAACCGCCGGACACCCCCGGCGGATCCGCACACCGATCGGAGCCCGAGATGACCGACCTCTGCATGATCCTCCAGCGCGCAGACGACACCGCGGACCTCTTCACTGATCGCGACTTCCTCGAGGCCGTCGCGCGGGCCGCGAACCTCCGCCAGGCCCACATCCTCGCCGAGCTGCTGACCACCACCGGCCACGAGGAGGACGCCGACCGGTTCCTGTCCGCGCACGCCGAGTCCTGCCTCGCAGACCTGCCCGACGCCGCCTGAGATACCGACGAACCCACAGGTAGGAGACCTACTACGCACCGTAGTGGAGTGCGTCACAATACTGGCATCTCAGATGCAAGTTAAATACCGTCGGGTCATGACCCTCTCCCCCGCATCCACCGAAGTCATCAAGGCGACCCTCCCCGCCGTGGGCGCTGCCATCGAGGACATCACCGCGCTCTTCTATCCGAAGATGTTCGCCGCCCATCCCGAACTCGAACGCGATCTGTTCAATCGGGGCAACCAGAAGCAGGGCCAGCAGCAGAAGGCCCTCGCCGGCGCGATCGCCGCATTCGCGGCACTGCAGGTCAGCCCCGACGCCCCCCGCACGGAGCTGATCATGTCGCGGATCGCGAACAAGCACGCCTCGCTCGGCATCACCGCCGACCAGTACGTGATCGTGCACAAGTACCTGTTCGAGGCGATCGTGGAGGTCCTCGGCGAAGCCGTCACCCCGGAGGTCGCGGCCGCATGGGACGAGGTCTACTGGCTGATGGCCGACACCCTGATCGGACTCGAGGCCGACCTCTACTCCGCGTCCGGGGTCCAGGCCGGCGACGTCTGGCGTCGCATGGTGGTGGGCCGACGCGTCCTCCAGTCCGCGGACACCGTCACCTTCATCCTCGAGCCGGCCGACGGCGAACCCCTGCCCGCGTACCGGCCGGGACAGTACGTCTCCGTCGGCGTCCGACTGCCCGACGGCGCACGCCAGATCCGGCAGTACAGCCTGGTCGGCGCGCCGTCGCAGTCCGAGTGGCAGATCAGCGTCAAGGCTGTCCCGGCACAGCCGCTGCCCGACGGGTCGGCAACTCCGGCGGGCGAGGTCTCGAACCACTTGTACCGCAATCTTTTCGAGGGCGACGAGGTTTCCGTCTCGCTGCCCTTCGGCGACTTGGTCCTCGAGGATGACGACACTCCCCTGCTGCTGGTGTCCGCCGGGATCGGCTGCACCCCCATGATCGGGATGCTCAACCACCTCGCCGCCACCGGCGACCCGCGCCAGGTCTCCGTGCTGCACGCGGACCGCTCCCCGGCCCAGCATGCGCACCGGGCGGAGCTGACCGAGCTGGTGCAGCGGATACCGTTCGCGGTGATGCACCGGTGGTACGAGGACCTGGGCACCCGGGCCGCGGGCAACACCACGCACCTCGGCCGGGCCGACCTGTCCGCCATCCAGATCGAGCCGGACACCCAGGTCTACCTGTGCGGGCCGTTGCCGTTCATGCTCTCCGTCCGCGAGACGCTGATGGAACGCCAGGTCCCGGCCGAGCACATCCACTACGAGGTGTTCGGCCCGGACAGCTGGGCCTCGGCAAGCTGACCTCCGCGCGGCGGTTGGCTGTACAGCTAGCCGCCGACGCCGGTCAGCTCGATGGGCGACTGCGGCAGCACCGCCGAACGGGCCACGGTGCCGGCCGCGAGGTCGACCGCATGGATCGACTTCGCGGCCGGATCACTGACGTAGGCCGTACCGCCGTCGACGAACAGGGCCGGCCGCGGCGACTGCCACTTCTCCGGCTCGGTCCAGGCACCGAGCACCGGTATCCGGTTGGTCACCGCCCCCGTGTTCTGGTCGATCACATGCAGGAAGCCGTCAGTACCCAGCACCAGCGCCTCACCGCGCGGGCCGCGACCGAGGGACCGGAAGGTGTAGCTGGTGCCGAGGTCGACGGGCGTCATCGCTGCGGTTGTCGTGTTGACCAGCATCACCCGCTGCGGTCGTTCGAGTTCGGCGTCGCGGTCCGTCTTGTGGTCGCCGAGCACCACGTCGGAGGTGTCCGTGCCTGCCTGGTTGCCGATCCGGCCGTAGGCGTCCGGGCTCGAGATCTTCGTGACCACGCCATCGCGGTAGACGAGCACCCCGTCCTGGCATCCGAACACCACGACCTCGTTTGCGGCCGCCGCCTCGCCGTGCACGCCGGGGCAGTGTTCGTTGCGGGTGACCTCCCGGCGCTCCCTGTCGAGGACGACGATGCCAGTGCGGGCCTTCTCGTCGCCGAGCGTGGTGATCAGTCCGCCGTTCTCCAGTTCCACCGCCACCCCGTGGTGCGGCTCGGCGGTCGTGTGGCTGTCCACCGCCGGTTTCCCTTCCGCCAGCCCGTGCGGATCGAACATCTCGACCAGCCCGGACCCATCGTGGAACAGCACGGTGCGATCGGCGTGCCGGACCACGTGGCCGGGCTTGTTCGCGGCGAACTCGGTGCCGGTGAGCGCCGGGGCCGCGGTGTAGTGATGCGAGTGGTCGCCGTGCGGCTCGGACCAGGTCCCGACGTCGAGCACCTCGAAGGCGTCCCCGGCGGTGACGAGGACATGCCTGCTGTCCCCCGCCGGGTTCAGCCGGGTGAAGCCGTCGACGGGTACCTGTCCGACCACCTCCAGACTCTCGGCGTCGAGCACCAGGACGCCACCGTCGTATGACACCGCGAGGCGCGGTGTCGCGCCCGAAGCCTCCACCGGTCCAGCGGTTTTGGATCCAGCGGCGGCGGTGGCCTGCTCCTGCGGGTCGATCCCGGACGAGCAGCCGGCGAGCAGGGTGGTCGCGAGGACGGCGGACGCCGCCGCGGCGCGAACACGAGGAGTGAGGTCTGGGTCATGCCCACCAGCTTCGGCCTTATTGCAAATGATTGTCAAAGTATATAATGCGCATGCGTGCACCCATTTGATCGAAAAGCCTTCCCCGGGAGGACATTTGACAACACCCCCCTGCCATCCCTAGGTTTCTGGAAATCATTTCCATGTGACCTGGTGCCGCATGCCCACGCGCCGCGGCCGATGAAGGGGATTCAATGAGCGAGATCCGTAAGCGCGGCATCCGTATTGCTGGCGTCGGTGCTGCCGCGGC
>Ga0105243_10002907_pt1 | contig 14181 bp, 9 predicted proteins | sample KBSM34metaG_FD_81525 | JGI IMG/M metagenome (GOLD analysis project Ga0105243, IMG submission 81525) | Miscanthus rhizosphere microbial communities from Kellogg Biological Station, Michigan, USA - KBS M3-4 metaG | ecosystem: Host-associated > Plants > Roots > Rhizosphere > Soil | place: Michigan...
CTCCGCTGCCGCCAGTGACTCCCATCTTCTTGTCGTCGATGTAGCCACGACGAATGAGCTCATCCACACCGGCCATCAGATCTTTGTAATCGTCGCCGGGGTAGTTGTGCTGAATAATGTTTCCAAACTCCTGCCCGTAGCTCGTGCTGCCGCGCGGGTTTGGATAAAGCACGACATAACCCTTCGCCGCCATCCATTGAAACTCGTGATCGAAGATGAAACCGTAAGCTGCGTGTGGTCCACCGTGAATGTTTAGAATGAGCGGATACTTCTTGTTCGGATCGAAATCGGGTGGCTTCTGCACCCACGTCTGAATCTTCTTGCCGTCGAAGCTCGTGTACCAAACTTCTTCGGGCTCGGTGAGATTCAGTTTCGAGAACAACTCATCGTTGATGTGTGTCAGTTGTCTTGGTTGCGCCCCGGCTTTGTCGAGCCAGAAGAGATCGCCGACGCGCGTCGGAGTCGAAAGCAAAAGAACGAACTTTGACGCATCGGGAACAGCGCGATAACTGACCACACCCTGGTTTCCAGTCGTGACGTCCTTCAACTTTCCACTCGCGACATCAAACGAGCCGAGGTTTGCTCTGCCCTCTTTGACATAGAGCATGTTGATGCTGCGACCATCCGCCGACCAGATCGGCGGATTACCACCGCCGCCTCTCGGTGCAACGTTATCGCCGGTCAATCCGCCGCCAATGTCGGAATCAAAATTAGCAGTGAGATTGCGTGGCTTGGCTCCGGATACCAGATCCAGCACCCAAAGATCAGGTTGTGAATACGAACGCACTGGCTGGCTTACTGAAGCGATAAATGCCATTCGCTTTCCATCCGGACTCACCGTGAATGCACCCGCGCCCATGTCGAACGAAGTCAACTTCGTTGGCTCACCACCGGTTATCGACATCGTGTAAATGTCTGTGCGCGGCAGTTCGTAGTAGGGCTCGTCTGTGTAGTCGGTTTCGAAATAGATGCGCTGGCTGTCTTTGGCCCAGACTGCGCCGCCGTCGTCGAAGTGTCCTTTGGTCAACTGCTTTGGCGTGACTTTTTCATCGCCTGTTTTTGGCGCTGCGATGACCCAGATGTGTTGCGGATGTTTGAAGTCGATATAACCCGCGCCGTTCGCGCGGTAGACAGCGCGATTGATGACACGCACGTCACTCTCGCGTTCAGGCGGAGTCGGACTCGCAGCCGGCGAAGCAGCCGGTGTGGGTTGGGGCGCATTTCGCGCCGCCGCCTTCGCGAGTTCTTCCGCGGTGGCGCCGTTATAGAAAAGGATCATCTTGCCGTCGGGCGACCACTGCGCGCCGCCTGCGCCGCGCGGCAGAGAAGTGAACTGGAACGGCTCGCCACCTCCCATCGCCAACATGAACAACTGCGCCGGCTCTACACGGCCCGAGACTTCCGGCGCACGCATGAACAAGAGGTACTGTCCATCAGGCGACCACCGCGGCGTCGAATCGCGCGGGCCGTTCGTAAGCTGTCGTGTTTCGCCGTCGGCAGTCGAGACAGTCCAAATAGCGGTGTTGTATCCGTCCTTCTTCTCGTTGACAGTCACACGCACGAATGCGACGCGCGAGCCGTCCGGCGACACCTGTGGATCGCCGATCCAAACGAAGTTGAAGAGATCTTTTTCAGTGATACTGCGTTTCTGCGCCAGTGCCGGCGCGGCCAGAGATACAACGATGAGCAGAAAAACGGAGACACGAAAGCGCATGAGTGGTTTCCTTTCAGTTCCACAGATTACACAGATGCGATTGACGCAGATTAGCGACGCAGATAGACGTAATAAACCACGCCACTATAGTCGTCCGTCAAGAGAAATGCATCTTTGCCGAAGCTGAAAACGTCTGCGGGACGGCCTTTGATGATTGTTCCGTCGAAAAAGCCAGTGATGAAGTCGGTCATCGAGCCGCTCGACGCCGTGACTTTTACAACTCGATAACCCCGCCGCAGACTCTTCTTTGTCGAGCCGTGTAGAGCGACCAGAAATGATCCGTCTAAGTCGGAAAAATTCTCGGCGTCGAAGTATTCCAAACCGAGTGGCGAGCTGTGCGCGGGAAATGGCGTTAGTGCTGCGGGAACCTTTCGGCAGTCGAACGCTGATCCTGTCGGATTGAACTTCGGATCAGGATAGATACGCGCGCCCGCCTGGAAACAATAAGGCCAGCCGTAATGCGTTTCTGATTTCTCGAGAGCATAAAAAGTGTCGGCCGGACGATTGTCGCCCAGGTGATCCGAACCCATATTCGTGACGTAGAGTTTTCCCCTGACCCAACGTAGCCCGACTGCGTTGCGGAGTCCACGAGCGATGTATTTCTGGTTCGTACCGTCGGGGTTCATTTGCAGAATGCTGGCGCGAACTTCTTCCTTTTCTTCACACGCATTGCAACTGCTGCCGACTGCTACGTAGATCTTTCCATCACCACCGGTGACAACGGTGCGGGTCAGGTGCCAGCCGCCGTATTTGTAAGCAAGTCCGTAAGCAGGGAATGTCGCGAGCACTTGCGGCTCGCCTGATGGAGCGTCTTTGCCGGCTTCGTAACGATAACGCACGAGGCGATCTGTTAGAGCCAGATAGAACCAGTCTGTTCCATCTCGATCTTTAAAAAATGCGACACTGTTCGGGTTGTGCAGCCCGGTCATGTACTTCGTGATCTTCTTGAACTGTCGCGTTTTGGAATCGAATTGATCGAGGATATAGACCACGCCGCGTCGATTGTCCGACAGGTTGAACATGTCAGTGACGAAGAGACGGTTGTCAGGACTCAGCGTCATGAAGCGCACGCGTTTGAGACCCTGAGCGGCAACGTTGATCTCGTAGCCCGACGGGAGGTTCAAGTCAAACGACTTTCCATTTGCAAGCGTGATGTGATGTGGCGTCAGTTTTTGTGCGAATGCGTTGCCGGAAATAAGAACAATCAGGATTGCTATGTGTGCGAAGCGATTCGGGGGCGTCATTTGGTGAGAAAATAACATATCGTGCTTGGAAGAGGTCAGTACCGCAACGCGGTAGCGTCGGGTAAGCCTCGTGTCACCGCGTCCGACCCGACGCTACCGCGTTACGGTACTGACCTCTTCCAACTATCGTTCTTAGGCGCACAATCTCTGCGGCCCTCTGCGTAACTCGGAGAAGGCAAAGATACGCAAAGGGCCGCAGAGGGCACCTCGCCGGGTCATCACCTTATGCGACGCCGCGCGCGCCGCTTAAATGCTGATCCTGACGAAGTACAGATGAAACTTGCAGTTTGTTTGTTCCAACAGCCAGACTGACGTGGGGAGTTGAAAAACCACGTCAATCCATAACCTGGCTGTTGGCCCGACCGGTTGTTTCCGGCTACTTGAAGGAATAACACCTGACCCGGAAAATTATTCCCGGGAATTTTCCAAGTTGTGAGGTGTTAATCTAGAATGGTTTCCGCAAAACTCGACAAATGGACAAGTCTGTCAACAATGCGGGATTTGACCAGGCGACGATGGCGCACATCGATTCGCTGTACGGTTACGCTCTAACGTTGACGCGTGATGTGACCGAAGCCGAAGATCTGGTGCAGGAAACCTATGTGCGCGCGGCCAGCGCAGCCAACCACCCGGAAGTAGACAGCAATCTGAAGGGCTGGCTGTTCGTGATCATGCGAAATGCGTGGTTGAATCAATTGCGTCACAAGAATAGCGGACCGCGTTTTGTCGAACTCGAGCTGATTGAACCCGAAGCGCAGGAAACTCCACATATCGTTTACCTGCGGAAGCTGGAACGAAAACAGGTGCGGGAAGCGATTGAGAGTTTGCCGCACGCGTATCGCGAGATTGTGGTGTTGCGCGACATTGAAGGATTTACTTACCAGGAGATCGCGACCGTGCTCGACTGTCCAGCCGGCACGGTCATGTCGCGTTTGGGCCGTGCGCGTGGAAAGTTAAGAAAATTGCTTACGCGGTTTGAGCCGCGGGTGAAACGGATTGGGATACGGATTGAGTAAAGAGTGTGACGACATACGAGGGCGGTTGACGCTGTATCTCGATGACGAGTTGCAGGGCACGGAGCGTGCGACTGTCGAGGCACACTTGTCGGAGTGTGAGTCGTGTCGTGCGATTTTTTCCAGGGAGTTGGACTTTTTAAAGACCGTACGTGATGGCGGGCAGTTGTACGTTGCTCCGCCTGAGTTGCGAGCGAAAGTCCAGCAGATCCTCAGGCCGCGGAGAAGTTCTCGAGTTAAATGGATGGTTGCGGCCGCGGCTGTTTTGCTCGTGTTACTGCTGCCGGTTGTTGCGTGGCGCATAGTCAAACGAGCGAACAAACCGGAGGAAGGACCGGCGGGTAGTTTTGCGCTCCTCGCGGCTGAGACCCACCTGCGTCACGTGCGCGGGCAATTGCCGCTCGAGGTGGAGTCGCAGAATCCTCAGCAAATCTCGTCGTGGTTTGTGAATAAAGTGAACTTCCGCGTGAAGTTGCCGAACTACCAGGAATCGTCAGGGCAGGAGAAGCTTTACGTACTCGAAGGCGCGCGGCTGGTTGGTTTTCAGAACGACTACGCTGCGTATGTTGCTTACCAGATGAAGGAGCGACCGATCAGTCTCGTGATCACTTCGGCATCACTCGTCGAACCTACCGGCGGTGAAGAAATCCCGGCCGGTAGTCTGAAGTTTCACTACAACGCCATTGACGGGTTGAAAGTCTTAACATGGTCAGACCGGGGCCTTACTTACGCGCTCGTCTCCGACCTCGAAGAACGTGGCCAACAATCCTGCATCGTCTGCCACGAGGGCTCGAAGGATCAAAACTTCATCGAGCCGCTAAAGCCCCACTAAGAGTTTTTAGCCGCGGATTTACGCAGATAAACGCAGATCTGCGTTCATCCGCGTTTATCCGCGGCTAAATATTATCTCGAGTACATCTTGATGATATGCTCAATGGCGGCGCGACAGACTTTGCAGAAGTGATCCGTGCGCGAGAACATGATGCAATCGACTTCCGGCCGGTAATATCCGCGCGCTTCGTACATCGCGCCTTCAAACGCCCCAACCTGCCCAAAGTGTTTCTCCGCCGCAAACATCTTCTGCTCGTGTGCCAGCTCCTCTTTAAACAAAGCCTCCATCTCTTCTTCAGGTCGCTTGTCTTTCCTGAGCTGAACGCGGCGCTTCTGAATCTCTCTCGAGTAATTCTCAAACTCTTCCTTGTTCCACGGCGTCGGAATAGGTGTGACGTTCGCAAACGGTGAAGCAAGATTGCGCCATTTCAACGTGCTCACATCGAGCAGCGCGGTGACATTCGGCTCCCATGGCTCGACGCGATCTGCAGCCGCCGGACCATACGCGACCGACGACGTGTAGTACTCGTCTGCGAGTCCGGCGAAGTGGTGCCCGAACTCGTGAACGAAGACGTAGTTCGCAAAAGCATTGTCTGACGCAACCGTGCTGTAGAGATTGAAGATACCGCCACCACCGTAAGTCCGATTATTCGCGAGCACTTCGATGAACTCATACGGGGCAAACTGCGCTGTCCGACGCAACGCGCGATTATCAAAAGTGAGCACGTATCGTTCTGATCCGAAGGCGTCGTAAGTGGCGCCAATCGGTGAGTCGCGATAAATACCCGTCGATGGCCGCGAGATCCCCGACTCGGCTGCAGGCGGGCAAAGCCCCCAAACGTTGAAGTTTCTACGATTCTCCTTGAACGGCGACGTTGAGAAGAGGACTTCAGTAAGACGACGCGCATCGGCTTCAAACTTCTTCGCTTCAGCCGCTGTGTAACCATCGCCAACGATCAGAAAGTCGACCTTTGTCTCGGGGTCGCCTGCCTTCTGAATCGTGATTAGGGGCGCGGGCGCGACCGGCTTGGAACGATCGACAAACTGGTCCGCGGGATCGATGGTCGTGGTCCAGATATCCTGAAAGACGTTCTTCGCGTCGCGTTTCTTCAGAGTGATGGTTACTGCGGCAGACGGTTCGGGAAATCGCAACGACTCCTGAAACGTGCGTTTGATAGTTTTAGCCTCGTCTGTTGTTTCCCACTCGCCATAGATCGATGCAAACCCGCGTGAGTAAAGAAGCTGCTTCGACTTCGCGTCGCGAACTTCAAACAAATACTTCCCGAGATTTGACGAATCTATCGCTTGCTTCGGATCGCCGGGCCATGGACGCGGCTCGATCACCACGCGGTCCACGCTGAACACTTCCTGTGTCGCATCGCCGGTGTGGTAGTAATCCAGACGCATCGTTGGCGTTGCCGCAATCGTCGTGAGACAAGAAGAGAGAAGGATAGCCAGGACGAGAATTGGTTTGTTCATAGCCGGATAATACAGAGGAAAACGCGCCTGTGTCACCCGTGCTAATCGGCGTAACATGCTATACTCTTGCGATTTATGGCTAGTGTCCTCGAGATCATCCCACTCGGTGGTATCGGCGAGTTTGGAATGAATTGCATGGCGGTGCGCTTCGGCGACGAGATGTTGATTCTCGACGCCGGGATGGGCTTTCCCGAGGAAACGGCTTACGGCGTCGATGTTTCAATCCCGAATTTCGCCTTTCTCGACGAATACAAGGACGATATTACCGCGATCGTTCTCACGCACGGTCACGAAGATCACCTCGGTGCGTTGCCTTACTTACTCAAGCGATTCAACGTCCCTGTCTACTGTTCACACTTCACCGCCGGTTTAGCTGAGAGCAAACTTGAAGAACACGAACTGCTCGGCGACGTGCTGCTGCATCGAGTCGAGCCGCGGGACGTGGTCGATATCGGCGTTTTCTCGGTTGAGTTCATTCGTGTTTCGCACTCGCTAGTCGACTGTTTCTCACTCGGGATTAGAACTCCGGTCGGCACGATCATTCATACAGGCGATTACAAAGTTGATGAGACGCCGGTTATCGGTGAGCCGATAGATCTGCGATCGTTCAGAAGATATGGACAGGATGGCGTTCTCGCTTTGTTGTCGGATTCCACGAACGCGACTGTTCCCGGTCGCACGCCGTCGGAACGTGCAGTGATCCCGGCGTTTGAAGAGATCTTTTCGGAGGCGAAGGGACGGATTGTCGTCGCGGCATTTGCCTCGTCGATTCATCGTCTGCAGATCGTGCTCGACGTGGCCCAACAGTTTAATCGTCACGTTTGTGTGCTTGGTCGCTCGATGCAGAAGAACGTCGAGGTTGCGGACAGGCTTGGTTATCTTGACATTCCGGACGGTCTAATTGTGTCGCTCAACCAGGCAAAGATGATGAGCGACGATGAGATTGTGTTTCTGGTGACAGGTTCTCAGGGCGAGGCGCGCGCCGCTCTTTCACAGATGGCGACGCAGAGCTACAAGGGGCTGATGATTGAGGAAGGCGATACGGTCGTGCTTTCGGCGCGCATCATTCCGGGTAACGAGCGTCTGATTTCGCGCATGATCGGATTCATCTACAAGCGCGGGGCCAACATCATCGAAGAGAAGCGGCGATTGGTTCATGTGAGTGGTCATGCTTCGCAGGAAGACATTCGAATCATGACTGAAGCCGTGCGCCCGAAGTTCGTGGTGCCGATTCACGGTGAATACCGCATGCTGTTTCGGCACAAGGAGTTTGTCAAAAATCATCTGGGCTACAAAGAAGAGAACATCATCCTGATCGAGAATGGCGACGTGCTCGAACTCGACGGCGAACGTGCGGCGGTGATCGATAAACGTGAAATCGGACGCACCTTCATTGATGAGAGCGGCTTCAAGGAAATCGACAGTGAGACTGTTCGTGAGCGCAAGCAGCTCGCTTACGAAGGGACAGTCATGGTCGTTGTTACTGTCGATCAGGAAACTGGCAAACTTGATGGTGAGCCGAAGATTGCGGCGCGTGGAGTGCGCGGGTTGAGCACTGGAAATGGTTTTGGAAACTATCTGCTGGCGGATGCGAAACGTATTGTTACAGCAGCCGTCGCGGGCGCCTCGCGGCAGACTCTCTCCGACGAAACGCTTTTGAAGGAACACGTGCGCGTCGAGTTGAAGCGCTTCATCCAGAAGCAAACCGGCGCGAAGCCCGTTATCACGCCCGTCATAGTTTTAATTTAGCCGCGGATGAACGCGGATTAACGCTGATCTGCGTTCATCCGCGTAAATCTGCGGCCAAATTCCGATGAGTTACTGGACCAACAAAGTCGTGATGATCACCGGCGCCTCTTCCGGTATCGGAAAAGGGCTCGCGCTGGAGATCGCGTCTCGTGGTGCGCATCTGGGCTTGTTGGCACGCCGCGAAGATCTGCTCAACGAGATCGTGAGTGAAGTCAGATCTCGCAATGTCAAAGCTATCGCCGCGGCGGCGGATGTGCGTGACATCGAAGCTGTCCGAGCAGCCACTGATCGTTTTCGTAAAGAGCTTGGACCGATCGATGTCATGATCGCGAACGCCGGTATCGGCACCGCTGACCACGCAACTCGACTGACCCCGGAACATGCCCAGAAAGTGATCGGCATCAACGTTCTTGGAGCAGTGAATAGTGTGGGCGCCGTCCTTCCGGAAATGGTTGAGCGTGGAAAAGGACGCCTCGTGGCAATCTCGAGTCTGGCCGCATATCGAGGGCTCGCTAAGTCGGCCGCATACTGCGCGAGCAAGGCCGCACTCACTGCATACTTTGAGAGTCTCAGGATCGACCTGCGCCACACGGGCGTGGGTGTCACGATCATTCATCCGGGGTTTATCAAGACTGACCTGACTTCAGGGCGCGAAGCAAAGATGCCGTATCTGATGGAGCTCGATACAGGTGTCAAAAAGATCGTTTCAGCGATCGAAAAAGAAAAGACGATCTACGCGTTCCCCTGGCAACTCGCAACCATAGTGCGGGCCACCATGATGCTACCGCCCGCGATGTACGATTGGATCGCGGAAAGAAATTCTTTTAGAGAATAATAATGACCATTCTTCAAGCTATCGTCCTCGGCCTGGTTCAGGGCCTGACAGAATTCATCCCGGTCAGTTCAACAGCACATCTCGTTTTTGCCGCACGCGTTCTGGATCTCTACGGCGGCGCTGACAAGACGCTGCAGGCAGAACAGACGACCGCTACGATCGCCGTCATTCAACTCGGGACATTGCTCGCCGTTTTGATCTACTTCGCCCGAGATATCGTCAACATCCTGCGGGCCTTTATTACGGATCATCTTGCTCTGCTGCGGGGGCAGAACGAATCAGGACGACCAAAGCTTTCGAGAGACGCATGGCTCGGATGGCTCGTGATCATCGGATCCTTGCCGGTCGGAACGGTGGGATTGGCCTTGAAGAAAGTCATCGAAGGTCCATTTACGAAAAATCTCTGGGTGATCGCTACGATGATGATCGTTGTGGGTGCATTGCTGATGATCGCCGAGCTGGTCGGAAAGAGAGATCACGGTATGGACCAACTCCGAGTTTCCGACGCTCTCGCGGTGGGCTCGGCACAGGTGCTGGCACTGATTCCCGGTTCGAGCCGCTCGGGTTCGACAATCATGGGTGGCTTGTTCTCCGGCCTGAATCGTGAGACCGCCGCGCGGTTTTCTTTCTTGCTTTCGATTCCGGCAATCGCGGCAAGTGGATTGTTGGAACTGAAGGAGGCGGTCGAGAAGTTGCCGGCAGGCAGTTATGGATCGCTGGCGGTCGCGACCGTGGTTTCGGGCCTCGTGGGTTACGCATCGATCTGGTTCCTGCTGCGATATCTCCGGACGCATTCGACGAGTATTTTCATTGTCTATCGTGTGATTGTCGGGATTGCGATCCTCCTCGCGTTGTCGATGGGATATATGTCCGCGAGTATTTAGACCACGGATTTTACGGATCTTTAAAGGCAGATAGACGCGGATCAGCATGTGGTACACTGGTCACGGCCCCACCTCTGAAGTATCTAATCGGTAAAAAGGGCGGTGATGTTAATGAGTGAGTCTTCCCAGCGACCGCGAAGCCCGCGAGTGCCGGTCGAGTTCGCTTTGGATGTGGAGGGAACAGACGCGTCAGGGAAATCTTTTCAGGCCAAGGCTAAGGCCACCAAGATCAGTCGCGGCGGCGCAACGCTCCTGATCGACGTTGATGTGCCGGTTGGTTCGACGGTGCAGCTCGTGGCCCCGTTTGGTGGTAAGCTAACGGCCGAAGTTAATGGTTCGTGGATCGATGATATTGATGGCAATAGACGCATCGGTGTGAAGTTGCTGGACGCGAATGGATGGTTTGCCGAATAGGTCCGATAGGACCTATATGACCTATATCGAAGTTACTAGATGAAAGCCAAACGCTGGATCGTGCGCGAGCATGATGCCGAAAGGGCCGCCTCACTGGCACGCGTTCTGGGTGTCTCACCAATCCTGGCTGCTCTTCTCATAAATCGCGGATACGCCGACGAGCGCGATGCGCGCGTCTTCCTTTCACCAACTTACGATCAACTGCATGAGCCTTACTCCATGCTCGGCATGAAGGAGGCGGTGGAGCGTCTCAAGCGTGCTGTCGAAGCGCGTGAACCCATCCTGATCTACGGTGACTACGACGTTGATGGAACGACCGGAACCGCCGTGCTGTTGCGTGCTCTAAAACTCCTCGGCGCAAATGCCGGTTTCCACATTCCCCATCGCTTCACTGAAGGCTACGGCATCCAGCAGCCCGCGCTCGAAAAGGCACTCGCCGACGGTTACAAACTCGTCGTCAGTATCGACTGCGGCATTCGCGCACACGAGCCACTCCACTGGGCGCGCGACAAGGGCCTCGACGTAATCATCACCGATCACCACTTGCCCGATGAGAAAGAAGGGGCGCCGCCGGCTTTCGCAGTGCTGAATCCAAATCAGGTTGGTTGTGAGTATCCGGATAAACACCTTGCCGGCGTCGGAGTCGCATTTAAGCTCGTATACGCACTATTTCGTGAGTACGGTCGTGAAGCGCAAGTTCCGGCATTCATGAAGGTTGTCGCGATCGGAACAGTCGCCGACGTCGCCAAACTGGTCGGCGAGAATCGCACGATCGTGGCTATCGGACTGAAGGATCTGGCGCGTGTTGCTAACCCTGGTTTGCGTGCGTTGATCGATGTTGCCGGTTGCGGAGACGGCAAGGGCATGACAGCATACGACCTGGGCTTTCGGATTGGGCCACGAATAAACGCCGCCGGGCGCATGGACGCGGCCAAGGCTGTGGTCGAGCTCTTTGATACACGCGATTCCAACCTCGCGCGCCATCTTGCAAATCATCTCGACGCTCGCAACGAAGAACGCAAGACGGTCCAACAGCAGATCATCGACCTTGCAGTTGCTGAGATTACGGAACCAGAAGAGTGTTACGCCGCGGTGATCGCGGGCGAAGGATGGCATCGCGGCGTGATCGGAATTGCTGCGTCGAAGATTGCAGAGCGATTGAACCGGCCGTGCGTGGTGTTGTCAGTTGAAGGTGAGATGGCCCATGGGTCTGGGCGAAGCATCGAGGCTTATCATCTTCTGGATGGTTTGACTGCGTGTTCAGATTTGTTTGAGAAGTTTGGCGGCCACTCGCACGCGGCGGGAATCACGATTCGATCGAGTCGCATTGACGAGTTTCGCACGCGATTGAACGAGCATGCAGCGACGCGTTTGACACCGGAGGATTTGGAGCCCTCGATAAATGTTGACTTGGAACTGGCGGCGGAAATGGTGACGTTTTCGACGGCGCGTGAGTTGGATGCACTCGAGCCTTTTGGGGCAGGGAATCCGCGTCCTGTATTTGTGACGAAGAATCTGCGGTGTTTGTCGGAGCCGGCAGTGTTGAAGGATCAGCATTTGAAGCTGAGGCTGGCTGGTCCGCAAAACCGCCCGTTGGAAGCTATATGGTGGAATTGTATTGATGGTCCGGGGCAAACTCCGCAGTTGAACGGCAGCATCGAACTCGCCTACACGCTGGAGACGAGTCCCTGGAACGGCGACTTTCGAATGCAGTTGAATGTGCTTGATTTGAGATGCAGGAAGTAACCCGCAAACGCGCTATCGCACTTGGTCTGCGCGCCAAGGTGCCTGTGATTACGCGGATTGTCGCGTTTACGCTCCTCGTGTCGGGTCTCACAGTCGTCGGCATCTCGTATTACAAACTGCGCAACACCGAGAAGTTCAAGGCCAAGTCAGAGAAGCCGGAACTATCGAAGGAAGTTAAAGGCGTTGTCGAAGGCTACGAACGGCGCGTCACGAAGAACGATCGTTTGTGGCTACTCGTGAAAGCGTCGCGTGACGTTACCTTCTCTGACGACCATCACGAGCTCGAAAACGTCAACATGGCCGTCTATCCGCTTGAGGGTGAAACTCCCGATCAGATCTCTGCTTCACGGGCAATCTACCAACCTACCACAGAGGTCATCTCATTCGTCGGCAATGTGAAGATCGAAACCAAAGAAAAGCTGAAAGTCGGTACGGAAGAGATCCACTTCGATCAGAACACCGGTATCGCGCAAACCGACTCGCCTGTCTCGTTTGAACGCGAGAACGTTTCAGGAACGTCGACGGGCGCTGTGGTGGAACAGAAGTCCAAACGACTCGAACTGAAAAAAGATGTCCACTTGACGATCGCGCCCGGCGCATCTGCGAAAGCCTCGTCGCGCACGCGCCCTGTAACGGTCAAGGCAGCGCAAGGCTCATTTGAACAGCAGTCAATGCAACTCTGGTTTTCCGGTGGCGTCACCCTCGAACAGGAAAACGACATCCTGAGTGGCGATAACCTCACTGTATTTCTCAACGAACAAAAGCGTTTGCAGAAGGCCGAGATGAGAGGCAACGCTTACATGCGGGTAATGGATCCCGGCCGCGCTGCTGAAGTCCACTCCGTGAACATGGATTTCTTCATGGACAAAGATCAGCGACTCGAACGCGCCCTCGCGACAAACGATATCAAAGCGCGAACTCTCGCAGGTGACTCCGATGTGGAAGTCACAGGCGGGAATTCGATGGAAGCGACGTTCCAGGCGTCAGGTGATAGCAGTTTGCTGAAACAGATGGTGACGGCTGGGCGCTCGGTGATCACAATGAGTGCACCGAAGTCCAAAGCAAATGATCCACACGCCGCCAACAAACGTCTTACCGCCAACGAAGTCAAACTCATCTGGCGCGTGACGGGACGTGATCTGGAAAAGGCACAAGCGAACGGCGACGCAGAGTTGTCGATCGATCCGGTCGTGAGCAGCACTCGCGCCGAACGCAAGAAACTAAATGCGCCGCAGTTTGACTGTGACTTTTTTGAAGCCGGAAACCTCGCGCGCACGTGCAAGGCGACTGGCGGCGCCAAAGCTGTCCTGGATCCGATGCAGCCGTCTCAAGGTCGCGGCACGCGCACGCTCACTTCACAAGACATGACGACTGTATTTCTGAAAGACACGCAGGATGTCGACCGCGTCGATGCGCAGGGCGACGGCAAGTTCAACGAGAACGATCGCAACGGTGTAGCCGCCAACGTTTCGTATGTAGCGGCTGATGAGACAGTCAGGCTGCGCGGCGGCGATCCGACCGTTTGGGACTCTCGCGGGCGCACCAAAGCGACTGAGCTCGATAGCGATCTCCGAAACGACGTCTCCTACGCGCGCGGCAAGACTACGTCGACTTACTACAGTCAGGAACAAACCAACGGCGCCACTCCGTTCACAAAAACGAAGAGCCCGGTCTTCATCGCCAGCGAGCGTGGAGAGTTTCGTCACGAAAGTGGACAGGCGATCTATTACGGCAATGCTCGTGCGTGGCAGGACGACAACTACGTGCGCGGCGACAAACTCGTGCTTTACGTCAACGACAAACGAATGGAAGCGACGGGTCACGTGCAGACCGCGATCTACAATGCGAAGAAACGCGTTGAGAACAACAATCAGGTGGTGCCTGTGTTCGCAGCCGCGGATTCGATGTTCTACTCAGATCCCGATCGCACGATTCATTACGAAGGCAACGTCGATATCAAGCAGGGCGCCGATCGACTGACGAGTGGTGTCGCCGACGTCTATCTGACAAAAGAAACAAACGAGATGGAAAAGACTGTCGCGCAGCGAAGTGTCGTACTCACGCAGCCAAACAGAAAAGGCACGGGCGAGTGGGTGGAATATACTTCGGCGAGTGAGATCGCTGTGTTGAAGGGTAATCCCGCGCGTGTTGAAGACGTAGAGCAGGGAAACACGGAAGGCAATCGTTTGACGCTCTCGATGAAGGAAGGTAAAGTCACCGCCGACGATGCTCGTGGTCCACAATCGCCGGGCCGCGTGCGCTCAACCCACAA
>Ga0105243_10002910_pt1 | contig 14172 bp, 9 predicted proteins | sample KBSM34metaG_FD_81525 | JGI IMG/M metagenome (GOLD analysis project Ga0105243, IMG submission 81525) | Miscanthus rhizosphere microbial communities from Kellogg Biological Station, Michigan, USA - KBS M3-4 metaG | ecosystem: Host-associated > Plants > Roots > Rhizosphere > Soil | place: Michigan...
CTGCGGCGGCGCCGGTTGCTCGGCGGGCGTGGGCGCGGGCGGCGCTGGCGTGCTGGCCGTGGCGGCCGGATCGGGCGGCGGCACCGGGTGGTCGGACTGCGCGACCAGCGTGGATTGCACCGGCGAAGTGGCGCGCCGTTTCTTGGCCGCGACCGGCTTCTGCGCGGGGGTGGGGCTGGGCGGCGTCTTGGCCGGATGCACCGGCTGGCGCGTGGCGCCGATGAAGTCCACCTTGGTCCGGCCGCCGCTGGCCGTGCCTTGCGGCGTGCTCATGGTGGGCGGGTCGGCCAGCAGCAACAGCAGCAACATCAGCAGGTGCAGCACGGCGCTGACGATGGCGGCAATCCACGGGTCCAGGCGTTCGACCCAGGATTTGGCCCGGGGGTCCGCGCGATGCGACGCGTTGCTCATGCCGCCGCGGCTGCGTCGGGAGTGCGGGCCTTCATGGGGGGTCTGCAGGGTGCGGCCGGTGGGGGCGCCATCGTAACGCGTGCGAGGGCCGGTTCATTTGTCGGGCCACACCACGCTTAGGGTCTGTTGCTGTTGGCGGGACAGGGGATGCGTCCAGGCCGCGCCTGCCTGTGGTCGACGGCGTACAGCATCAGCGGGAACTGCGCGCGGATCGGGCGGCCACTCCGGCGGGACGCTCGGCACGGGGATGTGCCCGCGTGCAGGCAGGGCGCCGCCGCCCAGTGCTATCGTCCGCGCCATGTCCAAGGCCACCGCCACCCTCCGCTTCGAGGCGACGTTGCTGCGGCCGGCGACGCCGCCGGACGCGGCCTGGACGTTCCTGGTGCTGCCCGCCGAGGCCAGCGCCAAGCTGCCGACGCGCAGCATGGTCAGCGTGGACGGCACGTTCGCCGGGCAGCCGTTCCAAGCCACGCTGGAACCGGACGGGCAGGGCAGCCATTGGCTGAAGGTTGAAGCAGCGCTGCGGGTGGCGGCCGGGGTCGCCGCGGGCGACACGGTCGCGCTGGCGATCGCGCCGATGGCGGTGGAGCCGGAGCCGGTGTTGCCGCCCGACCTGGGCGCGGCGCTGGCCGCGCATCCGGCCGCGCGTGCGACCTGGGACGCCATCACCGCGCTGGCGCGGCGCGACTGGATCTTCTGGATCGTCTCGGGCAAGAAGGCCGACACGCGCGCCAAGCGCATCGCCAGCGCCTGCGACATGCTCGCCTCGGGCAAGCGCCGCGCCTGTTGCTTCGACCGCTCGGGCATGTACAGCCAGTCGCTCGGCGCGCCGAAGGCGGCGCAATGACGCGCCGCAATACGTTGCAGCGCTAGCGCAGCGCGAGGGCCGCCGCTGCCGCGACATCGTCCTCGCAAACCGCCACCTATACTCCGGCGGTGTCCATCTGCTGAAGGGTCTCATCGCATGAGCGCACCCGCATCCCCGACCACCGCCGCTTCCGGCGCCGCACCCGGCAGCCTGCGCCGCTCGGTGTCCAACACGCTCAAGGGCTCGGCCGGCAACCTGGTCGAGTGGTACGACGTCTACGTCTACTCGGTGTTCGCCACCTATTTCGAATCGCAGTTCTTCTCCAAGGAAGACAAGAACGCCACGATGTTCGTGTGGGCGATCTTCGCGATGACCTTCCTGATGCGGCCGATCGGCGCGTGGTACTTCGGCCGCTTCGCCGACCGCTTCGGCCGCCGCCTGGCGCTGACCATCTCGGTGTCGCTGATGGCGCTGTGTTCGTTCGTGATCGCGGTGACGCCGACGGTGGCCACGATCGGCATCGCCGCGCCGATCGTGCTGCTGCTGGCGCGGTTGCTGCAGGGCTTCGCCACCGGCGGCGAGTACGGTACCAGCGCCACCTACATGTCCGAGGCGGCGATCCCGGGCCGGCGCGGCTTCCTGTCCTCGTTCCACTACGTGACCCTGGTCGGCGGCCATGTGCTGGCGCAGACCACGCTGCTGCTGATGCTGCATTTCGCCGACAAGGGCTGGGTGTCCGAATGGGGCTGGCGCCTGGCGTTCGGCCTGGGCGGCATCGGCGCGCTGGTGGTGTTCTGGCTGCGCCGCACGATGGACGAGTCGCTGGGCTCGGACTCCATCGCCGAAGCCAAGAAGGGCGGGGCGCGCTCGGCCGGTTCGCTGCACGAGCTGTTCGTGCACCAGTGGCGGCCGCTGCTGCTGTGCTTCCTGGTGACCGCGGGCGGCACCATCGCCTTCTACACCTATTCGGTCACCGGGCCGAAGATGATCCAGACCGCGTTCGCCGGCGACGACGTGATGGCCGGCACCATCATCAACCTGGTCGCGCTGACCGTGCTGATGCTGATGCAGCCGGTCGGCGGCTGGCTGTCGGACATCATCGGGCGCAAGACCCTGCTGGTGTTCTTCGGCATCGGCGGCGTGCTCTACACCTGGTTCCTGGTGCTGGAGCTGCCCAAGCAGAGCGATTGGCTGACCGCGTTCGCGATCCTGACCGGCGGCTTCGTGATCCTGACCGGCTACACCTCGATCAACGCGGTGGTCAAGGCGGAGCTGTTCCCGACCCACATCCGCGCGCTGGGCGTGGGCCTGGGCTACGCGCTGGCCAACTCGGCCTTCGGCGGCACCGCGCCGCTGCTGTACCAGGCCTCGCTGAAGACCGGCCATGTGACCACCTTCGTCTGGTACGCCACGGCGGTGATCGCGGTGTCGTTGGTGGTGTACATGTTCTTCCTGACCAACAAGGGCGCGAACTGGCTGGACGACGAGCGCGCGATGCGCGAGCGCAAGGCCGCGAAGGCGGCGGCCGGGCGCGGCTGAGGCCGGCGGCGGCACGGGCGCGACCACCGCGCCCGTGCCGCGGCAAGCGCCGCGCTCCCGGCGGGGCGTCGGCCTGCGGGTTCGGCGGCGCGCGTGCGACTCGGGTACCATGCAGCCCCCCTCACGGGCGTTTTCGCTCATGGCCGACTCCAAGAAGACCCCCGAATCCCCTGTGACCCAGGACCAGGCCGAAGCCGCCGTGCGCACGCTGCTGCGCTGGGCCGGCGAGGACCCGGACCGCGAAGGCCTGCTGGACACGCCGCGGCGCGTGGCCGAGGCCTATGGCGACTGGTTCAGCGGCTACAAGGCCGATCCGCGCGAGTACATGCTGCGCACCTTCGAGGAAGTGGCCGGCTACGACGAGCTGATCGTGCTGCGCGACATCGAATACGAAAGCCATTGCGAGCACCACATGGCGCCGATCATCGGCAAGGTCCATGTGGGCTACCTGCCGCGCGGCAAGGTGGTGGGCATCAGCAAGCTGGCGCGCGTGGTCGAGGCCTATGCGCGGCGCTTCCAGGTGCAGGAGAAGATGACCGCGCAGATCGCGCAGTGCATCCAGGACGTGCTGCAGCCGCTGGGCGTGGGCGTGGTGGTGGAAGGCGCGCACGAGTGCATGACCACCCGCGGCATCCACAAGCGCGGCGTGAGCATGGTCACCTCGAAGATGCTCGGCACCTTCCGCGAGGACGCGCGCACCCGCGCCGAGTTCCTGCGCTTCATCGACGGCGGCGTGCGCTGAGCGTGCGGATGGGGCGGTCGTCGGTTCCTGCATGAAGCACCGTGTCCGGATCGCCGGCTATCGCCAGTTGCGCGAACAGCCGTTGTGGAAGCTGCTCGCCGCCGACCATGCGCCGGAACTGATCGGCCTGCTGCAGACCCTGCTGGGCGATGCGCAGCGGCGGCTGCCGTCGTCGGTGCTGCACGAGCGCCTGCAGCGCCAGCTGGATGCGCTGAAGGACGACGAGCTGTCGCGCGAGTTGCCGCGCACCGCGCAGGCCTATCTGGCGCACTGGCTGGCGCAGGGCTGGCTGGAGCGGCGCCTGCCCGAAGGCGATGCCGAGGAAGAGTACGAGCTGTCGCGCCAGGCTGCGCAGGCGATCCGCTTCATCGCCGGGGTGCAGGGCAGCGCCAGCGTCGCCACCGAGAGCCGCTTGTCGCTGGTGATCGAGCAGCTGGTGCAGCTGGCCGGGCAGACCGAGACCGATCCGGATGCGCGGCTGGCCGCGCTGCGCGCCGAACGCGCGCGCCTGGACGCGGAGATCGAGCGCGTGGCCGCCGGCAAGCTGGCCGCGCTGGACGGCAAGCGCGCGCTGGAGCGCACCCGCGACATCATCCGCCTGTCCGACGACCTGGCCGAGGATTTCCGCCGCGTTCGCGACGATTTCGAACAGCTCAACCGCGATTTCCGCGAGCGCATCATCGACGACGAGGGTGCGCGCGGCGACGTGCTGGAGAAGCTGTTCGCCGGCGTCGACGTGATCGGCGAGAGCGACGCCGGGCGCAGCTTCCAGGCGTTCTGGAGCCTGCTCAACGACGCCGAACAGAGCGTGCAGCTGGACGCGGCGCTGGACACGTTGCTGGCGCGCGGGTTCGCGCGCCGGCTCGACCGCCAGGAGCGCGCGTTCCTGCGCGGGCTCACCGGCACCCTGCTCGAGCGCGGCGGCCAGGTGCACGAGGTGATGCAGCATTTCGCGCGCAGCCTGCGTGGGTTCGTGCAGAGCCGCGGCTACCTGGAGCAGCGCCGGCTCAACCAGTTGCTGAAGCAGGCGCAGGGCGAGGCGCTGCAGTTGCGCGACCGGCTGCACGCCACCGCCGCAACCGGCTACACGCTGCCGCTGAGCAGCGCGCGGCTGCGTTCGCTGTCGCAGTGGCGGCTGCACGACCCGCGCAGCCAGCAGGTCGATGGCCGGGTGCAGGCGGCGGAGGCGGCGACGATCTCGCTGGACAGCGTCGGCGACCTGGTCGCGCAGTCGGAGATCGACCTGCGCGGCCTGCGCGAGGACCTTCATGCGCTGCTCGGCCAGTACCCGCAGCTGACCATCGGCGAGGCCTTGCGGCAGCGTCCGGCGCAGCAGGGGCTGGGTAGCGTGATCGGCTACCTGGCGCTGGGCACGCGCCACGGCGTGGTGGTCGCGGACGAATGGGAAGCGGTGCAGTGGGAAGGCAACGATGGCCAGCTGCGGCGCGCCCGCATCCCGCTGGTGTGGTTCACCAAGGAAAAACGCAATGAACTGGTCTGACGATGTGCCCGGCGGCGACGCCGACGGCTTCGACCCCGCCGCCGCCGCCGCGACCCAGGCCGACGGCCGCAGCGAGCTGTTCGCCGGCGACACCGGCACCCTGCCGCTGGAGGCGCGCCGCGCGCTGTGCCAGCTGCTGTCCGGGCCGAGCATCGACGCCTACCGCCACGGACCGCTGTGGCCGGCGCTGCTGCGCCACGAGGCCGCGGTGCGCCGCGTGCTGTGCGAACTGTTCCTGGAGCTGGTGCTGGACCGCGACGGCGGCGTGGCCTTCGCCCGCCAGGCCGAGACCGCCGAGCTGGAGACCCCGGCGCTGCTACGCACCGCGCCGCTGACCTTCATCGAGTCGGTGCTGCTGCTGTTCCTGCGCCAGCAGCTGGCCGAAGCCGACACCCGCGGCGAACGCGCGGTGGTGCAGGAGGCGCAGCTGCTGGAAGTGCTGTCGGTGTACGAGAAGAACGTGTCCACCGACCGTGCGGGCTTTGCGCGACGGGTGCTGGCGGCGATCGCGAAGATGCGCGACAACCACCTGCTGTCCAAGCTGCGCGGCAGCGAGGACCGCTACGAGGTGTCGCCGGCGCTGAAACTGCTGTTCTCCGCGGAGGACGTGCAGGCGCTGGCCGCCGCCTACCGCGGCTTGCGCGAAGGCACGGCCGCGGACGCGCCGCAGTGACTGCAGGAGCGGCGTCAGCCGCGACCCACCGCCGGCCCGCCCAGCCCACCGCCAGGCGCCCTGGCGATCTCGATTTTCCGATGAGCACCCGATGACGTCCCTGTCCGATCCGTCCGCGTCCGCATCCGTCCCCGCGCCGTCGCTGTTCGCCGACACGCTGGCCGAACAGCGCGCGCAGCAATACCGCATGCGCCGCCTGCAGGTGCACAACTGGGGCACCTTCAACGGCCTGACCGACGTGCCGGTCGCCGACAAGGGCTTCCTGTTCGTCGGCCGCTCCGGCTCGGGCAAGTCGACCCTGCTCGATGCGATGTCGGCGCTGCTGACCCCGCCGAGCATCGTCGACTTCAACGCCGCCGCGCGCGAGGCCGAGCGCAGCGGCCGCGACCGCAGCCTGGTGTCGTACGTGCGCGGCGCCTGGGCCGACCAGCAGGACAGCGCCTCCGGCGAGATCGCCACCCAGTACCTGCGCAAGGGCGCGACCTGGTCGGCGCTGGCGCTGGAATACCGCAACGCGCACGGCCAGGCGGTGAGCCTGGTGCGCCTGTTCTGGATCGCCGGCAGCGGCACCGCCGCGGCCGACGTGCGCAAGCACTACATGGTGGCGCCGCGCGGCTTCGACGTGGCCGCCGAGCTGGACGGCTTCGACCTGGACCTGCGCCGGCTCAAGCAGCGCCTGGGCGAAGAGGTGCACCATTTCGACAGCTTCGCCGGCTATGCCGAACGCTTCCGCCACCTGCTCGGCATCGGCAACGAGATGGCGCTGCGGCTGTTGCACAAGACCCAGTCGGCGAAGAACCTGGGCGATCTCAATGCGTTCCTGCGCAGCTTCATGCTCGACGAACCGCGCACCTTCGAGGCCGCCGACCGCCTGGTCGACGACTTCGCCGAACTCGACGGCGCCCACCATGCGGTGGTGACCGCGCGGCGCCAGGTGGAGACGCTGGTCCCGGCGCGGCAGCACTACGCCGAGCTGATGGCCCTGCGCCGCAGCGTCGGCGAATTGCGCGAGCTGCAGTTGGGCATCGATGGCTACCGCGAGCAGCGCCGGCTGGCGCTGCTGGACGCGCGCCTGCAGGAACTGGACACGCAGGACCGCGGCCTGGCCGGCGAGGAAGGGCAGCGCCGCGAGGCGCTGGACAACCACGAACAGAAGCTGGCCGAACGCGAGACCGAGCAGCGCGCGCAGGGCGGCGAGCGGGTCGAGGCGCTGGAGCGCGAACGCGGCCGGGTCGAGCGCGAACGCGACGAACGCATGCGCCGGCGCAGCCAGGTCGAGCAGGCCTGCCGCCAGCTCGGCATGGGCCTGGCCGGCAGCGCCGCCGGCTTCGCCGAGCAGGTGGCGCAGGCGCGTGCGCTGCGCGACGGCGTGGCCGGCGAGGCCAGCGCGCTGGACGAGGCGATCGCCGAACGCATGGCCGAGCGCCGCGAGGACGAGCGCCGCTTCGCCGCGATCCGCACCGAGATCGACGCGCTGCACAAGGCGCCGTCGAGCATCCCCGCGCCGATGCAGGCGCTGCGCGCGCGGCTGTGCGCCGACACCGGCCTGGCCGAGGCGGCGCTGCCGTTCGTCGGCGAGCTGATGCAGGTGGACGAGACGCAGGCCGCCTGGCGCGGCGCGATCGAGCGCGTGCTGCACGGCTTCGCGCAGTCGCTGCTGGTCGACGAGCGCCACCACGCCACGGTCGCCGAGTGGGTCAACCAGACCCAACTCGGCACCCGCCTGGTCTATTACCGGGTGCGCCACAACGAGGCCCTGCACAGCCGCGAACCGGACCCGCGCTCGCTGCTGCGCAAGCTGCAGCTGCGCGACCATCCCTATGCGACCTGGCTGCGCCACGAACTGGGCCGGCGCTTCGACTACGCCTGCGTCGACAGCGCCGCGCAGCTGCGCAACGCCGAGCGCGCGATCACCCGCGAAGGCCAGCTCAAGCATCCCGGCGACCGCTACGAGAAGGACGACCGCCACGCCGTCGGCGACCGCAAGCGCTGGCTGCTCGGCTACGACAACCGCGACAAGCTCAAGGTGTACGAACGCGAGGGCCAGGCCCTGGCGCAGCGCATCGCCGCCTGCGACGCCGACGTCGCCGCGTTGCGCAAGCAGCGCGAACTCGACCAGAGCCGCCAGCTGGCCGCGCACACCCTGGCCGAGCGCGACTGGGACGAGATCGATGTGGCGCCCAAGCTGCAGCGCCTGAGCGACATCGCCGAGCAACTGCTGCAGCTGCGCGAAGGCGACACCGCGCTGCGCGCGCTGGGCGAGCAGATCGCCGTGGCGCGGGCGCTGCGCGACCAGGCGCGGCGCACCTACGAGGACGTGCGCCTGGAACGCGCGCAACTGGGCCGCGAGCGCAGCCGGCTGCAGGCGCAGCGCGAGACCTGCGCCGCGCGCGTGGCGACCGCGGCGATCACGCCGGCGCAGGCGCAGGGGTTGGACGCGCGCCTGGCGGCGTTGTCGCCGCTGAGCCTGGACAACCTGGAAGCGCACCTGCGCAGCGTGGAGCGCGGCCTCGGCGAGCAGCTGGCGCAGAGCCAGGGCCAGGACGCGCGGCTCGGCCAGCAGCTGCTCGACTGCTTCCGCCGCTACTGCCAGCAATGGCCGGAGGACAGCGGCGACTTCACCGTCAGCCTGGCCAGCGCCGACGATTTCCTGGCGCGCCTGCAGCGACTGGAGAGCGACGGCCTGCCGCGCCACGAGGGCCGCTTCTTCGACCTGCTGCAGACCCAGAGCAAGAACAACCTGCTGGCCCTGCAACGGCACACCGCCGAAGCGCACAAGGCGATCAAGCAGCGCATGGACGAGGTCAACGCCAGCCTAGAGCAGGTGCCGTTCAACCGCGGCACCCTGCTGACCATCGAGGTCAGCGACCGCCGGCTGCTCGAGGTGCAGGAATTCCAGCAGCAGCTGCGCGAGGTGCTGGGCCACCAGCAGACCGAGGACCGCGCGCTGGCCGAGGCCCAGTTCGCCACCTTGCGCACGCTGGTGCAGCGGCTCGGCGCGCAGGACGCGGAACTGCGGCGCTGGCGCGAGCAGGTGCTGGACGTGCGCCAGCACGTGGAGTTCGTCGGCGTGGAGCTGGATGCGCACAGCCGCGCGCAGGTGGAGATCTACCGCAGCGGCGCCGGCAAGTCCGGCGGCCAGCGGCAGAAGCTGGCCACCACCTGCCTGGCCGCGGCGCTGCGCTACCAGCTCGGCGGCGAGGACGGCGAACTGCCGCGCTACGCGGCGGTGGTGCTGGACGAGGCGTTCGACAAGGCCGACAACGAGTTCACCGCGCTGGCGATGAACATCTTCGAGAACTTCGGTTTCCAGATGGTGGTGGCCACGCCGCTGAAGTCGGTGATGACGCTGGAGCCGTTCATCGGCGGCGCCTGTTTCGTCGAGATCAGCGGCCGCCACACCTCCGGCGTGTTGCTGATCGAGTACGACGAGCAGCAGCACCGGCTCAAGTTGCCGGAACGCACGCGCGGCGACGAGCCGGCGCTGCAGGAGGCGGCGCCGGCCCAGGCGGCGCACGCGCAGACGGTACCGGCTGCGCCGATGGTCGCGAACGTTGCTGCCACCGCGGTTGCGCGTGCCGCTGCGGATGTCGGAAGCGCCGCTTCCGTGCCGGCGGCGACCGACATCGCCGATGCGGTGCACGCTCCCCATGGCGACAAGCGCCGGGCCGCCAAGCGCGGCATCGCTGCTGCCGTCGCCGCGCCCGTCGCCAGACCCGCGGAACCGACTCGTTCTGCCAAGCCTGCCGCCAGCGGCACGCTGGCAAAGGGCGGCAAGGCGGCAACCTCGACCAAGCCGGTATCGGCGAGAGCAACGGCCAAGCCCGCCACGGCGACCGCGGCAACCAAGCCTGCTGCAACCAAGCCTTCCGCCGCCAAGCGCGCGGCACCGGAGCGCGCGGCACCGCCGGTGAAGGCTTCGCCGCCGGCCTCCAAGACCAAGCTGCCGGCCTCGCCGAAGGCGCGCAGCCGCCGCTGAGCGCGACCGGCCGCACAGGGCCGGCGCGTCCGGCCGATCGCGCTCGCGAACGGCGCCGTCGACGCGCGTGCGTCAATCGCGCCGACACCGATCACGGCAGCGGCGCGCCGCTGGCGTCGGCTCCATCGACGCCGGATGCGATCGGCGCGCGCAGCGACCGCCGCACCTCAGCGCAGCAGGTCCCAGCCCATCTTGCCGATCAGCACCACCACCAGCACCAGGAACAGCTGCCGGATCAGCGGCGTGCCGCCGCGCAGCGCCAGCCGCGTGCCGGCCACCGCGCCGGCGATGTTGGCCACCGCCATCGGCACCGCCACCGCCAGCAGCACCTGCCCGCTGGGCACGAAGAAGCACAGTGCGGCCAGGTTGGTGGCCAGGTTGACCACCTTGGAGGCGGCCGAGGCGCGCAGGAAGTCCAGGCCGAAGAAGCGGATGAACAGGAAGATCAGGAAGCTGCCGGTGCCGGGCCCGAAGAAGCCGTCGTAGAAACCGATCGCCGCGCCCATCGCCAGCGCGATGGCCAGTTCGCGGCGGCCGATGTGGCGCGGCCGGTGCAGCGCGCCGAAATCCTTCTTGATCAGCGTATAGACCAGCATCGCGATCAGCAGCGCCAGGATCAGCGGCCGTACCGCCTGTTTCGGCAACAGGCTGACCGCGGTGGCGCCGAGGAAGGAGAACGCGAACGCGGCCGCGGTGGCGTACAGCACCGGCCGCCACGGGAAGCGCACGTTGCGCGCATAACGCCAGGCCGACGCGCCGGTGCCGGCCATCGCGCTGAACTTGTTGGTGCCCAGCAGCACTGCCGGCGCCTGCTGCGGCAGGGTCGCGAACAGCCCCGGCAACTGGATCAGGCCGCCGCCGCCCACCGCCGCATCCACCAGCCCGGCGACGAAGGCGATGCACAGCAGCCAGGGCAGTTCGGTCGGGATCAGCTCCAGCAAGGCGGCGCTCCGGGCGATGGGCGCGCAAGCATAGCCGGGGCCGCCGCGCACGGCAGCGCCGGCGTGCGCCGCGCCGCCGGAGCCGGCACAATCGGCGCATGTCTCCGTCCGCCCCGCGCCTCGCCGATCCTTGCCCCTGCGGCCGCCCGCGCGATTACGCGCAGTGCTGCGGGCGCTACCACGCCGGCGCCGCCGCGCCCGACGCCGAAACGCTGATGCGCGCGCGCTACAGCGCCTACGTGCGCCGCGACGCCGACTACCTGCGCGCCAGCTGGCACCCGTCCACGCGCCCGGAGGAACTGGAACTGGATACGCACACCGCCTGGCTCGGCCTGACCGTGCAGCGGGTCGTCGCCAGCGGCGCCGACAGCGCCGAGGTCGCCTTCCTGGCGCGCTATCGCATCGGCGGCGGCAGCGCCGTGCGCATGACCGAGCACAGCCGTTTCGTGCGCGAGGACGGCCGCTGGTACTACCTGGATGCGCTGGACTGAACCGATGGGCAGGCGTGGCATCAGGTTTGCGCGGCGCTGGCCGATGATGTTGCAGTGTCCGCCGCCCCTGCAGTCGTGATGTCTTTCGTGTTTGCCGCGTTCTTCGCCCGGTTGCGCCGTTGGCGCAGCCATGGCCGGGCGTTGCTGTGGTGCTGCCTGCTGCTCGCCTGCGACGCTGCCGCGGCGGCGCCCGCGCCCATGCCGGCGCTGCAAGGCGCCTGGCGCCCGGTCGCCGCCGCCGACCGCGGGGTGCCGCCCTCGCGCGCCGATCCGGCGCTGCAGCGTTTCGATCCGAACCGGATGACCCAGCTGCACGGCGGCGATGCCGGCGCCTGGGTGTTGTTGTGGCCGGCGCAGGGGCAGTGGCCGCCGGCGCCGTGGGTGCTGGAAGTGCCCAGTCCTGCGTTGCAGCGGGTCACCCTGCTGGCGCCGGTCGCCGGCGCGGCACCGCAGCAGCGCGGGCTGATGCGCGACGACCCGCAGGCGCTGCCCGGCAACGGCCGCCTCGGTTTCCGCATCGATGCCGCACCGGCCGCCGGGCAGCCGCTGCGGCTGTGGGTGGACCAGCGCGGGGTCATGGCCGCTTCGCTGCGCTTCCAGCTGCGCAGCGAGTCCGACTACCTGCGCCAGGACAGCCGTTGGCTGGTGGTCGCCAGCCTGAGCTTCGCGATCATGCTGAGCATGGCGGCGATGGCGCTGGTGTTCGCCTGGCGGCTGCGCGAGGCGACGTTCCTGTACTACGCCGTCTACGTGCTCGGCTACGGCCTGGTGATGGCGCTGGAGACCGGTTACGTGGTGCATCCGCTGGGCCTGGAAGCGATCGGCCAGGCCGCGCGGTTCTGGGGCCGCCTGGGCGTCACCACGTCGATCGTGGCCGCGGTGCTGTTCCTGGAACGCTTCGCCGACCTGGCGCAGTACCTGCCGCGCGCGCGGCGCTGGCTGCGCGGTTATGCGCTGCTGGTCGCGTTGATCGCGCTGCCGGCGCTGCTGCCGCTGCCGTGGCTGGACGCGCTCGGCCGGGCGCTGGTCAACCCGTTGCTGATCCTCGGCGGGCCGCTGCTGATCGGCATCGCCGTGGTGGCGGCATGGCGCGGCTCGCGCTATGCCGGGCTGTTCCTGCTCGGCTGGACGCCGCTGCTGCTGGTCACCGCGCTCAGCAGCCTGCAGGGCTTCGGCATGGTGGCGCACTGGACGTGGAGCGAAGAGGCGGCACTGGCCGCCGGTGCGTTCGAGGCGCTGGTGCTGTCGCTGGGCCTGGCCGAGCGCAGCACCTCGCTGCGCCGCGACCGCGACCAGGCGCGGCAGCTGGCCGACCTGGATCCGCTGACCGGCCTGCTCAACCGCCGCGCCTGGCACGAGCGCCTGACCGCGCTGAAGCAAGCCGCCCGGCGCCGGCGGCAACCGTTGGCGCTGATGTTCCTGGACGTGGACCACTTCAAGCGGCTCAACGACCGCTATGGCCACCGTGCCGGCGACGACGGCCTGCGCGCGCTGGCCCAGGCGCTGCGCGAGGAACTGCGCGGCGACGACCTGATCGGCCGCTACGGCGGCGAGGAATTCGTGATCGCGCTGCCCGGCCTCGATGCGGCGCAGGCCACCCCGATCGCCGAGCGGATCCGCGAACGCTTCCGCGCGCAGGCCGCGCTCGCCTTTCCCGAGCTGCAGCCGACCGTGAGCATCGGCGTGGTCCAACTGCGCCCCGGCGACGACGCCAACGGCCTGGTGCAGCGCGCCGACGAAGCGCTGTACGCGGCCAAGAGCGGCGGCCGCAACCGCGTGGTCGCCGTGCACTGAGCCGGCGCGGGACCCCTGTAGGAGCGGCTTCAGCCGCGACAGGATCTATCGGTAACGCCTGTCGGGGCCGAAGCCGCTCCTACAAACGCGCGCCGGACTCCCGTGAACCTGCCACCGCGCGTGAGCAGCCATTCCCGGCGGTTGTTTATGATGTCCGGCCTGCTGTTGGCGAGGAAGTTCCGATGATGCGTTTCGCCTGGGCCTTGCTGCTGGCCGCGCCCTGCGCCGCCGCGCAGGCCCTGCCCGCGCCGCCCGTGGCGCCGGACCCCGCCTTCGTCGGTTGCCTGTCCACGCTGCGCACCGCCGCCGCCAAGAGCGGCGTGGCCGCCACCGCGTTCGACCGCTTCACCGCCGGCGTGCAGCCGGACATGAGCGTATTGCCGCTGCTCGACGCGCAACCCGAATTCACCACGCCGATCTGGGACTACCTGGCCGGGCTGGTGGACACCCAGCGCGTCGCCGACGGCCGCGCGATGCTGGTCACCCACCGCGCGTTGTTGACCCGGGTGGCGCAGCAGTACGGCGTGGACGCGGCGACAGTGGTCGCGGTGTGGGGCGTGGAGAGCGACTACGGCCGCGTCTCCGGCAAGCGCCCGCTGCTGGTGTCGCTGCTGACCCTGTCGTGCAACGGCCGCCGCCAGCCGTTCTTCCGCGGCGAACTGTTCGCGCTGCTGAAACTGCTGCAGGCCGGCGACCTGCAGCCCGACGGCCTGAGCGGCTCCTGGGCCGGCGCCTTCGGCCACACCCAGTTCATGCCCAGCACCTATGCCCGCGTCGCCGTGGACGGCGATGGCGACGGCCGCCGCGACCTGGTCGCCAGCATTCCCGATGCGCTGGCCTCCACCGCCAACTATCTGAAACTGGCTGGCTGGCAGAGCGGGCAGCCGTGGGGCATGGAGGTCAAATTGCCGGCCGGCTTCGACCCGGCCCTGGCCGGCCGCACCCAGCGCCGGCCGCTGTCCGACTGGCGCACGCGCGGCGTGACCGCCATCGACGGCAGCGCGCTCGACCTGCCTGCGCTGGCGCCGCAGACGCCGGCCGCGGTGCTGATCCCGGCCGGCACCAACGGCCCGGCGTTCCTGGTGTTCCGCAACTACGACGCGATCTACGCCTACAACGCCGCCGAAAGCTATGCGCTGGCGATCGCGCTGCTGTCCGACCAGTTGCGCGGCAAGCCGGGCCTGGCCACCGCGTGGCCCACCGACGATCCGGGCCTGGGCCGTCCGGAGCGGCGCGAACTGCAGACCCTGCTGCTGGCGCGCGGCCACGACATCGGCCAGGCCGACGGCATGA
>Ga0105243_10002914_pt1 | contig 14168 bp, 7 predicted proteins | sample KBSM34metaG_FD_81525 | JGI IMG/M metagenome (GOLD analysis project Ga0105243, IMG submission 81525) | Miscanthus rhizosphere microbial communities from Kellogg Biological Station, Michigan, USA - KBS M3-4 metaG | ecosystem: Host-associated > Plants > Roots > Rhizosphere > Soil | place: Michigan...
ATAAGAAACATTGCCGATCAACCCGCTCTGTTCCGCATATGCCAGCCCGAAGCCTGAAAGGATGCTCGCGATTGTAACAGTTAGAGAAGCTTGCCAGCCAAGCAATAAGCCTGCCATCACCACAATCGAAAAGTTTGTGATATAGGATGAGTCTCGAACACCCGATCCAGTTACCGCAAGGCTATTTGCTACGATCCAGATTAAAACTACAATCAAAATAGAAGTAAATCGTAGATAGCCTTGTTTTAGAAGTAACCATCCTACAAAGATGATGATGGCAAGTGTGATCAATATTAAGTCAGAGATATTTTGGCCAGTGTAGCCTCTTATAGCGCGGGCGCCGATTTCATATCCAAGTACAATGACAATAAGAGTCAATGCAATCGCGTTAACATATCTCGCTTTGCGAGTTTTATCCTCATCTCCTGGAAAGACAGGTGGAGCAAATATTTTGGTCATGCGTTTCAACATAATCTCACCTAGTGGTAGACTTATCGACTATCGGTTATCCTTTTTTGCTTTCGTTTTGCTCAAATTGAATAACCACTTCCGAGCCCGGTAAGGCACGGCCCAACTCTTCCACGGCAGTTTGTAATACGTTGCGTATATTGATAGATGTGCCAATCTTTGCAGTGACTTCGCCGATCTTCGCCTCTTTTGCGGCCCGACGCTGTGATTCTTGTAATAAGCGGGCATTTTCCAAAGAAAGTGCAGCGCGCTCAATAATCGCTGTCACAATATCCAGCTCGTCTTGTTCCCATTTTCGGTTGCCTGGAGCGCGCACATCCACCGAGCCGATCACTTCGCCGCGCAGTTTCATCGGCAGGGATAAGGATACGCCTCTGGACTCGGTTATGACTTGATCCCAGTTTAGGTCGTTTTCACTCCTGCCGTCTTTTCTATACAAAAGTCTAACTCTGGCTCCAGTATGTAGAATGCCAATGAGCTTTTGACGCTTGGTAAAGTGTTGCCATTCTGTTTGGACAAACTGTCCCGACAATGCGTCAGCTTCAGCCAGCGCTTTACGAGTTTCCTCATACTGCCTGGCGTTCTGAATGGCAATACTTACCTGATCTGCTAGTGTGGTGAGGATGTTGATATCCTCCTGATCGAAGGCATTTGGCTTTGTACTTTGCACATCGAGCGCGCCAATGATCTCAGCGCCAATGTGGAGGGGGAGCGAGATTTCTGAGCGCGTTTCAGGCAGATCTGGATTGTTGAAGAAAACGGCGTCTTCACCTGTATTTAGGGCAACGCGTGGTTCTCCTACGCTGGTTACAAAACCAACAATACCCATCTCACCGACTCTTAATCGGTGATTGCGCGCGAGCATCTTTTGTCCACCTTCACTATTTGCGGCGCTGAGTACCGCGTATTCCCTGCGCGGATCTAATAGGAAAATGCCTACATGATAGAATCCAAACCGATTGCTGATGGCGGTAGTGATTTGTGGTAACAAGCTATCCATATCGCGTGTGGAACTAATTGTGCTTGCTACCTGTGCAATGGATTCGAATTGTCTGGCGCGGCGCTCATTTTTTGCATTTGCAGCCTCTAACTCAGAAGTTCGTTCTGCCACCCGCTGTTCCAGTCCTTCAAGTATTCCACGCAAGCGGGAGGTCATCGAATTGAAAGCATGCGCGAGCGTTCCAATCTCATCGTGTGAAGCAACGTTTGCTTGTGCCGTAAGATCGCCACCAACGATTTGATCTGCAATTTGGGTCAGACGAATAATCGGTGCAGCGATAACTTGGCCAATGCCCAGGCTGATCAGAATGGCAACGAAGAGCAAGGCAAAGAAAATAACTACTGCCAGCCGCACAGCAGACTTTATTTGCAACTGTGTCTCATTGTGGGCGGTAGAAATCGCGCCCTGTAATTCTGCAACGGGAACCACCAGTGCGACACTATAGCCATTTGCTTTTATGGGTGAAAAGGATAAATATGTGTCGACGCCATTTGCCTGAACGACGAGAAGACCGCTTCCACCTGCCACCATACGGCGTGTAATTGCCTGTAGTTCATCGCTGCCCTCTCCAAGGAGAGTTTGCTTGAAAAATTCATTAGTATTTATATCCTCGGGTTGTATACCAAAAAGCTTAAAGCCGGCAGGAGGCATTGAGATGATGCGGCCCGCGCTATCGATCATATAAGAGTAACCAGTTTGTCCGATTTTTAAGTCCCTGATCTGCTGCGTTATGTTTGCCATCGTCATATCCGCGGCTACTACACCTTTGAATGTATCTCCAACATAAACCGGTGCGGCAACTGTTACAACGAGGCCTCCCCCTGCTGCATCGACATAAGGAATGGTCCAGCGCGGGAGTCGCTGTGGGTTAAAAAGGGGAGATGTAATCACGTAGTATGGTCTTTTCGTAGCGTCAAAATCAGGAGGAAGCAATGATGCCAGATTAATGTTCGGGTAGTAGCGCGTGACGCCTTTTGTGTCAATCGCATATACTGCCAAAAGCGAAGGGTGTGTTTCCAATATCCCAGGAGCATCAAAGTCGAGATAAGCGGATGTATTCAAATTCGCAAATAGAGAATCATTTACAAGTGTATTTACAGGGATGAATACAGATGAGATATCAGTGGATGAATTGCCATATTGCCCGCCCTCCAATTGAACCATATTTGCGCTGGCATCCCAGTAACTATTTTGGCGCAGTATCTCTTGTTGGTTTTGGAGTGAAACCCAATGTTGAGACAATCCCACGACTTGTTCCATGATATCTTTAAATGATTCATTTGCAAGATTGGCTTGAGTAAAAACAGTATTTACTAGTTGTTCTTCTGCCAGAAGCCTTACGCTGGTTTCAAGCCTTCCTGAAAGCGTGTTAATTGTCTGGCCAGCGCGGTCAAATGCAAAGAACGCCAGTATGGCCAGTGATATCCCCCCAGTTACTAAGATACCCAGCACTATTTTTGTGCGAATATCAAGCGCATAAAATTCTCGTGCAAAGAGGAAGGCAAAGATCGCAAAAACAATCAGTGAAACAGCCCAGCGTAATTCTACCGAACTGGCCACTGGCCGACCAGCGGGACCGAATAAGTCTACAAGGATGACGCTGATCCCCGTAAGTAGGCTGACCATGAGAATACGTCCAAGATTTCGACGCGGGAAGGTAAGAAGGCCCATGCCCCCGATCATAGCGACTGATCCAATTGCGCTGGAAACGCCCAATCCACTCTCAGTCAATGGAGCAATGATAGTTTGAAGTGCAACAACACTAATCAATAGGAGACTACCAATTATAGGCCTGCCCGTCCTCGATAGCCAGATAGAAAGAAGGGATGCGAGGAAAATTGGCAAAATAGACCATAATTGACCAATAGAATCACTTAAGAGGACATAAATAGCTGCTACGCCAAGAGTTAACGCAGTGATAGCGCTGATCAGAACCGTGTTACGAGTCTGTCGTTCTGCCTCAGAAGAGAAGGATGGATTCTGATCTAAACTCACGTCTGGTCCTTGCTTTGGAATTGGATTAATACTTCGGAGCCTCCCAACACTCGCTCCAATTCTTCTGCAGTGGTATGCAAAATATTCTCAATATTTAGCGCACCGCTGATGCGTGAGGTTGCTTCTGAAATTAGGCGTTCCTTCGCGGCGCGTCGGCGGGCATCCTGAAAAAGGCGTGCATTTTCCATGGCGAATGCCGCGCGCTCAGCAACCGCCTGTACCAAACTGACCTCATCTTCCTGCCATCCTTTGGTTGGATCGTTTGATTCAATATGCAGGATTCCGATGACTTCTCCACGCAACTTGACGGGGACTGCCACTACAGCCTGCTTATCATTAGACCCGTTAATCTGGCTCGCTACAACCTCACCACTCTGCACCGCCGAAATGACTTCGGAGCTTCGCAGGGCTCGCTCAAGCATTTCGATGCGCCCTTTTTGATAGCGGAAACCCCGCTGTTCAGCTCGCGATACAGTTCGGCTCCACTCTGTCCGCGTGAATTCGTTATACACTTCCTGTACCTGGATGAGCGCCGCGCGGGTTTCGGTCAATAGGCGGGCGTTCTCAAGGGCTATGGCTACCTGATTTGCGAGCGCTGTAAGCACTTGCAAATCTTCACTTGAGAACGCGCCGGCCTCAGTGCTTTGCACGTCCAATATACCAACTGTGTCGGTTCGAGACTTCAGTGGAAGGGCAACCTCTGAGCGGGTATTTGGAAGGTCGGGATTGTCAAAGAAAACTGCATCAGTCCCAACATCCAGCGCGATGCGAGGTTGTCCTGTTTGCGCCGCAAAGCCCACAACCCCGACTCCCAATCTCAGACGGTGGCTGCGTTCCAGCATCCGTTTGCCACCTTCGCTGTTGGCAGCTTGTAGGATCGCAAATTCTCGATCCCGATCGACTAGAAATATGCCTACATGATAGAAGCCAAAGCGTTCGCTGATGAGGCGTGTGACTGCAGGAAAAATTTCGTTTAGGTCTTGCAACTGTGCAATGGACTCTGACAGCTCGGTGATCGTTTGTAGTTGCAGCGCGCGGCGTGAAGTTTGTTGGTTTGCCGCATCGAGTTCGGCAGTGCGGGCCTCTACGCGTTGCTCGAGATTTGTTTTGATATCTGTAAGTTCGAGGGTGAGATCCTGCGCGGCTTTCAAGCGATCTCTTTCCAACTGAGCACGGAAGAGATTGGCTCCAACAAGGATAAGACCTATGGACATAAATGTGCCGGCAATTCTAAAGAAATCCTGATCCTGATACATTACAGGCACATTCGAATAAAGCGGAGCGGCAAATGTGGCAATGGTTGATAAGATAACCAATATAATAAAGTCTCTTACTGACAATATGATACTGGCCCCGATAATGGCAGTATGAGCATAAGTCGTAATAGCCGCCTCAAAACTGCTCGCTGTCCCGAGAACGAGTGAAATGTATGCGAGTGATGTAATTCCAAATGAGAAAAAGTAAGAACCTGCCCGCGGGAAGCGTGTGCGACTCAGCCCATAGGATATTCCAGTGATGATCAGCAAAGTTATAAAGGCGCTGTACGAACTGGGTCTAAAAAGCAATGCCAGAATAAACAACGCGGTAAGGATCAAAGAGATCATTGCCAATAGTTGCGCGCGCCGCCTCTGGCTTACTTTCTGAATAGACGGATGCGGTTGGGACAGAAACTGCCAAGCGCGCAAAAGCCAACTAGTGTGAGGTTCGTTTATCTTTGGTGTTCCGTTCATTGTCATCACTTACTCCGATTTGTTCTCGCGTGTAGAGCTGCCATTATGCTTCTGTCCTGTGTTACCGACAGACTCTGATGGATTGACCAGTTGGAAGGTTACTGTTGAATTCTTAAGTGTTTGCCCCAGTTCCTCCACAGTATCCCGCAAGATGGAATCCATTTGGAAGGAGGAGCCAAGTTTGGCGGTAATATCAGATAGGAAGGTCTCGCGTGCGGCCCGTTTCTGCGCGTCTTCCAACAGACGGGTACCTTCAAGAGCAAGCGCTACGCGTTCTGAAGTTGCCTCCGCCATAGCGAGTTCGTCTTCTGTCCATCCGCGTGACGCATCGGGATGTTTTAATTTTAGATGACCAATTGTTTGACCGCGTATTTGCACGGGGATATTCAACATATTGTTTGACTCAGAAGATGCACTCGTTTCTTTCAAAGGCTCAGACCTGATTCCGTCGAAGTGATAACCTCTGCTCTTGAGCCTCTTCGTGTAACCTATCCATGCCTGACGTGCCACTTGTCTTGATGCAATTTCGGCTTCGAGAAGTGCCCTTTGTGATTGTTCATAAGAGATCGCGTTTTGTATCGCAATGGCCATCTGGTCTGCAAGGATCGATAGGGTAGAGCTATCATCCTCAAAAAATGCATTTGCTTCTGCTGATTGAATATCCAATGCGCCCAGAATGACATCCCCCGATTTAAGAGGTAATGTGACCTCAGAACGTGTATCTGGCAAATCAACGCCGCCGAAGTAAACCGGATCATCTTTGACATTCAATGCAATACGTGCCTTCCCGGTTTGGGTGACATAACCCACAATCCCCTGAGTGCCGACCTTCAGACGATGACCTTTTTTTAACATCCTTAAACCACCCTGACTATTTGATGCGCGCAGAATGGCATATTGTTTCTGTTCATCCAGAAGAAAAATACCCACGTGATAGAAGTTGAAACGTTGACTAATCAATTGTGCCGTATAGGGGAGTAGACGATCGATATCTTGTATGGAAATGATGGAACGCGCAACATCTGCGATCAGCCTTAATTGTTCAGCTCGTTTCGCCGTTTGCTGATTAATAGCAATCAATTCTTGGGAGCGTTCTTCAACTTTTTTCTCGAGATTCGTCTTGATATTCTCGAGCTCGTTTTCCCTTTGTTTTAATTCACTGTTCAACCTTTGTAAATTATCCTGCCTTTGGCCAGCAAAAAAAGCAAATAGGCCAAGGAAGAACGGCGCTGTATCAATGATCCAAAGGAGAGAGTCGCTGGATTGTACAGTGATGACACTGGAAAGTTCATATGGTAAATTGAAATTCGCAATTCTTATCAAGGTCGCGACGATAGGGAACAAAAGCCCGAACACCGCACCTGCAAGCGCATATTTTTGCGTTTCTGTCTTTGGGAATGGGTAAAGTCGTTTCATGCTGCTGCTTTCAATCGTTGTACGACGCTAACTTTCTTCACTATCCATTTCAAGGATGACTTCAGCTGCGCCACCAATCTTGCGGCCCAACTCCTCTACCGCGGTCTGAAGGATGGCATCCATATCGCTCACTGCACCAATCCTCGCGGAAATTTCACCGATAGCACGTTCACGAGACGCTCGCCGTTGAGCGCTTTCCACCAGACGGGCATTTTCCAGCGCGAGCGCAGTGCGTTCTGCTGCTGCTTTGAGCAGGCTGATTTCATCCTGCGTCCATTCGCGTGCTCCCTTTTTCGAGCGCACATCCAGCACACCGATGGTTTGTCCGCGCAATTTGATGGGAACGGCAACGGTGGCTGAGGCTCTTTCTGGGGAAAGACTACCGGTTTCGATCGTAGCCTTGATATGTTCACGTTTTGTCTGATTGTCCAGGGGTGCGACATGTTTCCCGTCGTACACAAAACCAATGTGTTTCACTTGCTTTACAAAGTTGCTCCAGTCCTGTCTGGTATATTTTTCGAACACACTTTTTGATTCCGCAAGCGCGTTTCTAGCTTCACTAAACAAGCGGGCGTTTTCGATGGCAATGCTGACTTGATCCGCCAAAGTGTTAAGAATAGCAATATCTTCCTGTGAGAATACGTTGGTTTCAATACTTTGCACGTCGAGGGCACCAATCACCCGTGTACCCACCCGCAGGGGAAGTGCCATTTCGGAGCGAGTGTCTGGAAGCTCCGGGTTGTCGAAGTAAACGGAATCAACTCCAACATCCAGAGCGATGCGAGGCTCACCGATTGATACTGTGTATCCAACGATACTGTTCGGATCTATGGTTAGGGTATATTGCCGATTAAGCATCCTTTGGCCGCCTTCACTGTTCGCGGCGCGTAGCACTGCCAAATTATGTGCTTCATCAATTAAAAAGATAGCGACGTGGTAAAAGTCGAATTGTTGACTGACCAATTCAGTGATGTCGGGCAGAAGTGCATTTATATCCTGCACGGACGCGATCGTCCGCGCAACTCTTGAAACTGCTTCAAGTTGCACAGCGCGTTTCGCAAGTTCGGATGTTCTTGTTTCGACGCGGTGCTCCAAATCAACTCGGAGTTCATTCAATTCTCTGTTGGATATAGATAATTGATCTGCTATTGAGAGCGACCTGTTCAGTGCATCTTGAAGATTGTGGATGGTCAGGTAAATAAGGATTCCGGTCAAGATGAAGATGCCCGTCATATCACGCGCAAAGCTTAGAGGTTGATCCAAGGTGGGGACAAACATGTGGGCGGTTTCTGCATACGCCAGAACCCAACCTGAAAGTATGCTGATAACTGTAAAGCCGATTGCCCCCTGCCAGCCAAGAAGAAGGCCAGCCATCATAATGGGGATGAAATATCCGAAAAAAGCTACATCTCGTATCCCATCTGCCACCCAAGTCAGATACGAGAGTCCGATCCACACTGTGATTACAAAAAGAAGACTAGCAGTTTTAACATAACCTTGTCGCGAGATGAAGAGCATAAAGGTGATCGTTATAATGATGGCTGTCAAGATCAAGTTGACTTGGACTAAATTTGTATCCTGACCTTGAATGATTCGAATAGCCAAGAGTGTCACCAGTACTGCAATAGTACTCCAGCCGATGGTATTTAGGATGGCTGCTGAGCGTGTCCCGCCGTTATCGTCAGGAAAGACGGGTGGAGCAAAAAAACCACGGATTGTATTTTGCATATTTGTTCCTAATCGCCCATCTCGCGCTCACTGGAATCGCCAAGAATTTGGATGGCAACTTCCGTATCGTTCAGCATAGTTCCAATTTCCGTGACTACAACCCTTAATATATCTTCATATTCCGTGGAAGAACTGATCGCAGAAGTTACTTGCGAAATCGATTGTTCGCGGTCTGCGCGGAGGCTGGCCTCTTCGTAGAGGCGCGCGCTTTCAAGGGCTGAGGCAAGTCTCTCTATCGCTGATTCCATGGTAGTGAGTGTATTTTCTCCAAAGCCCTCTTTAAGTTTTGCATTTACAACGCCGATTGTTTGTCCGCGAAGTTTGATGGGTATGGCAATAAAATTCGTCGCGTCGCCGCCGTTAGATCTGACAATCGTGCCCGTTGCGAGAGCTTCATTCCCGACAGAGGGCAATTCGGTGATTGGCTCGATGCGGATATTATTGAATCGATAGCCCTGATTGATCATCCGACCACTGCGTCCGAACCTTTGCCAGCCTTCACGTGTATATTGACCATGAGCGCGTTCCAATTCATGCAGATTCCGTTCTAGCTCTTCTAAAAGGCGGGTTCGTTCAATAGCTGTTGCCAGTTGATCTGCCATCACCTGCATGATTGCTATATCATCCTGGTTGAATGCTTGCGGCTGACCGCTTTGAATATCAAGAACACCAATGACCATGTTTTCCACCTTCAGAGGCAGCGCCATTTCTGAACGTGTATCAGGAAGCAAAGTGTTGTTGAAATGTCGCTCGTCAAATCCTGTACTGAGGATGATGCGCGGTTTTCCGGTGGCTGCAACCTGTTCCACAATTCCGACTGCTCCCACACGCAGCCTGTAATTATTGGCGATCATTTTTTGTCCCGCTTCTGTTGGGGAGGCTGTGAGCACAGCATATTCCCGGTTTTTGTCGAGAATAAATATGCCCACATGGTAAAAATTAAATCTGTTAAGGACTAGTTGCGTAGATCGCTCAAGCAATTCACTGAGGTCACGAGCAGAGGCTGCGTCTCGTGCGATCTCTGCAGCTGCGCGCAAACGGAGAGTTTGATTTTCAAGGTCGCTTGTACGATCAGCAACTCGTTGCTCTAGGTCAACAATCGAGCTTCGGAGCTGTGTTGTCATGCGGTTGAACGCATTTACCAGAATACCGATTTCGTCATCTCCTGCCTTGATATTGACATAAGATGACACATTGCCTTCGGCGATATCCGCAGCTGCTCGGGTAAGACTTTGAATTGGCTGAAGAGTACGGCCGGTGAGGAATACCAGCCCAAGTATTCCAAGGATCAATGCTCCCAGGCTCGCCAATCCTGCAAATAGCAGGCGCGTGTTTTGAGCGGATGAGATATGTGTATGGTCGTAAACAATGTCGAGCACACCGATAATTTGTTCCGAGTAATCGTAAACCGGAGCAGAAAGAATCGCGTAGTCCCGTCGGTCAACACTAGGGTGTGTGATCGTTGATTCCCCGTTCAGCGCTTTAACATAACTATCCGAGTCGTTGAATAAAGGTGAATCCTGGGTTGTTGCAAACACCATCAGTTCAGTATTCGGGCTTGCCTTGTCAGAGTTATTCTCAGGGACGATATCTTTTGAGAGTAAAATATGCCACTCGCCGCCGTATTTTTCCTTCAAGTCAATCAGAAGGGTCTCATTAAACCCAATTCCAAATTCAACTGAGCCGATATGTCTCCCCTGATAAAAAATGGGTACAACACCTCGTATACCGAGATTACCATTTTCGGATTCCAAGCCTGCGACAGGCTTTTTGTCAGCGTTTGCTAATAATACGGCTGGGCTTAAGGTTACCTGGGGTACTCCAGAAGCTGCCGGGTCATTTGCATTGAAAAAGAGTGTTCCATCAGTTAAGTGATATTGATAAAGAATAATATTGCTATTGCTGTTCTTCAGAAGTTCATAGCTTGGGAGGGCAAGCTCAAGTAACCTCTGCCTGTCTTTTTTTGCAAAAGCTTCCTGTATGGCGGGGTTTCCTGCCACCTCAGAAGCGAGAGTCAGTGCGAGTTGCTTTTGATTCTCCACTTCTGCTGAGAAGGAATCGTAGAACGAAGCAAGATCTCCCTCTTCGGCTTCGTGGTATGCCTTATGAAGGCTGGAGAAGAAATATACAAAGAGGCCCGCCAGAAAAAATATAAATAGAATCACTGTGGGAGCAATTAATTTACGGGTCAGAATCATGAATCGCCTTTCCGCCCGCCCTTGCTCTTTCGATTGATGCTGGACGCGACTTTCTCTTGATCACTGATTTCGCCAATGAAGACAGTTGCTTCCTCTACCCCGGGCAACTGGCCCAATTCACGAGTTGCTGTTTGAAGTAGGGAATTTATGTCTAGCGCCTGACTAAACCGGAATGCCATCTCACCCACGATCTGCTCCTGCCTTGCCCGTTGCGTAGCTTCCTCGAGCAGGCGGATATTATCCACAGCCAGTCCCACCTGACTTGCGACCTCAGCGATCAAATCTTCATCAACCTTTTTCCATTCCGCATCAGTTTTTCGTGCAACGGAAATTTTCCCTATTTTCTGGCCCCGCAAGATAATTGGAACAGTAACTGCATGATCATCATCACCAGTTGATTTTTCTGCGCGCAACCCAAGTGGAGTATATGTGAAAGCGCGTTCCTTCTCTTGAAGTTTTTGATGCCACGTCTCGCGTGTACGGAGGGTTGTCAGGGCTTCAAGTTGCATGAATGTCGCCTGTGATTCGTCAAGCAGGCGTGCATTATCGATGGCAACTGCCACCTGATTGGCGATAGTTTCAAGAACATCTATGTCATCAGTGCTGAACGCCTGTGGCTTATCAGACTGGATATCCAATATTCCCAGAACTTTATTTCGCACCAGGAGTGGTAAGGCAATCTCTGAGCGAGTCATGGGTAGGTCCGGATTGTTAAAGAAAACCGCGTCAAGCCCGACATCCAAGGCAATGCGTGGTGTTTTCTGTGCTGCCACATCGCCAACTATATCCTGAGCCCCAACAGACAGAGAGTGTCCCCTCTCGATCATCTGCTGACCTCCCTCAGATGAAGCGGCTTGCAATATAACTTCACTGCCAGTTTCGTTAATGAGGAAAATACCTGTATGATAGAACCCAAATTGATCAGTCACAAGTGTTGCGACGGTGTTTAGGAGTGATGCGAGATCCTGTACCTCTGCAGTTTGGCGCGCAATATAGGATGCCGCGCGAAGGTGATCAACTTTTCGTGAAATTTCTGCCGTGCGTTCAGCAACTCGCTGTTCCAGAGCGTTGATTAGGCTGCTCAGGTTTATGGTCATTGCATTTAGATCTGTAGCGAGTTCCGCGAGTTCGCGAGTGTGTGGAATATTTGTGATCCTGAAGGCAAGTTCCCCTTTACTTATTCGGCGGGCCGCATCTCGAATCCCAATGATTGGCTCGGCAAGATAAGTTGCAGAGATAATTCCGGCAATAGCGAGCAAGGGGAGGGTGCTAAAGAAGATGATGATCAGCCTGACAAGATATGCTCGTTCTTGCGCCAGGATGGTGTTTGCAGAAATATCTACGCCCAGAACACCGACCTGTTTGCCGTCTGAAGTAAAAATAGGCGTATATCCTGATAAGAAAGTTCCATACTCATCGGTATAAAAGTCCGGCTCAAGCATTGTGCGGTTTAGGCTCTCAAACTTCTCAACCAACAAGGGACCAGGCTCAAGGTATCTTTCTCCAAATTCCGATATATCTGGCTCTCCTGGCAGGCCCGCGTCCACAACAAAGTAGATTCCTTTCTCATCTTTCCGCATGGTATAAACAAAGATCAGATCAGAGTCTGCTCTCTTAATTTTGAGATTCTGCTGGTTGATTTTTTCGAAATATTGGTCGTGCGCGGTTTGAACCTTGAGTAGAGTGTCACCATCCTGTTGTAGGCCTGCCAAAGTAGTGATATTTTCGAGGCGATGTCGCAGACTCTTGTTCAATTCCTGACTAAAGTTAATATACAGGATTGTGGATAACCCCATAGCGAATAAGGCCGCCAGTATGATCAGAACGGCAGCGAGTCTTGCACGAAGGGAGGGGTATTGAGATGAATTTGTCTCCATGCTCTTTATTTGGCTCGACAGTGTAAAACAATTGGATGTTTTTTGTTCCGATTCATGAACTGTCTTCCAAATTCAGTTCAATCGTAGCCTGGGAGGCGCTAAGGCGCCTGCCAAGTTCCTTCACTACAGTTTGAAGAACACCGTCAATTGTTGCAGAAGACCAAATTTTGGAGTTAATTTCAGCCAGCATACGTTCATACATAGCGATCTGACGGCTCTCGCTAACTAATCGTGCATTTTCAAGCGCAACAGCGGCTTGGTTTGCCACGGCATTCGCTAGGCTTTCTTGCTCAGGAGTCCAGTCTTTGTTGCTTTCGAACCTTATTTGTCCCAAGATCTGATCGCGCAGGCTAATGGACACCTCGATCTTTTTAGAATTTTCATCCAACTCGTCACCGACCCCATATTCAAATTCATCTTCTTTTTGCGCGGTAAATCCACTCCAACCTTCAAGCAGATACTGCTGTTGAACAGTGCGCATTTCCCGAATGTTATGTTGTGCTTCCTGAAAAAGCCGAGCATTTTCAAGTGCAATGGCTACTTGCCCTGCCATGTTTTGCATAGTTTCGATCACTTGTGGGCCAAAATCCGCTTCCTTTGCGGATTGAACATTCAATGCACCCAGCACGCGATCTCCAACAATCAGGGGAAGGGCGATCTCGGAGCGGGTATAGGGAAGGAGAGGATTGTCAAATCGTTGCCTTTCTTCAGAGGCAATTTGAGCAATGCGCGCTGACTTTTCGCGGATTGCTGTACCAACCATATTTCTGCCGGCAACTTCAATGCGGTATCGATTCTGTTTAAGTACATGGCCTGCATCACCAGTGGCTTCTTTCAGCTCTGCCCATTTTCCACTCGGATCCAAAAGATAGATAGCCGCGTAGTAATAATTAAATTGTTCCGGGAACAGATGAATCACCTTGGCAAGCAGTTCGTCCGGATCAAGACTGGACGATGCAACCCTGCTGACCTCGTTTATTGCAGTGAGTTGTTTTGTTCTCTCAATAACCTGTTGTTCAAGCGTGTTTTGTAGTGCTTCGAGACGTGAGACCATACGGTTGAAGTGCATTGTAACGATACCCAATTCATCAGTAGCACTGACGCGGGCACGTTGTGTGAGGTCTCCCTGCTCGATCCTATCGAACGTTTCAATCAAATCTCTAATGGGATCTGAAATAGCCCGAGATACATAATATGAAAGGACTGCGCCTAATAAAAGAGCCATTATGCTAAAGATAATTGATTGATCTTGCAAATTGCCAAAAATTTCAAGCGGACTGACCTTCTTGTATAGAATTCGAATAGTTTGATTGTATCCAATTGGGACAATGAGCGCGATACCAATCGCGATCATTGCCAAAATCAGTATCTGGAATTTACTGATCAGCAAGGCACCAGCACGACCCTTCAACTGAGTATCAAAGTCATTTGGAACGAGGATCAGCCGGGCGGGGAGGGTGAAGCGGTCAATCATCAGAACAGCGAGAATCAAAGATCCAAAAATCGATACGGTACCACCCAATAAGATGTAGGCTGGATTGGGCGAACTTAATGAGGCGGGTTGAAAAGGCGATGAGACTGCATCGCTTTGCAATAGCGCCATCATAAAGGTGGGTAAAATAATAACAATAAGCGTGACAAGCACAGCTGCGATCCCATAACGTCAGAGCAGGCTGGTGATCTCCCGCCAGGCCGCGAACTCCTCGGTGGGATCTTGTTTGAGGGAACCCTTTACCCATTTATTTAATCGGTTCCG
>Ga0105243_10002922_pt1 | contig 14140 bp, 26 predicted proteins | sample KBSM34metaG_FD_81525 | JGI IMG/M metagenome (GOLD analysis project Ga0105243, IMG submission 81525) | Miscanthus rhizosphere microbial communities from Kellogg Biological Station, Michigan, USA - KBS M3-4 metaG | ecosystem: Host-associated > Plants > Roots > Rhizosphere > Soil | place...
AATCAGCTCTAGCCATGGCTTCACTCCTTGGCTGGGGTTAGGCCCAGTGTGGAAGGTTCGCAGCTTCCCCTGGGCCGTCATCCTTATGGACAACTGGCACAACATGTGCTAGTTTTCGGCACATGTCAACCAACTTGTGCAGGACGTCCAATGCTCCTAGAAACTGACATTATGGCCGATGAACTCAAGGATCTTCGGATTCCCGTAATGATGGCTGCTACCGAGGTGGCCGCTATCGATGCTTGGCGCCGCAAACAGGACGACCTGCCCAGCCGCTCCGAAGCTATCCGCCGCTTGGTCGAATTGGGGCTGAAAGCGAAGGGCAAGACGTGACCGGCGCCGACGAGGACCTTAAGCTAATCCGTCAGATCGTTGCCAGCGGCGGGCGCAAATACACTGCGGGGAATATTGATCGCAGCAGATACGATAGATTGGTTGATATGGGATGGTTGATTCCGTTCAAGACCAACATCAGCGACGTCGAATATCAAGTAACGGACGAAGGCCGAGCAGCGGCGGCTTTTAATTGATGCTGGTGCAGCTGGGGCCGAAGGCGAAGAAATGACTAATTCTGTTGAAGTCCCCAACATGAGGCAACGAACGGTATTGCAACATCTAAGCCTGGCCGAGTGGAAGATGGTCGATCGCCTTCCCGTTTCGGTCAGTGAATTGACGCTGGGCAAGCTACTTCATCATGGTTGGATCGAGTGCCGAGGCGAGAAGCAACACACGGCAGCCAGACTCACCCCGGCGGGGCTCAAGGCGATCCGGTCGCCGATTACGGACTCAATACGAAGGCGGAAATAACTACCGCCGAGCGCACCGCATCTGCCGTACATCCGGGCAAAATGCAGGCAACGCTCGGCGATAGGCCGCGCCACACTCCCCTAGCGAACTAGTGCCAGTGTTGGTTGGGTTGAAAATTTAAAGGACGATTGAAGCCGTCGTCGGCCCTCCGGTAGAGCATCAGCGTCAATCGGCAGGCGATGCTGTCGGGGTTTTCGCCGTCCTGCATCCGGTGCACGATCTTCTCGCCGCCCGTGCCCCGAAGTGGCTTGCCGTCGGCATCGACCATCGTGAGCAGGCCATCCTCTAAAATGTAGTGGCCGGCAGTCACCCGGCCGTTGGGATCCGAGGGGCTGGGATTGGCCAGGATCGCGTTAACTTGTTTGATCTCAGGCATCAGTACACCCCGTAGTTCGGAAGTTCGATCTTGCGGTTAAAGTTCGACGCAATGGAGCGCGGGATCGGCGATCCGTTCGGCTCCGAGAAGCAGAGCGCAACAGCGTCGGCCTCATCCGGGCTCGGCATCCCCCGCCTTTTCATGTCCGCCTTGGCTTCGAGGAGAAGCTTGCCGTCCGACATAAACTTGTAGCCGACCGAGCAGAGATCAGCGTGCAGGCTGTCGCTGTCCGGGATCGAGAAGCGGCCTTGCAGGGCTGTCTTCAGGTTGGCCCACATCTCGGCGCGACGATTGGCGGGGCCGCCAGCAGGCTTGCCGTTCTCGTCCAGCGCAGGAGGTTCGACGGGCTTACCGCCGAAATTGACACGGCTGATGATCCCGCCGTAGCCCTGCTCTTCAAGGCGATCGGCAACACCCACACCAAGGCCGCCAACGTCGATGTTTACTTTAATCGGCTTGTCGTCGCGGATAATCTTAGCAACCAGACCCGCCACTTCCATCGTATCAAGGCCATGTCTCTTCTCGATCTTGACGATGGAGTGACCCTGGCGCCAAGCAATGGCCGTACTGTCTGCGCCCTTCCCTGCGGGATCGACGCCAACGATGAGCGGCCCATAGGGTTCAATGTCCTTGACTTTGCGAGCCCGCATCACGAGATCGGCCGTAATGAAGCTGTCGAAGCTGGATGCCATGAACGCCTCATCGGGCGTCAACGGATATTCCCGCTTGAAGTAATCGACCGAGCCGCCAATCTCCGCGATCTTGGAGCGCCGCCAGAAGATCTGCCCAGCGTCGAGGCTGTGCACCTCAGCGATCTCAGCCTCTTCCGACGTCATCTTGAAGTCATCCGGCACCGGCTTGCGGTACATCGGATCGATTGACCACGGCAGAAAAACCGGCAGGAAGGCGGTCTCGCCAGCCTGCGAGCGACGCCAGAGGGAATGGAACTCGTCACCAAACTGGTTGCCGGTGGTTTCCAGAATGACTTCCGTTCCGTCCAGGTCAGGAATGGTTTGCATCAGCGCCGCAAGCTGCTCCTGGAGCGATACCCAAAACGCAGCCTCGGAGCCGTGCAGTTGCTGCGCCGTCGCGGATCGGCCGCTGCCCTCTTCCGTCGCAACCGAAACCAGATAACCGGAATCGATGTTGTCGAAGATCAGCTCTTCGGCGTTCGATGCGCCCGTGGATGGACGCAGCCTCTTCCGGCATATGCTCGTGGAAGCGTTTGACTAATGAAAACAAGTTCTTCACCGCCGGCTTCTCGTGAGCGATGATCGCGGTCCGCAGGCCCGGATTGCTCGTGGTCTGCTTGTAGAACCGGGCGGCGATGTAGGTACTGATCCCCATCTGCCGAGCCTTCAGCACGATCGCGCGTACACGTCCGGTCTTGGCCTTCTGCTCCTCAAGCTGCCGGTCCAGTTCGCGCTGCGCGGGGTTGAAGAGGAATGGGGCCAATGCGCCTGCCTCTGGCCGGATCTTCAGCATCTGGGCCGCGAAATATTCCAGATCGGCGTTCAGCCGGATCGCGTGGTCCACATCAGCGGACAGATCATCCAGGACACCCATCAGTGCAACGTCTGGCCGCAACTGCACAGGTCGTTCTCGAAATGGTCGAGCGCCTCCCTGGCTTCCCGCACCGAACAGCCCATCTGCTCTGCTACCCGCTCGGCAATGCGCTGGCGCTCCGCCAGCTTCGCCATGAATACGGGGTCGGAGAGACTCGCGAGAATGCCGGACGTCATTCACACTCTCCCGAAAGGATCGCCAGAGCCTGCTTGCAGACGCAACCGCCCGCCCTGTTCTCCAGGTCCCGGCGTATCCACGTGATCGGCAGACCATCGAATTGCTTCTTGATCTCTACGGCCTTGGCCTCGACTATCGCCTCCGCTTCTTCGCAGACCGCCTTGATCCTCTCCTCAAGCGAGGGTGTTTTGTTCGGTGCCATGTCCTGTTTCCTTGGGTTGGTGGGGCGCGATCGCATCTGTGCTCGCCGGACACACATCTTTGGCCTCTAATTTCGCTTTGAGATCGGCGATCGTGGCCTCTGCCTCGGCGAGTTGCTTCCGACATCCAGCAGCTTCGCGCTGAGCGCCCTTTACAGCGCGGTCCCGATCTTTTTCGCGGGCCACGTAGTAGATCTGGATCGGCGGAGGCAGATGCAGGAACGCTGCCTTTGCCTCCTTCGTCCATGAGCAGGGTGGTTCGTAGCGGAGCTGGCGCAGCCGATCATCAGCCCGCGCCAGCATCAAAGCCTGCATGACCGGATTCGGGTTGCTCATCGGCCCACGCGCATCAGAGTTTGGTGCTTGGCACCCAACTCACGTCGAAGGCGTTGGAGGGCCGCATATTTCCTGAGCTCACCCTCGCCGTGGCCCACCTCCGTGATCGATCGGATCTCGGCGTCCAATTGGTCCATCGCTTCTGCGCGCATTTTGGGGCCATACAGATCGAAGTTAGCTTTAACTTCTTCCGGCCCATACTGCTCCACGCCGGCGTGGTTCTGACCAGACCGGTTCACGCGATCCAGGAAGTCGTTAGCGTCGCTCATGCTGATCTCCGTGCTTTCAAAAGATTGCGCTGCAATGCGTGCGGCCCTGTCGCCTGTTGCTGATGAGAGTTGTTTCTCCAACGACTGAACTTTTGCGGAGCTTTCCGTGACGCGGACGGCATTGCTCGTTCCAGGACGTTGGACCGGCGGGAGCGTCTTGGCTGCAACTGGCTTCGGCGCGGACTGCATTTTTCGGTACTGCAATGCATCCCACATCATCTTCTGCATCGCTGCGCTGCGCAGGACGGGCTGTGCCTCGATGGCGCCGACCAGATCGGCCCGACTAACCCCCAGTTCACTGGCGTAAGCCACAAGATCATCAGCAAACTGTGCCCGCTCGGCGTTTGTCTGCTTTCCGACCATCGCTTCTAGCTTGGCATCCTCAGCCATGACCCATTTTGAAAGGTTCTGCTTCTGCTGTGCCGCGGCCTGCTGCTGTGCCGCTTGAATTTGACCGACGTACTGAAGCATAGTGCCGAGCTGCTGACCCCGAGCGGGATCAACCTGCGCAAACATCGGGATTGCTTCCTGCCAGCGATCCAACGGTATGCCCTGCAACTCGGGCGCAATCGCCAGGATAGCCGCGTGCGAGAATGTGTTGGCGTGCTCCAGCCCCTGCGAGTAAGCCTGCGTCGCCTGTTCGGCCTTGGTGATCTCCTGCTCGATGGCTTGGCGCACCTGCGGGATCTTCAGCGCCCTCTTGGTCTCAGCATCGAGGCCATCCATCCCGTCAATCTCGGCAGCCTCGGCCTTCTCGGCGCGCGACAGCTTCGGGTCCTTTGGAACCTCATCGAGACCTAAGGCTTTGGCCTTTTCCGGATCTCCCTGAACCACAGCATCGCGCTTGGCATCGATCTCCTCAGCAAACGTTGCGAGATCAACGCCATCCACGAACCGGCTGATGTCAGCAGCAGCTGCGGTCCTTTCCTCGGTGGCTTGCTTGATCGAAAGGGCCTCGCGCTCGGGGCGTTCGGTCAGTTCGAGAAGGTCCGCAGGCGTCAGCGGTGTGTTGTCAGTCTCAGCCCGCTCGTAGGCAAGCGCCGCCGCCGCCTGGCGCAAGCCATCAGGATCGGAGGAGTAGTCGGGCGTCGCCGGCGCGGGGTCTTTCTTGGGGGTGTAACCAGCATCGACAAGCCGCTCTTCCCTGCCGAATAGCTGCTCGGTCGGGGCCGTGAATTGCCCGCTGTCAGGGTCGCGGTTTTCAGTTTCAGTCATGCATTCTCCTCGTCGAGATTTTCGATTGCGGCTTGGATGCCGGCCGCGGTGAGTTCGAGCTCTCCGCGAGCGGCGAAGTTTATGATCAAGTGGCGCTGCGCGAGTGGCAGACTTCGAAATTCGGGGTGTTTTGCCAGCCTCGCCGTCAAATGACGGACTTGTTCAAAGCTGAGGAAGCCGGTCATCACTGGCTAATCTCGACCACGCTGACTGTCATGGTCGCGCCGGGGTTGAAGAATGCGATCTTCTGACCGGGAGTTACCCGGATGTATTCGACCCGATTCGCGGGCAAGAGCACGTCAGTAGCAGCGGCGGTAGGCGTCGCCGAAGGATCGCCGACCTTGTAGTAGCAGGCAGCAGTGGTCGCGACCCGTATTTGGGTCGTCTGCGCCCCGAAGGCGCTCGATGCGGCTGACGTTGCGGTCGTTACTACAACGCTGTTGGTCAGGCCCATGCGGGCACTTGGTCTATTCATCTGATTTCACTTTCGTTAGGCGCCAGCCTCGGGCCAGCAACAGTTCAAAAACGGTGCGGGCTTCCATCGAAGAAAGCTGGTGCAATGGCGTGCAGGCCATGAGCGTGCGGACCAGTTCGTCCAACTCCGGCCCAGGATAGGCGATGGTGCTCACGCCTTAGCCTCAGGCGCGCCGATCGCAACGCCGTCGGCCTGAAGCCGCGCCAAGATCGCACCCCGGATGTACTCAGCCGGCCGCTGGAGCCTTGCAGCCGCGGCAGCGTTGATGGCCCGAGGCAGCTCTGCCGGACACAGCACCGTTAGGCGAGAATCGTATTTGGTTCACATGGTCATGGAATATAATTAACATGTTAAGCACATATCGGCAATAATTTTGTACTAGTTCGCACATTAATTCACTGTAAGGATGGATAGCGCGGCGCGCGGCTCAAACTGGCGTAAGATGTGAGGCAGTTCACATTTGAAAATCGCGAGTTGATTTAAGGCTGTTGCAAACCCGATTTCGGGAGATTTGCAATGCCATTATTCGACAGCCCACTAACGGCCGTAGGGGTCGCGCTTCCTGTCGTAGTCGCACTGGCGTTCGTGGTGCCTCGCTACGTGGAATGGTCATCGGACACTGCTTTGGCCCAGTTTATGAGCGCGGCTAAGGTATCGGCGCCTGATCCGGATCAATCCAACGCCAAGGGGAAAACAGGTTGCCCTGTAGGCAAGAAGGAACTGCCCACCAAACTACCCTCCTTGCCGTAACCTAAGCCGCTGCCTGCCATTAATTCCAAGGGCATGTGAACTAGTTCACATTCCTCGCGACGTTCCCGCTGCAATATTCTTCGCAGGGGGACCGAATCATGACCGAACAACCCGAGAAACAACCATCCTGGCGGCTCACGATCGACGTGGCCGTGATCTTCGTTTCGCTGATTATCATTGGGGTCGGAATTTGGATTGCTCCCTAGTTGCGAATCTGAACAGCCGCTCAAAGATTCAGCGCGCCCCGCTGGCGCGTTCGATGGGTTGGCAGCGGTAGCTAGCCAGCACGAATGGACTCACTGGCGACTCTCTGCGGCCCTTGCTGCCGCCTTCGCCTCCCCGGTTCCGTTGATCTACATCAACCTCCCGCGTTGAGAGCGCCGCAATCTTTCCAGCTTGTAGAGTTCGTAGGGAGATTCCTGTCATGCTCCGTTATAGTCTTGCTGCTCTTGCAGCGCTCGTTCTGCTTACCGCCAGTTTGATCCCAGACGATGCCGAAGCTCGCGCTCGCGGAGGCGGCTATCGGGGCGGTGGGGGAGCCTACCGCGGCGGCGCTGTCGCGGTTCGAGGACCTCGGGGCGGCGGCGCTGTCGCAGTTCGCGGCGCAGGCTATCGAGGCTACGGCTATCGCGGCGGGTATCGGGGCTACGGCGGTGCCGCAGCGGTCGGTGCAGCGGCGGTCGGCGCGGCTGCCGTCGGCGCTGCTGCGGCGGGAGCCTACCGCGGCGGTTGCGGCTACGACGCCTACGGCAACTGGGTTTGCTATTAATCCGTCGCCGAACCAATAGCTCGCTTCTCGAAACGTCGCTACGTGACTCAGCGCGAGTCGGTGGTGCGTTTTGATGGCTGGCCGCTATAGACCTAGCCAGCACGCAAACGAGTCTCAGGCAGGCTCTAAAGGTGAGGAGACACTTAGGCACCAAAGGCAGCACCGCTCGGCCCGGCCCTCCGCATCTGCTCGCGCCAAAATCTTTCTCCCGTCAGGATAAACCTTGACGTCTTGCTGTCCTGAGACGAGCCCCTTCCGCCGCAGGCTGGCGAGCGCTCGCTTAGTTGCAACGTGCTGCGCGTCGCTCACCATCCGATTGCCGTGTCGGTCCGGCCTCACGCGATAAACCTCCGCGGCGATGTTGAACGTTGTCGGCATTTTGCCCGCGGCCTCGTACTCCTCGATCACTCGCAGGCATCCTCGCTGTATCCGACCAAGCCCCTGAGACATCAGGCCCCTCCGTAAGTGTTCCTCAAGCTGTAGCGTGACTGATTGGGTAACACTTATCAATCACACCACCGACGGCGCCATCGCCAATCGGCTGATCATGCTGTGATCGACGTTGTAGCTGCGAGCGATCTCGGTGACGGATTCCCCAGCAATGCGCCGTGCAATGGCTTCCTGTCGCTGGTGAGGCGTTAGCTTCGGACGACGACCCAATCGCACCCCGTTGGCCTTGGCGCGCTCCAAACCCTCAGAGCACCGCTGGCGGATCAGGTCCCGCTCGAACTCGGCGATACCGCCCATGATCGCCATCAGTAGCCGGCCGGTAGAGGTCGTGGTGTCGCACCAGGAGTCGCCCAGCGAGACGAAACCGCAGTCCAGCTCCCCGAGGTCGTGCAGGATGTTCTGTAGGTCGCGGCTAGACCGAGCCAGGCGATCCAGCTTGCAGACGATCACGACGTCGCCGGGCGCCAGCGTCCGCATTAGTTCCTGGAACTGGTGCCGATCGGCCGTCGATTTCCCTGAGACCTTCTCCTCGAAGATCCGCTCACAGCCAGCCGCCTGCAACGCCTCGATCTGCCGCGCATGGTCCTGCGTCTTGGAACTCACTCTGGCATATCCGTACCGCATGATTTGCTCCCCTATTTCACACCGACTTTTCACACGGTAATTCCGCAATGGAATCAATGCAAGGGAAATCGGTGTAAATAGTTCTACTTTTCACACAGACTATTCAGCTGGCCTGTCTCATGAGACGGCGCGCGCCGCGACGCGCAATCGTCATTGGAAACAAACGACAATTCGGAATCTGCCCGTCTCACGTGAGACACCCGCAAATCCCCCCTGTGACTCATCCCTCGAACTCAATGCCTGGTTGGCCGTTGACCCATGTCGGCCGTGAAGCGGTGACATTAAGCGGTCGGCTGGGGCTGCTGCATCGGGTCCCTCCATGTAGCAGCCTCACTCATTCGGAACTCGCACGGACATTCGGCGTTTGATCGGGTCTGCCGCGAGTCCCAAACTTGCGCGGCTGGCAGGGACCGTCGGCTACCCTTCCCATCAAGAAGCCCGTCGGCGGTCCCACTTCCCCGTGATCTGCCTTGGAACTCGTACGTACAATCGGCGTTTGATCGGGTTGGCCGCGTGTGCACTTGAACCCCCCGCGGTAGACAGGGGGTCGTCGTTGATTCTTGCCCCATCGGCGGCCCCACTCTCATTCGATCAGCTTCGCCTGATCAGCCCGCAATGCGCTCTCGATCGTCTCAAGCGTGGATGACAGGTCGCCACCAGGGGCATTGGCTTTGACCAAGTCGATAATCCGCCGAAGGATCTGCCATTCATCGGGGTCGAGGCCGCCCGGGACTTTCTGATCGACGCTGACACTCAGCTCTTTCGGCACCAAAACCGCCGCAACCCGCAGGTATGCCGCAGGATCAACCTCCCTTACCCGAGCCAACACATCGCTGCCGTGCTGGTGCCAGTCCTCCAGGAAGTCGGAGACCATTGCCTCCGAGAACTTGTTTCGGCTGCCTACAGCCCTTCCGGCTGGGTTGCCTGACTGTCCGGGCTTGAACGGGATCAGGTTCTTCGATCCCGCGTGCGGTTTCTGTTGGCGCTCTGTTGAAGCAGTGATCGTCGGTTTCGGCTTGGTCTTAGTCTTGGTCACTTGGGTTCCTCTTGGCTCATGATCTTCCGATACAGGATCGGGTCTTCCCTCTTCACCTCTTCCATGACATCCGCTCCGTGCTCTGCCCATGCGGTCTTCAGGTCGGCTATGAACCGCTCTGCCAGACGGCGTTTGGCCGCCCCCATCCTGTGTTCGCTCAACCAGTCGTTCATCGTTCCGGCGCCGTTGGTTTGGCTGAAGCAAGGCTCTCCTGGTGCCATTTCAGCTCCTGGTCGATCTTCTGTCGGACCATCTGGGCAAGCCTGCCGAAAGTACTGATGTCACCGCGGTCGGCTGCGTCGTGCATGTCACTGAGCCAGATGTCGATCGTTACCCGTCCTGCGGGGTGTACGTAGGGCACCGAGCGTCGAAGCTGCTCGGCGTAGTCGTGAAGGTCGATCCTGTTCGCGGTCATCGATCTCTCCTGCTTCGGCTGGTTGGGTTTTCAGAGAGACCCGCCCGCCACCCAGTGGCTAACCTAGATATGGGCTGCACGTTCGTACCACCCACATGCTCCGATATGGACTGCACGTTCGTACCACTTCGGTCGTTAGGTGGTACCGACGTGCAGTCCACCTCTGGTACCGACGTGCAGTCCACTGTGGTACCGACGTGCAGTCCGGGGTTCTGTTTTTTGAGGGCCGCCGCCTTGCGCGCATTCCAGCGTCTGGAAGGGGCAACGTGTGGCTCGAATACCTCCCCGTCCCAGCGCAGGAAGTCCTTGGTGCCGTCAACAAGCTCGCCTCCGCCGCCCCTGGCTGGGAGGTCGGTGATACGCCAGTGCGGGGCCTTGCCCTTGCCGTCAACTCCAAGGCTGGCTGCTTCGGTTTGGACAATGAAACCGTAATGCTGAAGCTCGCGATACCAATTCGCGATATCGTTCCGGTTGGCGTGACCTAAATCCTCCCCCGCGTCGCGCTGGCTGAGGTAGACGTGCTTATTGTTCTTGAAACATCGCATCCGGAGCGCCGCGAACAGCTCTCGCGCCCCGAATGAAAGCTGCTTCCATGCGGGCGAGCGTCGGGTCTCATAGAACATCGGAAAGAAATGCCCTCGGATTTTATCGTCGTTCTTTTTCCGGCTCATGCTGCCGCCCTCGACTTGGCGTAGGCGATCTGCCGCGATCGCACCCACGACAGCGTCGTGGCCGTCGGTGTGAGGGTCCGATGATCGTTCCATCCCCAAGGGGGAAAGCCACCAAATTTCTGCTTGTATTGTTGGGCTGCCCAGCCCCGCTTGTAGCCGCGCTCTTCAGCGATGCCCCGTAGTTCACCGTAGAAAAAGAGCCGATCGTCGTGGCTGTAGACGCTCTCGCCGACCTTCCTGTCTGATGTGACGAGGCCAAGCTCGCCGTCGGCCACGTCTACTGCGGAGCCTTGCCGCTTCGGCAGGTAGCCACACTCATAACAGGCGAGCCCGGGCCATCTCATTGTGCCGCATTCTGCGCAGGCGCAAGGTTCTATGGCCGCAGCCGCGCGTTTCATCTGGGCGGGGACTTCGGCCTTGCGATCCTCCGCAAGCGTCCATTCCACCCGGTCTTCGACCAAACCGAGCCGATGAACCGCGCCGGAATGATCGAGCACAATCGCGTTGGCCTTGCCCGGGGCAGTACGCAGCACCCGACCAACCATCTGCCGATACAGTCCGAGCTGCTTGGTTGGCCGAGCAAGTATGCAGCAGCCGACTTCGGGCATATCCCAGCCCTCCGTCAGCACCATGCAGTTGGTGACCAGCTCTAGGTCGCCGACCTCAAGCCGCTTGAGAATTGCATCGCGATCGGCCTTGGGCGTGCTGCCGTCGATGTGCTCTGCCTTGACTCCCTGACGAACGAATTCGTCGCGCAAATGGATAGAGTGATCGACATTGACGGCGAATGCGACCGCCTTTCGTTTCTCGCCATACTTCAGCCAGTGGCCGACGATGTCGCCGATCAATTGAGCTCGGTCCATCCTGGCGGCGAGCTCGCTCTCGACGTAGTCTCCGCCTCGGGTGTGGACTCCCCGGAGATCTGGGGCGGGCGTAGTGTAGTATTTGGGCCGCACCAAGTGGCCTAACGCGATCAGCTCGTCTACCTGTGGGCATTCGACGATCGTATCGAAGTCTCCAGCCAATCCCCGTCCATCGCCACGGCATGGCGTGGCCGTAAGACCCAGGACAACCGCGTCGGGATAGGCTTCAAGTATTTTCCGATAAGTCCGCGCCGGCGTATGATGCGCTTCATCCACTACAATGAGCTGGGCGGGCGGCAGCGGCATCGCGCCCCGTAGCGCGCGGGCGTCCAGGGTTTGAACCGAGGCGAGTTGCACCGACCGCAGGGGGTGCGATGGATAGCCGGCCTGAATGATCCCGTGGCTAACATCCTCCGCGAACAGCTTCGCGCTGGTCTGAGTGATGATTTCCCGCCGATGCGCCAGCATCAGCACCGACTGATGCCGATCGACGTAACCTTTGATGATCGCACAGCCAATTACGGTCTTGCCGGCGCCCGTGGGAGCAACCAAAAGTATCCTTCGATGGCCGGCAGCGAGTGCATCATAGAATTTAATGCAGACATCGCTTTGGTAAGGGCGCAGGTTCATGGCAGAGCCCACCCCTTGGCAATAAACGTGGCTTTGACTTCGGGAGGCAGGCAGCCTGGCGCTATTTCCTCGCACCAGCGGATAGCCGACTGAGGATCAATCGCGCCATTCGACAGAGCGACGCCAGTAAGCGTTACTTCTTCCCGGACGAGCTCCAGGCGTTTCACGACGGTGCGCAGCGCCGCCAGGACAAGCTCGCGCTGCTGGTGTTCGGTGTTTACAATTGGTTTGACGGCAGCGTTCATGATCGCAGCCCCCAAATCCAAGGGGCTAGCGCTTGAGCCATCGGCGCACTGAGGGCAAACCGACGAGCCAGGCAGGAAGCCTGGAGCCTTAACGGAGATCGTGCTTCCGCGTCTGCCAGAACAATCGGCAGAGCGCCAGAAATAGGCGCAGCGCGGCCTTGCGGGGCAAGCGAAGAATTGCTAGAAACTGAAAGCGCCGGCAAGCGTCCTTCAATCTCTTCATATTCTCCGCGAGCCCCCCACCAGAGATGGTGGGGTTTGTCATGGGACTAGGCTGCTTCCATTACATCTGACGTTGACTTTCGTTTCCCGGCATCGAGCCAGGTATCAAGGTCGTCCAGGTCGTATCGAACGACGGTATTTCGTTTGATGAACACAGGCCCGCCGCCGGTGCAGCGAATCTTCACCAGATAGTTTTCGGCGAACCCGGTGTAGGCAGCCGCGCCCTTTGTATCGACAGGCGGTCGGCGGGTTTTCTCGATAGGCATTGGGTAGTCCTTGTCTTGCTTCGACTGACTCCCAAGTACCCCCGCCTACCCTTCGCGTCGTGAGTAGCTTATTCCTCGATTAAATCACCCAACCAGTTGAGCGACGTTTCCCATTCCTGCGTGCCCTCTGCCTTCTCGATTTCGGCGCGATGCCCTCTGATCCGCCTTGCGTGCACTTGAACCAGTTCGTGAGGGGCGAGCGGATAGTGTGCGCTTACTGCCGCACTCATGTTGCCCTTGTACCAAGGCAGGCTGGCAACGATCAGAGCATCGTCTTTGCTGTAGCCCAAACCCCGGTTCGGCTTGTTGCTCGTGCGCTTGCGTCGCCCAAACGCGCCTGTTGCTCCGACGATCTTTTTGACGGCCAGCAACGCCCGCGCCAGTTCGTCGGGGTCCGGGTGATCACTCGCCAGCAACAGCGAGACGCGTTCATCAAAAGTCGCCACAACGGCGCGCAGAATTTTCAAGCTCTGCGCCACGTTTTCCGGCGTTGCTTGATCGTCGCTCATCTGCCCTCACCAAGGATGCTCGAAATGGTTTGCGCTAGCTTTTCCAGTGCGTCGCGCTTCTCGGCTTCGTACTTGTGCCGATCGTAAACACCGCGCACGCCGGGCAGTACATGGCCAAGGACCATCTCGCCGATATCGCCGGTGACACCAGCCCGCGCCATCAGGCTGCGGGCGGTGCGGCGCAGATCGTGTAAGGTCCATCGCGCCAAAGGCCTCAACCCCGCCGCCCTGCGCTCCTCTGCGATTACGCCGTCCAGTGAAGATTTCGCAGATCCGAACGCACTGAATGGCTTCTTGCCGGCCGGGGACCGAAAGATTGGACCGGTGCCCTTGCGGGAAATCCACTGCAGGGCGGCATCGGTCAGCGGCACCTCGTGGTCGACGCCGATTTTATAACGCGCCGCCGGAATGACCCAACGATTGCCGTCAATCTCCGCGCCATCCATCATGGCGACTTCGTTTCGCCGCTGGCCCGTCAGTAACAAAACCCGGACAATGTTAGGAAATGGTGCCGGCACGGCTTTGGAGTTAAGGGCAGACCAAACGCTGCGAAGCTCATCATCGGCCAGAACCCTGGTCCTGCCTCCGCGCTCGGATTCTGTTTTCTTGCGGGGCCGAATGACCGGCGGCCTGAAGTCGTCGTCGCGATCTGCCTGCCAGTTAAGGGCGGCGCGTACATGCGACAACACGCGATCGCTCATGATCGGCCCGTGCTTGGTCCGCACTTCGTCCAGCATGCTTTGGACGTCGCTTTTTTTCAGGTCATAAATTGAGGTTGCCCCCAGCCGTGGGCGGACATAAAAATCAAGGGCGCGCTCGACCTGACGGGCGCTACGGAGGCCTCGCACATGCGCCGCAACGTAGGCCGTCAGCACCCCATCGACAGTGTTTTTCTCTGCAAGCTTGGCCTTCCTGGCTTCGGCACGATGCCTTTCCCGCTCGGCAACGGGATCCCGCCCGCCCGCGACCTCGCCGGCGCGTTTCTTTGCCAGGATCCGCGCTTCGTCAGCCGTGATCGATCCATGAAGCCCGAGCGCCGCCCATCGCGATTGAGCGTTGCCGTTGCGGTAGCGAAATCCGTAACTGATGACGCCGCTGGGCAACTTGCGGACCACGAAGCCCTTGACCTCGTCGTCATACAGCGTCTCGCCCGCCTTCAAGGCGTCAACTCGGCGCTTGGTGATCTTCCCGCTCATCAATTCCTCCAAATCACTGTGCACACACTGTGCGCACTTGCTGTGGGGTATTCAAGACATCTGGGGGAAGCTG
>Ga0105243_10002924_pt1 | contig 14129 bp, 12 predicted proteins | sample KBSM34metaG_FD_81525 | JGI IMG/M metagenome (GOLD analysis project Ga0105243, IMG submission 81525) | Miscanthus rhizosphere microbial communities from Kellogg Biological Station, Michigan, USA - KBS M3-4 metaG | ecosystem: Host-associated > Plants > Roots > Rhizosphere > Soil | place...
CGCGTCGCGATAGTCTGCTTCGGTCACGGCCACGAGAGGTTTCTGGAACGTCGCCGGTGCGATGCGACGCGCGTGATCACGCGACTCTAGATCGCGTCCGCCCATGGCCGGTAGCGGATTGGTGACTGACACAAGCCACGAAATATTTTCCGACGTGCGTGGTCGTGGTTCGATTAACGACTCCGCGGCGGCGTTTCCAATCGTGCCGCCACCAACTCGATACCGTGCTTTGATAGTCGTCGTCTCATCCGGACGCAGACCAAACACGCCGTCGCCGAAGACGACTGTCGTTTCGCCCTGATCGTCGATTTCGAGCCGGAAGACTTGTTCGTCCGCGCGGCTGTCGAGGAGGCTGCCTCGTTCGCTCCATGGATTTGAAAAGCCTTCGACACGAAGTTCGAGCGTGCTTTTGCTGCCTGATTCACGAGACAGAAAATCTGAAACAAGGGTAGCGCCGGCTGGTTTCGTCTTCTTCTGCGGCGTCTTCAGTGGTTCGAATAAGGCAGTGGTTTCGTTATCGAGAAATGCAAGTGGCGCGCTGCTCAATCGCAAACGTTCGCGTGGAATTTGATCGTGCCGGCGCGCAGCGAGCTCGGCGCTGATCTCGGCCTGCTCTTCGGGCGAGAGGTCGCGCAGTGTTTCGTCGACAGTTTCGCCGTGCGTCGCGAGCATGAGATTGCCTGCCGCAACGATCTTGTCGGCGCAGAATTCGTGATGAAGCGGCGTGGCGATGGACCAGCGAATCGTCGTGAGCTTATTCGGCGGGCTGGTGTTGCCGATCTCAATAATCTCGGGTTTGGCGACGAGACGAACGACATCGCGATGGCCCTGCTTGTCGTCGAGCAGAACGTAATCACCGGACTGAAGCCGGCTGAACTCACCTTGAAGCGTTGCACTCAAAGCAGTGCGCGGCAAACAACACTTCTGATTGCCCCAGTTGAAGACCGGCATCTCGTTGTGTTCCGGTCGCATGGTCAAACGACCGTGAGTCTCAAAGACGATGACGGGTTCGTTGTCGCGAAGCGGACGGTTGCTGACGCGCAGTCCCGGCTGGCTCGCGAGTGTTTGCGTTGAGTTGACTTTGAATTGCAGCCACGTGTGCGCCGCTGCGCCCTGGTCCATCTCGTAGCCGATGAGGTCGAGGTGTCCGGCGACTGAGCGGCGCTGCGTGGCGCTGGCAAGAAACGCTTCGTTGGCGACGCGATCCTGCATGTAGCTGAGGGTGTCGGCAGTCGCGGCAAACAACTCGAGCAACATCATGCCGATGTCGGCTTCGCTGCGCTCGGTCCAATCCGGCAGACGCGTCGGAATGAAGTCGAGCAGTGCCTGGCGAAAACTTGAGTAGTCTTTTGCGAGGTAGTCGATCACGACCTGCAAGTCAGGTTCGGGCGCGACAGGTGCGGCAGGCGGACGACAATCGAAGGCGTCGTCACACGCAAGACGAAAACGCAGTTTGCGACTGGCAAAGAACGGATCGATGCCGGCGCCGTTGACGAATAGCGTGTAGATCGAGAAGTCGCCGGTCTGGTTGAGTTGCAGCAGGATGCGGCGATTGAGCAGATCGGGCGGAGTTCCCGGCGGGTTGTGCATGCGCGCTTCGAGCACGCGCGGAAACAATCGCTGGCCGCCGCTCAAACTGTAACTACGCGGATTGAGCAAGTCTGCTTGCTGCGCCAACGTAATCACACCCGCAAACGTGAGCACCAGTTGCGCCGCCGCGTCATCCACCGCCACCCGCAGCAATCCCTGCGCGCCGAGGGGCAGCACCGGATCAGGACAATCGATAGTTGGTCGAAAATTAGTGCTCATTGATCAAAAGTAATAGCAACGAACGCTGCGCTTGCACCCACCCGCTACCGCGAGGTGGTTCTGACTGTGTCCAACAGAGTCACGAGCCGTACTTGGGCACAGTCAGAACCACCTCGCGGTAGCGGGTGGGTGCTGCGCAGCACACGTGGTGATACTTGAGACATCGTCACACCTGCACGGAAACGCGTTGGCGTTCCTGTTGCGCCTTCACGACGTAAATAATTTCAACGGTCACTTGCGACTCGAAGCCCGGCTCGCTATCGACGTTCACCTGTTCCACGTCGATCAAGTCACCAAGCCAGCGCTGTAGATTCGTCGAGACCAAAAACTGCACGCTCGACCGCAGCGTCTCGCTATTCGGCGCGAAGACCAGTCGCGGCAGGCCCACGCCAAACTCCGGCAGGTTCACGCGCTCACCCGGATTCGTAAACAGCACCTGCAAGATCAGATCGCGCAGGTGATCGTCAGCCGTCGTCGTCTGCGGTATGCCCGTGCCGCTGACGCTGTACGGGTAATCGAGATAACGTCGTTCATGCAGATCGCTTTGTAGTTGTTGTTCTATTGCCATTCGAAAACCTCACGGATTTGGAGGAGTCGGAATATTCAGGTTAAGCGAGGTGACGTTTACTGCACTGCCACCGCCTAACGCGACTGTGCTAACCATATCGTTCTGGTGTTGCTCCATGTAGATCAGCAGCCCACGCGCAATAGCGAGAAACATGACCCGCGCATCGTCTCCGGGTGGACTGGGAATCGGCTCGCCTTTGACGATCTGCCAGGCTTCGTCAAGCTGGTTCATCATCGCGTTCGCTAAATCGTTCGCAATCAGAGCCATTACTCACTCCTTGTTTCAGCCAGTCTTCACTTTCACGGACAACAACGACGGCGTCGCGGGTGGAAAAGGCGGCACCGGCGGCGCAGGTGTCACCGGAAAAACTCCCAGCGCCAGCTCACCCGGATGCATGTGCGACTGAAAGATCTGCACGAGCTGATTCAGGTACTGCAGCAAGTTGTCGCCGAAGACGAGCGGGTGCGTTGCGTTCTCAACCAACTCGATGTTCGGCGCTTCGATCACGATCTTCGTAGCGCTGCCCGCACTGATCTTGATCACGCTCGAATCCATCTTCATCGAGTTGCCGTTGCTGTCGGTGATTTCAACCGTTCCGGCATCGTCGTCGAGAATGATCTTGTGACCGGCTTTAGTCTTGAGAACTTTCTGGCCCGGTTTCGCAGATTCGGGAACGGCGCCACTCGTGTACCAGGTACCGGACCAGATCGGATAACTCAGATCGCCGCCTTCGAATTCGATCCACACTCCCGCATCGACGTCAGGCACCGCGTACAAACCCTGTTCGCTCTTGCCGCCATAGATAAAAGCCGGCAGCGCCCATCCGGTCACCTCATCTCCGAGCAGGCGCGGCACCTTCGCCTTGATGCGGCCCAGGTTGTCGGGGTCCTGGTTATCGGTGACGACACCACGGTATTTGCCGAAGTACTTGCTTTCGACTCGCTCGATCAGTTGCGCCAGAATGTCGTTATCGGTTTGAGGCATCGTCATCTTCCAGGAGATTTTCACGCAAAGACGCAAAGCGCTGCCGCGTTTCTAAGAGTTTCTTTGCACCCTTTGCGTCTTTGCGTGAAAACCATTTTTCAAATTCATGGTCCGATCGGTAACCCGAGCCCGCTCTCGCCAAATTGCTCGCTGCCATCGAGATCGCGCGCGTTGCGACGCGCTTCAAACTTCTGCGAATAACCTCCGTCTGCCTGCAGCTCGTGCGTCACTTGCGTGACGTAATACTTGCCGCTGTAACGCGAGCCCGCGCCTTTAATCAGCACCATGCGATGTGGACGGAGTACCGCACCGTAAGCCTCGCTGTTTATCTCCCCAGTCGCCGTCATCAACCACGCCGCTTCGTCGCGGACCGCCTGCGCCGCGGTTTGCAGTTCGGTTGCGTCGCTCGTCGGTGTACCGAGCAACAACATCTGCGCGAGCGTGTCTTTTGGCGTGACGAGCGCGCCGAGTGGACCACCAATCAACGCATTCGCATCTGTGTCGCCCAGCTTGGTTAACTGCGTGTCGCTCGCCTGTCCCGAGTTTGGGCTGTTTGCTTTCACGTCGATCTGTTGTGTCTTTACATTCAACGGGCGTTGACCGATCACATGCGCAGCAAAACTCTTCAAGTTGCTCTCGTCGCCAAACTGAATCGCGAGGTCCGGCTGCGGCGTGCCTTCCAACTGTGGCGCGCGCATAAACGCGTTCACTTCGCCACTGTCTTTGTCAGTCTCGAAATAAAATTCCAGACCATTGCGCATCGCGAGATCGCGTACAAACTGAATGTCGGTAGTGCGCTGAACGATGGTCGTGTCGTTCTCCTGATGAACCGTCGGCGTCGGATCGATGTTTGCCGTCACGCCGTAGCCACTTACGATCTGCTGCACGATGTCGCTATCAGACAGATTGGGCCAGGTCGCGATCTTTTCTTCCAGGCTCATCAACACGCTCGTGTCCATCGCTTCAATTTCAATATGTGCACTGCCCGGCTCACTGCCCCACGTCGGATGCACCGAAGTGATGTAGCCATCAAACACTCGTTCCAGCCCGTCGTCCCCGCCACCTCCGACTGCGCTGCTCAACTCGCCTGCTAAACCACCACCACCGATAAAACCGACCCGCACCGAAACCCTCGTGAAGACGTCGAGCCGCGAATCATCCAGGTAATCCCAAACCCCGCTGTCGTCGAGCGTGATCGCCAATCGCATTCGCATCGTGCCGGCCATCGTCGAATTCTCTTCAACCGTCAATGACTCCACGTCGCCGTAGAAGTCCTCATCTACGGCTTCGTCGTTGAACTTGATCTCATAAGCCTTCTCAGCCATACCAGCTCAGCGTTAACTACGATCAGGCGGAATACTTAACAAGCGTCCCGGCTCGAGCAGATCGTCCGGATCCATTTCAGTATTTGCGTCAGCAATCAGCCAGAACTTCTCCGGGTTGCGATAAAACTCATGGGCCAACAGGTCCAGTCGCTCGTTGGCTTTGAACGTGTGCCGGAAACCCGCGGGCGTCAGTGGAATAAAACGGATCCCGAGCACGCTGATCGTCGCGCCCGTAGGACCAGTCACCTGGTAGACCGGAACTTTTTCATAACGACTGCCTTTGAAAATCATTTCCGCAACGCTCCTCTAAAACGCCCTCTTAAAACGAAAGCGAAATACCGCCCGTGATGCCCATCGACGCCGTGTTTGCGAGGTTGAGCGCGGCCATCACTTCCTTAACTCCCTGGCTGTACTTGTAAGCTCCACGCGCGAATTCCTGATCTTTTGCGAGCTGACCGGGAGTCAGCACGTTCAAGTTCACAGATACTTCGGCACGAATCGGATTGAGCAGTTGGTCATACTCCGTTTCCGTGATGCTCAGGCTGTTGATGGTGACCGGCATGATCCGGAATGGTCCCCAGAAGAAAAGAATTGTCGGCAGTCGTTCCGGCGGATGCTGATGCGGTTTCTTGTCGCCACTGAGCTTGAACAAATCGATCGTCAAAGAGCTCTTTGGCACCATCAATAGTTCGATCGCTGAAAGCGCTGGAAGGATTCCACTCGCGGCCGCGATCGGATTGCTCGACGCGAGTTGATCGGTCGCATCGATGCGAAGACTGAAGCTGTACGACTCGGTCGGTTGACCTGGCTGCTGCGTTGCATCACGCGCGCCGGAACCGGTTTCGGGCGCTGGAGGCTGAACGAGCGACGGCGTGCGTGTCACCTTCACCGGGTTGAACTGAAAGATGATGATGTTTGGCAAAGCGCCGAGTAGTCCGGCTCCCAGGTTTATGAATGCACCTTTCAGCGGCATCAGTCTTGTCCTCCGGTTTTCGTAGTCAACGCATTGGCCCAGGCAGTCGCGATACCTTCGGCAGCCTGCTCGTCGCTCATAACGTTCAAGTGCAAGTCGATTGGCTCAGCAGCGATCGTGTCCCACCGCTCGCGCGAGAGCCTGCCTGATCCGTCGAGTCGCTCGGCGAGCAACGCAACGGCACGCAACGCGATCGGGTGTATGCGGTGCTCGTGCCCCGCCGCGTTGTCGATGTTGAGTCTCAGTCGATCAATCTTCAGGTCGAACATGTACGATTACTCATCCGGTCTGATTTCTGTGCGTGTTTTAGACAGGATTTACAAGATTTTTCAGGATGAATCCTGTGAATCCTGGTTTCATCTTGTAAATCCTGTCCAAAACGGACGCGGCTTAAAAGTCAGCCGACACTCCTAGAAACCCGCCGGCTTTGACGGTCTTTTCTCCAACTGGCCCGCCAACCACAGGAATCAAGATCTGCGTTCCCGCTCCAATCCTGGCCCAACCAATCCGAACGCCCGCCTCTGCTCCGGGAATGAGGTCGAGGCGCACGGACTGCTCGAACGGCTGATCAAACGTTGCGCTCGCGCCCGCGCCGAGGCTGCCGCGAATGTAGACGTTGGGCCATGAGTACTGCAGCATCGCCCTGGCGCCGACGCCGAGACGGCTTGTCTCCGGCACAGTGACATCCCCTTCTTTGTGTTCGCCCGGCGACAAGTAATAAAGCTGCGGGCCGATTCCGACCTGGAACGGCTTGCCGCGCCCGACAACGAAGCGCGCGTAGTTGACTGTGAAAAGCCCGCGTGGTCCATCGATGAGCAGCGCTCCAAAACCGAGCGTGTTGGCCGGATGACGAAGCGCTTCGTGACGTTCAGCATCCTTTTCATTCCAGCCGCCGAGTCCGATGTACTCGACTTTGCCCATGAAATACGCGACGCGAAGACTCTCTTCGTTACCGGCAATGTCGGTCTTGATCTGTTCAACTGCTTCGACATATTTGCCGTACGTTGTGCCAGTTCTATCCGGCGCGAGATCGATGTCGAAAGGCTCGGTCACGCCTTCGATTGAAGTCCGCAGCGCGTCGTCCTTCTCGGCGCGCGTTCTGACATCGTTGTAAACAATGCGTGCGAAGTATTCGGCGAAGCCTTCGATGCCGATGCCCTGTTTCTCAACGCCCTTGATCGCCTCTCTAAACTTCTCGTGAGCGATGGCGTGAAGCATTTCATGAATGATCGTGCCAAATGCATCCCAGCGTCCGCGCCGCATCGTCATGTTGCCGGTGTCCTTCTTCTCCGGCTTGATCTTCTCCTGAATGTACGACTGGCCTTGTACTTCAAACGACGACTGATACTTGACGATGCTTTCCAGGTCTGACTTTCGTGCGGCGAGGATCTCGTCGCGGACGCTTTTGAACAGCGCCTGATCGCGTTCGCCAGGGGGCGTCGCAGATGTCGTGGCTGTCGCCGTACCGGCTGACGGATTACAACTTTCCTTCGCCGTAATGATGTTGGCCATCACATTGAAGTCGCCAAGTTTTTTGCCACACGCGTCGGCCATTCGCGTCGAGAGCCAGTTGCAGGCAATCTCCGTCGCGTCCGGGTGCTTTTCCGACACCATGTGAATTTCATCTTTGAGCTTGAACTTCTCCAGGCGCTTCTTTTCGTCGGGACTGTAAACGGCGGCCTTCAAGTACGGTTTGAAGAATCTCTCAACCTCTTTTTGCGCGACGTCGGCCATCGATTGGACCATCAGCAAGTCGAGAGAAGCGCTCGAGGTTTCACGTTCCTTCGCTCCCGGTAGCACTCTGCCGATGTAATCGTCCATGCACTTTTTCATCTGTTCGCGAAACTCGTCCGGCTTTTTTACTTTCTCGGGTTCCTCCTTGCCGCTTTCTTCCGCCGCAGTCTGCTGCGGATCGAAAATTCCCTTTACTTCTTTCCGCTCGTCAGCCGTCGGGTAGTGCGCCTGTTCAGTCAGATCGTCCGGTGCACGCAGCAATCGCGGTTGAGTTGCCGAGTCTTGTTGGACCACATGGGCCAGCTCATGCGCGAGCAGACGCCGCCCTGAGTCGTTGCCCGGCGCATACTTTCCTTCACCAAAGACGATTTGCGATCCGGCGGAGTAAGCACGAGCATGGACGGCGCGGGCCGAGGCTGCGGCACGGCTGTCGTCGTGAACTCTTACGCGACTGAAGTCGTGACCGAAGCGTTGTTCCATGAACTCGCGCGTTGAAGCTTCGAGCGGTTGGCCTTCCGAACTCAACACGTCGTGAACGATCGGTGGTGCATGATCACCGTTACATTGCGACAGACCAGCACGCACCGGCGCGACGGCTGTTTCACGTTGGAGTTGGATGGAATGTCGCGTTCGATGCATTAGTTCTATTCAGTCCTAGTAAAACACCCGTGCTTTCGGAAAATTGCAATCACTGTCAGGCTTCTCTGGCTTTGCTTCCGGTTTCTTGCCGGCGGCAGTATCGTGAAAATCAGAGCCTTTTTTGTTGATCTCCCCAACGATATTGGCGACGAGGTTTTTGGGACTCCCGCTTGTGGTCCTGTGTGTGTAAAGCAAGTGTTCGCAGATGGGTTTTTGCGGAGCCTTGGGCTTCGTCTTGTCTTGTTGTGCCTTCGTTAATTCTTTGTCCCAGGCTACAACAAGATCACTGAAGACCTTTTCGTTATCTTTGGAGTGCTGTTTCTCATGCTCCTTAACTCTATCTCTTACAGTGTCATCGTCCGGGTCTCCTCTGACGACGAAGTTGACGTCGCCAAAACCATTCACGCAGGCCTTTAATGAGGGAAACCGTGCTCCAACATTCGTCTTGTCCGTGGTTTTCTTCCAAGTCCCTTGCGTCAGCACCTTCACCTCATTAGTTCCCACATTGTCAGGTACGGAATCGATCCAACACTCAAAACCAGGTACGGTTTTTTGTTTAGCACCGGAGCCTGAACCGGAGCCGGATCCAGATCCCGTCCCAGCGTCTGGAGGACCACCCACGGGTATCGTGGTTTCGCCATACGCTATGCCGGGAGTCTTAAGTGCTTTAAGCATGTTCTCCGGTGTGGCGTCCGTAAAAGGCTGCCCATTGAGCAAGAAATTCGTCTGACCCAAATGAAGGTCAGGGGTCTTAATCTTCTTATCGGCGAGTTGTTCGGCGGGATTAATTGCTTCTTTCGGCGTAGCCGGTGGTACCCACGTTGCTTTTCGTTGAATACCACGAGACGCTCCGCCACCTTGCTGGATCACATGAGTCAATTCGTGCGCGAGAAGTTTTTGACCGGCTTGAGTGTCGGGTGAATAGTGGCCGGCGCCGAAGATGATGTGCTGTCCGGTTGTGTAAGCCTGCGCGTTGATACCCCTCGCAGATTGTGCCGCGCGCTCGTCAGAGTGAACGCGAACATTGCTGAAGCTGTGACCGAATCGTTGCTCGAAGAAGTTGCGACTGGCAGGACGCAGAGGCTCGCCACCGGCTTTGATACTCTCGATTTCAGTAGTCTGTTGGGCCGAGACTTCGCCGCCCGTTGGACCACTCTCGCGCTTGGCTTGAATCGACTCCTCTTCGTCGTCTTCTTCCGGTTGCCGCTGCAGTTTTTCTTCGTCGTCGCAGTCGGTGCAGGCGCGCTGGATTACCGGGCCGGGATCGTCTTCGGAGGTTGTCGCTATGTCGGTGTCGGGCATTCGCATCACGTGGTCGGCGACACGATCTGCTTCCTGCTCGTACGGATCGTCAACTGGCCCAACTACCAGTTTGGCTTGCACGCGTGTTCCCGCCAGGTTATTTGCATTGCATGACTCGCAACTATCCGTCATCCCCGCAGATTCGCCACAGGCACACGACCGCTGCACCACTTTGGCAAGGTGCGGCGCCGCTGACGTGTCTTGTTGCACTGCGGTTGTTTGAACTCTGCTAGTCATGTTCGCCAAAGAATAGGTCCTATAGGTCCTATAGGACTTATTTCAGATCCAGCCTCCGATTTCAGCTTCGGTTAACGGCTTCTCGATCTTTGCGCACTCGGCTCTCGCTGCGCGCTGCAAATGCAACATGCCCACCGACGATCCTTCAGCCGCCGCGAGAAAAGCAGCATTAAGCGCGATGTTGCGAATGTTTCCACCGGCCACTTTCAAGCGCGACAGCTCGCCCCGATCGAGATCGTCAGTCGGCGTGCCTGTTGGGAAAATGCGTCGCCAAATCTCCGCGCGATGCGACGTATCCGGAAAAGGAAAGTTGACGACGAAACGCACGCGCCGCATAAACGCCGGGTCGAGATCGCCTTTTCGATTCGTCGCCAGCACCGCGAGGCCTCGATACGTTTCCATACGTTGCAAGAGATAGTTGATCTCGATGTTTGCATAACGGTCGTGACTGTCTTTCACTTCGCTACGTTTGCCGAAGAGCGCGTCTGCTTCGTCGAAGAAAAGAATCGCGCCACCATCTTCCGCCGCATCAAACACGCGCCGCAGGTTTTTCTCAGTCTCGCCGATGTACTTACTGACGACACTCGAAAGGTCTATGCGATAGAGATCCAGTGACAGCGCGTTCGCAAGAACCTCCGCCGCCATCGTTTTCCCAGTGCCACTCGATCCGGCGAAGAGCGCGCTGATCCCGAGGCCACGAGCGCTGATCGCGCCGAATCCCCACGAGTCGTAAACCGTCGTGCGATGAGCAACGTGCGCTCCGATTTCGCGAAGCTGGCCCAGCTCTTCCGCCGGCAAGACAAGATCCTGCCACTTCGCGATCGGCTCGATGCGTTGGGCCAGATCATCAAGACGCAGACGTGCCTGCACGCGGCTGGCGTTCCACAGTTCCGAGGCGAGTGCGCTCTCGGATCCCGCGTTATTGCTGGCTTCGATCACCGACGCGCGAATCGCAGGACCGTTGAGATTGAATTGCGTGACCAGACTTCTGAGCTCGCCGTTGAGTCGCTGCGCAGCTTCTTCGCCGACTGCCTGTTCCCAAATCTCTCGCTGCTCGTCGGCCGTCGGCTTGCGCGCATCGATGGAGAGCACAGTGCGCCGTAACGGCCGCCAGCGATGGTTAACGCTCAACAGAAGCGGGCTGCGCACTCGTTCGAGAAAGCGCCGCACGACAGTTTCATTTCGCTTTTCACTCGTATCGATCGATTCCGCGTCAACATAGAGCGCGCTCGAGGTCAACGCCGCTTCGCGTTCCCAAAGCCGGATGAGACCTTCCATCTCATTCGTATTTGACGGAATCATTTCCGCGCCGATCGCAAAGCAGTGCAGACCTGCGCCCGCGCATCCGGCAACCGCGATGTTTCGTCGCGTGAATTCATCGGCTCCGCAGATCTGCAACAACGGCAACTCGGTGTCGGGCCGGGACCACGCAAGACTGATCGTGCGTGCGAGCTGTTGTTGGGACGGCGCCAACTCTTCGACGCTCATCATCGGCTCGATCATGCTCACTAACCGTTCGTCGAGATGGTGAAGACCGGTGAGGAAGTGGAGTACGCGTTCGTCGATCCGCAATTGCGTCAACGTGAGTGGCACGCCCGGTTGATTGACGACTTCGATGAGGCGCCAACGGCGCAAAGGCGCACTCGGCGTAATCGCACTCCAGTGCGGCGCGGGTAGTGCGGCCAGCGCCAGGCTGAACGTGGGCCACGGGCGCGACGCGTCGCCAGAAGCTTTTGCACACAATCCAGCAAATTGAGCGTCGAGTTCCATCCCGGCGCACAACAGCAAGACCGCGCGCTCAAATGACGTAAGGCCGAACGAGCCGCACAACACTTCAATCGCAGGCTGCGGCAACGATTCGTCAACGCTCGGCGGGTTCGGCGTATCGATCAGCTGCTCACTACCACGACTGGCGTGTCGCTGAAGTGCAACGCGCACTTCCGCCAGCGCCGCCGTCAGGTAGCGTTGATTCAGATCGATCCAATCTGCTTGCGTGGTCGGCATAAGAACCTGCCTTGGGCACAGTCAGTACTACCTCGCGGTAGCGGGTGGGTGCGAAGCCAACGGGCTCGAATAGCAACTAGCGCGCTGCGCTTGCACCCACCCGCTACCGCGAGGTGGTACTGACTGTGTCCAAGCATCTTGTATGACTGTAACGGCAAAATTTTGCATAAAGCTAAATATCAAACGTGATCGTGCGCGAGAGTTGCCCGTTGACGTTGAGCGAGATCCGATGCGTGCCCGCGTTGAGCAATCGTCCGAGCGTCAGAACAAATTGCGTTGCATTTGCATTCGCGCCTCTTTGGTAAGTGGCGCCATCGAGAGTCGCGCGGACGTCGCTGCCATTCAGTCGCGCGCCATTAATCGTCAGGCGATGAACGTTGTCGCCGTTAACTATGACCGTGGAAACACCCACCGGAGCGTCGAGACGCGGGATCACTTCGAGCGTGCGCGCGTTTGTGGCGCTGCTCGGTCCGTCACCGAGCACAAGACGCACACGGTAAACGCCGTTCGCGAGGCCTGTTGGAATCGCGACCGACTGGTGCAGCCCCGTGCCGCCGGGATCGAACGTGCCGACGGTTATTCCTGCTCCGGGTCCTTCAAATCTCACTGCGGCCGGTGGCGTGAAGCCTGCGCCTTCCAGGTTCAGCGTTAAATCCGTGGGACCGCGAGTTGGATCGAGCGCCGTGCGAATCGGCGTCACACTCGTCAACCACGGATTGACGGTGAAGACGAGCGGACGACTCGTGCGCCCGTTCAGTTTCACGGTGACGTCCACTTGCGGTCCACCGTCGACATCCACCGGCAGCGTAACGACAAGTGATTCATCCGTCGGTGGCGATAACGGAATCGCTTGTGCCTGCTGTCCACCGACACGCACGATTGGATTCTGTCCGGGAAAACTGAGGCCAAATCCATTGATGCGCAGCGTGTTTGCGACAACGGATGCAGCCGGTACTCGCACTAGAGCACCAACCGTTGGTATCAATTCGCTAAGTCGCGGCGCATCGAATGTGATGACGTCGACGCCCGTGGTCAGCACGATTCCGCCTCCCACTGGTGGCGGTGGCGTCGGCGTGATCTCCACGAGCGAGACTTCGTAGGCGACCGACAAGCGATAGGGCTGATTGATGGTGGCCCATATTTTCGAGAGCTCTTCAATGCTCGTCGGCAACAACATCATCTTGATCTTCTCGTAGCTGTTGAGCAAAAAGTCGGGCAGCTCTGTGTCGGCTTCGAAAGCCGGCAAGTGGATTTCGTTAAGAACCGAGTTCTCCTGCAGGGTGCGCATCGCAAGGCCGAGCATCGTGTGCGCATCGTCGCCCGCGTCGGAGTCGTTTGCCGGTCGTGTGCCGAGTGGCGTCACAAGGTAAAAGAGCTGCAGCCCGAGCGCGGGCCGGTTCGTGGGCGCCGTTACGCGATCGCCGGGCCAGTCGCGATTTTTGGTGAACGGACTTTCCGACACGCGGTAAAGATAGAGATTGATTCCTGAGACTTCGGGCAACTGGTCGCCGGGCGGCAAGAGCGTCACGACAGCGCCGGGGCTGATCTGCGTCAACTGCGTCACGAGCAATCGTCGCAGTCCGCGTGTAACCTGATTGATCGCTTCGTAACTCATGCGTTTAGTGACGCAGCCGGAATCGATCGAGATAACGTTTCTCGAGATTCAAACTCTCGGTTCGTGACGGTGCAGGCGCGGGCCGAGCCGGTGTGATCCGCGGATGATTGTTTACCAGCACTTCCAGACTGCCGATATGGACGCGTGATTGCTCTTGTCGGGTGGCGTTGCCGGTTGCGGGTGGCAAATGAACCGGCAACACGGGTGGTGGCGAAGGCTCCGCGCTGTATCTCGGCGGAGCATCCACACGCGGGATTGATGCGGTGTCGGGCAGCGTGGCTTCAGTGTGGACTGGTGTCGGTGTTTGATCAGCGACTCGCGGTTTTGGTTGCGCGGGTGTGCTTGCTGTTGCTGAGTCCTTTATTTCCGAGTTAACCACTGGAGTTGGTTCTTGGTTAATCGTGAATTCTTCGGGGCCGACTGTGGTTGACGCACGCACACGCGGCTGCGGTTCGGCTGCTGTAGGTGTTGGAACACTTGCCGTGCTGATTGGACGTAAAGTTCGAGGTACGTGAACGGTAAATGGCGAATCACTGCTTAAACGCTCGTGAGTTGGACGCGGACGCGGTTTTGGTTCGAGTGGCGTAGCAAGCGTTGTGTCTTGCGTTGCGGTGGTTTCTTCTGGATGTGTGAGTTTTGAAGTCGCCGCGATCTCACCGCGTTCTTCAGTTCGAGCAGGCGCACTGGTTTCTAAAGTCTCCAGGAACTGCTCCTCGTCGCTCGCAAACGATGCTTCTGGCGCGATCGAGAAGTCTCTGCCCACCGGAAGCACAGGTGGCCCACTCACCGGCGGCTTCGCTATCGCCGCTCGTCGACCGGCCGAAGATGCAACGCGCTCGAGGTAATTCGCCATTGGCTTGCCTCAAATCCTTCTCATCAGCCGCTGCGCTTGCACCCACCCGCTACCGCGAGGTGGTTCTGACTGTATCCAAGCACAGC
>Ga0105243_10002928_pt1 | contig 14116 bp, 9 predicted proteins | sample KBSM34metaG_FD_81525 | JGI IMG/M metagenome (GOLD analysis project Ga0105243, IMG submission 81525) | Miscanthus rhizosphere microbial communities from Kellogg Biological Station, Michigan, USA - KBS M3-4 metaG | ecosystem: Host-associated > Plants > Roots > Rhizosphere > Soil | place: Michigan...
CGGTCGGCGAAGCGGCGGAAATGAACGGCGCGTGCATCGCCGCGCAGACCTTGGACAGCTCGCCGAGCAACTCGACATCCGGTGGCGACTGGTCGAAGTAGTAGTCGCCGACCAGGCAGCCGTACGGCTCGCCGCCGAACTGGCCGTATTCTTCTTCGTACATCTTCTTGAAGATCGGGCTCTGGTCCCAGGCCGTGCCCTTGAATTTCTTCAGGGTCTTGTGCAGTTCCGGCTTGGCGATGTTCAGCACGCGAATCTTCAGTTGCTCATCGCTTTCGGTGTTGTTGACCAGGTAGTGCAGGCCACGCCAGGCGCTTTCCAACTGCTGGAAGTCCGGGTGATGGATCACCTGGTTGACCTGGGCGGTGAGTTTGGCGTCGATGGCGGCGATGATCGATTCGATCGACTTGATGGCGTCGTTGGAGACCAGGTCGGTCTGTGCCAGGGCCTGTTCGGCGAGGGTCCGCACGGCGCCTTCGACGGCTTCGCGGGCCCGCTCGGTCTTGGGCTTGAATTCCTGCATGAGCAGGCTGGCGAACTCGCTCGGCTCGGTGCTGGTGCCGGATACAGGCTGATTGTCTTGCTGCAGCTGGGTCATGATCGTTCGTCCTGATTAAGCGCTGGGCTCGGAGTCCTGGGGCTTTGGCGCACTCGCCAGGGCCTGCAGCAATGCCGGGTCCTTGATCGCCTTCATGATGATTTCTTCGGCGCCGGTCTTGCCGTCCATGTAGGTCAGCAGGTTGGCCAACTGGGTCCGCGCTTCGAGCAGCTTGTTCAGCGAGTCGACCTTGCGCGCCACGGCGGCGGGGCTGAAGTCGTCCATGCTTTCGAAGGTGATATCCAGGCTCAGGTTGCCTTCACCGGTCAGTTCGTTCGGTACGTTGAACGCGACCCGTGGTTTCATGGCCTTGAGACGCGAGTCGAAGTTGTCGACGTCGATCTCCAGGAACTTGCGGTCGGCGACGGGGGCCAGCGGTTCGGCGGGCTTGCCGGCCAGATCGGCCATTACGCCCATCACGAAAGGCAACTGGACCTTTTTCTCGGCGCCGTAGAGTTCCACGTCGTACTCGATCTGGACCCGTGGCGCACGATTGCGCGCGATGAATTTCTGAGAACTTTGCTTCGCCACGTTGCTGCTCCTGGTCGCTGCTGCGACGGTGTAGGCGTCATCGGTATAGGCCGTTAACGTAACTGCGCGGGTCTGTCGGGCTTACTCGCCCTCGGGGCCCCGCAGGTTTTCAAACTGGGACATGCCGTCGGGAATAAGGTTGCGTACGATCGCTTCGAAATCGGCGTGGACCAGATTCTTCGCCCGATTCAACAACACCGGCAGCGGGCTCGAAGGCTCGTGGCGGGTGTAGTAGGCGAGGATACGATCGAGGCTGCGCAGCACGTCGTCGCGGTTGCCGATCTCGCCGCTGGCCCGTGGTGCCGCGACTGCCGGGGCCTCTGCAGAGGCGTATCCGGCGTCTTCGTCGCTGCTGTCGGAGCTGTCCGAGGCCGGGGCGGCACCACCCGGTGCGTATTCGGCGAGTACTTGCAGCGCGAGTTTGAGCGGCTGGCGCAAGGCGCTCAGGTCGACGCCCTGGGCCGAGCCGACCTGTTCGGAAACGTAGCGCTCGATGGCGTCGAGTGTCGTGCGGGCCTCGGTGATGGCGTTGCGCACAGCTTGCAGTTCATCCGGATCGGTGTCGCGCAGGGCGCCGCTCAGTTCGTCCGGGCTCAGGCTTTCGTCGGCGAAGCTCAACAGGCCGCTGGCGTTCAGCGCGGCCCGCAGGGTCACGGTACCGAATGCGCGGGAGCGAGTCAGTACGCTTTCACGCAGCAGTCGCACATTGGTCTCGCAGGCCAGCCCCGACAAGGCGTTGACCCGTACCGTGGGGTCGTTGTCGTCATCGGCATCGAGCAGCGGATAGAGCTCGCCCCAGTATTGCTGGAGCAACTGATGAATCAGTTCGAGGGCATCGCGCAGGCCGCTGAAGCCTTCGAGGGCCAGGCTGCTTTGCGTCAGGAAATGGGTGATGCGCAGGTCTTTGCTGCGTTGCAGCAAAGCCGTGCTCGATTGCTCGATGACACGCCAGGCAGGCGGTTCGGCCGGCTGTATGGAATCGCCCATGCTGCGCTCGGGCTTGCCTTGGGCGTCGCGTTCCAATTGCAGGAATTGCGCGTCATATTCCAAGTCCTCGCCGCAGGGCGAGTTCGCGGAAACGGCGGCAAGCAACAAGGGCAGGTCCAGCAAGTTCGATCTCCTTATCGTCCGGCAGAGTGACAGGTACTTCCCGAGAAAGTTCCCTGAAGGAAAATTTCATAGTTTGGCTTGATATAGGCTCTTTGATGTCAAGCGGCCATCATGTATAAACAGGAAGTTGTGCATTTTTGGTGTAGTACTTGGAGCTTGTCAAGGTAAGCTACTCAGCCTTTGTTACAGTTGTGACGGGTTCGGCAAGGCCGTCGACCACCGAGTCATGAGCGGTACGATTGTAAGAAATTTGTGGGTAGAATCCCCCAGTTTCGCCGAAATGTCTGAAAGTGATGGGTTTTATCCCAGGGCTCACAAGGCCCGGCCCGAGCTTGCTGCACGAGCATTGCAGCGGGCCGGCTGTGCGTGGAAGTACTGCAAGGAGGCGCAATGTCGCTGTGCTTGACTATTACTAGTTACCACAAGATTACCCCTGGCCAATGTCCCGAGAAGACCTTGGACAAGGGGGTGATGGCAATTGGCCGTAGTTCTGAGAATGACTGGGTGCTGCCCGATCCGGAGCGGCTGGTTTCTTCACGACATTGCGTTATCCAATACAAGGATGGTCGTTACTATCTGACCGATAACAGTACCAACGGCGTGGAACTGGTCAATGCCGGTATTCGTTTGCGCAGGGGCAACAGTGAACCGTTGCAGGATGGCGAAGTTATCCGGATCGGCGAGTACGAAATCCGCGTGCGCATCGACTTCAATCTGCAGTGGGCCGATTCGCCGCTCTCCGGGGTGGACACCTCCAACAGTTTCGAGGCCTTGATGGGCCGTGCTGCCGCCCCGACGCCACCTCCTGTGAATCTTCCAGCGGCGCATTTTCAGGGCGGCTCGGCGATGGATACCTTGCCTGATCTGTTCGACTTCCTGGCCCCTGCGAGTGTGCCGCCGGCGGCCGTGCCGGATCATGTGCCGGCGCAGCAGCATGATTTCCGTCCGCCGACGCCGGTGATTGCGCCCGCGCCGGTCATGGAGCCTATTCCGCCAATAGCCACGGCTGCGGTCGTTGCTCCCAGCGCGAACGTGATCCCGGAAGACTGGGACCTCGGCGATACACCGAAAGCCCCCGTCAGCCAGCCTGCGCCGATCCCGGTGGTGATTCCCGAGATCGTTGCGCCGGCACCTTTGGCGATGGAACCTGTCCCAGCTCCAGCTCCAGCTCCAGCTCCAGCTCCAGCTCCAGCTCCAGCTCCAGTCGCCGTGCCTGAGCCCGTGTCGGCGCCGGTGCTCGCTCCGGTTGCGGGAGGCGCCTCGCAGGCCAACCTGCTGCAAGCCTTTCTGCGTGGTGCCGGGCTCGACCAACTGCGCATCGACGGCGCCCAGGTGGAGGCGCAGATGGAAGCGGTCGGTCGCAGCTACCGGCTGATGGTCGAAGGTCTGATCGATGTCCTGCGTGCGCGCAGCAGCCTCAAGGGCGAGTTCCGCATGCAGCAGACAATGATCCGTCCGGTGGAAAACAACCCGCTCAAGTTCGCTCCGAATGCCGATGAGGCGCTGCTGCTCCTGCTGCGCCATGGCAATCAGGCGTTCATGGCGCCGGACCAGGCGGTGCGTGACAGTTTCGATGACCTGCGGGCGCACCAACTGGCGGTGATGGCCGGGGTGGAAGCAGCCATCAAGCATCTGCTCAAGCGTTTCGAACCGGCCGAACTGGAAGCCCGGATGAGCCGCCCCGGCGGCTTGTCGAACCTGTTCAGCGGCTCGCGCCAGGCCCAGTACTGGCAGCAGTTCACCGAGTTGTACTCGAAGATGTCCCGTGAGGCCGAGGACGACTTCCAGGACCTCTTCGGGCGCGAGTTCAGTCGGGCGTACGAGGAACACAGTGCCCGTCTGGGCAAGGGCTAGCACGGCAACACACGGATTTAACGGAAAGTTCAGACCGTCACTGAGGACGCAGGATGATTCACCGAGTTTTACTGGCCGCAGCCATGGCGCTGTTGCTCAACGCATGCAGCAAGGACGCAGCCGCCCCGGCGCCCGCCGACGAGCCCGCGGCCGATAGCGCCACCGCTGTCCTGAACTTTCATGCCATCTACGGCCTCAACCCCGGCGCCAATGGCGCGCCGGCGCCGGTCCGGGTGCGCATTTTCGAGCTGAAGAACACCGCCAATTTCAATCGTGCCGATTATTTCGCCCTGGCCGAACGGGCCCAGGCGACCCTCGGCGCCGACCTGATCGACCAGGACGAAGTGCTGGTCCAGCCTGGCGAGCAACTGAGCGTCGAACGCCCGCTCAATCCCGCGACCCGCCATGTCGGACTGGTGGTGGGCTATCGCGAGATCGACCAGGCGTTGTGGCGCAATGTGCTCAACGTGCCGCCTCGGCAGGTCACCGATTATCAGATCAGCCTCGATGTGCGCGCCGTGCGCAGCGCCGTCGAAGGCTCCGCCCCTTAGGCAAACGGAGAAGCCATGTCCTGGAACAATCGAGTGGTCTGGTCGGAAGGCATGTTCATCGGAACGCAGCACTTCCAGCAGCATGACCGTTACCTGGAAAACCTGATCGACGCCCGCAGCCGTCCGCTGTCGGCCGGCGCCTGGGGATTCTCCGAACTGTTGATCGACCAGGGCCTGCTGGCCCAGGGCAAGCTGGCTATCGTTTCCGCCAAGGGCCTGCTGCCGGATGGCACGCCGTTCAACATTCCCCACGACGACCTGGCGCCGAGCCCGCTGAGCATCGAGGACAGCCTGCGCGACGGCGTGATCTACCTGGCGTTGCCGCTCAAGCGTGCCGGTGCCCGCGACACCGTAGACGAGGGCGAGGAGCTGGGTGGGGCGCGTTACCTGAGCCAGGTGCGCGAGGTCCGTGACGACAATGCACCATTCGAGAACCGTGCGCCGGTGGCCGTGGGTTCCCGTGCCCTGCGCCTGCTGACCGAGGGTGACGGCCTGAGCGACTACGCCGCCATCGGCCTGGTACGGGTCAAGGAAAAACGCGCCGACCGCGCCCTGGTGCTGGACGAGAGTTATATCCCTCCAGTGCTCGACGTTGCCGCGAGCAAGCCGCTGGCGGCGTTTCGCAGTGAGCTGCTGGGCCTGTTGCACCAGCGCGGCGAAGCCCTCGCCGGGCGGGTGGTGGCCTCGGGGGCGGGCGGTGCCTCGGAAATCGCCGACTTCATGCTGCTGCAACTGGTCAACCGCGCCGAGCCGCTGGTCAGCCATCTGAGCCAGCTCAGCCCCTTGCACCCGGAGCGCTTCTACAGCGAACTGGTGAGCCTGGCCGGCGAATTTTCGACCTTTTCCCAGAGTGGCCGGCGCCCGGCCGAGTACCCGCAGTACCAGCATGATGCCCTGGCGCTGAGTTTCGCCCCGGTCATGCAGGCGCTGCGCGAGGCGCTGTCGATGCTGATCGACAGCAAGGCGACGCCGATCCCTATCGTGGAAAAGGCCTACGGCATCCATGTGGCCATGCTGGCCGACAGGACGCTGATCGACAACGCCAGCTTCATCCTGGTCGTGCGTGCCGATATCCCCAGCGAGACCCTGCGCGGACGTTTCGCCCAGCAGAGCAAGATCGGTTCGGTGGAACACATTCGCGACCTGGTCAACCTGCAACTGCCGGGCATTGGCCTTCTGCCGTTGCCGGTGGCGCCACGGCAGATCCCGTTCCATGCCGGCTCCACCTACTACGAGCTTGATCGTGGCAGCGAGCACTGGAAGCAACTGATGCACTCTGGCGGTTTCGCCTTCCATGTCGCCGGGGAGTTCCCGGGATTGAACCTGGCGTTCTGGGCCATCCGAGGATAAGCGGCGATGCACTCCAATGAAGATCCGCTGGGTCAGCCTGCCCCGGCCCCCAACGACCGTACCCAGTTCATGCCGCGCCCCGGTGGCCGCGAGTCCCAGGCCGCCCCACGGGCCGAGCCGGCGGCCGCGCTGTCGATGCCGGCCGCGCCGTTGCCGATCGGCCAGTCCCAGGGCCTGAACCCGCTGGAGAGCGCTGCCGGCCCGCTGCTGGCGCTGCTCACGCGGCTGCGCAATACCATTGCCCATCCGGCCCCGGCGAGCCTGCGCGCGCAGTTGCTGGGTTACCTGCGCCAGTTCGAGGAGCGCGCCGAAGCTGCCGGTATGGCGCGCAACGAAGTGTTGCTGGCCCGCTACGCCTTGTGCACCGCCCTCGACGAGGCGGTGCTCAGCACGCCGTGGGGTAGCACCAGCGAGTGGGGCAAGCAGAGCCTGTTGATCACCGTGCACAACGAGGCCTGGGGCGGCGAGAAGGTCTTCCAGTTGCTCGAGCACTGTCTGCAGAGCCCGCGCGAGCGCCTGTACCTGCTGGAGTTGCTGTACCTGTGCATGTGCCTGGGTTTCGAAGGCCGTTATCGGGTGATGAACGACGGTCGCAGTCAGTTGGAAGCGCTGCGTGAGCGCACCGCCGCGACCATCCGCAGTGCCCGTGGCGAATACGAGCGTGAGCTGTCGCCGCGTTGGCGTGGCCTGAGCGTGGCCCGTGACCGCCTGAGCCAGTTCATGCCGCCCTGGGTGGGGGTGGCCATCGGCCTGGCGTTGCTGCTGGCGCTGCTGTTCGGCCTGCGCCTGAAGCTCGCCGCCGATGCCGAGCCGGTGTTCAAGAATATCCATGCCCTGGGCGAGATTCCGGTGCAGACCATCGACCGGCCCGTGGTCCAGCCCAAGCTGGTCGAGCGGCCGCGCCTGGCGGGCTTCCTGGCCGAAGAGATCAAGGCCGGCAAGGTCGCGGTCGAGGACAAGGTCGACCGTTCGGTGGTGACCATCCGGGGCGACGAACTGTTCGCCTCGGGCAGCGCCAGCATCGTTGATGACTTCCAGCCACTGATGCTGCGTATTGCCGACGCCATCCACAAGGTCAAGGGCCAGGTGCGGGTCACCGGGCACAGCGACAACCGTCCGATCGCCACCCTGCGCTTCCCGTCGAACTGGGCGTTGTCCCAGGCGCGGGCCGAGCAGGTGTTGCAGATCCTCGCGGCGAAGACCGGCCAGCCCGAGCGCTTCAGTGCCGAAGGGCGCAGCGACACCGAGCCGTTGGCGTCGAACGCCACGGCCGAGGGCCGGGCGAAGAATCGTCGGGTGGAAATCACAGTCTTGGCGGAGGGAGTCGAGTGAAGGCGTTTTTCGGTTTTGTCATTCGCTGGGTGATCCCTGTGCTGGGGCTGATCGCCCTGAGCCTGATCATCTGGTTCGTCGGCCCGCTGTTCGAAATGCTGGTGCCGCAAGGGCGGCGCTGGGCGTTGATCATCCTGATCTTCGCGATCTGGATCGGTTATCGCCTGTTCCGTCTGATCCAGGCCCGGCGCCAGGCGGCGAAAGTCATGCAGAGTCTGGCCGCCGACACACCACCGGATGCGGCCAGTGTCGCCACCGCCGAAGAGCTGGCGACCCTGCGCCAGCGCATGGACGAGGCGCTGGTGCTGTTGAAGAAGGCCCGGCTCGGCGGCGATGAACGCCGTAACCTGTATGAGCTGCCGTGGTACGTAATCATCGGTCCACCCGGCTCGGGCAAGACCACCGCACTGGTCAACTCCGGTCTGCATTTCCCGCTTGCCGCGCAACTCGGCGCCGGGGCGATCCGGGGTGTCGGCGGTACGCGTAACTGCGACTGGTGGTTTACCGACGAAGCCGTGCTGCTCGACACCGCTGGCCGCTACACCACCCAGGACAGTCATGCCCAGGTGGACAAGGCGGCCTGGCTGGGCTTTCTCGATCTGCTCAAGACCCAGCGTTCGCGCCGTCCTATCGATGGTGCGTTCATTGCCATCAGTCTTTCCGACCTGCTGCTGGGTACCGATGCCGAGCGCGCGGCTCACGCCGTGGCGATCCGGGCGCGGATCCAGGAGTTGTATACCCAGCTCGGCGTGCGCTTCCCGATCTACCTGATGCTGACCAAGCTCGACCTGGTGCCGGGGTTCATGGAATTCTTCGACGCCCTGAGCAAGGAAGAGCGGGCGCAGGTGTGGGGCACGACCTTTACCCTGGACGACGGCAAGCACGCCGAAAGCCCGCTGGTGCACTTCAAGGGCGAGTTCGCCGCGTTGGAACAGCGGCTCAACGAGCGCCTGGTGGAACGTCTGCAACAGGAACGCGACCCGGCGCGGCGCGATCTGATCTACGGCTTCCCGCAGCAGTTCGGCGCGCTGCGCGAGTCCCTGCAGAGCTTCCTCGACGGTGTATTCAAGCCCAATGCCTATGAAGACCGGGCGCTGTTGCGCGGCGTGTACTTCACCAGCGGTACCCAGGAAGGCAGCCCGATCGACCGACTGATCGGCGCCATGGCCCAGAGCATGAGCCTGGACCGCCAGCACCTGGCCCGCCAGAGTGGTACCGGGCGCAGTTACTTCATCGAAAAACTGTTCACTGCCGTGGCCTTTGCCGAGCGCGGCCTGGTCGGGGTCAACCCCAAGGTCGAGCGGCGGCGCAAGTGGCTGGCTCGCGGCGTATTGGCGGCGACGGTCGCGGTGGTGTTGCTGGTCAGTACCTTGTGGTTGATCAGCTACAAGGCCAACCAGGCCTATATCGCCCAGGTCGACCAGAAGGTCGCGCCGCTGGCCCAGAGCGTGCAGAACCTGAGCCCGGCACAACGTGACGTGCTGGCGGTGTTGCCGCTGCTCAATGCGGTCAGGCACCTGGCCGGCGATGCACCGGGCTGGTCCGAGGGCCTGGGCTTGTACCAGGGCGACATGCTCGAAGCGGAGTCCGCCAGCGTCTATCGCAAGCTGCTGATCGCGGTGTTCGCGCCGCGGCTGGTGACTCGTGTCGAAGAACAGCTGCGCAGTGGCGGCAGTTCGGACTTCCTCTACGAGGGCTTGAAGGCCTACCTGATGCTGGCCGACAACGAGCACTATGACCCGGAGTTCATCAAGGCCTGGATCGCCCTCGACTGGGACCGCAACCTGCCACGGGACCTGCCGCCGGAGCAGCGCCTGGCACTGGGTGAGCACCTCAAGGCGTTGTTCGATCGACATCCGCCGAATGCCCGGCTGGATGAGCGACTGATCGACGACCTGCGCCGCCAGTTGCAGCAATTGCCGGTGGCGCAGCGGGTCTACGACCGGGTCAAGCGCCAGAAGCTGCCCGAGGGTGTACCGGATTTCCGCCTGAGTGACGCCGCTGGCCGCGATGCCGCGCTGGTGTTCAGCCGCAAGAGCGGCAAGCCGCTGAGTGAGCCGCTGAGCGGTTTCTTCACCGCCAAGGGTTATCGCCAGGCATTCCTGCTGGCCAGTCTGAACCAGGCCGGAACCCTGGCTGAAGAACAGTGGGTGTTGGGCCGCGACCAGGGCGAGCAGCAGAACGTCGCCAGCCTGGCGGCGGATGTGCGCCGTCTGTACTTCCAGGATTACCAGCGCCAGTGGGATGCCTTGCTGGCGGATATCGACTTCGTGCCGATCACCAGCGTGGCCCAGGCGGCCGATGTGCTGCGGGTGATCTCCGGTCCGACTTCGCCGCTTAAAAAGCTGCTGGTGGCGGTGGCCAAGGAAACCGATCTGCAGCAGGAAGAACGCCTGTTGGCGGCCCAGGGCAAGAAGGTCGATAGTGGTGTCGACCAGATCAAGCAACGCCTGGGCTCGATGCTTGGCCAGGATCAACCGTCCGGCGATGCGCCAGCGGCGCCGGCCGAAGATCCGGTCAGCGCGCATTTCGCCGAACTCAACGCCCTGGTCAGCAAGGGCGAGGGCGAACCGGCAGCCATCGATAGCCTGCTGGCGGACATGAACGCGCTGTATGTGCAGGTCAGTGCGATGGTCGGTGCCAGCGGCGATGCCCTGCTCGGTGAAGCGAAGAACCAGGCGGCGGGCGCTGCGGCGCGGGTCAGCCTGAATGCCGAGCGCCAGCCAGCGCTGGTCCAGGGGCTGGTCAAGTCGGTAGTCAGCTCGACCACCAACAGCATGATGGGCGGGGTGCGTAACCAGTTGAACGCGGCCTGGGTCAGCGAGGTGGTGAACGTCTACCGGCAGTCCCTCAGCGGCCGTTATCCGCTGTCTCCCGGCAGCGCCCGGGACGCGACCCTCGACGACTTCGGCCAGTTCTTTGGCGTGGGCGGGGTGATGGACAACTACTTCCGCAAGTACCTGCAACCCTACGTCGACACCTCGACCGCGACCTGGCGCTGGCAGCCGGGTGCGGCGCAGAAACTGGGGATTTCGCCGGGTGTGTTGCAGACCTTCCAGCGCGCTGCGGCGATTCGTGATGCGTTCTTCCGCTCCGGCGGTACCCAGCCGATCGTACGTTTCGAACTGAAGCCGGTGGCGATGGATGCCTCGATCACCCAGTTCCTGCTCGACCTCGACGGCCAGCAGATCAGCTATGACCACGGTCCGAGCCGGCCGGTGGCGATGCAGTGGCCGAATCCGGGCAGTATCGGCGTGGTGCGTCTGTCGATTTCGCCGCCTTCGGCCACCGGTCGTTCCGGCGTGACCCTGGACGGCCCGTGGGCCTGGTTCCGTCTGCTGGAGCAGTCGGACCTGGTGGCCGGCAACTCGCCGGACCGCTTCAACCTGCGCCTGCGGGTCGATGGGGCGAGCATCTCCTACGAGTTGCGCGCCAACAGCGCCTTCAACCCGTTCAAGAGCCGCGTGCTCAGTGGCTTCAGCCTGCCGGAGCGCCTATGACGACAGTGGGTTACTACGGCAAACTGGCCAGTCGCGGCGACTTTGTCAGCCGGGCGCTGCCCCAGGGTTTCCTGCAGCCGTGGGACGCCTGGCTGGCGTCCGGGTTGCACGCCAGCCAGCAGCAATTGGGTAGCGATTGGTTGAATGTGTACCTGGTCAGCCCGCTCTGGCGGTTCGTGCTGGCGCCGGGGGTCTGCGGTCCGGAGGCGGTGGTCGGGGTACTGATGCCGAGCATCGACCGGGTTGGCCGCTATTTTCCGCTGACGGTGGCCCAGCCGCTGGATGCCGAGCATGCCCTGGCGAAGGTGGTCGGCGGTGCCGATGACTGGTTCGAGCGGGCCGAAGCCTTGTTGCTGGCGACCCTGGAGGAGGGGGCCAGCTTCGAGGCGTTCGATCATGGCGTGCAGCACCTGAGTAAGTTGCCGTTCGCCAACAAGGCCCCGACCAGCGAGTTCGCCGGCCTGCAGCGCTTTGCCGCGCTCGACGCGCAGAGTCGCGGCCAGGCCCTGGCCGAACAGGCCTGCGCGGGCGCGAGCCTGTGGTGGGGACGCGGTTCGCAGCGGATCGACGCCGGCCTGATGCGTTGCGAAGGCCTGCCGGCCAGCGCCGATTTCGGCAGCTTCCTGCTGGGCAAGGGGGCGGCGAGTTAGATGGCCAGTACTCCAGCAATCAACTATCGGTCCGCCAGCTACAGCCATGTCGGCATGGTGCGCCAGATCAACGAGGACGCCTGCCTCGAATTGCCCGATGCCGGCCTCTGGGCCGTCGCCGATGGCATGGGTGGGCATGCGGCGGGCGACTATGTCGCCAGCCTGATCGTCGATACCCTGCGGCGCATCCCGCCGTCCGATTCCCTGGCGATCTACAGCAATGCCCTGCGCACCCGCCTGGCCGAAGTCAATGCGGCGGTTCGCGAGGAAGCCGCAAACCGTGGCGTGACGATGATGGGCAGCACCGTGGTGCTGTTGGCGGTACGCGGCGACAGCGCGACCTGCCTGTGGGCCGGCGACAGCCGCCTGTATCGCCTGCGCGATGGGCAACTGGAGAGCATTTCCCGCGATCACAGCTACGTCCAGGACCTGCAGGACAGCGGCCTGCTCAGCGAGGCCGAGGCGCGGGTGCATCCGCGGGCCAATATCGTCACCCGGGCGATTGGTGTCGAGGCACAACTGGAGCTGTCGATGAGCAATTTCCAGGTGCTCCCTGGCGATAGCTTCCTGCTGTGCAGCGACGGTCTGAACAAGACCGCCGAGGATGCCGAGATCCGTGACGTGCTCGGCCATCCGCAACCCTACGAAGTGGTACGCAGCCTGGTCCACCTGGGCCTGACCCGGGGAGCCCCCGACAACATTACGGCGATCGTCGTCAAAGCCACCTGAAGACACTTCCCTACATGGACATACTGATTCCCGGATTCGACATAGACGGCGAGATTGGCGAAGGCGCCATGGCCACCGTCTATCTGGCGACCCAGCGGTCGCTGGAGCGCAAGGTGGCGCTGAAAGTCATGGCGGCTGCGCTGGCCGCCGACCCGACCTTCTGCGAGCGCTTCCTGCGCGAAGGCCGAACCCTGGCGCGGCTGTCGCACCCGCATACCGTGACCATCCACGATATCGGCAATGTCGGCGAGCTGTACTACATGGCCATGGAGTACCTGCCCAACGGTACGCTCAAGGAACGTATCGCCGAGGGCCTGAGTCCGGAACAGGGCCTGCAGTACATTAGCCAGATCGCCTCCGCGCTCGGTTATGCCCATGCCCAGGGCCTGGTACACCGTGATGTGAAGCCGGCGAACATCCTGTTCCGTGCCGACGGTACGGCGGTGCTCTCGGACTTCGGCATCGCCAAGTCGCTGGACGACCGCACCCAGTTCACCCAGGCCGATTTCGCCGTCGGTACGCCGAGCTACATGAGCCCCGAGCAAGCCCGTGGCCAGGAGATCGACGGGCGCGCCGACCTTTATGCGCTGGGCGTGGTGCTTTACGAAATCCTCGTCGGCAAGCTGCCCTATACCGGCACCGATGCGTTGTCGACGGCGCTGGCGCACCTCACTGAACCGTTGCCGGAACTGCCGATCCAGCATGGTCGCTACCAGCACATCCTGCAGCGGTTGCTGGCGAAGGACCCGGCCGAGCGTTTTCCCGACGCGGCGGCATTGCAGGCAGCACTGGACAACCTGCCGAGCGAGGCGTTGGAGTCGACCCTGATCCAGCCCCTGGCCCTGCCCACGGCCGCCGTCGAGAAACCGGCGGCCCCTGATCTGGGCGGGCTGACCCCGGTATCGATCGAGATCCCCAGCCAGGCACCGGCGCAACCGGCGTCGCGGCCGAGCCCACAGCCTACGCCTACGCCGAGCCCGCAACCGGTACTGCGTGACAACGCCGACTCGCAGCAACGCCGTGGCCCGGTGCTGGCCTTGCTGGCCGTCGCGGTGGCGGCCGCCATCGGGGTCGCCGGTGCCGGCTATTGGTGGCTGGGCAGTGATAAACCGGTGAAAGCGCCAGCGACCGCCAGTGCCACGCCGTCGGCCTCTACCACGCCCGTGGCCGGTACAGCCCCCACCTCCACCACGTCGTCTGCCTCGAACAGGCCGGCGGACCCGGTGAACACGACCGCAACCGTCCAGGCTTCGCCTGGCGAAGCTGACGGCGGCAACCGGCCGCTGCTGATGGTCGGCAAGAAGACCTTGTTCCAGCGCGTGTTGAGCCAGCCCGGCGCGCAGTTGTATAGCTCGCCTGGCGGTCAGGCCGACAAGGCCCTGCCGGCGTTTTCGGTGCTGTACGTCTACCAGCGCAAGACCGTCGATGGCGCTTCCTGGCTGCGGGTCGGGGCCGCCAGTGACGGACGCAGCGAAGGCTGGTTACCCAGCGCGAAAGTCAGCGAATGGAAACAGAGCCTGGTACTGAAGTTCACCGAGCGCTCCGGTCGTGAACCGGTGATGTTCCTGCGTGACGCTGCCGATATCGACAAGTTGCTGGCCAATCCGGCGGCGGCGAAGAACCTGTTGCTCAGCGCGCAGAAGAACCCTGCTGACAACCAGCGGGTGCTGGCCCTGGAGCCGGCGGCCAGCGCCGTGCCGCAGAACCAGTTCTATCTGCTGCCGATTTTCGATTCGCGCGAAAGCATCGACGAAAACGGCCAGCCGGTGCAGTTGCTCAATGTCGCTTCGATCGACCCGGGCAGCGCCGCGCAAAAAAGCGTCAGCGGCGCGGCACCCGTGGCCGCGGTGGACAAGTTCCGCACCGCGATCGTGCTGGTGGTCGACACCACGGTGTCGATGCAGCCTTACA
>Ga0105243_10002931_pt1 | contig 14114 bp, 10 predicted proteins | sample KBSM34metaG_FD_81525 | JGI IMG/M metagenome (GOLD analysis project Ga0105243, IMG submission 81525) | Miscanthus rhizosphere microbial communities from Kellogg Biological Station, Michigan, USA - KBS M3-4 metaG | ecosystem: Host-associated > Plants > Roots > Rhizosphere > Soil | place...
CCCGACCACTTCTGGAACGCGAGGACGGCGACCGAGGTCTCGTCCCCGGGAGCCCCCGTGACCCCTGTCGGAGCCATGAAGCCGAGCCCGGCGAGGAGCTCCTGCGCCTCGCGCACGCCGACCGGGTGCGTGTCGGCAAGCGGTTCGCGCACCGTCCGCCGCAGGTCGTAGCCCGGGAAGATGCCGACCGGTACGCCTCCCTCGACCCTGACGCGCACGCCGCGCACGCCCGGGACGGCGCGAAGCGTCCGCACGAGCTGCCCGACGCGGGCGCGAAGCGCATCGTCGTCCCTGCCGGCCACGAACCGGGCAGCAAGGTCGACGATCACGACCTGCCGTTCGATGCGGAGTCCGCGAAGAGCAGTGCCGGTCGGGATCGCCGTCCGGAGGCCGTCTGCCCGCTCGCGCCGGGTCGGCCCGGCGAGCAGCGCGCGGACGATGCCGGGGATGCCCGGGGCCGACCGCGGGACGGACGCGGGCCGACCGTCGCGGAGGAACGAGACGTCGATCCCGACGGCACGCTCGCCCGCACGGGCCTGGCCCGCGGCCGCGAGCGCCGCGAGAAGGGCGAGCGTGACGACGGCGCGCATCACGCGTGGGTTCACGGTCGGCATGCGGTCTCCTTCGAGCACGGGTGCTCGGGGGCGTCATCGGCGCCGTGCCGGCGACGCTTGACCGCGGGTCAGCCGGCGCCGTGGGCGCGGACGACGACCACGGGGCACGGAGCGTGATCCGCGACCCGCCCGGAGGTCGAGCCGAGGAGCATCTCTTTCAACGCGCCGCGGCCGCGGTTCCCCACCACGAGGAGGTCGGCGCCCTTCGCCGTCTCGAGGAGCGCGTCAGAGGCGTCGCCCTGGACGAGCGAGACGTCCACACCGTGCCCGGCCCCGAGCACGCTCTCGACCTGCTCCTCCGCGACGCGTGCGGCAGCTTCGTGGGTCGCCGTGAGCATCTCCGTGCTCTCCGTCCACGCCATCGGGACGAGGCCGGAGTCCGCGGTCGTCGTCATCGGCACGAAGCTCCAAGCGTGCACCGCCTCGACGCGCGCGTCGCGGAGCTTCGCCTCCTCGACCGCCCAACGCAGCGCGGCAGCCGACTCCTCGCTCCCGTCGACGCCGACCACGATCCTGCCCGGCATGCGGACATCATCCACGATCCGGGCCCGCCCGACCCACGGAAACACTCAAGATCGACCCGTCCGGCGCCGATCTTCGTCGAGAGGACCGTGAACCCTCGCCCGAACATCCCTGCCGCGAGCCCCGTCCGCGTCGCCGCCGACACGGCGCTCGACCCGCTCGTCGAGTCGTACCGCAAGCTCGCGGACGTCTTCCACGAGCTGCTCTCCGAGCAGTCGCTCGACGACCTCCTGCAGCGCATCGCGGCCACGGTCGGCGAGCTCATTCCGTTCGACGACATCACGTTCTACGAGGCCAACGAGGCGAAGCGGGAGCTCCGCGCCGTCTTCGCGTCGGGTCACGACGCCGAGAAGGTGCTCGCGGACGAGCCGTTCTCCTACGGCGTCGGGATCACGGGCTGGGCGGTCGAGCACCGCGAGCCGGTGCTGGCGAACCGCGCCGAGCTCGACCCGCGCGTCCGGTTCGTCGCCGACACCCCGCCCGACCCCGAGTCGCTGATCGTCGTCCCGCTCGTCGCCCGGGGACGGCTCAAGGGCACCCTGAACATCTACCGCACCGGCTTCCAGGAGTTCACCGAGGACGAGTTCCTGCTCGCTGTGCGCTTCGGCGACGCCGCAGCGCTCGCGGTGGACAATGCGCACATCCGCGCCTCGCTCGAGCGCCAGGCGCAGACCGACCCGCTGACCGGCCTCTGGAACCACCGGGCGTTCCACGAGCGGCTTCGGCAGGAGCTCGTCGATGCGTCCACCAATCAGTCCTCCGTCGCCCTCGTGATGCTCGACCTGGACGACTTCAAGCGCGTCAACGACGTCTACAGCCACGCGACGGGCGACCATGTCCTTTCCGAGGTCGCGCAGGTACTTCTCGCCTCCGTGCGCATCTCCGACTGCGTCTGCCGGATCGGCGGTGAGGAGTTCGCGATCATCGCCCCCACGAGCGCGCTCGCCGACGCGTTCCGGCTCACCGAGCGGGTCCAGGAGCAGATCGCGCGCTCGGAGTTCGGCCCGGTCGGGCCGGTCTCGCTCTCGGTGGGGATCGCGTCCGGCCCCGAGCACGCCGCCAACCCCCGCGAGCTCGTCGCGTGCGCCGAGGTGGCGATGATGACCGCGAAGGCGCGCGGCAAGGGCCAGATCGTCGTCTTCCAGGAAGGCGGCCGCGAGCGCCCGGCGGACACCGCCGATGCGCGCCGGGCCGAGTTCCGCTCGATCGCGCACCTGAAGATGCTGCACGGGGTCTCGACCAAGCTCAGCCGCCTGAACGACGTCGCCGAGATCGGCGCCACGATCGCCGACGAGCTCCGCCTGCTGATCGACTACCACAACTGCCGCGTGTTCGTCCGCGACGGAGACGATCTCCGGCCGATCGCCTTCCGGGGCGACCTCACCGCGACCGGGTCGGCGATGGAGGTGCTGCAGACCCGCGTGGGCGAAGGGGTCACGGGGCACGTCGCCCTCACGGGAGAGCCCTTCCTGACGGGCGACGCGGCCAACTGCGGGATCGGCGTCCGGATCCCGGGGACGACGCAGATCGAGGAGTCGCTTCTGGCAGTGCCGCTGCGCTACGGCACGACGGTGGTGGGGGTCATCGTCGTCTCGAAGCTGGGCCTCGACCAGTTCGACTCGGACGAGCTCCGCCTGCTCGAGGTCCTGGCCGGCCACGTCTCCGTGGCGCTCGTCAATGCCAGGCTCTACGAGTCGCAGCGGCGCGAGGCGGAGAGCGCGAAGGCGCTGCTGGAGCTGACGCGCGAGCTCTCCGCCGTGACGAACCTCGACGGTGTCCTCCAGCAGGTCGTCCGTGGCGCGGCCCGCATCATGGGCTCGAGCCGCTGCTCGATCTGGCTGCCCACTCACGACGGTGGGCTCGTGAGTCGCAGCGCCGTCGGCGACTCGGCGTACACGTCCCTCCAGGGGCGCACGATGCCCGCCGAGCTCGTCGCGCGCTTCTCGCCGCGCGGCGCGCCGTTCGTGACGTCTCCGGAGGAGGCGGCGCTGATCGGGAAGACGGTCGGCGTCCCCGCGGCCGGGGCGACACACGCGGTTGCCTTCATCCCGCTCGACCAGGGCCTCGCCGCCCTCGCCGTCGTCGCGGAGGGCCCGATCCGCTCGCGCGAGCTCGAGCTCCTCGCGGGAATCGCGAGCCAGGCACGGCTCGCGATCACGAACGCCGGGAGCTTCGCGACGCTCGAGCGCACGTTCCTCTCGACGGTCGAGGCGCTCGCGAACGCACTCGAGGCGAAGGACTCGTACACCTCGTCGCACGCCCGCTGGATCTGCGATACCTCGATCGAGGTGGGCCGCGCTCTCGGGCTCGATCCCGTGCAGCTGAAGCGCGTCGAGCTCGGCGCGCTGTTCCACGACATCGGCAAGATCGGGATCCCGGCCTCGATCCTCATGAAGCCGGGGCCGCTGACCGTCGACGAGCGGTCGATGATCGAGCGTCACCCCGAGCTCGGCGAGCGGATCCTCGCGCCCATCGACCAGCTCGAGGCCGTGCGGCCGATCGTCCGGGCGTGTCACGAGCGCTACGACGGGCTCGGGTACCCCGACGGGCTGAAGGGCGAGGAGATCCCGCTCGAGGCGCGGATCATCTTCGCGTGCGATGCGTTCCACGCGATGACGACCGACCGTCCCTACCGCGAGGCGCTCCCGGTCGACGAGGCGTTCCGCAGGCTCGTCAGTGCCGCCGGCACCCAGTTCGACCCCGTCGTGGTCGAGGTGTGCCTGAAGGTCCTGAAGCAGCCGCCGCAGGCGGCCGGCTGAGCGAGCGGCGCGGACGACGCTAGCCGACCCGCCGCAACACCTTGAGCGACCGCCCAGGCAGTGGCACGGTCGCCCGCGCGGAGTGGGTCTCACCGTTCGGCTGCACATCGGGCTCCGCCGTGCAGAGCTCGTGCGTCCACCGCCGGCCGAACCGCGCGGGCGGGAGGACGAACGAGACAGGCTCCCGCCAGGCGTTGAAGAGGACGATGAACGACTCGTCGCCGATCGCCTCGCCGTCTGCGGTCCGGCTCGGGATCTCCGCGCCGTTCAGGAAGGCGCCGAGGGCGAACGCGTCGCCCCGGGCCCAGTCGGCCTGGGTCATCCGCCGCCCGTCCGGGCGGAACCACCAGACGTCGGGGGCGCCGGAGCCCTGCCGCTCCTCGCCGGTCAAGAACTCCGAGCGGCGGAACACCGGATGCTCCGCGCGGAGGCGGAGAAGACGGCGGGCGAAGTCGAGGATGCCGCGGGCGCGCTCGTCGAGGTCCCAGTCGAGCCAGGAGAGCTCGTTGTCCTGGCAGTAGGCGTTGTTGTTCCCGGTCTGCGTGCGCCGGAGCTCGTCGCCGGCGAGCAGCATCGGTGTCCCCTGGGAGAGGAGCAGCGTCGTCAGGAAGTTCCGGGTCTGCCGGTCGCGGAGCTCGTTGACCTCGGGGTCGTCCGTCTCGCCCTCCGCCCCGCAGTTCCACGAGCGGTTGTCGTCCGAGCCGTCGCGATTGCCCTCGAGGTTCGCCTCGTTGTGCTTCCGGTCGTACGACACGAGGTCGCGGAGCGTGAACCCGTCGTGGCAGGTGACGAAGTTGATGGACGCCGACGGGTGGCGGCCGTCGGACTGGTAGAGGTCACTCGACCCGGTAAACCTCCGCGCGAACTCCGCGACCGCCGTGTGTCCTCGCCAGAAGTCGCGCATCGTGTCCCGGTACATCCCGTTCCACTCCGACCAGAGGATGGGGAAGTTCCCCACCTGGTAGCCGCCGGGCCCGACGTCCCACGGCTCCGCGATCAGCTTCACCTGGCTCAGGACCGGGTCCTGGTGGATGACGTCGAAGAACGCCGACAGGCGGTCGACGTCGTACAGCTCCCGCGCCAGCGCCGAGGCGAGGTCGAAGCGGAACCCGTCGACATGGCATTCGGTCGCGAAGCAGCGCAGCGAGTCCATGATCAGCCGGAGCACCGACGGCTGCACCGGGTTGAGCGAGTTGCCGGTCCCGGTGAAGTCCATGTAATGGCGCGGGTCGCCCGGCTGGAGGCGGTAGTAGGAGGCGTTGTCGACGCCCTTGAACGAGAGCGTCGGGCCGAGATGGCTTCCCTCTGCCGTGTGGTTGTAGACGACGTCGAGGATCACCTCGATCCCGGCCCGATGGAGCGCCTTCACCATCCCCTTGAACTCGCGCACCTGCTCGCCCCGCGTCCCGGTCGCCGCGTAGCCGGCGTGCGGGGCGAGATATCCGATCGTCGAGTAGCCCCAGTAGTTCGAGAGCCCGCGCTCGACGAGGACGTCCTCGTCGGCGATGTGGTGGACCGGCAAGAGCTCCACTGCAGTCACGCCGAGCTCGCGCAGATACGCGATTGCCGCGTCCGACGCAAGCCCGGCGTACGTCCCGCGCAGGTCCTCGCGCACGCCCTCCATCCGCTTCGTGAACCCCTTGACGTGCAGCTCGTAGATCACCGTCTCGGCCCAGGGCCGCGCGAGCGGCGCGTCGCCCTCCCAGTCGAACGACCCGTCGACGACGACCGAGCGCGGGATGGCGGGTGCGGAGTCCTCGCCGTCGGGCACGTCCTCCTCGCCCGGGGCGTACGCGAGCACGCGCGCCCGGCCGTAGCCGATCGGGCCCTCGACCGCCTTCGCGTACGGGTCGATCAGCAGCTTCGCAGGATTGAACCGATGACCGGCGGCGGGCTCCCAGCGACCCGCGACCCGGTAGCCGTAGCGCTGCCCCGGCCCGACGCCGGGCACGTAGACGTGCCAGTTGTGAGCCGTCCGTTGCCGGATCTCGATCCGCTCCTCGCGGTTCTCGTCGTCGAACAGGCAGAGCTCGACGCCGTCGGCGTTCTCGCTGAAGAGCGAGAAGTTCGTTCCGCTCCCGTCCCAGGTCGGGCCGAGTGGGAACGGCCTGCCAGGCCAGGTCGCGCGACTCACCGGGGCACCGTAGCGACGGGTCCCGACGACTCTTCCGCGCCGCTCAGCCGGCGGCTTCCGCCCGGCGAAGGCCCCTGAAGGCCCAGAGCACGAGCGCACCGGCGAGCGCCGCGGCGAGGCAGAACGCCAGCGCGACCTCCTCGGGCTGCCCGGAGATGAGGCTTCGCCCCGCCTCCAGGACGTACGTGATCGGGTTGAGAACCGCGACCGAGTGCATCGCACCGGAGAGCAGGTCGAGCGGCACGTAGACGGGGGCGAAGAAGAGCAGGATGAAGACGGGCATCTGCATCAGCGGCCCGGCCTGGATCGACCGGAAGCGCATCGCGATCCCCGCCGACCACAGGAAGCCGCACACGTTCACGAGCAGCGCGAGCGAGTACATCGCCACGAGCTCGGCGGGGTTGCCGGACACCTCCATGCCCGCCACGAGGGCGACGATGGTGACCGCGACGGCGACGATCACCCAGCGGAGGAAGGCGGCGATCGCGTACCCGAGCACGATCCCGCTGCGGCTCGGCGACGCGAGGAGCAGCCGGCGCGCGAAGCCGCCCTCGAAGTCCCGGGCGACCCCGAACCCCGTGAAGACGCCGCCGAACGCCGCCGACTGCAGCAGGACGAAGACGAACTGGAAGGTCGTGTAGCCGTCGTCGAAGTCGAACCCCGGCAGGTCCTCGACCTGGGAGAGCCCGCCCGCGAACGCGGTGAACATGAACAGCGGGAAGAGAAGCGAGGGTAGGAGGATCGAGGGGGTCGTGACGACGTTCTTCAGGGTGCGCCACGCGACGCCCTGCGCAACAGGCCAGATTCCCCCTCCGTTCACGTGCGCTCCATCCGGCGCCCGAGCGACGACGCGGCGAGCGTGATCGATACGACGCAGATCACCGCCCCGATGCCGAACCCGAGCGCGAGCGCCGTCCAGTCCCAGCCCTCGACGATGAGGCTCCTGACGCACTCGATGAGGTACGAGACCGGGTTGATCGACGCGAGGAACCGGAACCAGTCGACGGCGATGAGGTCGCGCGGCGTGTTCATCGAGGAGATGAAGAGGAGGACGAAGAAGACGGGGAAGAACGACTGGACCGCCTCGCCTGAGCCCGTCCGTAGCGCGAGGAACGAGCCGAACGCTCCGAATCCGAGCGCCACGAGCGCCGCGAAGGCGAGCAGCACGGGCACGCCCGCCCATCCCGCTGCGAAGTCGACGCCGAATGCGACCCCGACGGTGAGGTAGAAGACCGCCTGTGCGACCCCCATCACGACGATCCCGGTGAGGGTCCCCGCGAGAAGCGCGGAGCCGCGGATCGGGGTCAGCGCGAGCCGGTTCAGGAACCCGGTCTGGATGTCGCGCGCGAGGTCGGTGCCGGCGTTCATCGTCGCGAACAGCGCTCCCTGGATGAACGGGACGGCGAGAGCGAAGGCGAGGAACGAGTCGGTCGGGAACCCGGGCAGGGCGGTCGACGCCTTGAGGCCGCCCGCGTTCACGAGCAGGAGCATGATCGGGAAGACGAGCGGGAAGACGATCGCGGCCGGCTGTCGCAGCGTGCGGCGAACCGAGCGCTGCGCGACCGCGCCGACCTGGGTCGCGACGACGGTCATCGCTGGACGATCGCGCGGATCGGCTCCTCCTCCGGCTCCGGCTCTCCGCGATCCGCCGCGTCGGAGCCGTCCTCCGAGCCTTCGAGAGAGCGTCCGGTCTTCGCGAGGAAGACGTCGTCGAGCGTGGGCGCGCGGATCTCGACGTCGGCGAGGCCGAGCCCCTCCGCGTCGACCGCGCGAACGACGTCGGCGAGCGAGACGCCCTCCGTGAGGCGCACCGCGACCTCCGTCTCGCCGGCCGGCGGGAGCGGCTCGCCGAACCGCCCGAGGACGTGCGCGATGCGCGCACGCTCGTCCGGTTGGGCTGGGACGGCATGGACGCTCGCGCGCCCGATCTCCTCCTTCAGCTCCGCCGGCGTGCCCTCGGCCACGATCCGGCCGTGGTCGATGATCCCGACCCGGTCGGCGAGTACGTCCGCCTCCTCGAGGTACTGCGTCGTCAGGAAGACGGTGACGCCGTCGTCCCTCCGTAGTCGGGCCACCTCGTCCCACAGCGCCAAGCGGCTCTGCGGGTCGAGACCGGTGGTCGGCTCGTCGAGGAAGATCAGGCGGGGGCGATGGACGAGCGCGAGCGCAAGGTCGAGCCGCCGCTTCATGCCGCCCGAGTAGCCGCCCACCTTGCGGTCGGCCGCGAAGTCGAGGCCGACGCGCTCGAGCAGCTCGTCGGCCCGCGCGCCACGCTCGGCCCGCGGAATGCCCTGCAGCATCGTCTGGAGGCGGAGGTGGTCGCGGCCCGTCAACATCGGGTCGAGCGCAGCCTCCTGGAGAGCGGCCCCGATCGCACGGCGCACCTGCGGGCCCTGCTTGACGACGTCGAACCCCGCGACCCGCGCGCTGCCGGACGTCGGGGGCAGGAGGGTGGTGAGCACGAGCACCGTCGTCGACTTTCCCGCCCCGTTCGGCCCGAGAAAGCCGTAGATCTCGCCCGGTGCGACCCGGAGGTCGATCCCGTCCACGGCCCGTGGCCCTTTGCGGAACTCGCGGACGAGGCCCTCGACGACGATGCTGTTGTCGGCAGCCACCCGGCCTACGCTACTGGCTCAGGACGTCGCGCCGGGCGGCGTACTCGGTCGCGTCGATCTCGCCGCGCGCGAAGCGCTCCGCCAGGATCGCGCGTGCGTCGGGGCGCCGGTCGCAGCGGCGACGCCACGGCGAGAACCGGAACAGGACGGCGATGACGGCGACCCAGAGCAGGATCCAGAACGGGATGAACCACCAGTGCCAGCCACCTGCTTCGTGAAGCAGAAGTTGCGACGTCATGCGAGACTCCTTTTGTTCGTGAACGAATCATTAGTATACTAATGATTAGCACGCTAAGCAAGAAGAGGTGGATATGCGACCGCGCGGGACTCCGATCGGGCTGCAGCTGGCTCGGACGTCGAAGACGGTCGGCCGCGCGTTCAACGACGCTCTCGCGGAAGCCGGAGGCTCGCTCCCGGTCTGGCTCATCCTCACGACCTTGCGCGGCGAAGCACACGCGTCGCAGCAGGAGCTCGCACGGGCGATCGGCGTCGAGGGCCCGACGCTGACCCGCCACCTCGACCAGCTCGAGGCGGCCGGGCTCGTCCGGCGCGTCCCGCATCCGGACGACCGGCGCGCGATCCGCGTCGTGTGCAGCGAAAGCGGCCTCGAGCTGCACCGTCGACTGCTCGAGGTCGTGATCGCCTTCAACCGGCGCCTGACTGCGGGCCTCTCCGAGGACGACCTCGACACGCTCCGCCGGACGCTCGACGCGCTCGATGCGAACGTCGGGCCGTCGGCGGGCTAGAGCTCGCGGGCGAGCCAGAGCGTCGCGAGCGGCGGGAGCGTCACCTCCGCCGACCACGATCGCCCGTGCAGCGGCTCGGCGACCGCCTCGACGCCGCCGAGGTTGCCGACGCCCGACCCGCCGTAGTCCGCGGCGTCGGTGTTCAGCACCTCCAGCCAGCGGCCGGCGGCGGGGAGCGGCACCCGCCAGCCCTCGCGGACGACCGGCGAGAAGTTGACGACGGAGACGAGCACCCGGGCTGCGTCGGCCGAGTAGCGCGCGTACGCCAGCACGTTGTCCTCGCGCGCGTCGCCGACGAGCCACTGGAAGCCGGCGGGGCGGAAGTCGACCTCCCAGAGCGCCGGCTCGTCCCGGTAGGCGCGGTTGAGGTCGGCGACGCATCGCCGGACGCCCGCGTGCAGCGGATAGTCGAGGACGTACCAGTCGAGCGACCCCGCCTCCGACCACTCCGTCCCCTGCGCGAGCTCCCCGCCCATGAACAGCAGCTGCTTCCCAGGGTGCGCCCACATGTGCGCGTAGAGCGCGCGCAGCGTCGCGAACTGCTGCCACTCGTCGCCCGGCAGCTTGCGGAGGAGGGCGGCTTTGCCGTGCACGACCTCGTCGTGGGAAAGCGGGAGGACGAAGTTCTCGTCCCAGGCGTAGACCATCGAGAACGTCAGCTCGTCGTGGTGCCAGCTCCGGTGGACGGGCTCGTGCGCGAGATAGCCGAGCGTGTCGTGCATCCAGCCCATGTTCCACTTGAACGTGAACCCGAGCCCGCCGCCGTCGGTCGGGCGCGACACCCCAGCCCACGCGGTCGACTCCTCGGCGATCATCGCGACGCCGGGGTGCACGGCGTGCACGACCGAGTTCAGCTCCTGTAGAAACGAGACCGCCTCGAGATCCTCGCGCCCGCCGAAGCGGTTCGGCAGCCATTCGCCGGCCTCGCGCGAGTAGTCGAGGTACAGCATCGAGGCGACTGCGTCGACCCGCAGACCGTCGGCGTGGAACTCCTCGAGCCAGTACAGGGCGTTGGCGAGCAGGAAGTTCCGCACCTCGTGCCGGCCGTAGTTGAAGACCAGCGTGCCCCAGTCGGGATGCGCACCGCGACGCGGGTCGGCGTGCTCGTAGAGGGCTGTCCCGTCGAAGCGGGCAAGTGCCCACTCGTCCCGCGGGAAGTGTGCGGGCACCCAGTCGAGCAGCACGCCGATCCCGCTCGCGTGCATGGCGTCGACGAACGCGCGCAGGTCGTCGGGCTCCCCCAGCGGGGCGTGCGGCGCGTAGTAGCCGCTCACCTGGTAGCCCCAGGACGGCCCGAAGGGATGCTGCATCACGGGCATCAGCTCGACGTGCGTGAACCCGAGTTCCACGACGTGCCGCGTGAGCTCCTCGGCGAGCTCCCGCCACCCGAGCCCCGCGCGCCACGAGCCCGCGTGGACCTCGTAGATCGACATCGCCGCCGTCAGTGGGTCGGTGACCGCCCGCCGCGCGAGCCAGTCGTCGTCCTTCCACCTGTGACGCGAGCGGTAGACCACCGAGGCCGTCTTCGGAGGGACCTCCGCCCGGAACGCGTACGGGTCGGCCTTGAGCCGCGTGACGCCGTCGTCGCCGCGAACCGCGAACTTGTACGACTGCCCCTCGGCGGCGTTCGGGGCGATCCCGGCCCACACCCCCGACGACGCCTGCGACTCGAGGCCGTCTGCACCCTCGGTCCAGAAGTTCCAGTCGCCCACGACCGAGACACCGCGCGCGTTCGGCGCCCAGACCGCAAAGCGCACCCCTGCCCCGTCACCGAGCGGATGGGCTCCGAGCTGCTCCCAGAGACGCTCGTGGCGGCCCTCGCCGAGCAGGTAGAGGTCGATCTCGCCCGGGCGACTCATCCCGGGGTCCCGAGCAGGCGGAGGAGGCCGATGACCGGGATCGACGCCCAGTCGGGACGGTTCCGCGCCTCGTAGCGGAGCTCGTACACGAGCTTCTCGAGCTCGAAGAGCGACAGGAGGCGGTCGAAGCCGCCCCGGCTCGGGGGCAGGAACCGCTCGTCTGCGGCGGAGAGGTACCCGTCGAGGAACGCGTTGCGGCTAGCGTCGAGCCATCCGGCCGGCGGCTCGACGCCGTTCAGGAGCAACGACGCGTCGGCCACGTACGCGAAGGAGCGGGTCATCCCGGCGAGGTCGCGGAGCGGCGAGCGTCTGCGGCGCCGTTCCGGGAGCGACCGCGCGGGCTCTCCCTCGAAGTCGATCACCACCCAGTCGCCGACGTTCGCCCAGAGGACCTGTCCCAGGTGGTAGTCGCCGTGCGTCCGGATCGCGAGGCCGACCGCGCCCGTCGTCGCGATCTCCTGGACGAGGTCGCGGAGGTCCTCGGCCCGGTGCGCTACCGCGCCGAGCGCGTCGTCCTCGGGGAGGCTCGCGAAGGTCGTCGCGATCTCCTCGTCGATCGCCGCGGTGAGCAGCCCCAGGGCCTCGGCGCTCGGCTCCTCGGGCGCGAACGCCGGATCGCCGTCGTCGGCCGCCAGCGCCCGGTGCAGCTCGGCGGTCACCTCGCCGAGCCGCCATGCGCGGTCGGGGAGCCAGGCCGGATCCTCGCCGAGCGCGGAGAGGGTCAGCCCCCATCCGTCCCCCGCGGCCGGGACGAGCGCCGTCACGGCGGCGAGAGCGGTCTCGAGGGGCGGGCCCTCGGTCTCGAGGGACCCTTCGAGCCGCGGGGCGTTCGCAAACCGCCGCGCGGAGAGCATCCGGAGGATCTCGAGCTCGGGGTTGGGGCCGGCGGCCAGGCGGCGGTAGAGCTTGAGCACGTGCAGCTCGTCGAGCACGACCGAGCTGTTCGACTGCTCGACGCCCAGCGGCCGGACGCGCGCGCCGTCCGACGGGACGCCGGCGAGCGCCGCGAGCTGTGCCGCGACCTCGGGCCGCTCGAATGCGTCGACCGCCTCGTCCTCCTCGCCGAGGGCGACGAGGTAGTGCTCGTGGGTCCCCACCGCAAACCGCACCTCGACGACGGCCAGCGTGACGAGCCCTTCCCGCACCGGAACGCCGACCACCTCGGCGCCGTCGACCGTCCGCCCCTTGGCTGCGAACCAGCGCGCCCCGGACACCATGCCGAGGAGCTCGTCGCTCGTCAGCGTCGTCGGATCACGCATCGTTGTCCTCGTCCGGCAGCCGGAACCAGTAGAACCCGCGCGCCCCGAAGGTGAGGAGGTACGGGAGGTCGCCGATCGGCGGGAACGCCGTTCGGCCGATCATCTCGACGGGCGTCCTCCCGCGGAAGCGCGAGAGGTCGAGCTCGACCGCCTGCGCGGAGCGTGCGAGATTGTGCACGCAGAGGACGGTGTCGCGGTCGTGCTGGCGGACGTGGGCAAACACGCGGGGATTCGTCGTCTCGAGCGCCTCGTACGAGCCGAGGCCGAAGACGGGATGCTCCTTGCGGAGCGCGACGAACCGCTGGAGCCACCGTAGGAGCGAGGTCGGCGAGCGGAGCTGCGCCTCGACGTTGACGGCCTGGAAGCCAAAGACCGGGTCCATCAGCGGCGGCAGGTAGAGCTGCGCGAAGTCCGCGCGCGAGAACCCGCCGTTGCGGTCCCCCGTCCACTGCATCGGAGTGCGGACGCCGTCGCGGTCGCCGAGGTAGACGTTGTCGCCCATCCCGATCTCGTCGCCGTAGTAGAGGACCGGTGAGCCCGGCAGCGAGAAGAGGATCGCGTGCATCAGCTCGATCTCGTCTCGGCCGCCGTCGAGCAGCGGCGCGAGCCGGCGGCGGATGCCGAGGTTGAGCTTCATCCTCGGGTCCATCGCGTACTCGGCGTACATGTAGTCACGCTCCTCGTCGGTCACCATCTCGAGCGTCAGCTCGTCGTGGTTGCGGAGGAAGAGCCCCCACTGGCAGTGATCCGGGATCGGCGGCGTCCGATCGAGGATCTCGACGAGCGGCCGCGCTTCTTCGCGCCGAAGGGCCATGAACATCCGCGGCATCACCGGGAAGTGGAAGGCCATGTGGCACTCGTCGCCCTCGCCGAAGTAGTCGACGACGTCCTCGGGCCACTGGTTCGCCTCTGCGAGGAGCACGCGATCGGGATACCCCGCATCGATCTCCGCCCGAACCTGCCGGAGGAACGTGTGGGTCGCGGGCAGGTTCTCGCAGTTCGTGCCCTCCTCCTCGAAGAGGTAGGGCACTGCGTCGAGCCGGAATCCGTCCAGTCCGAGGTCGAGCCAGAAGCGGAGGGCGTCGATCATCGCCGCCCCGACCTCGGGGTTCGCGTAGTTGAGGTCGGGCTGATGGTGGTAGAACCGATGCCAGAAGTACGCACCGCGCTCGGAGTCGTACGTCCAGTTCGACTGCTCGCTGTCGACGAAGATGATCCGCGCGTCCTCGTAGCGGTGCACCGTGTCCGACCAGACGTACCAGTCGGACTTCGGGTTGTCGGCGCTCCGGCGCGACTCCTGGAACCACGGGTGCTCGCTGGAGGTGTGGTTCATGACGAAGTCGGTGATGACGCGCATCCCCCGCTCGTGCGCTGCGTCGACGAAGGCCGCTAACTCGTCGAGTGTGCCGAACTCGGGCGCGACCGAGAGGAAGTCGGCGATGTCGTAGCCGCCGTCGCGGAGCGGCGATGGATAGAAGGGAAGGAGCCAGATGCAATCGATGACGAGCCACTGCAGGTAGTCGAGCTTCTGACGGAGACCGCGGAAGTCGCCGACCCCGTCGTCGGACGAGTCGAAGAACGTCCGCGTGTGGAGCTCGTAGAAGAC
>Ga0105243_10002932_pt1 | contig 14109 bp, 8 predicted proteins | sample KBSM34metaG_FD_81525 | JGI IMG/M metagenome (GOLD analysis project Ga0105243, IMG submission 81525) | Miscanthus rhizosphere microbial communities from Kellogg Biological Station, Michigan, USA - KBS M3-4 metaG | ecosystem: Host-associated > Plants > Roots > Rhizosphere > Soil | place: Michigan...
AGTTTAATTCCAGCGATGAAGCTTCGACTCGCACAGCCTCAGCTGTTGGTGGACATTGCTCGCCTCAAGGAACTTTCGTACATACGTGAGGACAGCGGTCGCATCTTGATTGGTGCGACAACCACGCACTACAGACTCGAATCTTCTGAGCTGTTGAAGCAAATCTGTCCGCTGTTACCCGCTTGCGCCGCCAGTATTGGTGACGTTCAAGTCCGAAACAAAGGGACGATTGGTGGAAGCCTGGCCCATTCTGATCCGGCTGGTGATTGGCCTGCCGCGGCAATTGCACTTCATGCAGAACTGGTACTGGTTGGTCCCAATGGCGAGCGAATAGTCAGCGCCGATGATTTCTTTCTCGACCTGCTGACGACAGATTTGCAACCCGGCGAGATTCTTCGCGAGATACGAATCAAGAAGCCTTCCGGCAAATTCGGTCAGGCTTATCAAAAAGTCCCACACCCGGCGTCTGGATTTGCAGTAGTTGGCATCGCCGTAAATCTGTCATTCAAAACTGACGGTTCGTGCGAGAGTGCGAGTATCGGAGTCACGGGTGTGGGTGTGAAAGCTTACCGCGCAAGTGCCGCCGAGTCTGGGTTGGTTGGTTCAAATCTGGATGATGCTGCCATCAGCGATGCCGCGTCACATGTCTGCGATGGAATAGATCCGAACGCAGACCTTTACGCCTCTGGTGAATACCGTGTGCACCTGGCACAAGTACACACCCGGCGTGCGATTGCGGCGGCGAAAAACAGTGCGCACTAGATCGGGACATGTAGCTCCCTGGAGTGCGGTAGCCCGGCACCGCTTTGGTAAACCAGGACACCACCACTCAGGTATTTCTTTGACAAAGCGGTGCCGGGCCACCGCACTCCAAGGAGGCGTCCTGGATTCAGCCTTATGAAGATCGAAGGCAAACATGTAATCGATGCCCCCAGGGATCGTGTCTACGGGTCGCTGGTAAATCCGGAAGTCCTCCAACGAACAATCCCTGGTTGCGAACGTCTCGAGAAAACGGGCGAGAATACTTTTGCCGCCACGATACGAGCGGGTGTTGGTTCAATTAAGGGAGTCTTCAATGGGACGGTTCGACTTGAAGATCTGCGCGCACCAGAACATTTCCGAATGGTGGTTGACGGAAAAGGCGCTCCGGGATTTTTGAAAGGATCGGGTGACCTGGACCTGGTAACTGAAGGTGAATCAACCGCAGTCAACTACACAGGCGATGTGCAAATTGGAGGAACGATTGCGAGTGTTGGCCAACGAATGATCCAGGGTACGGTAAAGATGATGGCCACGCAGTTCTTCACGGCTTTGGGTGCAGAGGCAAAAACAGAAGTCGGTGAGCCTCCACCGCAACATGGCTTTTTTCGAACAGCCCTGAGGTGGTTCTCAGGGTGGATTAAGAATTTGGTTGGGAAAAGATAAGGCTTTGGTTTTTGGCCTGGGCGGAACCCTTTAGTGACGCCCTTGCCACTAAAGGGGCAGCACAAGACTCAAGACCTAAGTCCAGCTTTATTCAGTCGCTCTTCTCGCCTTCGCGATGAAGTCCTCAATATCCGATATCTTCCTCGGTAATGCTGCACTCATCCACTTCACGCCATCAGGAGTGATGAGCATGTCGTCTTCGATACGAACGCCAATGCTCTTGTATTTTTCAAACGCTGGCCTAACAGCCGTCTTAAACTTCTCCCAGTCTTCCTGCTTCCAGCCAAACGGCATGTAATCCAGGGCATCTGGACGAACATAAATTCCAGGCTCGTTTGTGAAGGTCACTCCAGGTTCGAACTTGGCTCCGCCACCAACGTCATGAACGTTCATGCCAATCCAGTGCGAGGTTCCGTGCATGAACCAGATTCGATGTTGATTCGAATTCTTATCGGTTATCAGGCCGAGCTTGAGCAGTCCGTCCTTGATGACTTCCGTTCCAGCGCGGTTCGCGTCTGAAAGAGTGGCGCCCGGCTTAGACACTGCTGCTACTGCCTCCTGCGCATCGTAAACAATCTGATAGACCTCCGCTTGTGCAGGTGAGAACTTGCCGTTTACAGGAAACGTTCGCGTGATGTCTGACGAATAATGTTCGTACTCAGCCCCAACATCCATCAATAACAATTCACCTGATTTAACCGGACCCTGCGATTCTTCGTAATGCAATGTCGTCGCATTTGGTCCACAACCGACAATGTCCGGATATCCCCAGCTGTCGGCGTTTCTAAGCTTGAACGTATAAGTCATCTCAGCGTCAACTTCGTATTCCCACTTTGCGTCCCCGGCAGCAGCCCACGCCCGCTGATGCGCTTCAGTGCTGATATCGATCGCATGTTGCAACAGACGCAGCTCCATCGGTGACTTCTTTACTCTCATCTCAACAAAAACCGGCCACGCGTTTTTGAGACTGAAGCCCGAAGCGGTCTTTACCCAATCTGTCGCGAACCGCTGTTCCTGTTTGTACTCCCGGCTATCCATTTCGCGTGTCATCAAAAGATACAACGCAGCTTCATTTTTACCAGCGGCGTCCAACAGTGGTTCAAACCCATTCCCATTTGCCATCACGGTCCCCGCAGGCAAGTCTGACATGAAAATGTTGTCTTGCTTCGGCCTGTAAGGCTGACGGTTGCGAAGAGCCTTGATGAACGGTTCAAACTCGGTCGCTTCCCATATTTCCTTCACTCCAGAAATCTCATTCGCTTCCTGCGGACTGTACATATGACCGGTCCATGTTTCGGCCGCCGGATTTCGACGAGGCAAAAACAAAATTTCCGGCGTCTGCCTGTTACCAGGAAGCAGAACCAACGTGGCGCCCTTCTGCTTCAGCATTGTTAGATAGAACAGGTTGTTCTCCTGTCGATACTGATAGTCGACGTCGTTTGTATACACTCTCGGCTCCGTGCTGAAGAGAACTACTAAAGACTTTGGGCCAATGCTCTGCGCCACGCGTGCTCGGCGCTGGGCTAACTCAGCCAGTCTCTCTTTTTGATCAAACACTGGCGCAGGGGGTGTGATTCGAATCACAGAAGCAACCTGCTTCCTGGATTCCGCTCGAACTCCGAAACTGCCTGACGCTAAGACCGCAAAGGTTGCGCTGATCGTCAGTGACGCAATGACCAGCCGGAGTTTTATAGACTTCTTCATTAGACTTCTCCTCAGAACCGAAATTTGTTCAGCATGAATTGTTCCTGATAGGTTCAGAAATCCTACTTGGGCAACAGTGATGTGAGCAACGCAGAATAAAATCTTCGATCGCGATTAGGGCCGCTGCGGTCGTTCCGGTCGTTGCCTGTTCGGCTTTTGGCCCGGAGCAAGCACCTGCCTGCGACCGTCCGGGGAAATGTAAACGCGCGAACCATCCGGGGAAGAAATTACCTTCGAACCATCGGGAAAGTTACGGATCACAACGCCACCCGGTCCGACCTGAACATTTGGAAGGCCACGCTGGTTGGGCCTCGGTCGTCCGGGAGGCTGACCATTCGGATCTCCCGGCGTCGGAGTTGTTGGGATTTCAGCCTCATGTCCACTTGCTGCCTGTCGCGATGGTTGCGGTACAGGCGTTGGTTCAGGCGTCGACTGCTTCTTGGGCTCAGGTGCCGGCGTTTGTGTCTCGACTTTTCGGACAGGCTTAGTCTCAGCAACTGTAGCCTTCGGTTGTGGAGTTGGCTGTATCTTTGGGTCGAGATTTTGAATTGGACTAGCTGTCGGTTCGAAGGTCGCTGTCTGGCTCGGCGCCGGTGAAGGACCTGGTGGCACCAACTCAACAACTGATGCATTCTGCTTTTGCGTCAGGTAAAAGCCCATGACGCAAACCGCGAGCAACAACCCTGCGCCAGCAAGCACCCACGGAAGAAAACCTCGTCGCGGCGAACCAACAAAAGGTCGAACGACAGTCGTTTCACCTGCTGCAACCGTTCGTTGTTCGGCAGCCAATTGAGTCGATATCACTGGCGATCCGGTTAACGCAACTGTCGACGTCGTCGCTGTCGATCCGGCTGGGGCTCGCAGGACTGTTTGCGCTTCGCCGCGATTGATAATCGTGGACGTCTGATCGGTGCGATGAAACGCCTTCCGCATTTCCGAGGCATTTGGAAATCGCTGTTCACGATTCTGGGCCATCGCCTGCTGGAGCACATTGCTTACTTCAGGAGCAACCGCCGGATTTAGTTCGGTGGCAGACAACAATGGATCTGGTTGACCATTAACCAAGGCGGCGGCACGAGTCAGAGCGTCTGGCGGCTTAGTCCCAGTGAGCAAGTGGTAGATGGTAGCCGCAAGCGAATAGAGATCGCTGCGTGAGTCGGTGCCCAAACCCTGAATCTGTTCCAGCGGGGCGTAGTTAGGCGTGTAACCAAAAATACTCGCTGAAGTTGTGACGCGAGAAATCTCTCCGGCCTGTCCTTTAGCAAGACCGAAATCAAGCAGGATGATCTGGCCCCGCTGCGTAAGCTTCAAATTCTGTGGCTTGATGTCGCGATGAACGATTTGCGGTTCCTGGGTGTGGAGGTAGTCGAGCGCGTCCAACAATTGATCGGCCCAAGTCAAAACCTGCTCGGCGGGAAATGGACCGCGCCGCTGGGCCATCATCTCCGAAAGGTCGTCGCCCGGGATGTATTGCATCACGAGAAATTGTCCTTCGCCTTCGGAAAAATGGTCGCTCACTCGAGGTAGTGCCGGGTGATGCAACCGGGCTAACAAGCGGGCTTCGCGCTCAAACTGCTTTCGCAAACGTTCATCCGCGAAGAACGTTTCTTTTAAAGCTACAATCGTATCGAGCCGCTCATCCATAGCTTCGTAGACGGTACCCATGCCGCCCTGACCCAGCTGGCGCACAACTTTATAGCGACCCTGAAGAATTGTGTGTGGCTCTAGCATCTATTCAGTCTCACCGCACAACCTAATTTGACGGGAACAACCTGCGGAAAGTCGATTAAACTCAACTAACGGAGAAGCCTAACAAGCGTCGTCATTATACACAGCGCATCAGTAACAAGAAATCTTGGGATCATTCGCGATATTCGCGTATTCTACGGCGCGTGAATGACAACATACCGTACACCCCTGACGTAATCGACGTTGGAACTGGTAAACGCCGTCGCTGGCCTATCGTACTCATCGTCCTACTCGCGGGAACCCTGCTGGCAACTTCGCGTCTGTTATCAGTTTATATTTCGGCGCTCTGGTTTTCGTCGCTCGGTTACTCGTCCGTTTACTGGTACATCTTCAAACTGAAGGTCGGTCTCTTGATTGGCGCCGCTGTTTTGACTGCTCTCTTTCTAGGCGCTACGTTTTGGTTGTTTCAGCGCCTCTTTGGTTCATACGCCTTCGAACAGCGAACGATCATACTCAACAACCAACCATTCAAGTTTTCACCCGCAAAAATTATTCGACCGCTGGGCTGGTTGTTGTCTGTAGTTTTCGGGTTGATCTACGGAGTAACGGTCAGAGACGACTGGCAAAAGTTTGCTTTGTACTGGCACCAACCAGCAACCACTACAAGCGATCCAATCTTTGGCAAGTCGCTTGGCTTCTATCTGTTTTCACTACCTGTCTACGAGGCGGTTAGCACATGGTTCTTAGGAGTCAGCTTCATCATCCTCTGCGCGGCACTCGCATATTCGCTATTGGGCCTACCGCAGAGAGTATTGAAACCAACTGTGCGGTGGTCTTCCGGTGCCGCTTTCCGAGCGGTGTGTTGTGCACTTGCTCTCTTCCTCGTCGTACTTAGTTGGCGAACCTACCTGGCCCGCTTTCCATTTCTCTGGGACGACCATCAAACATTTGCCGGGGTCACCTACACGGAAGCGCATTATGTCTTACCGGCGTTGTTGATGGTTTGCATCGCCTTGATTGTCGCAGCCGTCATTTCGCTGGTGAATGCATTCGCGGTGCGCCGCTTTCGATTGCTTGTCATTGCGCTTTCTCTCCCTCTCGTCGTCTACGTCATCGGTGTCCTGTTGGTGCCGTCCTACGTTCAAAGCTTTATAGTGAAACCAAATGAACTTGATCGCGAAACACCATTCATCACTCACAACATCGAATGGACGCGAAAAGGCTTCGGGCTGGATCAGATAGAGCTACGCGAGTTTCCCGCAGAGCCCACGGTCCAGGCTCTCGACATCGCTAATAATCGCGAGAGCTTTGAAAACATCCGGCTCTGGGACTGGAAGGCTCTGCAAGACACGCTCAAGCAGATACAAGCAATTCGCACTTACTACGACTTTCAAGATGTCGATGTTGACCGCTACTCCGTATTGGGTCAGATGCGGCAAACCATGGTGGCCCCGCGCGAAATTAACGACGCTAAGCTTCCTGAATCCTCGCGCAACTGGGTAAACGAAAGGTTGATCTATACACATGGCTACGGCATCACTATGAACAACGCCAACGGCTTCACGCCTGAAGGCCTGCCGCAGTTTGTGATCTCAAACATGCCGGTGGAATCTACTGCACCGGATATAAAAGTCACGCGACCCGAAATCTATTTCGGTGAACTCACGGACCGAGATGTCTACGTAAAGACCAAACAGAAGGAGTTTGATTACCCGCAAGGCGACACGAACACCTACACCAGCTACGAGGGAACCGGTGGAATCAGGATTGGTGGTGTGCTGCGAAGGACGTTACTCGCCTGGGCTGTCGGTGATCTGAGTAAGCTACCTTTTTCTGACGATGTAACAAGCGAGAGCCACATCCTGATTCATCGACGGATTAGTGAGATCGTCAATGGAGTCGCTCCGTTTCTCACCTACGACAAAGATGCCTACATCGTGGTGGCAGCTGATGGACGCCTGTACTGGATGATCGACGGGTTTACCCAGTCGTCGAGTCTTCCCTATTCGAGTCATCACAATTTTGACGGCAGAAACGTCAACTATGTACGCAACTCGGTGAAAGTTGTAATCGATGCTTACAACGGAACGGTGCGGTTCTTTGTTTTCGACAAGCAGGATCCGATCATTGCTGCATACCAACAGATCTTTCCAGCCCTCTTTGAAGACGCGGGAAACATGCCGGCGGACTTGCGTGCCCACGTCAGATATCCGGAATCACTCGTTCGCGCGCAGGGTGAAATGTACGGTCTTTACCACACTCAAAGTCCCCAGGTGTTCTTTCAACGTGAGGATGTTTGGAATGTTGCCAATCAGATTGGCGTCAATGCAGAAGGCAAAAAGGAATCTCGACCGATCGATCCCTACTACGTGATGATGCAGTTGCCTGGCGAGCAAAAGAAGAACGAATTCGTTTTGATACTTCCTTTTACGCCGGCAAGTCGGAACAACATGATTGGTTGGTTGGCTGGACGTTGTGATGGCGAAAACTACGGGAAGCTTCTCGTTTACAATTTCCCAAAGTCGCGCTTGATTGACGGTCCGTTGCAAATCGAAGCTCGCATCGATCAGAACGCCCAACTGTCAGGTCAGTTCACCCTTTGGAATCAGCAAGGCTCAACGGTTATTCGTGGTCATCTGCTGGTAATCCCCATTGGGAAGTCACTCGTTTACGTCGAACCGATCTACCTGCAAGCGAACACGAGCCCAATGCCGGAATTACGCCTGGTCGTTCTTGCGACCCAGGACAAACTTGCATATGGGCAAAACTTCGCTGAAGCGATGAACGGACTATTTGGTGAATCAGCCAAGGCACCAGAGGAAACAAAGCCTCCATCAGATTCGACTCAGCCACCAGCTAGTACGGCTCAGCCAACTCCATCGCCTGCCAATACACAAAACTTGCAGCAGTTGGTGAACCAGGCAATTCAGGAGTTTGATGATTACCAGAGATTAACTTCTCAGGGAAAACTCGGTGAGGCTGGACAGAAGTTGGAGCAGCATAAGCGAACGCTGGAAGAGATCAGGAAGTTGACCGGGAAGTAGTTACCACTGCGGCTTGTTCACTGCGGATTGTTCAGTGCGGCTTGTTGACTGAGGCTCTTTCACTGCGGCTTGGCCGCTGTCCGTGCGGAAAGCCTCTGGCTTTCCGGCCACTGAATCCTCAAGCGTGCGGCTACGCCGCCCGAGGCAGAGCCTCTTTGATTTGGAAGGCTGAACGGAAAGCCGGAGGCATTCCGCACGGAGAGCGGCGGAGCCGCCCATTTCTAACCAATCCTCTGCTTGAGTTTGTTAGCCTTCGCTATTGCGTCTTTATGTTCAGCCACAAACTTCGGATCAGGCGTCATCGTGAGTACTTCGTCAATCAACTTCTTAGCTTCGGCGTCACGGTTTTCAGATGCGTAGGCTTGCGCCAGGTAATACATCATTAATGAATTGTTCGGTGTGATCGCGAGTCCTTTTTTCAAATACTCGACAGCCTTCGACGTATCGCCACCCAAAACTTTTGGCGCCTGCAGATACAACCGACCCAAAGCCAGATAGGCGCTTCCCCCTTGGAATTTCTCATCAAGCTTAATAACCGTTTCCATCTCGCTGCGAATATCCTGGACAGTCGCTAGACCAGCCAGCGTACTGTTCTCGGCATCGCCTCCGTAATTAGCGCCTAACCAGAAGTGCCCCTCCGGTTTACCGCCCTGGAGTTTGACTGCCGCTTTCCCCGCCTCGATCCCCGCCCGAAACATGTCATCCTTTTCGTCGTCACTATCAGTGTGATTGCCAACATAGAATGCGGCACGGGACAACTTCCAGGCTGCGTCGTAATTGCCATAGTCCGCCGTTACGGCTTGCCTCAGTGCCGCCACAGCTACTCTCGCCTTCGCGATGTCTTCACGTCCCTCGTAAAGTTGATCGCCTTCAGCGATCTTGGCAGCCGCTATCTTTTCGTCACCTGAGTCGACCGCATTGGGAGCCACAGCTACCTCTTTATGGCAGGCAGTCGAGGACAAAAAACACATAATTAAGCCCGAGCCAAGAGCCATGACTTTGAAATTTGCTGAATATTTTTTCAATTTCCTCATTCGAATTCTCCGATTGTCTAGCCATACCATACAGTTTGTAATAGTTTTTCCCAGCCGTTATCCAAACGGCAGTTAATACGGTATAGTGGTCTCCCACTAAGGTTACGCCGTGCAGATCGCTGCATGAGAATTGAGGAGGAGAGCTTTGGCAGGGGCTGCATTCTACGATTTAGAAGGAACTTTGGTCAGCACAAACCTCGTGCATACCCTAGGCTTCTATGCAAAACGTCAAACGACCTTGCTTCAGAGCTTCACCAAGAGCGCTACCACATTTCTTAGCCTCCCAGTTTTTGCGGTCACCGACCAGTATAGCCGAAAAGTTTTTAACGACCTCTACTTCAAACGCTACAAGGGCCAGTCGGAGGATCGACTCCGTTACTTCGCGCAGGACCTATTCGACGACGTCATCAAGCCGGCCGTCTTTCCCGGCACTTACGAGTTAATTGAAAAATCCCGGAGCCTGGGTCTGCGACAGGTAGTGATTACCGGCGCCCTGGACCTGTCGGTCAAACCGCTGATGGAACATCTCGGGATTACTGAATTCGTAACGAATCGCCTCGAATTTGTTAACGGAGTGGCCACGGGCCGATTGCTGCCTCCGGTAATGGCCGCAGCAACCAAAGCGTCATGGATTCGAACCTACAGCGAGCGCGAGGGCATCAGCCTTAGCGATTCATATGCCTACACTGACAGCATGAGCGATCTGCCAATGCTATCCGTTGTTGGTCACCCCGCGGCCGCTAACCCTGATATGCGTTTGCGGCAAACCGCACTACATCACGATTGGCCGATTCTCGATCTTAAGTAGATACCGGACAGCATTCATAAAAGTTCATGGCACTCCAACTACGAAAGAAAACGCACGAATCTGTTATTTACATCGATCGCGACAGCGCGCCGCGAATAATGCCGTCCGGCGAGGACTTCATTCTTGAGGATCTCCCAATCGGTACGCGGGTGCTGTATCCCAACCCGCCGATAAAAGGTCTGCCGAATCGCGAAGCCGCAATCCGCTACGCGCTTAATCATCCTCATGGATGCGATCCACTCTTCGCTCAACTCGAGCCGGGAATGAGAGTTACGATCGCAGTAGACGACATCAGCTTGCCTTTGCCGCCAATGGCAACGCCTGACATTCGCCAGACGATCTTGGAGATCGTGTGCGACATGTTGGCGGGCCATGGCGTGGACGATGTCCACATCATCATCGCCAATTCTCTGCACCGGAAAATGACCGAGTGGGAAATGAAGCGAATGGCCGGGCCTCGTATCTTCGACGAGTACTATCCGGATCGCTACTACAACCACGATGCCGAGTGGAAGGACGGGCTCATAAAGATTGGCGAGACCAAACACAAAGAGCCGCTTACCATCAATCGCCGCGCGGCTGAAAGCGACCTGCTGATTTACGTCAACCTCAATTTCGTTCCAATGGATGGCGGACACAAATCAGTTGCGGTCGGCTTATGCGATTACGAATCCCTCCGGGCACACCACGATCCGCAAACAATCCGAGAATCCGATAGCTACATGGATCCGGCGCGCTCGGAACTCAATCACAAAGTTTGCCGCCTCGGCAAGATCGTTGATGAGCACCTCAACGTTTTTCACATTGAGACTGCCATCAACAATCGAATGTATGGAAGCGACATGGATTTCCTTATCAAGAATGAGGACGACTTCACTGCGTTTGATCGCATGAAGTTCGAAGCCATGCGCTACACGATGAGCAAGCTTCCGCGACCGGCCCGCCGAAAACTCCTGCACTCTCGGCCGGCACAGTACGAACTGATTGCCTGTCACGCAGGTAAAACGGACCCGGTGCACGAAAAGATCATTGCCAAGGGTTTTGAACAGTACGCGGTTCCAGTGCGAGGACAGGCTGACATTCTGATCACAGGCATTCCTGACATTTCGCCTTACAACGTCTACTCGATTCTGAATCCCCTACTCGTGCAGGTGATGGCGCTTGGTTATCACTTCAATTTCTATCGCAACAAGCCGCTGCTGAAAAAGGGTGGCGTCATGATCGTTCATCACCCGTGTTACGACGATTTCGATCATCAGTTTCACCCGAGTTACATCGAGTTTTTCAATCGCCTACTGCCAGAGACTCGCGATGCCTTCGTACTCCGCGAGAAGTATGAGCAGGAGTTTGCCAACAATCCCAGCTACGTGGAGATGTATCGACGCGGAAACGCCTATCACGGAGCACACCCGTTCTTCATGTGGTACTGGGGTGAGAATGGTCGACAGCATGTCGGAAAAGTAATTGCCGCCGGTGCTGAAAATGCTCACGTTCCTGGGATTCTTGGTTGGGAACGTGCAGACAATCTGACGGAAGCAATCGCAATGGCGAGAAGTTACATGGGCAACTCCGCCGAGATCACGATGTTGCACCAGCCAATGATCGGCGTCGCCGATATGGAATAGAAATGTCCGATAAGCTTCAGCTTGTCGCAGATCTTAATGAATTGTGTCTGAAAGCGAACGCGCTTGTTGGGTTAGTCAGCGACAAGCTAAAGCTTATCGGACATTGAATACAAAGTTATGAAGTTATCACCAACGGAGATTTACCAGGATCGAAAGATCTTTCTGATTGGCAGCACCGGCTTTCTCGGCAAGGTGACGCTGAGCATGCTGCTGCATCGCTTTCCAAACGTCGGCAAGGTTTACGTAACGGTACGCGCTCGTTCGCAGGAAGAGTCGGAGGCGAGATTTTGGAACAACATCATCACTGCGCCGCCATTTGATCCATTACGCGAACGATACGGCTCGGCTCTTGAAGGCTTCGTACGCGACAAAGTAGTCGTCAAAGGTGGTGATATCGGTGAAACCAATCTCGGCTACACCGAGGAACAAGCCCAGGAAATCGCAGACGACATCGATATCGTTATTAACTCCGCGGGTAACGTCACATTCAACCCAACACTGGAAAGCGGACTTCGCACAAACGTCGTCGGCACTCAGAACGTCATCGCGTTTGCGCGACGAATGAAACGACCCACGCTGGTTCATGTGTCGACCTGTTTCGTTGCCGGCAATCGCTCAGGAGCAGTTTGGGAAAGTGACTCGGTGCTTGGATATTTTCCACGCAAGTCTGAGATGCCCGGTGTCGAGTTTTCAGTCGATCGGGAGATAGAAGACTGCGCAAAGCTCGCAGATCGAGTGCGTGAGGAAGCTCGCGACGCAATGATGACTGCGCGATTTCGCGAGCTGGCCCGAACTCGTTTGAGTGAAGAAGGTCGCGATTCGGATGATCCGGATGCGCTTGGCCTGGCGGTCGCTCGCGAGCGAAAAGTCTGGACCCGCACTCGCCTAACCGATCTCGGAGTAGAGCGTGCGGCGTATTGGGGTTGGGCAAACATTTACACGTACACCAAGTCGCTCGGTGAACAACTAGTCGCCGCAGAGACAAACATGGTTCGCAGTATCGTGCGACCAAGCATCGTCGAGTCTGCGATGTCCTATCCGTTTCCCGGTTGGAATGAAGGCTTCACGACAACTGCCCCAATCATTTTCCTGATTAGAAAAGGGCAGACTCTCATTCCCGCAAACGAGAAGCTTATTCTCGATATCACACCGGTGGATCAAGTTGCGTCAGTGATGCTGGCCGTATCCGCACAGGCATGCGTCGAAGAACCACGACTGGTCTTCCAGGCAGCGACCGGTGATTCGAATCCCAACAACATGGAACGAATCATAGGATTGGTGGGACTGGATAAGAGGCGCCATTTTCAAGAGAAAGAAACCGGGACAAAACTCCTGAACAAGATTGCGGCGAGAATGGAACCGCGCTCGGTCACTACCGAGTACTACGAGAAGATGTCCGTCCCGATGTTCAATGCGACGGCGAAGAAGGCGTCTTCATTGCTCGAAAAGATGCGACCGCGGTGGGGCGGTGGACGCGTCGGTGAAGTAATAGATCGCGTTAAGGAGAGCGTCGAGCGGGTTGAGGAACTCACTGTAAAAACAACCGAAGCCTTCGACATGTTTCGACCGTTTACGATCGAGAACGCTTACATCTTTCGATCTGACAATGTTCGTTCACTGTTTTCCCGTGTCAGTGAAGACGAGCGCTCCTTACTCACCTGGAATCCCGAGACTTTTGACTGGTACAACTACTGGCTCAACATTCACCTTCCCGGTCTGACTAAATGGGTCTTCCCCACGCTCGAAGACGAGATGCGAACGCAGCCAAAGCGCGTTTACACGTATCGCGATCTTCTCGAACTCTTCGAGACGTCTACTAAGCGTCATGCGACCCGCGTCGCAATGCGCATTGAACGCGACGGACGAAAGGAACAATACACCTACCAGGATCTGCGTGAACTCGCTAATCGTGTTGCGGGATTCCTGGCAAGTAATGGGATTAAGTCTGGTGATCGGGTGATGCTCGTTAGCAGTAATTGTCCCGAATGGGGAATGACCTACTTCGGAGTACTAAAGACGGGAGCTACATGTATTCCCTGTGACCCTGAAAGTTCTACCAGCGAGATTCTAAATTTTGCACGTGCCGGTAATGCCGCTGGAATCATCGTCAGCCAAGCAATTGACCAGGACCACCACGATTTGCGCGAGCAACTCGAAGCCCAGGGCACAACCCGCCTTTGGACCTTTGATGAAGTCTTCGTAATGCCTGACGAGCAAACTGAAGACGAGCGCATAGCTCTGCTCCCGCAGAAAGTGCAAGCTCAAAGTGTTGCTTCATTGATTTTTACCTCGGGCACGACAGGCCAGCCGAAAGGCGTGATGTTGTCGCATCGCAATCTGACGAGCATGGTATCTATGCTGTCGTCAGTGTTCGATATGACCACGCGTGACGGCGTCCTTTCTGTTTTGCCGCTCCATCACACCTTCGAATTCTCAACCGGCTTCTTGACGCCTTTGAGTCGCGGTGCACAGATTACGTACTTACCGGACCTGACCAGCGACGCCCTGGCGAAGGCAATCAAGAACGGACACGTCACTGGCATGGTGGGCGTCCCAGCGCTTTGGGAACTTCTCCATCGACGCATTAAGAACCGTCTGTACGAACGCAGTGATTGGATTGGTAAGACTGCCGACAATCTCATTCATGCTAATGCCTGGCTTCGTGACACGACGTCCGTGAACGTCGGACAGGTGTTGTTCTATCCGATCCATGAAGGTCTCGGTGGCCGAATTCGTTACTTCATTAGTGGCGGCTCGGCTTTGAGCGAAAAGATCCAGCG